>ORJL011877989.1_pt1 | contig 53357 bp, 53 predicted proteins | sample 1779941 | NCBI WGS metagenome assembly ORJL01 (sample SAMEA104232317, study PRJEB22302) | groundwater metagenome | biome: forest; feature: aquifer; material: groundwater | place: USA | collected 2011-08-07 | depth 5.8 m | reverse complement strand
CCAAAAGACTTGACGACATGTCCTTGCTTGTCCTGAATATATCTTACCACAAATGGCTGCACATACGCCCCCTTATTAGCGACCGCCGCCATCATGCCCAAAAGCTGTAAAGGCGTGACCGTCACCTCATACCCGATCGGGACCGCTCCTATGCTGGTCTTGGACCAGCGCGAGGGGTCCTTAAGCCATCCTTTGACCTCGCCTTTTAGGTCGATCCCCGTGGGCATCCCGAAACGGAATTTTTTCGCGTATTGATAAACGGTCGGCCCGCCGATCTTTTGCGCTATTTTGGCAACGCCGATGTTGCTCGAAACGCTGAAGACCTCAGCGAAACTGATCGTCCCGTGCGGATGATGGTCGGTGAGGATATTATTGGCGATCTTGTATTTGCCATTCTCGCAGAAGATCTTGTCGCTTTCCGTGAATTTCCCTTCTTGCAGCGCGGCGGCGGCGGTCACGACCTTAAAAACCGAGCCCGGTTCATAAACGTAGGTCACTGCCCGGTTGGTGCGGCTCTCGGCCCCGCTCTGCGCGAAATGCTCGAGGTCATACGTCGGCTGGTTGGCTAAAGCCAGGACAGCGCCCGTCCTCGTATCCATAACGATGATCGTGGCGCCTTTCGCGTTGAACTTCTGGACGGCCTGGGCCAGGGCGCGCTCGGCGATATACTGGATCGTTTCGTCGATGGTCAAGACAAGGTTAAGCCCGTCATGCGCCGGCAGAAAATTATTGTCGAGCAGCAATTCCGTCTGGCGGGCGTCGCGCATCACCCGCATCCAGCCGGGCTTGCCTTTTAATTCCCGATTGTAATAAAGTTCCAGCCCTTCCAGCCCGTTATTGTCGATGTTGGCAAACCCGATCACGTGCGCCGCGAGCGACGCGCTGGGGTAGAAACGTTTGCTTTCCTTGCGAAATCCCAGCCCTTTGAGCTTGAGCTTCTGTACCTGTTCAAAGGTTTCCTGGGGCAACTTGCGCTTGATCCAGGAGAAATATTTATCTTTGTCGAGATCGGCGGCGATCGCCTCCGCGCCGAGACCCAGGATCCCGGGAAGCTGCTCCAGCGCGGCTTGTTTGTCGGCCTCCGACATCATCTTGGGACTGGCAAAAAGCGAATAGACCGAAACGTTAAAAGCGATCGGGCGCATCTTGCGGTCGTAAATGGTGCCGCGGACGGGTTCAAGCTCAACGAGATGACGGTGTTGCTTTGCCGCGAGAATGGTGAGGTAATCAGAACGGAAGGTCTGCATCCATACGAGCTTAACGATGAATGCAACGAGGCAGGCAATAAGTATTAAAAATACTACACTGAATCGAAGGACATGACGTCGGCTTTCCACACTCCTGCTCTTTCTTCTACTCCCTGTTCCTTGCTTCCGCCTGTGTCGCGAAAGATAACAAGTTCGCCAGAATGTTCGTATTTTGCTCGGCCGGCAATGCCTGTTGCAGATCATTATGGCCGATCATATCTCCGTTGGCGGCGACGTAGATAATGTCGTTGGCCCCAGCGAATTGCATCTTCGAATTCTCGGCCAACAATTTTTCACCAAGATGATTAGCCGATTTTAATTTGGATATGGCATAGAACGTGCTGCCGTTCTTGTCGAGGAGCTCTTTGATCTGGGCATCCTTGCGTTGCCCCTGGTAGGCCAGGTCCACGATCTGCATCTGCAAATGGATGTAGAGCAAAATAAGAAAGGTCGTTGAAAACGCGCATTTCATAAATCCAGCTAAACTCATGGGTGCCTGAATCCTTTCGTGAATACGATTCTCAAGCCGTTCGTTCGGCGATCCTTAACCGGGCACTTCTGGCGCGCGAATTTTCCTGGCATTCTTTTTCACTGGGCCGTAACGGTTTTTTGACCACCAGCTTTACTTTCCCGTCTTGGGCCAAGGCGCGAAACTGTTGTTTGACGATCCGGTCTTCCAGCGAATGGAACGCGATAACCGCGATGCGCCCACCCGGGGCCAAGAGATCAACGCACTTCTTTAAAACGATATCGATACTTTCCAATTCGCGGTTGACCGCGATGCGGATCGCCTGAAATGTGCGGGTGGCCGGATGGATCCGTTCGCCTTTCCCCTTCCGGGAGGGAACCGCTTTTAGGATGACCTCTCTTAACTCACCCGTTGTCGAGATCGGATGCGCTGCGCGCTGGCGCACGATCGTTCTGGCGATACGATCATGCCAGCGTTCCTCGCCATAATCACGCAGGACCACCGTAAGCTCTTTTTCCGAGGCAGAATTCACCAGGTCGAACGCCGAGTACGGATTGTTCTGGTCCATGCGCATATCGAGCGGCCCTTCCGTCTGAAAACTAAAACCTCGTTGCGGGTCATCGAGCTGAAAACTGGAAATACCAAAATCCAAAATGATCCCGTTGACCTGAGTGATCCCCAGATCCTTCAAAATACGGTCCAGATCCCGAAAATCTCCCTGAACAAAATGCGATTGTTCGGCGTAGGGCCGCAACCGTTCTTTGGCCATACCTAACGATCGCTCATCCCGGTCGATGCCGATCAAGCGTCCCCGCGGGCCGATCCTTTTGAGGATCGCTTCGGCGTGTCCGCCCAAGCCCAGCGTGCCATCGACAACAACATCATTTTGTTTTGGATCCAGGAATTTCATGACTTCCTCGAGCATGACCGGAATGTGATTCGTTTTGCCTTCGCTCATGCTTTGTCTTAAAGATTAAGTAAATTTTCCGCGATCTGTTCAAATGACCCGCTTGAGTTGGTGTAAAACTGCTCCCAGATTTTCTTGTCCCAGATCTCGATGCGGTTGGAAACGCCGATCAAGACCGTATCCCGTTTGATGTTCGCGTAATCCTTAAGATATTGCGGAACGATGAACCGTCCCTGTTTGTCGGGGATCACGTCCACCGCCCCCGAAAAGAACATCCGGTTGAAACTGCGCGATTCTTGTTTCGTGAATGACGCGCTTTTGAATTTTTGCTCCTGGATACGCCACTCTTCTTCACTGAACATGAAGATGCATTTGTCCAGGCCGCGCGTGAGCAGGAACCGCTCGATCCCGCATTCCTTGCACGTAACACGAAATTTGGAAGGGAGAATGAGCCTCCCTTTCCGGTCTATACTGTGTTTGTATTCGCCGTAAAACATGAATGCTTTCTATATATTCCTGGATGCCAGAAAAGCCAGATAAACCACTATGCTCCACTACGTGCCACTTTGATTCACAATATAGTCTTTCCCATGGGCATTGTCAACATTTTACTCACAAATTCTATAAAGAATGTTCTAGGCAGGCAAAAGGCGGGCAGACTCCGTCCTTAAAGGGAGAACCCATCAAAAACGATGACGATCAGGAATAATTATTGGGAAAGGACGCGCCGCGCCCGAGCGCGGTCGTTGCGTAACTGCGTGATGAATTGCGTGTTGGAACCGAACTTTTTCTCTTCGCGGATTCTTTGGACAAATTCGACAATGATCTCTTTATTGTACAAACTGCGGTGAAAATCAAAAATGTGCGTTTCCAGATGAACAGAATCGTTTTTCTTGAACGACGGACGCCGGCCGATATTGGCCATGCCGTTAAAGATCTTTTTACCGAACCGGACCCTTACGGCATAGACACCCAAAGGAGGGATCACGCCGTTTTGGATAAAAATATTGGCCGTTGGAAAACCGAGCGTTTTTCCCCGGCCGTCGCCGTGCACGACTTTTCCCATCACGGAAACCGCGCGCCCGAGAAGCCTGGCGGCCTGGGCCAATCTGCCTTCACCGATCAACTGCCGGATGATCGAACTGCCGATCTTCTTTTTCCCGGTCTTGACCGCGTCAACGGCCCTGACCTTAAACCCGTATTTCGCCCCCACTTGCTCAAAATATTCCAAAGTGCCTTCCCGCCCCTGGCCGAAACGAAAATCATTCCCGACATAAATTTCCTTTGGGGAGACATGGGCGACAATGTAACGCTGGATGAATTGTTCCGGAGATAACCGGGCAAAGCGGCGGGTGAAATGGATAACGATGCAAGCCTTTGCGCCAAACTCTTCAATAAGTTTGAGCCGATGCTGGAGAGAAATAATATAGGGCAGTCCCAATTCCGGGCGAAGCACGTGCACCGGATGCGGCCAGAACGTCATGACCAGAGGCTCACCGCCGATCTGCCGCGCCCGGCGCACCGCCCCCTGGATCAGGGCCTGGTGCCCGCGATGCACGCCGTCAAAAACGCCGATGGCCACAACGGCGTTCTTGAATTTCTTTTTAACCTTTCCAATTGCGTATATGACGTTCATCGATGTCTTCGAGATTCACGGCCTCTTCGATCGTAAATGGGCCGACCTTGGTCCGTTCGATCTGCGTAATGCACGCCCCGCATCCCAGTTTTTTTCCGACGTCCTCGGCGAGCTGGCGCACATAAGTTCCCTTGGAACATTCCAGATAGAATTTTACCTGGGGTGTAGCGAACTCGGTGAGCTCAAGCGAATGGATCTTGATGGGGCGCGCCTGGCGCTCGACGGAGATGCCCTTGCGGGCGAGCTGGTACAACTTCTTCCCCTGGACTTTCACCGCGGAGACCATCGGCGGGACCTGCTCGGTCTCACCCGCGGACATCTTGAACACCTCTTCCACCTGCTTGCGCGTGATATGCTCATACGGCAACTGCGCGAGCACCTTGCCCTGGATATCCGCGGAATCCGTCGCTGTTCCCAGGATCAGTGTCGCCCGGTAAGCCTTGTCCATGTCCACGAATTGATTGAAGAGCTTGGTGGATTTTCCAAGAAGGACAACCAGGACGCCGGTGGCCAGGGGGTCCAGCGTCCCCGCGTGGCCGACCTGCTGCATCCGGAACTTCCGGCGCACGTTCTGGACCACGTCATGGGAAGTGATCCCCATGGGTTTATTGACGACCAAAATGCCGTTGATCATGTTCGTTTGCTTTGGGAATGCCCCTGTCTGTTTCATATCTTATGCACCTAAGGTCTTTCCGACCCGGCCAAGGAAGACCTTGCGCGCCTCTTTGACCCCTTTTTCGATCACACAGCCGCTCGCCCGTTTATGGCCGCCGCCCTGAAATTCGCTCGCCAGTTTGGCCACGTCGAATTTGCTCGAGGACCTTAGATTGATCCGCGTTTTCTTAGGGCTCACCTCCGTGAAGATCACAAAGACATCGACCCCGTACATCGCGCGCAAAAACTGGAATATTGTATCACGCAGGTCAAATTGTTCCGAAAATCTTGAGAGTATTTTACGGGACAAGTCGATGCATACGACCCTGCCATCGTAAAGAACGTCAAAACGGCTGATCAATTTTGTGAATTCTCGAAGGTCTTTGTAGGGGATCGAGGCATAAACTTTACGATAGATCTCCGTTACGGAAAACCTGAACCGCATCAGGTCCGCGCAGATCGCGTGCGTCTGGGCGGTCGTATTCTCGAAACGGAACGATCCCGTGTCCGTCATAAGCCCGACGTAAAGGTTAAAAGCCAGGTCCTTAGTCAGCGCGTGCCCCGCCTCCTTGAATAAAAGATACAAGACCTCCGCCGTGGATGAGGCCTTGGGTTCCACGAGATTGACATCGCCAAAAAAATCGTTGGTGACATGATGATCAATGTTGATGACAAGGGTGTCTGCAGAGATGAGTTTTTGAACCTTGCCGATACGGTCCCGCTCGCCGCAATCAAGGACGATCGCCGCATCGCAAACAAGGCTGCGGCTCTGCGCGTAGCTTTTGATCCCGCGGGCCTGGGGCAAAAAAGCGAGCCGTTGCGGCGCGGGTTCCTCATTGACGATGTGCACGGTCTTTCCCATGGCGCGCAGAAAAATGGCCATGCTCAATTCCGACCCAAGCGCGTCCGGGTCAGGATTGACGTGGGTGGAGATCAGAAAACTTTTATGTTTTCGCAGCGCGCTTAGGACTTTTCCCCGTGTCGTCATGGTGGATCTCCGTTAATGTTTGTTCGACCCGCGCGCTGAACTCCGCGGAACGATCATATATAAAATGGAACTCCGGCGTGTAACGCATCTTGACGTTCCCGCCGACATGCCGGCGGATGATCCCCCCTGAGCTCTCGAGCGCCTTTTGGGCCGCTTCCGCGGCGGAATTCTCTCCCCCCGAAGGGGACCTATCGGCCAAGGCGCTAAAATACACCCGTGCCGTTCTCAGGTCCTTGCTGGTCTCAACGCGCAAGATCGTCACAAACTGCAGCCGGGGATCTCCCAGCTCCTGGTGAACGACCCGGCTGATTTCCTTCTTTATCTGTGAATTAACCCGATCCATGCGATTCATCGACACTTCCTTTCAAACCACCTTGTGTTTTCCAACGAGCGCCGCGGCGGCAGCCAGTTGTTGTTCGCGATTTTTTACGCGCCCGTTGATTTTCATAAATAAAATTTTCTCCAAAATCGTCCCTATTTTCTTGCCGGGGCCGACTCCCAGGCGTTTCAAGTCCTCCCCGTTGATGTCAATGCGTATCCCGGCGTCATGACGAAGATACTGGTCAACGCGCTGTGCTGCTTTTTTCTGAGACGCCCGAAGCTGTAAATATACGACCGCATCCTGATGAAGCAGTTTTAATATCCCGTACACCTGACTGCGCGACAATTTTGGCGCGGCCAATTTTCGCAAGATATTTTTGCTTCGGGCGGCCTGCAGGATGCTTTCACTTTCCTCCCTGCGAAAAGGAAATTTGCGCAAGAACGCCTGCCGTTTCACGCCGCTCATGGATTCGGTGACCGCCATCAGACAAACAATCCAACGGTTACAGGCAATATCTTTAGACGCGCGGTTTAACCGCTGCTGGACTTGATCCAGTAAACGAAAATCAGGTTCCAGCGCGGCATCAACGATAGCCAAGGCACCCAGCTCCTGCAATCGCGCCAGGTGACGCTCCGGCTGCCCCTCGGAGAGCATTTTCTTAAGCTCGGTAAAATACCGCGCCGGCTTGACATTGTCAAAGACTTTTTCCCCCCTCAAAGCTTCCTTTAGAAATCCCAACGTTAACGTTTCGATCTGAAAACCCAGCCTTTGCTCAAACCGCACGGCGCGCAAAATGCGGGTGGGGTCATCAACAAAACTTTGGCCGTGTAATACCCGGATCTTTTTCTCCTGCAGATCCTGCGCTCCGCCGAACTCATCGACTAATTGCCCCCAGCTGTCCTTGTTCAGAGAAATGGCCATCGCGTTGATGGTAAAATCCCGACGGAAAAGGTCATCGCGAAGCGTGCCAGGGCGTACCTGCGGCAAGGCGCCGGGGCGCGCATAGGTTTCCTGCCGGGCCGCGACAAAGTCAACGCGCAACCCGAACGGCCACTGCAGCGTCGCCGTACCGAATTGGGAATAGGTTGTGACCTTGGCGCCAGTCGCTTTGGCGATCTTTCGCGCAAAGACTATCGCCTGCCCTTCCGCCACGATGTCGATGTCCAGGTTCTGCCGGCCCAGGATAATGTCCCGGACGATACCACCGACAATATACACGCGCAGCCCCTGCCCATCGGCGGCGCGGCCGATATCACGTATGACCTTAAGGATCGGCTTATCAAGACTGTTCAAATAGTCAGACATCATCTTTTATCCGCGCGGATGGAATTTTTTGTGGATAGTCTTTAACCGTTCTTTATCCACGTGCGTATAAATTTGCGTTGTGGAAATATCCGAATGGCCCAGCATTTCCTGCACCGAACGCAGGTCCGCCCCATGTTCCAGCAAATGCGTCGCGAAAGAATGGCGCAAAGTGTGCGGCTTGATCACCTTCTTGATATTGGCCTTGCGCGCGTAGTGCTTGATGATCTTCCACGCGCTCTGGCGGCTCATCTTTTTGCCCAGCCGGGTCAGAAATAAGGCCGAGGACACGTTGCCCTTGTTCAATTTCTGGCGCGCGGCCGCGCAATATTTTTCCAAGGCCTCCCGCGCCCTTTTCCCGACGGGTATGATGCGTTCTTTGCGTCCCTTGCCGATGCAGCGTACATACCCGACCTCAAGATTGATGCTCTCCAGTTTCAAGTTGATCAATTCCGAGACCCGCATACCGCTGGCGTAAAACAGTTCCAGGATCGCGCGGTCACGCACCGCCTGCCAATGACCGCCCTTGGCGGATCCCAGCATGGCCTCGATCTCCAGGACACTTAATACGTCGGGGATCCGTTTCCACAGCTTGGGCATGTCAATGAGGTTCGTCGGGTCCGTCTTGGCGAGGCCTTCGCGCACCAAAAAGCGGTGGAACATCTTGACCGCCGACAAACTCCGGCAGATCGATGTCGTCGAAAGCCCCCGGCCCTTTTGGTCCTGCATAAAATCCGTGATGTCCTTGCGTTCGATGGCGCGGGCGTCTTTGCTCTTTTTTTCATTCATGAATGAAAAATACTGCGCCAGGTCCCGGCGGTAGGCCATCAGCGTATTGCTGGAAAGCCCGCGCTCGACCGCCAGGTAATTGATAAATTCTTCCAAGAAAATGTATTCGCTCATTGCCCGCTGACCAAAAATTCTTTCGTGGCTTCAGGGTTCAACTGGCTACGGACCTTCTTCGCGCTCGCTTCGACTTTCCGCTTTAGCGACATCGTGCTGCGCATCACCGCCGGCTGTTCATACATCGCGAGAATGGCATTCCACTCGCCGATACTTTCGGAGAGTTCCTTTTGTTTCGCCTCGCTGACCCATTTTTTCATCTCTTCTAACTGGACAATGATCTGGCCGACAAGGTATTTTTGGCTCTTGTCGCTTTCCTTGTCGTCGATATTCTTGACCAGGTCCCGGTACCATACCTTCCAGAGAGAATAATTATACCGATACCGCTCTTCGGGAGAAACGCTCGGCGGCGGATAATCGACCGGGTCCAGAACGGGAATAAACGCCTCGCTGGTCTTTTCCTTCTTTTTACGCGTGAATTTTTTCTGCAAGGACGCGCACCCCGCCACCGACACGGTCAACACGCACAAGGACACAAAAAGGCCCAACACCGACAAATAATTTCTGGTTTGAAAACCGTTACTTTTCATGGATCATCTCCTGAAACTGTTTTTCATTTAAGATTTTAACACCTAAACTCACCGCCTTTTGATATTTTGATCCGGGGTTTTCACCGGCGACGACAAAATCCGTGGCGGAGCTTACGCTGGAAATGACGTCCGCCCCCATCTCCTGCACGCGCGCCCCGGCTTGCGCGCGGGTCAACGACGTCATCTCGCCGGTAAAAACGAACTTTTTGCCCTGAAGTTTACCAGAGCGCTTCGCGGAAACCGGCTCAGCAAAATTGACCCCCGCTTTCTTGAATTTCGCCATCAGCTTGTGGGTCGCCGGCTGTTTGAAAAATCTAACGATGGATACAACGATCACTTTACCAATCCCACGGACCTCTTCCAAGTCTTCACTTTCAGCCTTCAGTAATCTTTCCAGCGAACCGAAGCGCTGGGCCAGGACCAAAGCGACTTTCTCGCCGACATTAAGAATGCCCAGGCCGAACAAAAACCGCGAGAGCGGCTGTTTTTTACTGCCTTCAATGGCCTTGAGAAGATTTTCGGCTTTCTTGTCCGCGAAAAGTTCGAGCCCCAAAAGGTCCTGCGGTTTTAAAAAATAGATATCGGCGAAATCTTTGACCAACCCTTTTTCGCATAACTGGTGGATGGCGGACTCTCCCAAACCTTCGATATCCATGGCCCCGCGCGAGGCGAAATGCAAAAGCCCGCGCTCGATCTGCTCGGGACACAGCGGATTCACACAGCGGTACGCCACATCCTTTTCCGTCTCCTTGGCGATCGCGCCGCCGCACGACGGACATTTTGTCGGGACATTAAGGGCCTTTTGTCCGGATCTGCCGGAAGATTCAACGACCTTGACGACTTTGGGGATCACATCACCCGCGCGCTCCACCAAAACCCGGTCGCCCTTTTTAACGCCTAAACGTTTGATCTCGTCAAAATTATGCAACGTGGAACGCGAGATCGTGACCCCGCCGCACTCGACCGGTTCGAGTTCCGCCACCGGCGTCAAGATGCCGGTGCGCCCGACCTGAACGGTAATATCCCGTACGGTTGTCGTCACCTGGCGCGCGGGGAATTTGTAGGCGACCGCCCAGCGTGGGCTCTTGAGGGTAAACCCCAATTGCTCCTGCTGCTTTAAGGAATTGACCTTGATGACAACCCCGTCGATCTCATAAGGAATTGTGTCACGCTTGTCTTGGTATTCCCGGCAATAGGCCATGACCGCGTCGATCGTCCCGCAAAGTTTATTCTGGCTATTGACGCGCAATCCCCAATCGGGAATGGCGGTCAGGAACTCCCAGTGCGTTTTAAAAGGGGACATCCCTTCAAGGACGCCAAAGGAGTGGATAAAACAGTTCAAATTCCGTTGGGCGGTGATGCGCGAATCGAGCAGTTTGACCGAACCGCTGGTGGCGTTGCGCGGGTTGGCGAAAACGGGCTCGCCGTTTTTCTTGCGTTCGTTGTTCAAGCCCGCGAAATCCTTGAGGTTCATGTACACTTCCCCGCGCACCTCCAGGACCTCGGGCAGGTGCTCCCCTTTTTTCTCCATTAACTTCAGCGGAACAGACCTGATCGTCTTAAGACTGTGCGTGACATCTTCACCGGTTGTGCCGTCGCCGCGCGTCGCCCCCAACGCAAAACGCCCCTGGATATAAGTCAACGAAGCGCTCACACCGTCTATCTTCAATTCCGCCACATACTCTACCTTTTGTCCCGGAAGGCCCTTGACGACACGCTCGTGCCATTCTCGAAGCTCGTCCATCGAATAGGTGTTATCCAGCGAATACATTTTGACGCGGTGGGTGACGGTGGCCGTGCTTGAGAGGACCTTCGCGCCAACACGTTGGCTAGGAGAATCAGGACTTTTAAGGCCGGGGAACTGCTCCTCGAGCTTGATGAGCTTGCGCAAGAGTTCATCATATTCCTTGTCGGAAATCGTCGGCTCATCAAGGATATAATAACGGTGACTGTGCGTCTCGATCTCCTGGGACAACCGCGCGATCTCTTTTTTGACCTTTTCCTTGTCCATAACTAATGGTTCGACCTTGCTCACCACACTTCGAACCATACTGAGCGAAGTCGAAGTGTCGAAGGGCTAAAAGGCAATATCAAAGTCCGAGTAGTTCCCTTGAGGGGGGACAAAATCGATATTTTCGTCTTTGATGTATCCCTGGAAATATTTCTCGAGGCTTTGGCAAAGCTGGGTGATCTTTTCCCGGTCGCCCTCGGCCAGGATCTCCACACGGCCGTCGGGCAAATTCTTGACCCACCCGCGCAGGTCCAGGTCTTGCGCGTAACGCTGGGCGGTAGCGCGGAATCCCACGCCCTGGACCCTGCCTGAATAAAGGATATGCGCCCGGATCATTTGTGGAAGGTGGAGAATGGTCCCTCGTGACCGAACGCTTGACAACGGCCACTCGGGACAACAATTTTCTTCCCCTGGAATAAAAAAATTTGTAAGAAAATTGGTCGGGGAGGTGGGTTTTGAACCCACGACCTCAACGTCCCGAACGTTGCGCGCTAGCCAGCTGCGCTACTCCCCGAAAAAAATCTTTACTAATGCACCCGCTGCGAACAATCGAAGGCAAATGAAGTTAACAATAACTATTTGTCGGTTAGTGTATCATTAATGGAAATATTCGTCAATCAACTCATTGGGTAAGTTTCAAAAGGCGAGGATTTTGAACAAAAAACTGCAGAATTGTGATTCCTCCCTTATACTTCTTTGATACCAAAGCCGATTTCCGCCTCCGCCACAAGCTTATCCCCCACAAACGCTTTCGTGTCCAGAAAGCCGGCTTTGGGCATCAATTTCAGCGTCTTGATCTCCAGCCGCAACTGGTCGCCAGGGACAACCGGCGCGATGAATTTCGCCGTGGTTTTGGCGAGATAAAACGTCAGGGTCTTGCCCTGCATGTTCTTGCTGTAATAAAAATAAATGCACCCGGCCTGGGCCAGGGCCTCAACGATCAAAACCCCCGGCATGATCTTTTCATTCGGAAAATGTCCGGTGAAAAAATGTTCATTGACCGAGACATTTTTAATGGCGACGAGCCGCTCATTGGGCACAAGCTCCACCACCTTGTCGATCATCAAAAACGGAAACCGGTGCGGAATGATCTTTTGAATTTCCCGAATATCAAGTTCCATAGCCAATCCTTTCTCTATCATGTCGCCCGCCGTTTATCCTTTCAGACCGGCGATGATCTTTTGTTTCTGTGATTCCGAAAAATCCAACCCATAAAATCTTAAGAAAATTTTCTCCTTAAGTTCCCCCTCCGTCAACCCCGGGTTCTCATTAAGGATGGAACTCTTAACGATCGCCCTGGCCGCGTCGTACATCGAACAGCCCATCTTAAGGCGTTCTTCTCCCGAAAGCTGCATGAGCATGGTATGATACCGTTTTTCCATCTCCTCGGAAGTATCGTTCATTTCAAGATTTCCAGCTCTTTACTCATAAATCTGTCCTACCACGCAGACGCACGTCCTTCAAGGCGCGGTCATAGACCCCCGTGATCTCGTCGAGAAGTTTCTGGTACGTGTTTTTCGCTAGCTGTTTGGAAGACATAATTTTTCTCGTAAATATGTACATCGTCGTTCGTACATCGACGAAGTACTAGGTACGATGTACGAAATTTTCAAAGTACCCGGCACGTTTGTTATATTGTCAATTTATACTCACCGGAATCCATCATACTGCCCATAAGTGGCCATGTCGTAAAAATAGATCGATTGTAAATATTTGGTCTTTCTTAAATTTTCATACCCGGGTTCAGTCAACTCAACGACAAAAAAATTATATTTAGGTTTCCATTTAAAATTTCTGATATTTTTCGATCCGATCGCTTCCACATAATAATTTTCGAGGGATTCCGAATCCACAGACTTATCGGACTGCGGAGAGAAATACCGGACAGTTAAAAAAAGAGTTTTATGTTTGCGAAATTCATTTGTGATCCGCTCCTTCATCAACCGGATCATTTCTGGGGTGGGTTCATAAATATCAAGGTCTTGCGTTAATTTATCGTAAGCTATTCTGTTAAGCCGCTGCTGGTTCAAGGAAAACGCCATCCATGAGCCAGAAATCGCGACAAGTAAAACAAGTAATACGATCTCTTTAAAAGTTAATTTATCACCTTTGCCCCCTAAATTTCGCTTCATAAACAAAAACGATGGAACAAGCCCGCATAAGCCGACAGCCCCAATGACAAGACTGCCTACCCCCGCAATGACTAGTACCCCGATTAAATAATTCCCCGACTCTCCTCGAGGTAGCATGGAACCTGTAATAATTAAAGAAAGGCCATAAACCACTCTTGAGGAGACCAGCGCACAAAGGATTACAAGACATATACCAATCGTCGCCTTCACCGCAGACCTTTTATGTTCCACTACTAATCCTTTTATTTACTTTTTAGTTAAACCTAATTTTAATTTTTACGGAGGCGTTACTGCTGGTGCCACGCCCAATCTCTCCCAAGGATTATTCTATCTCATCGCCAGGCCGCCGTCGACTTGGACGACCTGTCCGGTCATGTAGTGCGCGCCTTTGCTGAGCAAAAATACCACGCAATTCGCCACATCCTGCGGCGTGCCGATGCGCTGCAAAGGCACGCTTGCGGTCACTTTCTTTTTTTGCTCGTCGGTAAAATGTGAAAGAATTTCCGTCTCAACAAATCCCGGAGCGACCGCGTTGACCCGGACCCCGTAGCGGGCCACTTCTTTGGCCAGCGCCTTGGTAAAAGCGTTCATGCCGCCCTTGGAGGCGGAATAATTCGTCTGGCCCGGCAACCCGAAAATGCCGCTCACTGAAGAAATATTGACAATATCCCCGCTTTTTTGCTTCATGAAGGTAACAATGCAGGATTTGGCCGCGTTGAACATGCCGTTGAGGTTGGTATCGATCACCTGGTCCCAGTCCTCGCGGGACATCATCATCAGAGGCTTATCAATAACAATACCGGCGTTGTTGACCAGAATGTCGATGCGCCCGAATTCTTCTTTGACCTGCGCGATCCAAGCCTTAACAGCTTCAAAATCCCTGATATCGACGCACGCGGCTTTGCAACGCACGCCTTTACTCTTGATCTCTTTTTCCAATTTCAAAGCGGCGTCTTTGCTTTTGCTGTAATTAAAAGCAATGTCACAACCCTGCCCAGCCAATGCTTCGGCAATGGCGCGGCCGATACCGCGCGATGCGCCGGTGACAATGGCCACCTTGTTCTTGAATTCCGGCATTACGCTTTGTACCTCCCTAACACCATGCAACTGTTGCTGCCGTTGGGCCCGAAGGTGATGATCAAAACTTTATTGAGCTTCGCCGGGCGCGATTTGTTGGGCACATAATCCAGGTCGCAGTCCGGGTCTTTTTCCTGATAATTGACCGTCGGAGGAATGAAGTCCTCATTAATAGCACCCACGCACGCGGCGGCCGCGAACGCTCCGGAGAGGCTGTAACATTCCCCGGTCATGGATTTTATCGCGCTGACCGGAATATCATAAGCGCGCTTGCCGAACACTTCTTTGATCGCTTCGGTCTCGATCTTGTCCGCGGGCTGGGTGGAATTGGCGTTAGCGCAGATATAATCGATCTCATTTATATCGACCTGCGCGTCTTCGAGCGCGTTACGGATCGCCGCCTTCACGCCCGTCCCTCTGGGATTATATTTATTGATCCGGAACGGATCAAAATAATACCCGAACCCCAGCACCTCGGCCTGGATCGGCGCCTGGCGTTTGACGGCATGCTTATGCTCTTCCATCGCCAAAAGGCACGCCCCTTCGCCAAAAGTGATCCCGTTACGCCGTTTATCAAAGGGACAGTTGACGAACGTTGTGCCTTCTTTCGAGCCGGAGAGGAATTTGAGCGTATAAAAACCGTAATAGGTATGAAAGCACATTTCCTCGACGCTGCCCGCGTAGATCACCTTGGCGTCGTAGAGCTGAAAATAATCGTAAGCGTAGCTTAGCGCATCGATCGCCGAGGTGAACCCTGTGGAAAGGGTGGTGCTGAACCCCTGGATATTGTTCCAGATGTTGACCTGGCTCGCCGGGGAATTGATGACCGTGTTGGGAAAAAGCGCGGGGTTCACGTAGCGCGGGCCTTCTTTGAGCGTCACCTCGTCGAACTCGGCAATGCTTTTCAAACTTCCCAGCGTTGTCCCCACCGAAACGCCCACATCGTCGGTATTTTCATCCGTGATCACGAATTTGCTGTCGGCAATGGCGAGCTTCGAGGCGGCCACCAGCAGCCGCGTGCTGCGATCCAGCAGGCGCAGCCCCTTGGGCCCGAAATAATTCTTAGCGTCAAAATCTTTCACTTCCGCGCCGATATTGACCGAGAATTGGGACGCGTCAAACAACGTGACCGGCGCGTAGCCGACCTTACCGTCTTTGAGCGACTGATAAAATTCCTCTTTGCCTTTACCGTTGCCGGCGAGGACACCCACCCCGGTGATCACGATGCGTTTGCGTTTAGACATGTCACCCTTTAAGACTGCTAAATAAATACTTCGCCAGAATGTCCGTTTCGATATTGACGGGATCGCCTTTTTTCTTTGAACCGAGCGTTGTCACCTGTTTCGTAAAAGGGATCAGATAAACACTAAAGCGCCCTTTCCCAACCTTGCCCACTGTCAAACTGACACCGTCGAGCGCGACCGACCCCTTGGGGACGATGTATTTGCCCAAGCCTTTGGGTAATCGAATGGACAGCTCTTCATAATTCGCTTCGCTGACTTTTTGTTCGATGCGCCCGACATCATCGATGTGTCCGGTCACAAAATGTCCGCTCACACGCCCGCCGGCTTTAAGCGCACGTTCCAGATTGACCTTATCGCCCCGGCGCAGCCGTCCCAACGACGTTTTATTCACCGTCTCACGCATCATATCGAAGCCGAGAACGTTTTTTTTCTTATCCGTTACGGTCAGACACACGCCCTCAACCGCGATGCTGTCACCGAGTTTCGTCCCCGAAACAACTTTCCGCGCGCGCACTTTCAGGACCGACAGATTCTTCCGCCGTTCCAGCGCGTCCACAATGCCGATTTCTTCCACGATCCCGTTAAACATATCCTATTAACAAAATGTCCTGACCGATATTGCGCGAGGTAAGATCTTTAAGCCGGATTGACCGGCCGATATTGACCGTATTGACCCCAACGATCGAACTTAACGCGGCCTGGTCACCGATGATCTTCGGCGCCACGTAAATATACAATTTGTCGACCAGCTTACCCTTAAGAGCGCTGCCGATCACATGCGCCCCTCCCTCCATTAGAATACTTGTGATTTCTTCTTTGGCAAGCGCTTTTAGCAGCCATTTGAGGTCAACGTGGCCATCTTGGGCCGGGCAAATGATGACACGGACACCTTTGTTCTGAAACTGTTTGATCTTTGCCGGCGAGGCTTTACGGGTCACGGCAATGATACAATCCGCGCGCCGGACACCTTTAAATAAGCGTGCCGTCAACGGTGTTTTAAGCGAAGAATCCAGGATGATCTTCTTTAAACGCTTTACCTTCTTCGCGCCGTTCAAGCGCGGGTCGTCGCGCAAGACAGTATTGACGCCGACAAGGATCGCGTCGAACTCATCCCGGATGCGCCGCGCGTAATCGCGGGTCTTCAAAGAGGTGATCCACTTGGACTCTCCGGTCACCGTGGCGATCTTGCCGTCGAGCGTCTGGGCGCATTTGGCCGCGACAAAAGGCATTTTGCTTCGCATATACTTGACGAAAACCTCGTTGAGCCGCTCGGCTTGCGGACGCAAAGTCCCTGTTTTTACCTTGATCCCGGCGCGGCGCAGTTTGGCGATGGATTTTCCGCGCGTCAACGGATTGGGGTCGACCATGGCGATCACCACTTCGCCAACACCGCTGGCAATAACATTATCGACACACGGTGGCGTGCGGCCGAAATGAAAACAGGGTTCTAACGTCACGTATAATTTCGCCCCACGGGCGCGGCTGCCGGCTTTCTTAAGGGCGACGATCTCTGCGTGGTCCGTTCCGCAGCGCTTATGCCAGCCGGTCGCGATCCCTTTTGTCCCCTTGACGATCACGGCGCCGACCATCGGATTGGGCGAGGTGCTCCCTTTGCCTTTTACAGCAAGATCAAGCGCCATCCGCATAAAATTCTTATCAGACATTTTCTTGAGCGGCTTGTTTTAATTTCTCGACCAGATCGTAGGGGATCCTTGTCTTGCCGATAAAGGGGTGTTTCTTGGCTTCGCCGTGGGCGTCGGAGCCGCCGGTGACCACCAGATGATGTTTCCGTGCCAGCCCTTCATAAAATTGCATGACACTCACGGAACAGTTGGGATAAAGCACTTCCAATCCTCCCAATCCCGCCTGGACAAGGCTGGGGATCAATTCATCGACGTTGCTGAGCATCGGGTGGGCCAAGACCGCGATACCGCCGACACTTTTAATGAGCTTGATCGCCTCCTGGGGAGTTTGCTTGAACTTAGGCACATACGCCGGAGCGCCTTCCGCCAGGAATTTATCAAAAGCCGCTCTCATGCTGCCGACGATCCTCTTCTCGAGCAGCGCGGCGGCCAAATGCGGCCGGCCCAGCGCCTTGGTCTTGGCGGATCCGCTGATCTCTTCGAAAGAGATGTCCTGAATGCCGAGCGCTTGAAGCTTCTGGATCATTTTTTTCATCCGCTCGGCGCGGGCGTCCTGCATTTTTGTAAGATGTTCGATCAACGCGGCGTCCTGCCAGTTGAACAAATACCCCAGCATATGGACATCTTTACCGTTTATTTCCGAGGAAAGTTCGATGCCGGGCAAGACTTCCAGGTCATGGCCCCGGGCCGCTTCAATGGCCGGAGAGATCCCCTCGACCGTGTCATGATCGGTGATGGCGATGCACTGTATGCCGCAATGGAGGGCGTCCGCGACAACCTCCGCGGGGGACATGGTCCCGTCGGAATAATAGGTGTGGATATGGAGGTCAGCCGACTTCGTCATGTTGGGCGGTTTTCGGCGCGGCTTCGGTCTTGTGGATCTTGTCCAGGATGCCGTTGACGAATTTACCGGATTCCAGATCGCCGTATTTCTTGGCCAGCTCCACGGCTTCGTTGATGGTCACTTTGGGCGGGATGTCGCCGGTGTGAAGCAGTTCATAAACGCCGAGGCGCAAGATGTTACGGTCGATGACCGCCATGCGCTTTAACTGCCAGTTGGCGGCGTAGTGAGAGATCTTGGCGTCGATCGCCTCAACATGGGCCGCGACACCGTCAACTAAGCGCTGCGTAAATTCGAGGACAACGTCATCCGGCGGGTCCTGTTCTTTCCAGAACTGTTTGGCGGCCGCGACAATGTCCCGGCGGGTCATTTCGGCCTGATAAAGGATCTTTAAAGCATATTCGCGAGCCAGTGTCCGTTTACGCATATTTTTATCGTTACCGGGTTATCGGTGGCGCAGCTGGAATCGGTTATCGTTATGCGGTTGCGATACCCTGTCAACGATCAACGTTTCTAGCAGCGACACCCATCAACGAAAAACGTTTCATACTGGCACAATTATTTTATCTGTGCCGTTAAATCAATCATTTCCAGGGCGTCGACCGCGGCATCACGTCCCTTGCTGTCCTTCTTCTCGTCGGAACGTTTATTCGCCTGGTCGATCGTGTCAGTGGCCAGGACTCCGAAGATGACCGGCTTGCCGGAAACAAGCGCGGCATGAGCGATCCCTTGCGCGGCCCCATGGGCCACCAGCTCAAAATGCAAGGTCTCACCCCGGATAACCGCTCCAAGGCAGATGACCGCGTCGATATTCTTCTTTTTGGCTAACCGTAAAGCAATGAGGGGAATTTCCCAGGAACCAGGCACACGTGCGACGGTGATGTCCGCCTCGCGCACGCCGCGTTTAAGAAGTTCCTTCAGACACCCATCGAGCAATCGCCGGGTGACGAAATCGTTGAACTTCGCCACCACAATGCCGATCTTTTTCCCTTTGCCGCCGGGTTTGCCTTCGAATGTCGTAACCATAGGTCGCGTTCTTAAAAATTGCGCCAAGGCAAATTAAAGTATGTGCCCTAATTTGTCTTTCTTGGTCTTCAGGTAATCTTTATTGATCGGATTGTGCGGGATCTTCAGCGGGACCCGCTCGGTGACCGACAGGCCATATCCTTCCAGGCCAACGATCTTGCGCGGGTTATTGGTCAACAAACGGATCTGTTTAACCCCGAGGTCGACGAGGATCTGCGCGCCGATGCCGTAATAGCGCAGGTCCGGCAGGAACCCCAGGGCCTCATTGGCCTCGACGGTATCAAGCCCTTTGTCCTGCAGATTATAGGCCTTGAGCTTGTTGACCAGGCCGATGCCCCGGCCTTCCTGGCGCATATAAATGATGATCCCCGTGCCTTCTTTGGCGATCGTTTTAAAGGCGGTCTCCAGCTGGGCGTTGCAATCGCAGCGCAGCGAGTGGAACACATCGCCCGTCAGGCATTCCGACTGGACGCGTACCAGGATGGGAACGGATTCGTCGATCTTTCCCATAACCATGGCAATGTGCACAAAATCATCGACCTTGGACTGGTAGGCGGTGATGGTGAATTCGCCGTATTCGGTGGGCAATTTCGTTTCCACGACGCGCTCGACGAGTTTTTCATACTTGCGGCGGTGTTCAATAAGGCTGTCGATGGTGCAGATCTTAAGTTTGTGTTTTTTTGAAAATTCAATGAGATCCGTGGTCCGGGCCATGGTCCCGTCCTCGTTCATGATCTCGCAAATCACCCCTGCCGGATAAAGCCCCCCCAGTTTCGTCAGATCGACCGAGGCCTCGGTATGACCGGCGCGCACCAGAACGCCACCTTTTAGGGCCCGCAACGGAAAGAGGTGTCCCGGCGTAATAAAATCAGAGGGTTTTGACTTTGGATCAATCAGGATCTTGACGGTATGGGCGCGGTCGGCCGCGGAGATTCCCGTTGTAATGCCTTTAGCCGCGTCCACCGAGATCGTCCAGGCCGTGTCGCATTTTTGATGCCGGTGGTTAAGGTCGATCTTCATCGGGTGCAGTTCCAGCTCCTTAAGCCGGTCATCTTCCATCGGGACGCAAATAAGGCCGCGGGCCTCTTTGGCCATAAAATTGACCTTCTCCGGGGTGATAAATTCAGCCGCGCACAAAAGGTCGCCTTCGTTCTCGCGGCCTTCATCATCCATCACAATGATCATTTTTCCTTCACGGAGATCTACCAAGACTTCTTCGATGCTATTGAACATGGCCAACCTTTCTAACCCATTGTAATCATTGCTAGTTATACAAAAAAACCCAAGATGCGCTCTCGGGCTTCACTGTCCGGCAAGAATGGTTGTACTATATTCTAAATGTTATTTCTTGTCAAGCCTTTTGTCCCCTCCTATAATGCTTTTATGTCGCTTGAGAAGACAGTTGCCCGATTATTGATGACCCGCGAAAAAACGCTCGCCATTGCCGAATCCTGCACTGGTGGATTGCTGACCCACCGGCTGACGAACATATCCGGAAGTTCCAAATTCCTGGAAGCCGCGGTGGTCGCGTACAGTAACGTTGCCAAGCAAAAACTCCTGGAGATCCCTTCCCGAATGCTGCGCCAATACGGCGCCGTGAGCAAACACACAGCGGCCGCCATGGCCCGATCGATACGAAAGATCCACAGAACCGACCTTGGCATCGGAATAACCGGCATTGCCGGCCCAACGGGAGCCACCAAAACAAAACCCGTGGGATTAGTCTATATCGCCCTTAGTGTCCGCGCCGAGACCATATGCCTGCAATGCCAGTTCAAAGGAACCCGGACCCATATCAAACATCAGGCCTCCACGCAGGCCCTGCGCCTGCTAAAAAAATGCCTGTCCTAACTATGACGGAAACGACACGCGCCTTTATTGCCATCGAATTAAACGATCAAATCAAGGAAACCATCCGGCAATTCCAGGCGCAACTCAAACCGTTAGGTTGCGATATTTCCTGGGTCAAACCGGAGAACGCCCATCTAACGCTAAAATTCCTGGGTGATGTCGAAATGAAAATGATCCCCACCGTCACTCAAACGCTGGAAGATTCCTGCCGGGGCACGCGTCCCTGGGACACTACATTGACTCAGCCGGGTGTTTTTCCGGACTTGCGGCATCCGCGCGTCGTTTGGATAGGGCTTGATGACGCTCAAAAAAGACTGGCGCAACTGGTTGATTCGCTAGAAACTGCCCTGGGAAATATCGGGTTTTCCGCCAAAGGCGCCCGCCTGCCGGCCGGGCAGGGATCCGCCTCTGGCGGAAAGAAGGAACACCGGGAATTCCAGGCCCATATCACCGTCGGGCGAATTAAATCCGAACGAAAACTTGATACCCTGCTTGATGGAATCAAAAATTATAAATTGCCGTCAAAATTAGTGGAACAGATCGCTCATGTCACGTTATACAAAAGCACCTTGACATCTAACGGGCCGATTTATACCGTGCTATCTAAATTTGCGCTTCTATGAATCCCAAGCCAATGTCTAAAAAGCATCTCTGGACAACTTGTGCTTTAATCGTTCTGTTTTGGTCTATCATTCTCACCGCAACAACGGTCGTCCTCAATAACACCACCTGGAACGACTTTCTGTCTTCGATGGCCGTTGCTTTCTACAACCCTCATTACAATTCATTCGCGATCGGAATAGCCGGCAATTATAACGCATACCTCTACGTGTATTTTATTTTGCTGCTTTCGACGTTAACCATCTATGTCCTCAAAATAACGCTCTGGCGGTTGCACGCAGAGCCCAGCCTGTCCAGCATGTTGCGAAACATTGTCTGGGCTATTTTCTTTATCACCCTGACCCTGCAAACGATCGGCCAGACGCAATATTATATGGATGGGATCAGCTGGCATCGCGGGAAAATGATCCTAAAAGACCGCTATCCGGAGACCCTGAAGAACATCACCTCATTCGCGGAATTCTGCAAAAAAACGTTATCTGATCACAAGAGTTGCGAGATAAAATCAGCCCCTGATTTGCCGGAGGATCCCTGGATATTTTTCCAGCGCTTTCTTGCTTATCAACTTTATCCCATTGACACCTTTAATGCCCGCCAGGACACGGACCCCTCCGATTGCATGATCGTCTTTACCGCGCAAGATCCCGCCGCGCTCGTTCCACCAGGGTACGATATCATCGGTCGCGGGGCCCCTCATGGCCTGGTTGCCGTCCATCATTCCGGAGCGCGATGAGCGATTTCCCGCTAATAAACCTCACGATCAGTTTATTGTTACCGACTATCGTCGGGCATGCCTTGGCCACTCTTTTGTGCCCTCGCATTTCAAAAGAGCCATTTTTGCTCCTGGCATTAACCTACGGACTTGGCATGGGTATCCTGTCTCAAATCATGCTTTTATTGGGGATAGCGAATATAGCTTACACGCGCTGGACGATCGGATCTTTTTTAGTCCTGACATTAGTGGGAACGCTCATACCTCTTGCCAAAAAACAAAGAACCTCTTTTTTCCAAAATACCGGCAAGCCACTGGACCAGTCATCTGGCTGGAACGCCCCGGCGGACCCGCTTATCCCTTTAAATAAAAAGCAAAAGGCCTTTCGCCTGCTGGGGTCTCTTTATATCGCCTACAGCATCCTGATCATTTTCTTGCACTCCTCCACCAACCTGGTGAAAAGCTGGGACTCAATCGCGACCGTTACCTTAAAGGCAAAAGTCTTTTTCTTCGACCATACCTTGCGCCATCTTCCCCTGTCGCACATTTCCTATCCGCTACATGTCTCTTTCCTGGAAACCTGGACGGCTTTAAATCTAGGATATTGGGATGAAATCCTCATCAACGCACCCATCTTCCTGACTTGCCTCTCTTTTTTGGTTGTGCATTATTATTTTCTGAAGTCCAAGACCAATGCCGCATGGGCGCTCGGTGGCGTCTGCCTTTTGCTGACTTCCAACTTCTTTACCTATCACGCTTCGATCCCCTACGCCGATTTTTCACTGATGTATTATAACTGCGCCGCTATCGCCCTTATTCTATTGTGGGCCGAAAAAAATGACCATGGAGTGCTGATCCTCGCTGCTTTATTCTCCGGGCTCATGAGCTTCGTCAAACTTGAAGGGACGCTCTATTTAGGGCTTCACACCCTATTTTTCATTCTGCTTTTGGCAGGAATAAAAAAATACACGTTAAAAGAAAAAATAACGAATTTATTCACCTTCGCCATCCCCAGCTATGGGATCGCCGGGGTATTCCATCTCTATAAAATGATAACGGGAATTACGGGCATGGAAGGGAGACTGGGGCCGACATGGAAGACCGACCTGCTCCAACGATCCCAGATCATCATTAAAAATCTGGTGCAAACATTTTTCTTTTCCGGAAATTGGAACATATTATGGGTAATATTACTGGTGGGAGTCTTGACCAACTGGTCAAAAATAAAGCAAGATCGTGAGATCAGACTGCTGGTGGCTCTGCTGGGGATGTTTTTGGTCGTTTACGTTGCGTTCTTTTTATTCACCCCAATATATATCGACTATCACAATACGTACAACGCCCTATCCCGCACCATTCTGCACTTTTTTCCACTGGCAACCTGGGTGATCATACTCCTGTTCTATCCCCGGAGTGAGAGCAACAGCCCCTAAATGATCCCCGCCCAACGCAACGCAAGATGCATGGTGATGTTGGTATAAAGCCCCGCCCAAAGATCGTCGGCCATGATGCCGACCCCTCCGGGAAGTTCTTCAAAACGATTAACGGGATAGATCTTGAACATATCAAAGGCGCGGAACAAAAAAAATGTCGTTATCATGACCGCGGGCGTCAGGGGCAACAAGAAAAACGCGATCATGACCCCGCTGACCTCGTCGATGACGATGCAGGAAGGGTCTTTTTGTCCGAGTGATCTTTCAGCCGGGCCGCTGACCGCGAAACCGGCGAACGTTATGACCAGGAAGACAGCGACATAAATGACCGGCTGCCCGTAAAGGGCGATGGCCAGCAATGCCCCCGCAAAACTCGCCAAACTCCCCGGAGCGACGGGAAAATTCCCCATAAAAAAGAACGTGGCCAACGCTTTGGCAAGACGATCACGCATGTATCGACCTGCGGTTGTTCCATAAAAAGGAAACGCCCGAGAATAAAGTGACGGCCACAACGGCGAGCATCAGATACGAGATTCCCCTGTAAAACTGGCCCAGCCGAGCGGACCAGTGCCCCGGAAGGTTCATCTCGGCAAAGATCATGAAGATCAAAATGGCCACAATGGCAACGATCTGCAGGACGGTCTTTATTTTCCCGGCCTGTTCCGCGGCCAGGATTATTCCCCGCCGCATCGCCTGCAAACGGACAAACGTGACAATGACCTCGCGGGCCAGGATCGCGAGGAACATCCATGTCTGGACAAGATGCACCATCATAAATATGAAAAATGCCGTCAAAACAAGGAACTTATCCGCGATCGGGTCCATGATCTTCCCGAAATCGCTGATCAAGTTATATTTTTTGGCGTAATACCCGTCGCAAAAATCAGTGAGGGAAGCGAACAGAAAGACAACGAGCGCGACGACCTTCGAAATGACCCCTGCTTGGAAGGCGAAGAACAGAAAAACGAACGTCAAGAGGATACGAACGATGGTCAGCCGGTTCGGCAGGTTCATAACGCTTTTCCAACGAGATCATATTCGTAAGAATCCGTTATGTCAACCGGGACAATATCCCCCGGATTTAATTTGCGCGCGGAGTGGACGTAAACAACCCCGTCAACTTCATGGGCGTCATACTGCGTGCGTCCCAGGTAGACGCCGTCTTCTCCCTCCTGGGCCTCATCGATCAGGCAATCGAATTTGCGGCCAACCTTACGTTTCTGGTTACTTTGGGATATCTCCCGCTGCAAGGCCATCAGAAGATTCATTCGTTTTCTCTTGATAGTATCCGGGACCTGGCCCGGCATGGCGTAGGCTGGCGTGCCTTCTTCACGGGAATAGACGAACGCGCCGACCCGTTCGAACGACATGGCGCGCGTAAATTCCATCAGTTCCTGAAAATTTTCCTCTGTTTCGCCGGGAAGCCCGACGATAAAACTCGTGCGAATGTGCGCTCCCGGGACCCTGGCGCGAATTTTGTTGATCAGGTCAATGGTCTGACGGGTCGTGATCGAACGGTTCATGCTCTGCAACAGATTATCGCTGATATGCTGCAGCGGGATGTCGATATATTTGCAGATCTTTTCCTCACGGGCGATGGTGTCGATCAATTCATCGGTCACGTGGGCCGGAAAGGCGTATAACAATCGGATCCAGCGGATATTTTTGGCTACCGCTACAATTTCCTTTAACAGCTTCGCGAGCGCCTTCTCCCGGTACAGGTCCATCCCGTAAGCGGTGATGTCCTGGCCGATGATATTGATCTCCTTGACGCCCTGCGTGTCGAGCTGTTGAACTTCGCGCACGACAGATTCGATGCTGCGGGAGACGAATTTTCCTTTGATCGACGGAATAATGCAAAAACTGCAGCGGTTGTAACAACTCTCGCATATTTTCAAATACGCGAAATGCCGCGGCGTGAGCGAAACCTGGGCCGGAATATTTTCGCGGTCGAGCTTTTGCACGCCGAGGATCGCGTCCACGTCCTTGAACTCTTTGGCCAACTCCTTGCTGTAACGCTGGGCCAGACAGCCGGCGACAACGATCTTTTTAAGTTTGCCCTGCTTTTTTAGCTCGATGAGGTCAAGGATCGTATCGATGGACTCCTTCTTGGCCTCCTCAATGAACGCGCAGGTATTCACAACGACTGTATCGGCCCCGGCAACGTCCGTGGTGATCTTGTGCCCCTGGCGCTTGAGGTTGCCGAGAATGGTCTGCGAGTCCACCAGGTTGCGCGCGCAACCTAAATTGATGATCCCGACCTTATGGCCTTGCGCAATACGTTCTTGACTGAAATCTTTTGTTGTTTTGATCATGGCGGGGATCTTGTGAGATTAAGGAACGACCGAAAGCCCTTCACGGGTGATCACGATCTTCTTGGCTTTAGTATCACGGCGGCTCGTCATGCCAATGAGCTTGCCATTAAGCTCAAATTCCAGCTGCTGCATGTTCTTGCCGGAGATCTCGATTCTTTCCTGCGCAAGCCAGGTCTCCGACTTCCCGTGATTTAACGCAGACTGAAAGACCGTGACCCCGTCCGCCGCAACGCGTAACCAGGTGTCTTTCTTGGCCCGGACGGTCAACATGATCTCTTTATCCAGCTGCTGGGTGGGAGCCGCGGCTTGAAATGGAACCGCTGCGGGCACTGTTGGCTTGGGTGAGGGAGTGACAACGGCAACCTTCTCAGGCGCCTTGGCAGTAATGACCGGCGGCTTTTTCTCCACCGGAGATGGTGCAACCGCGACACTTTTTACAACAACCGGTTTTTCCTTTTTCTTTTCCTCTTTCTTTGCCTCTTTAACGACCGGCTTGGGCCGTTGCTGAGTAAAGAAAGTAATGATCTTGAACAAAACGAAGAACGAAAGGAACGCTGCCGCTAAAATAACGATCTGCTGTTTCCGACGGTGCGTAAAGACGCCGGCGAGCCATTGCTCAAGATCCAATGTTTCCGCCGGCGCGGCCGGCGCAACAGGCGCTGGTTTGATCTTCGGCAAGATCGAGGGAACAGCCTTTTGTTCCGGCTGCTTGTAATCGGCCAGAACGTCCTGGACGTTGATCTTTAAATACTCGGCGTACATCTTGATGAACCCTTTAAGATAGAACGGAGTAAGCGTGCGGACGGTATACCCTTCCTCAATAGCCCGCAGAACGTCCATCGGAATCTTGGTGGCCTCATGCACCACGCCTAAAGATATTCCGCGGGATTCTCTGGTGGATTTTAACAATGTTCCTTGCGATGTCACCGGAGCCATATCAGACTTTCCCTTCCCCTTCCGAATTTTTCTTCATATTTTCTAATAACCATTGTTCACGGTCAACAAGAATATCTCTGGGTTTACTTCCCACATACGGGCCGACAATGCCGTTTTGTTCCATCATATCGATCAAGCGCGCCGCCCGCGTGTACCCCAGACGTAAACGCCTTTGCAGGATCGAAACGGAAGCCTGATTGGATTCAATAACGAGCTTGACCGCTTCATCATAATATTCGTCGGATTGATCTTCACCCGCGCCGGCGCCGCCGCCCTTTTGTTGTTTTGTGATACTTTCATCGTACGTCGGGGCCTGCTGGTCCTTGATAAAACGGATCACGCGCTGGATCTCCTCATCGCGCACAAAGCTGCATTGCCCGCGCGTGGGCTTGGCGTCACCGGGCTTGATGAACAGCATGTCACCTTTCCCTAATAAACTTTCTGCGCCGTTCATGTCCAGAACCGTGCGGGAATCGACTTTGGAAGCGACTTTAAAGGAAATCCGCGCCGGAAAATTCGCTTTAATGACACCGGTGATAACATCGACCGAAGGCCGCTGGGTTGCCAGGATCAGGTGGATGCCCACCGCCCGCGACAACTGCGCGATGCGCGTAATGGCGCTTTCCACCGCCTTGGCCGAGACCTGCATGAGGTCGGCGAGCTCATCGATGATGACGACGATATACGGCATTTTATGGCCCTTGGCGTTGTACCCTTGCAAATTCCGCACCCCTTCTTTGGAAAGAGCGCGATAACGGGTTTCCATTTCGCTCACGACCCAATTGAGCGCCGCGGAGGCCTTTTGCGGATCCGTCACGACCGGGCACAGAAGGTGCGGGATGTCGTTATACTGCGCCAGTTCGACCATTTTGGGGTCGACCATGACGAATTTGACCTCATCCGGCGTCGCGTTGAGCATCATCGACATGATGATGCCGTTGACACACACCGTTTTGCCGGAACCGGTCGTGCCCGCGATCAATAAGTGCGGCATTTCCGCCAGGTCCGCGACCATGGACTTTCCCGCGATATCTTTGCCCAGCGATAACGTCAATTTTGATTTTGAAGAACGAAACTCGGTACCGGAAAGGACTTCTTTAAGATAAACAGTGGAGAAATCCGCGTTGGGGACCTCGATACCAACGCGATTCTTGCCCGGGATCGGCGCGACGACGCGCACGGTCGTGGCACGCATGGCCAGGGCAATATCATCCGACAGGGTCGTGAATTTTTGCACCTTCACGCCCGGCGCTGGCTCAAGTTCATACCGGGTGATGGCGGGCCCGCGCTCGATGTGAACAACGGCGGCGTTGACCCCAAAATTGACCAAAGTCTCTTCCAGCACTTTGGCGCCGTTCATCAAAGTGCTCTGCAGTTTTCCCTGGGAGATCGAAGGCGGGTCTTCTAAGAGGTCCAGCGAAGGGATCCGATATTCCCCAACGATCGTCTCTTCGTAACGTGTGGAAAGATCCTCTTCTTTTGGCTTCTGAGACTGAACAATATGGATCTGCGGTGGCGTGGGTTTAGTAGCCGCGGAAGGCGGAACAGCGGATTCTTTTTTCTCTCCATTTTTCTTCTCCGCAACGGCCTCTTTCACGCGCAACGCTTTCTTCAACTCTTCTTCCTGAAGTTTGCGCACGGCGGCAGGCTGCGGTTGTTTCAGGAAAGAACCCATGGTAATACCTTTTTTACGGGGCTCCTGACGATCTTCCTCCTGCGAAGATCCAGCCGGGCGCAACGAATCGCCCCAGTCACGAACCTTGTCGATGCCGCGCATAAACAATGGCGCCACCAGAACCTCACCGGTCAGAATAAGCGACAGCGTGCCCAGCGTCACGAGGATAATATAAGAACCAACATCACCCAGATAGCGAACAAAGAAATCCGAAAGCGTGAATCCGACAAGACCGGAGCGCGCGAAGCGCAGGCTCGATTCCTGGGCGCCGATCATCCCGGCCAAAGCGCTTAAAACGCAGAACAGGACGACAAAGCTCAGCGCTTTGGGCCAGGAAAAGACCAGCCCGCGCAGCATAAATTTGTTCCAGCCCCAAAAAAGAAGACACACGACAAACAGATACGCGCTGTAACCGAAAACGAACAGCAGCGATCCCGCCAGGTAAGCACCGGTGATACGCACCAGGTTATGGGCGGGAACGTTGGGATGCGAAGTGTACCAGGGAAGGTCTTCAGGAACAAAAGAAACAAGGCTCGCCAGCAAGATCATTCCTAAAGAGAGAATGATGATCGCCTGAATTTCGCTGAGATGTTCCTGTTTCATTGCGGGGACGCCTTACACGGGTTGAGGAACTCCCCTGTAATTACGCGTTGACGTTGGACTCCCGTCATTGTTCCTCATTTCCATTTTAGAGGAAATGACGAGGCTCGCCTGCCAAATCCTTTAATGACTTGGCGAGGCGGCCTGTTCAGCCTGCTTTTTGCTCAGATTGACCCGTCTCATTTCGTCGATCTCGATGACCTTGACCTTGAACCGGTCGCCGACCTTGACCGCCGAATTGACATCCTTGACATATTTGTCGGAAAGCTCGGAAACGTGGACCAATCCCTGTTTGCCGGGAAGGAATTCACAAAACGCCCCGAAATTAGCGATCTTGACGACTTCAGCGTCATAAATGTTCCCGATCACGGGAACTTCGACCAGGCCGTTGACATACCGCAGGGCCTTTTGCGCCGATTCGTTATCCGTGGAGGCGATGAGGACCTTGCCGTCATCTTCGATGTCGATACTCTCAACACCCGTTGCCTCAATGATCTTCTTGATCGTCTTGCCTCCGGGTCCGATCACTTCACCTATCTTATCAGGCGGGATCTGCACCGTCACTATCCTTGGCGCATATTTTGAGATGTCATCTTTGGGCTGGGCGATCACCGCGTTCATCTTCTGGAGAATAATGACCCGCGCCTCTTTGGCCTGCGCGATGCCTTTTTCCAGAATTTCCAGGGCAATATTCTTGATCTTGATATCCAGCTGGATAGCCGTAACGCCTTTGTCCGTCCCGGCGATCTTGAAATCCATGTCGCCGAAATGGTCTTCGAGCCCCATGATATCGGTCAACAACCGCCAGTCTTTCCCCTGGGTGACCAATCCAATGGATATCCCGGCCACCGCGCTGGAAACCGGAACACCGGCGTCCATCAAGCTCAAAGAGCCGGAACAAACGCTCGCCATACTTGATGAGCCGTTCGATTCCAGGATCTCGGAAACGATGCGCACCGTGTAAGGAAATTTCTCCTTGGGCGGCATGACCGCGCGTAAGGCTTTAGCGGCCAAGGCTCCGTGGCCGATCTCCCGGCGTCCGGGCCCGCGCATGGGTTTTGTTTCCCCGACACTGAAAGAAGGGAAATTATAATGTAACATAAAATTGTTATACGAAAGCCCGTCTAAGGCCTCGACCATCTGCTCGTCCTTGCGGGTCCCCAGCGTGACCACCCCAAGGCTTTGCGTCTGTCCACGGGTAAAAAGGCTCGACCCGTGCGTCCGCGCCAGGATATTGACCTCCGCGCTGATCTCACGGATATCTTTAAGCCCGCGGCCGTCGGCACGTTTTCCGTCTTCAAAGATAAGACGTCTGACCTCATCATATTCAACCTGGTCAAAGATCAGCTTGATATCAGCCTTGGTCACTTCGCGTTCACTGATCTTATCCCCTTCGAAAACGGACATATCCCCGATCACTTCATCGAGAAGGATCCCCAAAGCTTCTTCTCTTTGCTCTTTTTCATCGATATTGTAGATCTCGGTCAATCGCCCTTTGGTCATTTTGGCGACCTTGTTTTTAAGCCCTTCGGGTGATTTGAAAAGAACCACTTCGGTTTTTTCAGTCCCGACCTGTTTGCGGAAATCATTTTGAGCGTTGATAACAGGCTGAAGCTCTTTAAAGGCGTAACGCATGGCTTCAATGATCTTTGCCTCCGGAATTTCGTTGGCTTCGCCTTCGATCATGACAATGCCGTCTTTGAGCCCGACAACGACCAGATCAAATTCGCTTTGTTCGCGCTGCGCGTAGGTAGGGTTGAGAACAAATTCGCCATTGACCGAACCCACACGAACCGCTCCCACGGGGCCGTCAAAGGGAATATCCGAGATATGCGCGGCCAGGGACGCGCCGATAATGGCCAGAACATCAGGGTCGTTCTCGCCGTCACTGCTTAAGACCGTCGCCGTGACCTGAACTTCATTGTAAAACCCTTCCGGGAACAACGGACGCAAAGGCCGGTCGATCAACCGTGAGGTCAATATCTCTTTTTGCGTTGGGCGCCCTTCGCGCTTGAAAAATCCGCCCGGGATACGTCCCGCCGAATACGTTTTTTCCTGATACTCGACCATTAAAGGGAAAAAATCCACGCCTTCCTTCGGTTTCCTGGACATGCACGCCGTCACCAGAACGACCGTCCCCCCACAGGTCACCGTCACGGCTCCATTGGCCTGTTTGGCCAATTTACCGGTTTCAATAATCAAATTCTGTCCCCCGAAAGGAACTTCAATGCGTCCTATCTTAGTCATCAATGGAGCCTCACTTACGCAGGTTCAATTTTGAGATTGTTTCTTGGTACTTCTGAGGGTCGCTTTTCTGCAGGTAGGTCAGAAGACGGCGTCTTTTCCCGATCATCAGCAAAAGACCTCGACGGGAATGAACGTCCTTCTTGTGAACCTTGAGGTGTTCGGTCAAATAATTAATTTTTTCGGTCAACAATGCGACCTGAATGGACGGAGAACCCGTGTCCTTAGAATGTGTTTTAAAACCCTCGATCACTTCAGTTTTTCTTGCCTTCAACAAAACCAATTTCATTTCCTCCTTCTTCTGTACTAATACGTAACTTGATGATTTATATTGTTTTTTGTCCTTTATGAATTGCGTTATTATACTATCCGACCTAAAAGCCGTCAAGCTTTTAAAACCCGCCGAAAACTGCGCTACGGGTATTGGGGCCAGCACAGCCCTTCGCCGTCCCAAAGAACAAAAACGGTCCAGGGCGCGACTTTACTTTATATTCTTCAATTCGCCGCGCACCACTTTTTGCTCCTTGTCGAGCCTGGCGACCTCATCCAGCAATTTTGTCAGGACAGCCGTCGGCTGTGCGGGCGCGCTGGCCTTCACGTATTCCTTGCCGATAAGATAATACAATTGTTCCCGCTTGAGATCGATGGTGGTCGAATCCAGGTGAAGTTTCCCGCGATGCGAGAACTTGACGAACTCCTGTTCTCCCTTCTTCGCCAGCACCAATGCCTCTTTACCGAACTGATTCAATTGCTTTTTTGTTCTTTCCCAGTCCTTTTTGAAATCGTGTTCTTTCGGCATAATCGTCCTCTTTCTTGTTTTTTAAATTACCGTTGCCCGGGGGAGTGTTTCATTTTATACTATATGCGCCATGAAAGATTTCAAAGGAATTATCATCTTTTGCATCACTGCTGCGGTGGCTACCCTTCTGTTCTGGGGCTTCACCATCGCCGTCAAGAAATCGTTCTCCATATCCAAACCGCAACCGGTCGATTCTTCCAAAACCCTGCAGGAACAGCGCCAACGCTCTCAAGACATCGTGGACCGGCAAAAACGACTGATGGAAGACCAGCGCCAAAGGCTCAAAGATATGCAACGGCGATAACGCTTCTCGCCGACGCTTAAGTGTGTTCTCTCGCCTGCAGGATGCGTTCCGTCATTTCCTTTTCATAAAGCGCGGTGATCTTCTCCAGCTCTTTTTGATCGAAGAAATGACAGATGGCCTGTTCGATCGCCTCAAAACGGGCCTTGAGGTATTGGTAATCCGGATGAAGCGTCCGCTGTGTGGAGTCCGTGAATTTCTTGCCTTGGGCCTTGGACCTTTTCTCCTGCGCGTACTGGATAAAGCCCTCAACGGATTTATTAAAAGGCGTGCCCGGCTTGTTCTCCGGTAAATTTTCCAACCGCTCGACAAGATAATCGTCCACCACCGCCTGGGTGAAATAGCGGTCGATCTTGTCCAACTCTTCTTTGGTCGTCTTGTAACACCAGACCAAATACCTCCGGACAAGGCCTTGTTCTTTTTGCGTTAAGGAGATCGTGTTAGCCATGATCTGCTGAGACCTATTTACGGATGGTTTCATCCATCAGATTGTTGTGGCTGCCGATGACGACCCAGCGGTCTTTCCCTTTTTGCCACGTCATGGTGTAGCGCCGAATGACCCTCTTGCCACCCTCATCGTTCTTCTCGATGGTAAAAATAAAATACTGCACGATAGCGATGTCGTCATGGATGCGGATATCCACGGGGCGCAGTTCGCAAATGGCGATCTTGGTCGTTTTCGTCCAGAATCCGACCCACTTATTGAGCCACGGCCGGTCAATATTGATCGGGCTCTCATGCCCAAATCCAAGAAATTCCGGATGAATGTATTTTAGAAAATCGTCAACACGGCCGCTGATCAGATGGTCCCAATGGTCTTCCACGCACTGCCAGACTTCATTTTGTTCTTTCGACCAGCTTTTAGGTTTGGATGATGTCAGTGACGACATGGTTCCTCTCTCCTTCTTGATTGCGTTATTTTAGATTCTTACGGATCTTCTCGGCCATTTTGGCCAGATCCTGGTTGTCCGCGGGTTTGGCCTTGGCGAAATTCAGGTCCCCGACCGACTCAATCGGCACCAGATGCACGTGGGCGTGCGGGACCTCGATGCCGGCAACCATCACGCCGACGCGCCGGCACTCGACCGTTTTTTTGATGGCGTGGGCCACCTTTTTAGCGTAAACCATGATCCCACCCATCATGGCATCGTCTAAGTCAAAAAAATATTCGATCTCTTTTTTGGGGATGACCAGCGTGTGCCCGGGATTGATCGGCCGGATGTCCAAAAACGCCAGAAAACGTTCGTCCTCACAAATTTTATGGCAGGGGATCTCGCCGTTGACGATGCGCGTAAATAATGTAGGCACGTTATTTCCCTCCCTTGACTTCTTTTTCCGACGCTTGAGGGAACCGCCCGTTGAGGGCGTTTTCCACCAGCTCTTTGACCTCGTCGCTGAACTGGGCCGAGAGGATCCATTCAAGATACCCCCGGTCCTTCTGAACGATCTCCTGAAGCGTATATTTGTTCGCGTGTTTACCGAACATCATGTACAATTTGCCGTTCCACCAGCGAAATTTCCTTTCCTTGTCATAAAATTCTTCGGTCGACCGGTAGCGGTACTGTCCAAGGTGCTCCAAGTCCCCGTCGCCATTGCCATACTTGGCCACCTGGGAGCTCAAGATCTCGAGTGTGGCCTGGGCGTCGACTAAAGCCGAATGCGCGTTATCCAGATTTTTGTCGCAATAAAATCTATAGGCGGCAGAAAGGTCCCGCTTTTCGTTCAAGTGATACACCCGCTGGGCGTCGTAAACCTTATGCACCCGCCAATTGAATTGCAGGTTCGCTTCGCGCAATTCGCGCTCCAAAAGCGGCAGGTCGAATTTTTCGATATTAAACCCGGCCAGATCACTGTCCCCGATAAAGGCCATGACCTCCTTGGCGATATCTTTAAAAAGCGGCGCGTCCTTGACGTCGGAGTCCGTGATGCCGATGAGCTGGCTGATCACCGCGGGGATCGGGACCCCGGGATTGACCTTCTTCAAATAAGTCTCGGTATGGCCGTCGGGAAACGACTTGACCATCGCGATCTCGATAATTTTATCCCGCTCGACCCAGGTCCCGGTCGTTTCCAGGTCCAAGACCACTAACGGATGAGAAAGTTTCATCAATTGTCTTTCTAGCGCATTAAAAAGAAAAAGCCCGACAGAAACCTATCGGGCCTTTCTATCATCAATTATAATTTAACAACCTTAACAGCATGACTGCCTTTGGGGCCGGCCTCAATTTCAAACTCGACCTCCTGGCCCTCCTGCAAAGTCTTGTATCCTTCGCCTTGAATTGCCGTGTGGTGGACAAATACATCCGGACCGCTTTCTGGAACAATAAAACCGTAACCTTTTTGGTTGCTGAACCACTTCACCTTACCCCTTGCCATTATCTACCCTCCTTCTTCCTTAAAGAAAAATTCAGTAAATAACGGCAGAAGGCGCTGCGGGCTTCGAGTTGAGAATGAATTGCGGATGACCATCTACGCATTATTTACGTTCACCTCGCTTGAAATTATGGCTGAACTTCGCAATTTTGTCAAACCAAATATCCGGCGATCCCGAGGATTATCAGGCCTCACCGCGCAAAAGCTTCTCGCGGTCGAATCCCAGGCGCGCCGTGGTTTCATTGGGGTTCCGGCAGTACGCGCGGCAAAATGTGGCGATCTCCTTCATGCTCGTCATGTTGCGCTCATCAAGCTGTTGCAGCAAGAACGTCCTCAAAAGATGTTCCCGCAGGACCTCGCGGGCCGTGACGCCGGACTGCTGGGCCAGCCGATCACGGTAGACAGTGCTGGGGTTCACCTGTTTGAGCTTGCGGCCCTCATAATCATATTTATAGACCTGCGACAGCAAGATCTTCACCTGCTCCATGCCGCTGGTCTCGCTGACCTCGTCGATGACGCGGAACATCTTGTCTTTGACGTGATAACGTTTGAGGACGATAAAAACATCAATAAGATTAACAAGCATCTCGGGGATGTTCATCGGTTCGCTCTGCAGGCGGATGATGGCCTCGCGCGAAGTGAGCGCGTGAATGGTCCCGATGCAGTATTTGCCGATGTTGCAGGCGGTGATCATGTCCCTTGCCTCGATGCCGCGCACCTCACCGACGATGATGCGCTCGGGGCGCATGCGCAGGGCGTTCTTGACCAGATCGGCCAGGGACAAATCATCATCACTTTCCAAACGCGAACAGCTCTCCTCCAGGAACGTATTTAACTCCAGCGTATCTTCGATAACGACCAAGCGATCGGTCTCCGGGATAAAGCCGAACAAAGCGTTTAAAAGAGTGGTCTTCCCCACGCCGGGCCCACCGGCGATCATGATGTTCGCCGGGCGGATCGACATGCCTTCAATATACATCCACAACTGCGCGGCGACCTCGTGGGTCAGGCTTCCCTGCCGCACAAGGTCCAGGATACTTAACGGCGAGACCTTGGCTTTGGTGATGGTCATCTGCGGGCCGAACGGAGAAAGGATGATGTTCACGCGCCCTTCCAGATTGGGAAGCTCCAGGTTCACGATCTTGTCCATGCTTTTTCTGCCACAAAAAAGCAGGATCTTCTTGATGAAAAGATCCAGTTCCCGATGGGTGGAGAAATGCTTTCCCGTCGATATGAATCCTTTCTGACTATGATGGATATAGATGGGCTTGAGGTTGTTGACAATGAGGTCTTCAACGCAGAAATCGCACAAAAGTTCGGTAATGATCCCGTAGGAAAGAAAATCGCGGATGAACTGCAGGCGCTGGTCCGCATTGTCCAGTTCGGGTTTCAGATGCGCGAACGCGCCGTTGGCCAGCACCCCTGTCAGGGCCTCATCGACCGCCAGCTCACGCTCTTTTTGCGGCTGGAGCAGGCTCATCTTGCCGCTGAGTTTATCGACTAAACAGAATGCCAGGTCTTCGTATTGTGTTTGGTCCATTATTTCCTTTGCAAAGGGCTAAAATATATTCCTTATTATAAGGACAAATGCCGTGCAGGCAAGTTTATTTCAAACTCTTCTTCGGAAGAGTGGTCACAACAGCGGCTTTATCCAGATCGCAATATTGCCGGGCCAATCTCTGGACATCCGGCGCGCTGACCCGGTCGATGGCGGCCTCATAATTCTGATAATTAAGGTAGCCCAGGCCGTAAAGCTCGTCTAAACCGCTGGTGAAACTTAAAGCGGAATTCGTCTCCAGCCCCGACCGAAAGGTTCCTTTGAGATATGTTTTGACATCGCGCAATTCCGTCTCTGGAATGGGCTCCGTCTGCAGGCGGCGGATCTCGCGGCGCACTATTTCCTGCACTTGTGCCGCCTTCTCCTGCCTTGTCAGGACGTAAAAATAGATCCATCCGGCGTCCAGCGAAGGCACCAAATTCCCTCCCAAAGTATAGGCCTGGCCCAATTCTTCCCGGACCGCGTTGAACAGCCTCCCGCTAAAAGATGACCCCAAAACGGCCGTCAAGACCTCGAGTCCATAACGGTCCGGATCTTGCAACCCCACGCCGTGGAATCCGAACATCACCATGGCTTGCGCTTTGTCCAGGACCAATTCCTTCGCGCGCGGTTTTTCTAGCGGCTCTTCCTTGGCCTCTTTCCCGGATATCTCACCGGCAGCCAAAGAACCAAAACCTTTGCGGATGGCCTCCAAAGTCTTCGCCGCCGACATATCCCCAAAGACCGAAAGGACCATGTTCGGCGCCACGGCCAGGCGTCCGTAGAAATCAACGATGTTCCCGCGCTGGATGCGTTCGACACTTTCGAGGCTGCCTCCCTCGTCCAGGCGAAGCGGGTGCGTCAAAAACAGGGTTTCCTTCAACGTCAGCATCGTTGTGGCGAAAATATCATCTTGTTTCGCGCGGATAGCGGCCTTCATGTTCTCTTTGACCTTCACGATCTCCCGCGGCGTAAACGCCGGATCTCTGACCATATCTTCCATCAGGCCCAAGGCCATATCCAGATCTTCGGAAAGGCATTCAATGTTCATGCCAAAACTGTTCTTGCCCGAGAACGTGCCCAGGTCCATCCCGCGGGACTCGATCTCGGCGGCGATCTTTTCGGCGCCGCGCGCTTTGGTGCCCTTGGTCCAGACATTGGCCGTCATCATCGAAAGCCCGTTGAGTTCCGGCGGCTCTTGCCGCGTTCCTCCCTGCAATGACAAACGGATCGACGCGATCGGCAAAGTATGGTCTTCCCGCAAAAGGACGGTCAGCCCGTTATCCAGCACGTATTTCTGGATCTCGCCCACTTCGGCCTGCGGCGCACTTTCCACGGCCAACTTTTCCGCCAACGGCTTTAAAACAACGACCGTCAGCGCCTGTTCGGTCAAATATCGAGCGGCGACGCGGCGGATATCCTCGCGCGTGACCCTCTTGACGGCCTCGACGTATTTCTCCGAGAATTGATGATCTCCGGCGAACGCCTCATCCACCGCCTGGGCATACGCCACCCGCGAGGATTTCTGATGGCTGAACAAATGCGCGCTTACGACCTGACGCTTGGCTTTCTCCAGGTCCGGTTGCGCGACATCTTTGCGCTGCATTGTCCTGATCTCTTCCCAGACAGCGCTGACCGTTTGCTCAACATTCTTTTGCTCCAGAGTGGCGGTGATCCCGAAAAATCCGCGGTCGACCGGCGTAAAGTTCGACGCGGAAATGCCGTACACCAATCCCTTGTCCTTATAGATATGCCGGTAAAGCGGCGAACTGTTCCCCTGTCCGAGGATCATCGCCAGGACATCCAGGGCGTAAAGATCCTGGTCCAACAAGCTGACACCGCTAAAGGCCATCGTCAGGCGCGTGAGGTCCGTCGGGTATTCCTTTTCAAAACGGCGCGCGCTGATCTGCGCCGGCTCGAAAGGGAGGTTACGCGCGATGCCGCGCTGGCGCGCGAAGCCTTCAAACGCCGTTTTGATCTTCGGAAATATTTCTGCAGAACGAACATTGCCCGCCACCGACAGGATCATATTATTGGGCACGTAATGGCTGCGATAATAATTCCACACATCGTCACGCGTTAAAGCGCTGAACAGGTCCCTATAGCCGATGATCGGGTGTCGGTAAGGATGCTGGATGTAAATATTGGCAAAAGCGATCTCGTCAAGTTCCCGGTCAGGATCATCATCTCTCATGCGCATTTCTCCCAACACGACCTGGCGTTCTTTTTCAACTTCCTCGGGGGCGATCGTCGAGTGCATCAGCATATCGGTGAGGATATCCAGGGCCAGGTCAAAGGCCTGCGGCGGGACTTCAATAGTGTAGATCGTGTAATCCTGGCCCGTCGCGGCGTTGACCTCTCCACCCACCGCCTGGATCCGGGCGGCGATCTCGCCAACGCCCCGCTTTAACGTTCCTTTAAAAAGCATATGTTCAAGAAAATGCGAGACGCCGCTCCCGAGATAATCACCTTCGGTCGCGGAACCGGTTTTGACCAAAACGTACACACAGACGACCGGGCTGGCCGGCATTTCATCGATCAAGACCGTCAAGCCGTTATCAAAGACTTGTTTTGAGGAAGAAGCGTGCGCTGGCGAAAAGAAAAAAATAAAAAATACCGCGATTAAGGAATTGACGAAGATTTTGCGCATGAATCTGAGGTTAGTGGCCATTACTCTTCTTTTTTATGGTATTCATCGAGTAATCTGCGGATATCCGCGTTGACGTTACGCGCGATCTGCGTGCAGGTAAAGATCAATAAGGAGAACTGCCACACATCTTCCGGCCCGAGGAGCAATCCTGTGTCGACATTTTCCTGTTGCTGCAAGAGGTCCCGGTAATGTTTAACGGCGGCGGAAAGTCTTCCTTCATAGACATCGAGGGTGTTCGTCTGGTTGTTGTAGTGCAACGACGGGAGCGTCACGCCGCGGACGATCAAAAAATTAATGAATGAATTCTGGTTGAAGCCCTGCTCCCCATCAAAATCAAAACCGTTAAATTGCGGATTATTGGGCGGGACGATCAAGGACGGCTTCTCCACATAAAGATCGCCCTTACGTACCACGGTGTCGCCATAATTGACCGACGATTCCGAAAGCAGGATATACGGCACGCGCGTGGTGCTTAAAGACAAAAGCGCCTGTACGCGCGAGCGGATGATCTCGGTCTCCTTTAATGCTTTTGTCCAGGCGTTTTCGAGGTCCATAGGGTTCTTTTGAGGACACTGAAAAGAATCCTTTTCAGGGTCCTGGTTTCATAGAGATTCCAGCTCAGGCGGAGCTTCGCTGGAATCCTTGTTTCTTTTCTAAATTGCCTAAAACCATCTCCCTTTCGGGTTGATGGTTTTAGGCTTATGGAAAAAACTACGGAGAGGTAGGGATTCCTCCGCCCTCCCTGACAGCATTGTAGGCGGAGTCCCGTCTTCCTTCCAGTTATTTTGAAAAGACGGGAGAACCCGTCGAATTCTACCGTAATCCCGAAAAGAATCCTTTTCGGGATCCTTATTTCTCTTCTATAATTGCGAAAATCTCTCCCCTTCGGGTGCAGAGATTTTCGCTTAAGGAAGAAATGGCGGAGAGGTAGGGATTCGAACCCTAGAGACACATTACTGCGTCCACACGCTTTCCAAGCGTGCTCATTCAACCGCTCTGACACCTCTCCGAGAAACTACATTTTATCCAGAAAAGTTTCGAGGACCCTTGACCCCGTTTACGGGGTCAAGGGTGACTTTCCCGACTTAAGCCTATTAGAATAACACACACTAATAATTACGCCAGAAAAACTTGGCGGACTCTGATTCGGACGGAGCCTGCAGTTACCCCGAAAAGAATCCTTTTCGTGGTCCATTCTTTCTTTTCTGAAAAACCAAAAACTTTCTCCCATTCGGGTAAAAAATTTTCGGTATAAAAGGAAGAAAAAACGGAGAGGTAGAGATTCGAACTCTAGAAGGACTTGCATCCTCAACGGTTTTCGAGACCGCCCCATTCAACCACTCTGGCACCTCTCCAAAATTTGTTTTACAAATTTTGGAGATGTCACGCCCTTCCTTAATTCAAGAAAAGGGCGGACGCTCCGAGAAACTACATCTTATCCAGAAAAGTTTCGAGGACCCTGCACCTATTTATGGTGCAGGGTAACTTATATCAACCTTTTCTCCACCGGCACCCATTGCCAATAATCCCAAATTTTGCGATAGCAAAATTTGCCCCGAAGGGGTTGCACGACAAAATCCTAATCGGATTTTGTCGGCTTGTCCCGAGAAATGCCAAAGGCATTTCCGGGATTAATCCTGGCGACCTTTTAGGTCGCGCAGGACAAGGTAATCCCGGATTTTTCGCGGCACAATTTTGTGCAGCCGCAAAATTTGGGATACCCCGCAAAGCAGGACAAACTCGATGTGAGTTTGTCCTTGCGGCCTTTCGCTATTGCTCAAGGCGGATTTTTCTATCGAAAAATCCGGGATAATACATGATCCGCGCGATATCCTCAAACCCCATCAGCCGGCACACGCGTACCGGCGCGACACCGCCCTCCAGCAACCGCCGGGCAAAACTGTGACGGAACGTACCCAAATGAATATTCCCCGTCAATTTACTCCGCTTGACCGACCGCGCCAGATCCTCCTCGAGTTCGCTGGTCCGCGGTGACCCAACAAAAACAAATCCATTTTGGCCGGGTGCGGCCCCGGCAACTTTTCTTTCCAAAAGGGCGGACACATCCAGGTCCATGGGAACCTCACGCTGTGCTATTTTAAGACTTCTTTTTTGAAAGTCAACATTTTGCCAGCGCAGCGCCAGAGCCTCGGCAACGCGAACGCCCGTTCCGGCAAGGAACAAAAAAAGATCTTTATTCTGCGCGGAACAATTCTCCAATATCGTCTCAAGATCGTGATCGGTCAGCGTGACCGGCCCGCGGCGGGGAATGGCGCCGCAAAAGCGGACGTGGAGTGTCGGATTGTCATTGATGTACCCCAGCTTCAACCCGTGGTCAAGAACGACGCGTAAAAGCAACAACGTGAAATTAATAAGTTTGGGTTTCGCAGAAGATGGCGCGGGTTTGAACAAAAAGGCTTGGTAACTGTCAATGACCGCGGGCGTGACCCCGGAAAGTTTGACGACCTTGGCAAACTCCGTTCTCAAAAATCCATGGAAATGTTTGACCAGCGCGTCAAAACGCCGGAAACTGCGCTTGGAGTATTCCTGCCGGGCGCTCTCCAGGAAAGTCTGAAAAAATATGTCCACATCGACATCCCGCACGATCATCCCCAGCTCCCCCTGCTGGATCTTTGATTCGATCTCGGCAAGAAGCTGGCGGGCACGCGTGATGTCCTTACCGGCTTTCTGCTGGTACAAAAGCCCGCGGGCATGAAATTCAATGTAATATTCATCATTAATTTTACGAATGTCACCCATGTCGACTGCCAATTTTATTGGGAGATAAAACGCAGGAATATAAAGAAAGGTTACAACTTGCGTTGTTCGCTCAACGCCTCGACAAAGACCTCAACAATATCCTGATCAAGCTTCCCTCCCATCTTGCGCAATTCTTCACAGGCTTGCGCCGGGCTCATCCTGTCCCGGTACGGGCGCTCAGAGGTTAAAGCGTCATAGATATCGGCAATGGTCGTGATCCTCGCCAACGGGGAAATGGCCTCGCCTTTGAGGCCGTCAGGGTAGCCAGTCCCATCGAGCTTCTCATGATGATGGCGCACGACATCGCACAGATGATTCAAGGAACGGATAGGTTTGATGATGCTCTCCCCGATCTCGGGGTGCTTTTTCATTAAGATCCATTCCTGTTCGTTCAAGACCCCGTTTTTCTGCAGGACTTCATCGGGGATCCCGATCTTGCCCAGGTCATGAAGGCGCGCGGCGTCGCGCAGCGTCTGGATATCCTGCGCGTCCAAGCCCAGCTTGCGCGCGATTATAACACAATGGTCCGCCACGCGGTCTAAATGCCCGCGGGAATAACGGTCTTTGGCGTCAACCGCCAGCGCCAGCGCCGAGATCGTTTCGAAATAGGTCTTTTCCATGTCCTGGTTCAACCGGGCGTTCTCGATGGAAACGCCCGTCTGCGCGGCGACGTTGGCAAGCAGGTTGACCTCATCGTCCTGGAACATCTCGGGAACTTTTCTGCCGCTGACAATGATCATCCCCAGTTTTTTTTCTTTCACGACAAGCGGCGCGCAGATCATTGGCGTCATCGCCAGATAAACGAGCGGCTTGGCCTCCCGGATATCAGCAGGCACTTCAGAAAATAACAACGGCCGGCGCGAAGCGAGGATCGCGTGAAACGTTGTTCCCGCGCTGACGTCGACGGGTTTCTGCCGGTGCGGCTCCACCGTGGTGCCGTATACGCAACGGGTCGTGAGCGTCTTTCGATCCTCTTCCAATACCAAAAGCGCCCCCACCTTGCCGCCGAGGCCGTCGGTAACGGTCTCCAGGATCAGCCCCAGGAAAGTGTCGATATTTTGCATGTTGGAAATGCCCTGGCCGATCTTGGCCATGACGGCGTGCAGGGTCCTGCGGGCGAGTTCCAGGCTGCGGACGTTCTCTTCCAGGCGTTCCGTGATCGCGGAGAAAGATTGGGCCAACACGGCGATCTCATTCTGCTCCTGGCCCAACTCACGGACCTTCTCCGGGCTCAAAATGTTCTCCAGTGCCCGGCGGTTGGCGTCCGTCACCTGGACCAACTGGTTTAACACTTCCCGCATGGACGCGTAACCGACGATCACGCCCAGCACGATGAAGATCAATGTCACGTTGAATTCATTGATCGTCAGCTGAAGCCGGCCGTATTCCTTGATCTGAACATAAAAATAGTAAAGAACTACCGTCGGAATAACGGACATCAAGAGGAACAAAATGGTGAACTTGCGGACGATCGGGGTGTCAGGGATGTCCCCCACGATATTACTTTTTAAAAAAGGTGTTTTAGGTTTCTGACTCATATCCGGTTTTATGGATTCCACAGTGCTTTCAATATAAATAGCTTAACGAATACTTATATTACCCGCCAGAAATAATTTATCTATTTTGGACGGACAACACGAAAAATAAGACATTATAAGTATACCATGGGGATGTGGGAAAAGGCTGAGCCTGCGAGACCCTGGCTCGGTCGGAGCTTCGCTGGAATCCTTGTTTCTTTTCTGGGAATATGACCCCAAAAAGAATCCTTTTTGGGGTCCATTTTTTCTTTTCTGAAAAACCGAAAACTTTCTCCCGTTCGGGTAAAAAGTTTTCGTTATAAAAGGAAGAAAAAACGGAGAGGTAGAGATTCGAACTCTAGAAGGCTTGCGCCTCAACGGTTTTCAAGACCGCCGCTTTCAACCACTCAGCCACCTCTCCAAAAATTGCGCAGCAAATTTTGGAGATGTCACGCCCTTCCTCAATCCCAGAAAAGGGCGGACGCTCCGAAATGGATATCCGATTAAAAAACCTTCTCGATCGCGGCCATATAAATATCGCGGGCGTCGCCAAGCACGTCGCCGCCAAACTGCAGGAACGTTGACTGCCAGACCACCAGATCCAGCAAAAGGACCATCACGCACAGGCTAAAGACAAAATAAAGGCTCATCTGGAAAAAGTACGACGGCTTAAGGAACGACGACTCCTCATCCTGCAGTTCCCTGGCAAGAAGAAGAATGTGCATCATAAAGAAGAACCCGGCGAAGAATTGAAAATAATGGATGTACAGGCTCAGGTCATGGAGCTTGCCCCAGATGAAAAAAACCACAAAAAGAAGCAATGTATACACCGGGATGACCCGGGCAAGGGCGTAGTTAAGCGGCGCGAGGAATTTGAACAATTCCATCATCACGCTTTGCCCGGCCTGGTACATTTTTTCAAAACGGTGCAGGAATAAAAATACCAGCAAAAACGCGTACATCCCCCACCTGAAAAATTCACCGTGCGGGGCGGGGTAACCGTTAAGGTGTTGGTAAAAATTCACGCCGCTGGCGTATACGACCGGCGCGAACAAGACGGTAAAAATGATCTTCAAAAGAAAAAGAATTCCTTCTCCCATTGTAGTGATCCTTTCTTACGACTTACCACTTATCCCGACGCCCCGACTTACAGCGATCCTGGAAACCGTCGGGGTCGGGACTCCGACCGAGGCTTCAGCCGAGCGTCGGAGCGACTATCTTTTCCAGCCCCCCCATGTACGGCCGAAGGGCTTCGGGGACCACGATATCGCCTTCGGCAGTCTGATAATTTTCCAATAACGCGACGACCGTGCGCGCCAACGCCACCCCGGAACCGTTGAGCGTATGCACATGCGCCGACTTGGCCGAGTAGGTCCCGCTCCGTGGGAGCGTGGTCTTCCCTTTAAAACGGATATTGGCGCGCCGCGCCTGGAAATCCTCGAAATTCGAACAGCTGGAACATTCCAGCCACTTGTCCAGCCCGGCGGCGTAGACCTCGATGTCGTAACATTTCGCGGCGGCAAAGCTCAGATCGCCGCTGGCCAGCAAGACGACACGGTAAGGCAACCCGAGTTTCTGAAAGATCGTTTCAGCGTTGGCCACCAATTTTTCCAATTCATCATAGGAGTGTTCCGGCTTGACGAACTTGACCAGTTCCACTTTATCGAACTGGTGCACGCGCACCAGGCCCTTGGTGTCCTTGCCGTACGAACCAGCTTCCCGGCGGAAGCACGTGGAGTACGCGGTATAGCGCACGGGTAAGTCCTCTTCATCAAGGATCTCATCGCGGTGAATATTGGTGACCGGTACCTCGGCGGTGGGGATCAGGAACAGGTCGTCTCCCTGCAACTTGTACATATCCTCTTCCATCTTCGGCAGCTGCCCCGTGCCGGTCATGGATTCGCGGTTGACGAGAACCGGCGGAAAAACCTCAACATAACCGTGCTCGCGAGTGTGGACATCGAGCATAAAATTGATAAGCGCGCGCTCAAGAAGCGCGCCGGCGCGTTTGAACAGCACAAAGTTCGACCCCGAAAGTTTGGTGGCCCTTTTAAAATCGATGATGTCAAGACGCTCGGCCAGTTCGACATGCCCCTTGGGCGTAAAATCAAATTTGGGCTGCTTGCCCCACTGGCGCACCACCTTATTTCTATCCGGCGCGCCCACCGGCACCGAGGCGTGCGGCAGATTGGGGAATGTCAGAAGGGCATTCTGGACCCGCGCCTGGAGGTCCTTGATCTGCGGATCCAGTTCGTCGATCTTTACCGCGATGGCCTTCATCGAGGCGATTCTTTCTTTCGGGTCCTTCTTTTCCTTCAAAAGGCGGCTGATCTCGTCGTTGGCGGTATTCTTCTGATTGCGCAGCTCCTCGACTACGGCGACCAGCTGGCGGTATTGCTGGTCCAGGCGCAGGATCTCCTGCGGATCAACCTTGACGTTCTTGGCCGCCAGGCCGCTTTTGACGGCTTCAATATTTTCCCGGATGAGTTTGATGTCGAACATGGCAACTTTTTATACCACAGCCCTAAGCAAAAAGCAAAACACTTTGGATGTTTTCGCCCCCGCCCTGCATCCCCTGAAATCGTTTTGCGATTTCAGGGATTTTATCCCGGAAATGTCCAAAGGACATTTCACGGGACAAACAAAACCGCCGCAGACCCTTTAAGGATCTGCGGCAGTTTGAGTGTCGTTTGGCCAGGCAACTCCGGATTTTTCTATCAAAAAATCCGGAGTGATTCGTCCTTTCCTATCTATAGACTTCGTCCGAAAGACGGTAAGGACGAATCAAAACTGTGTCCCGACCCTCACGCCGTATTCGATCGATTCATTGTTCGGTTCATACCCGGCCGCGCAGGGCGTGCCGCCACAGGTAATGGTCGCGACATTGGACTCGTCGACGTTCCAGTAACGGATAAAAGGCTCAACCAGCAGGTTCCAGGCATCCGCCTGATGGACGAGCTGGACGGAGCCGCGCACGCCGTAACCGCTGTTCTGATCGTTTTCCAGCGTGCTTAACGCGGAACTGACGTCTTCCAGATGGCTCTCCTGGGTGCCGTCGAGGAACAGGTCATATTCCACGTTAAAGCCTAAAGACCACGGACCTTCAAGGGGTGTGGTGGTCCTGAGGCCGAACGGCATGTAGAAATAATGTGATTCCCGGTCATATCCGGCGGCATTGGTCGTTGAGGTCTTGCCCCCGGTGTTATCATCCAAATAACGGTAGCCGAGCCCGACATAGGGCGTCAGCACGGTCGCCTCGCCCGCGGGAAAATCATACCCGGCCAAAGCGCGGATCTCAAAAATATATTCATTGATGTTATCGATAGAACCGGTATCCCGGGAATCATAATCCACTTGCCCCCCGAGGAACCGGCCTTCGATGCCGAACATATAATTATTTTGATAACTGGAAAGAAATTCCTGCCAGGAACTGACTTTGTCGTTCTCCGGGGTGCGCATCGCGTATTCCGCGAAGACGCCGAACAAAGGCCCCGATTCCTCCATCAGGTCCGGCTCTTCATATTTGAAATACGAGAACTCCCCGCCCATGGTCAATTTTCCCTGGATCTCCTGCGCCCCGACGGCTGTTGCTATCATTACAAAACCCGCTGCCAATACTGCCCGCATTCCTGTTCTCTTGATCACTGGAACCTCCTTTTGAAAAAAAACATTGTTTATAGATACAATTATTTTACTTTTTTGTCTAAAATTTCAGCTTTTTCGACCTTATCTTCCGCATCGTAAAAAACCTCGACCTTCATCTCCCGCCCATTAGCCACCGCCTCTGTGGGCGTACCGACGACTTCCCACAACCCCAAACTAAAAACGTCGGCGATTCCATGGAACGTGGCCCGTGCTGCTTTATTACCCTTACTATATCCTTGCGTAAAAGCAAAAATATCCTTTTTCTTGCCTTCTTCCGTTTCCGTCAAGATGGGAGCACCCAATTCAGCGACAACATCGGCTCGTCGATTGCCGGGTTCAAGAACAGTTAAATCTTTATAATTCGGTTGCTTAGCAGCCATAAAAACAGAGCACCCCGATAAGGAAATCAACCCAATCCCGACAACAATCAAACTTAATTTCTGAAACACTTTCCATTTCGGCACGGCCATGTCCTTTCCTTTCTTTAGAGGTTACTCTCTGAGAGCTGTTTCGAAAAATTATTATTTGTTTCCTTGAGTGCTTTTAAAACATAGCCTATGGGAGTATCATAAAACTTTTCTTTTTTCTCAAAGTCGTGCTCAACATTCCCGCTCCAGGCCACGGTGCCCTTGACCAAATCAATGATCTTTACATCACCGTATTCAACTTTGCCTCCGACTGTTTTAGGGTTCATTAGAGCCTCCGTTATCGCACCAACTGCGCCGAATAAAAGTGCCGACACAGATGCCGAAACCTCGTCACTATAATACCCATAAAAACAATTAAGTTTCCCGATCACCACCAAACTATAACCGGCATCCTTTAGCTGAGTCATTTCCTCAGGCTTAACTTCAAGGTCATCAGAAACATTGACCACTTTAACGCTATCGAAGACCTTGGCTTTTGTTAAATGTTCCGCGAGCATCTGGGAAACTTGTAGGGGAATGTCCTTTTTGAACATCTTGTCATTAATAACGGCATAACCATCTTTGCCGTAGAATTTTCCTTCTTTCTCGCGCTCCGGCCGGTTGTCTGCGAAGGCATCGATCACCACAGCGTAATGCTTTGGTTCGGGGCTGACAAACATATCTTTATCAAATTTATACTTTACCTGCGCGGCGCATCCTGAGAGAAAAACCATACTGAACATCAAAAAAGCGCTACATAAAGATTTTTGCATCCCTGTTCCCTTTCTCCCCACTAAAACATTTTACGATTTATACAAAAACCCCCTTCACGTTTTCTGAGGAAACCGTCAAGGGGGATTGAGGGCATATTATCGAATCTTCTTTCGCTTGTCCAGTATTTTTTCCCGCTAATCTCGATCCGACCATGCATCTTCTGCAAAAATTTTAGCAGACATCTTGGTCAGCGCCTTAATCTCTTTTGTAGACTCCGGGATCTTTTTGTATCCCTCTTTATACCTTTTAACCGCAATTCGTTTCTGAAATTTTATGTTTTTCATAAGTTTTAAATGTATTAGCGTGTATTAACACCCAGCACGTTATCTCCGCACGTTACCTCTTATTTCTTAATGCATCGGAATGATCCCAATGAATAAAGGGCATCTGGTCAGATTCTTTAAAATCCCACATTTCTCGGAAGAATCCATAAATTCTTTTGGGATAAAAAATCTGGCCTCATAACAAGCATATCCACCCTTATCTTTATTGTCATAAACCTCTATTCTTCCACCTCTAAAATATTTATTTTCAGGATTCATAATTGCCTCTTCAACTACTTTAAAGCATGGCCGGGTACCCATTAACATCTTGTTTTCAATGAGTTACGAGTAAAGTGTTTCATGGAAAGAATCCAGCGTCAAGCATCCGGCCACCGCTGGAGCGCCTGCCTCATATACCGCCGCACTACTGTATTTGTAATCACAAGCGCGCTCCACCACCTTCGCCTTGACCGGGTTCTGATGGATATACTCCAGGCATTCGAGGAAATATTGCTCCCGTTCGATTACCCGACTCTGGAACCGGCTTTGCCATAAATGTCCCACATATTTGTGCTTGACGCGATAACGAATGGAATAGGCCAGTAAAAGCGCGTGCATAATCCTTGAGATGCTGTGTTTCTGAATGGTCTCAACGATCATATGATAATGATTGTCCATTAAGCAAACAGCATAGATATGAAAGCCAAACCGTTCCCGATAATGCGTTAGAAGACCAAGGAAAGTCTCCTTATCCTCATCATCGCTAAAGACTTTTAACCGATTGTTCCCTCGGTTATAAACATGGTAAACCGCGCTTATATAAAACTCTCTACGTAACCGTCCCATTCCGCATCACTTCCCTCACAACTCATTCTGTCAGCTATATTTATTGGTACCCGGTCATGCTTCTGGGTCATGCTTCTGTCATGCTTTTGGGGTGGGCCTACCCACCTATCGGATTCGAACAACTTTTTCATTCTTAAAGTATACATACAACGAATATACTTCCCAGCCGGACTCAAATTTTCCTTTAAATTCATAAAACCAAATCTCATCAGAATAATCTGTTACGCAATCTTTTCCTCTACACGATGGATCAAGGCGATAAGGGTATGGTTCTCGTGATGTTTTACGTGGTTTTCCAAAAGCTGACAAAATTGTCTCTTTATCCGCCCCTAAGAACTTTTGATCCAAATCCCTTGCCTGTTCTTTTAAGATCGCATGGGTCCGCAATGCGTTTTGGGCCATAGAATTTAGACCTGCCGCACTTGGCGCGCAACCAGAACACGTTAAGAAGAGAATAAGAAGAACCCCCAAATAGTTCATAATCATTCCTATCACCTAACGTAATGATCCGTTCCATGGAAAATAGTCCCCGTTGCCAATCCCAAGCCGCCGTAAATACTCATTTGGACAGGATTAAACGTTGAAACTGCCCCGACTGGGTCGGCCCAATTCATACTATATGAAGATTGCGCACCTATTGCGTTTGATAAATTTGTTGCACTTGCCCTGGATATGGCAGGGCCAATCCATTTGATTTCCAAATTGTTAAACTTAGTTCCATCTGCTGCAATCGATTTTATACCTGCCGCTAAATTCTCTGCGCCTTCACTATGAGCTAATATGAACTTGTCTTCCGCCATACTCAAATAATTAGCCGTTTGTTTGATATATGGCCCTTTCACACCCACTTTCTTGAAACCAGCCCTGAATAAATCAGCCAATATTCCACGGGACTTAGTGTAAATAACTGACATTTGGTTTTCATTAGCAAAAGCAGTGGCTTTTGGTTCCGTTGTCCACGCCCCAAGAAAAGCCCAATTTTCATTTTCCTGTGCTGAAAAACCCGCTCGTATTCCCTCTGTAGGGCTGGTTTCAGAAAGATAGTCATTTGATGCGCTCAAATAGCCATTAGCCAATGAACTCCCCACATATCCACCAGCCAGTCCTCCAGCAAAGCTGTCCCAACTATCCGTCGCTGCCGCGACTCCTGCTCCAGCGACCAACATCCCTATTCCAAAACCTGTACCCCATTTATCTATTCCTATCCCTGCAATACCACCTAGAGCTCCTCCCAGCGCCCCTCCAATCAGAGCTCCCTTCCATCCGCCTTCTAGCCCTCCAGTGATCGCACCTCCGACCATGCCTCCTAGAGCAAAATTTCCGCCAGTTAATACAGTAACCACTGCACCTACAAATGCTCCGGCAAAACTGTTCCAGAATTTCTTCCAGGACCACTTATGTCCCGTTGGATCGATAAGGGTAACTGGATTATTGCGAGCATAACTGTAGCGGTTAAAAGACTGCGGATCCTTGGGGTAAGGTACTATTGTATCGGGACTGATGAACCGCCCCAGCTTCGGATCATAGTAGCGTGCCCCGAAGTAGATGAGCCCGGATTCGTCGTCGGTCTTTTTGCCGGTGAAGTAGTACCAGGCGACTTCTTCGGATGAGCCGTACTTTTCATGGCGGGATTCGAGGCCGAAGGGTTCATACTCGATCAATTCCTTCTTGAAGCCCGTCGCGTCAGTGAGAACGTTGGCCCCGCCGAGATGGTCCGCGTGGTAGTACAGCGTGGTGGAACCTGAGGTGGGACTATTGATGACGGCCGCGATCCGTTGATCGCCGAGGAAGATGAACTTCGTGCTGCGTGAACCGCTGGTTTCAAAGAGCGATCCGACTGACGTCGTAGTGGTTGTGGTGCCCGCGACCGTGGCGGTCTTCTTGGTGCGCCCACCATCTCCATCATACTCATATTGCCCGATCGTGCTACCATTTTTTACGACTTTTGTCAGCCGGTTCTCGGCGTCATACGTGTACGCCATCGTGATGCCGGCGGCGCCGCCGCCTTCCGTCTTGGTGACCATGTTACCGTTCGCATCGTAGGTCATCGCCGTCCCGTCCGACAAAGCGGTGACCGCATGAGGCCCACCGCGCGTGCCACCGTAAAAATACGTCTTACCATCCTTGACAACGATATTCCCGATCTTGTCGTACGTATAACTTTTGGTGCCGTAGCTGCCCGGATTGGGATTCACAGCTTCCACCAGACGATTCAATTCATCATACTTGAACGTCTGATCCGCCGTGTTCACATTGTCCGCAATGGACAGAATATTCCCCGCCGAATCGTAGGTGTAATTCAGGTCCTGGACAGGCTGGGCCAGCGAATTGACCGTATACAACCGCGTCAAGCGCAAATTGAGCGAGTTGTACGTGTACGTCGTAATATCACCATTCCCATATTCGGCCTTCGTCATCTGCCCCGAAGCATTGTAGTCGACGTTCTTGATGAACAGCGTCGGGTTATCGGTCATGGGCGCGGCCGGTGTCGCGCTCTTTTCGTTGGACCGCGCGCTCTCGCCGCCGGTATTGGTGGCGCTGACGGCAAAATAATACTTCGTGCCATTGCTCAGGCCCGTGACGGTCGAGGTCGTGTTATTGCTGACGGTAATCGGTGTTCCACCGTACACCCCGGGGGCGGTGCCATAATAGATCTTGTACCCGGTCGCGCCCGTGGCCGCGGCCCAGGATAACGTCACCTGTTTGTCGCCGGCAGCAACGGTATTTAATACCGGCGCTGGAGGCGGAGTTAAAATAACTTCGCGGATGATCACTTTATCCACGTAAAGATTGCGGTCTTCGGTCGTAGTCTTAAGGTCGTTAGTAAAGGCAACGGCCACTCTGTGGCTGCCGGAGGTGACGCTCACTTGCTTGATAAAAGATTTCCAGGTGGTGGTATTAACGGTCATGTCGGCCTTACTGACCTGGTCGAGGCGCAACTGCATATTGGGCCAGACGCCCGCGGCGACCGAACCGCGCGCGACAATCTCGAACTCATAGGTCCCGCTGCGCGGGAAAGTCACCGTATTTTCAATATAACCATTGCTCCAAATACTCCAGCCGCCCGTAACTGCTCCGCCAGTCGTTTTCGTGGGCATGCTTTCAGCTTCCAGAGTGGTCAAATTAGTCGTGGCCGCCTCCGCCTCGCCCACACCGAGCACGTTGCGTTCGAGCCATTCGCCGACACTTGAAAGGAATGCTCTCGTCGTTCGTATCTCGTCGTTCGTATCTCGTATTTTGTCATCCGTCATCCGTATTTCGCTCAATCCATCTTCAACGAAATACGTGATACGAGATACGGAATACGCGAGTTGTTCAGTCTTTTCTCCATCCCAGTTAAACGATTGCGGCAAAATGGCCGCGTCATTGGATATCGCTTCGATCTGTCCGGCCGGATTATATTTGTAGTAAATATTTTTCTGGTCCGGATACTGGATCTGCAACAAATTATTGAGCGCGTCGTACTGGCGGTTGACGTTGTAATTGGTGGTATTCATCGTCTTGATCGACTGCAGTTCGCGGCCCAATTCATCGTACGCAAATTGCGTATTCCCACCGGTGTAAGTTGCCTGCGTGAGGCGGCCTTTGGAATTTGTCACAGCGGCGTTGTCGTACGTGTAATTGACGTTGACCGTTCCGTTGACACCATCGGTCTTGTTGGTCAAACGGTTAAGCGCGTCATAAGTAAATGTCAGCGTCTGGCCTTTGGCGTCGATCTGCTTTGTAAGATTGCCGTTGAGATCATACGCGTAACTCCAGGCGCCCATGTCCGGATCGGTCATCGCGGTCTTGCGGCCCAACGCGTCATAGGTGATCGTGGTCGTATTGTTGTGCGCGTCTTTAGTCTGCAGAAGATTTCCCTCGGAGTCGTAAGTATACAAAGTCGTCGCGTACAGCGCGTAATTGGCCGCCGGATAATTCGGACTGCGGCCGTCGGCGCCGGTGAATTCTTCCTTTTTGGCCAGCCGGCCGTACGCGTCGAAAGTCGATGCCTGCTTGTGGCCGTTTTCATTGGTGGCCGTCGTTGTCCAGTCGTCGTAGGCCGCGCTCGCGTACGTACCGTCGGGATTGGTCGTCTGGATCGGCCGGCCCATCGCGTCGTAAGAAATCGCGCTGTGGGGCTTGGCTGTATCAATGGGTTCGATCATATCAACGGAATTGGTACT
>ORJL010863789.1_pt1 | contig 53395 bp, 56 predicted proteins | sample 1779941 | NCBI WGS metagenome assembly ORJL01 (sample SAMEA104232317, study PRJEB22302) | groundwater metagenome | biome: forest; feature: aquifer; material: groundwater | place: USA | collected 2011-08-07 | depth 5.8 m | reverse complement strand
TGGCATCTCAATTTGCGAGCATTATCGCAACCACATGCCAGCAAAAAGGAAATTGCAATGGGAATTTTTGCTATTGTCCTTTCTATTTACATGCGAGCTGATGCCAAAACATAGCTGAAAGCTACTTTTTACACAAAGCCTAATTATCCGCTAACTTTAAATATAAACGGGAAAATTAATTCTTCTTATGGATGTTGAAAGCAGATTTGATTTAATCAAGCAGGTTGGAGAGGAAATTCTGACAGAGGAAGAGTTAAAACATCTTCTTCAAACAAAAGACCATCCGATTGCTTATGACGGGTTTGAGCCTTCCGGAACTGACATCCATATTGCTCAGGGAATTCTGAGGTCAATCAATGTCAACAAGATGACCAAGGCCGGAGTAAAGTTCAAGATGCTTGTTGCAGACTGGCACGCATGGGCAAATAACAAGATGGGTGGCGACTTGGAGAAAATACAGGCAGTTGGAAAATACATGATTGAAGTCTGGAAGCACTGCGGAATGGACCTGAAAAATATTGAGTTTGTCTGGGCCAATGAATTTGTCAAAGAGCCCGAGTACTGGAAGAAAGTCATGCAGGTTTCAAGGCATTCTACTGTCAACAGGATAGTAAGGACGGGCCAGATAATGGGCAGGAAAGAGGCAGAAGTTCAGCAGGCTTCACAGATTCTTTATCCTTGCATGCAGTGCGCTGACATTTTCGAGCTTAAATCTGACATAACCCAACTCGGAATGGACCAGAGAAAAGTAAATGTCCTGGCAAGGGAATTAGGGCCGTCATTGGGCTTATGGAAGCCTGTTGTCGTTTCACATCATATGCTTATGGGATTAGGGGAGCCGCCAAAAACAAAAGACATTGACAGGGTTATTGATTTGAAGATGTCCAAGTCCAAGCCCAACACTGCAATTTTCATGAATGATCCGGAAGAAGATATCAAAAGAAAAATATCAAAAGCCTACTGCCCAGTTAAAGTTGTTGAAGAAAATCCGATTCTGGAATACTGCAAGTTCCTTGTCTTTGAAAAATTCAATGTCATGGAATTCAAAAGGCCTGAGAAATTCGGAGGGGCTTTGGTTGTTGAGACTTATAAGGAACTTGAAAAGATTTATTCAGAAGGAACAATCCATCCGATGGATTTGAAAAATGCTGTTTCTTTTTACATTAATGAGATGATAACTCCTGTGAGGGAAGCATTTCATAAAGACCAGAAACTGAAGCATCTTCTGGAGACTATAAAGAAGTTTGAAGTAACTAGATAACTCAGGAAAACTGCTTGATCATATATTCAAATATAAACTTTGCATCTTCATCAATCTGTTCTTTGCACTTATCATAGATTTTTATTATCCTATCTCTTACTATCTTAACACTATCCGGATTGATTCCCTTTAACTTTTCAGCAATTCTATTGATTTCTGTAGTTAAGTTATTGCGCCCCAATACCAGAAGTTTTGATGTCAGCCCCCAGTCAACCGCCCCAAAAAATTCTCCAAAACCTTCTCCCAGCTTTTCAGCCAGCTTATCATCATTAATTTTCTCCCTTAACCCCCCCTCAAGAGTCTTTCTGTCAATATACATCTGGTGTAGGGCACCATCCAGTACAATAAATCCTCCAAGTACATCATGCCTTAACCCCCAGGCGCCTTTATTATAATATCTTCCAAAACTATCTTTCTTCATTTCATAATACTTATTGAAAGCAGCATCAAATATTTTTTCAAGCCGTTTCTGCTCGCCAGCTTCAAAATTACCTATAACTTTCATAAATGCCCTTAATGCAGCCACTTCATCATTTTGCCATTCAAACATAATTAAGAATTTTAGAAAACATGTTTATATAATTATTGGTTTGGGAGATTTTAATTATTATTCCAAAGTAATAAAATTTATATAAAGTTGAATAATACTGCACCCTATGGGGTACGTTATCATCAAAGGACATGAGCCTTGGAACCAAAGAAACGTTTGCTCAGATAACCCTTTTTGGAATCTATCGGAATGTCAAAGGAAAGAATTATTTACAAATGAAGATGCATTTTATTTTTCAAAAGGAATCGTAGCAGGCCTTGAATTCATATTAACTCAAAAGCGAACTTTTATACCTCAAATTCAAGGAGAAGTTAGGACAATAGAAGACATAAATGCCAGAATAAAAAATATAAACTTCCACATTCAAAGAGTCATCTCTTGCCACGACTATGAAGCTGCGTAAAGGACCTACTCCTGCTCAATCACAACCATAGTATAATTAGAATTAAGATATTTTTTAGCAACTCTTCTGACATCCTCGACAGTCACTTTATTCATAGTGCTAAGATATGAGCCGGCAAGATTGGCGTCTTTTATTGACTCCCACACCGCAAGATTGTCTGCATGGTGGAAATTGTCTTCCATCTGCAAAGTGTGGTTTCCTTCAATATACATCTTGGCTTCATTTAATTCAGTACCGTTTAATTTTTCAAGCCTCCTAAGCTGTTCCAGAATTATTTTCTTTGCCTTTTCAATATTCTTTTTGTCTAATCCGGTATAAATTGCAAACATTCCATAATCGCTTTCATGCTCTATATTTACTCCCACCTGGTATGCAAGGCCCCTTTTGTTCCTTATCTCATCAAACATCCATCCTGACTGGCCTCTTCCAAGCACTGCGGAAATTACATCAAGAATATAACTGTCTGGATGAGTTCTTGAAACCGTCTTGTACCCGAGGACCATGTACGAGTTCAAAGTTTTCTTTTTCTCAACAAATTTTTTTAATTTATTCTGCAGCGGCTCATTCACTTCAGGCCTTCTCAGCAGCTTTCCCGGCTTGAGATTTCCAAAGTACTTCTCTATTTTTCTCTTCACGTTGCCAACATTTCCTACAACCGAGATTACCATATTATTCGGAACATAATGGCTGAAATAATATCCGGAAACATGGCCCCTGTCAAAGCTTTTTACAGTCTTGGCTGTCCCGTAAGTGGGGTTTTTTGCAGGATGTTTTTCAAAAAGATTTTCCTGGAACAAAATCCACTGATGAAGCCTCGGATCATCGGTAACCATGTTTATTTCCTTCAAAACCACCTGCTTCTCTTTCTCAAGTATCTTAGGGTCAAAAACAGGATCACTCACCATGTCAGAAAGAATATCCAGTGCAATATCTAGCCTCTTGCTTATAATCTTGATGAAGAAAGCAGTCCTGTCGCCCGTAGTGTAAGCGTTGAATTCCCCTCCATATTTCTCAATCTCGTTTGCTATTTCTCTTGAATCTTTTCTTTTCTTGGTGCCTTCAAACAGCATGTGCTCAAGGAAATGTGAAATTCCTGCCATTTCCTCGCTTTCAAAATTAGAGCCAACCTTAAACATCACTTCCACAGAAACTGACTTTGAAGAAGTTTTCTCGAAGATTAAGGTAATTCCGTTTTTCAGCTTCTGTTTAATCATCCAAATAGGAAAACTTTAAAACCTATATAAGAGTTATGGATTTTATATGAAATTAAGAGAATTCCAGCAGATATTGGATAAAAAGAGCTGTGACCTTGCCTTGTTCTATACATCTGATTCTTCAAGGATGAACCCAAATTTGTTTTATTTTACGGGCTACAGCGGAATAGGGGTTTTGGCTGTTCCAAAAAAGCAGGAGCCGTTCCTTATCGCTCCGCAGATGGAATTCCAGAGGGCTAAAAATTCATCAATTAAAAAAGTTTATTCAATGGAAAAGAAGAGGTTTTTTGAGTCAACCTGTTCAATAATAAAGAAAAATAAAATAAAAGCTAAAAATATAGCTATTGACAATAATAACTTCACATTGAATTCCTACAGGCATTTCAAAAAACAATTCAGAAAATCAAAATCAAAAGACGTCGCTTTAGAATGCCTGAAGCTAAGAGAAATAAAAACAGAAAAAGAAATACAGATACTTAGAAAATCGTGCAATTACGCTGATAAAATACTGCAAGAAACTATTAAAAATTTTAAATCATTCAAAACTGAATCTGAAGTTGGCGCATTTCTTGAATATGAGGCTAAAAAATTAGGATTGGAACTGTCTTTTAACCCGATTGTTGCGTCAGGAAACAATGCAAGCATGCCGCATTATGAGCCTCAAAATATCAAAATAAAAAAAGGATTCTGCGTTATTGATTTTGGGGTCAAATACAAAGGATACTGCTCAGACATTACTAGAACAATTTACGTTGGAAAGCCAAGCCAAAAAGAAATAGAAATATATAGCTTATTATTAAAAATTCAGGAAGATTCTATTGAAATAGTAAAAAATAATATCAAATGCTCTGAGATTTATGATTTTGTATGCAATAAACTTGGGAAGTATAGAAATAATTTCACTCATGGGCTGGGGCATGGGGTTGGGGTGGAAATTCACGAAATGCCTAATTTGACTTTAAACTCCAAGGATAAAATAAAAAACAACACAGTTTTCACAATAGAGCCTGGAGTTTATTTTCCAAATAAATTTGGGATAAGGATTGAAGATACTGTTTTGTTTAAAGGCAAGGTTGAAGTTTTGACAAGAACAGAGAAAGATTTATTAATTTTAGAATAATATTACAAATCTATTGAAATACTATTTATTTTTCATTTTTTCATAGGCTTTGTAGATTACACAACTAACAATGTAAGATACCATTAGATAAATAGACAGCGCAAATAAAAAATAAATAGTACGAATAGTGTACTCTACAAGAGCTGAATATTTTCTTTCAACTGTATAATAATAGTTATCATCATTTGCATAAGTTCTTTTATACACTATTGAATCTGCAAATTCACTTTGAATAAAAAATGGGGTGTAAGTAAACGTTACAAGTGGCGAAAGCATAATGCTAAGGGCACTTTCCTTTGGACAAGTTGGCCTAACACAAATGCCGTAAGAAAACACGTATACCAAAGAGGCAAAATTAAGCAAGATTATGATAAATGCAATAATAAATTTATATTTATTTGGTTTATTCAACCCTAGCCAATCGGAAAGTTTTCTCAATACCACCATATGTGATTTATATGAGCCCCTATATTAAACTATTTGAAAATAAAAATACTTAAGACTTTTTCTTTGGATTATATCAAAACATTTATTAATCATTTAGTCTTGCCTTTCCTGATGAAATACAACGAAAGCGCATTTAATTCTGCAGTAGAGGATTACAAATCTGTAATTAACTCAGCCAAAGGAAAGACTTTTCTGATTATTTTTGAAATCAATGACAAAAATGCTTTCTATTCCATTGCTCCTTTATCAAGAGCCTTGCATGATTTAGGTGCAGATGTAAGCTGCATAGGAATAAATGGAAAATCAGAGGCTCTTGATGCGGTAAAAGATATCTGGAAAGCTTCTGGTGAGCTTGAAAAAGGAATCAGCAATGATGAAACATCTGCGCTTAAGGAATTCATAGAAGAAGTAGACAAGAAAGCAAAGGGAGAATTCAAAAAAATATTCAAAAAGCCGGATTTTATTCTTGAAGCGAAAGATAGCAACTTCACAGGAGGCTTAAATCTTCCCTTTCATTCAGAGTGGTTTAATGATTACAGGATGGGAGAGCTTTTGCAGACTTCTGACATCCTGTGGAGGGATGTTTACTCTTTAAAAAAAGGCGAGAGGGCAGGAATTGGATTTTCCCTCATCCCCACTTCTGAGCTAATAGGGCACCCATTGGAAGATTATCTTGATTCTTATTCTATCATATGGGCAATGACTCAATCAGCGGCTAAAACAGCAGAGCCAACAATGAGCGGATATACTTTCAGAAAGTCAATGCTGGAAAACAGCGAAAGGGTTTCTGAACTAAGAGCCACACTGCTTGGATGCGAATTAGATAAGGAAATTGACGAAGGGCATTTTATCAAGTACAAGAAGCTTTCAAAACTGCTTAAGCTTGACAGGATAAAACCAATTGACCTTTCTTTTTCAATAAGCGCAAAAGGATATCTGGGAAAGCATCTGTTTGGAGAAATTATTGGATATCCGTCATCAAATAAAAAGACAAGATGGCAGACTCCGGGACAGATGGTTTACAAGCTTGACTTCTATCCGCAGACAAAGCATGAGCCAAGAGACCCTCTTGCAAGAGTCGCTTTTACTGAAACAATTCCAATTGACATTTTTATTGAAACAAACCTGGTTGACTGGAAAGACATAAGGGAAAGAAACCAGAAGATAAAGGACAAGATGGACAAGTGCGATGTAATCTACGTTGAAGGAAAACTAAAAGAAAAATATGTGACAAAATTAGAAGTTGGACTGGTAAAAGAAGACGGAACAAGGAGATGGGTCAGAAGGTCAGATACTGACGTAAGGGAGAAGATAAACAAGACTTATTTTGAAATGACCGGAATAAAAGCAGGAAACATGGGCAACATTCCCGGAGGGGAGGCTTTTACAACTCCGGAATACATCAAGGGAGTTTTTGTAGGTGATGTTGTTGTTCATGTTGACCAGAGCTATCCTTTGGACGAGAAAAATCCACTGGTTGTAGAATGTTACGGCGAGAGCTATAAAATAATTGGCGGCCCAACCGAGATAATTGAAAAAATAAATAAAAGAAAAAATGAAGCGATGAAGATGCTTCTTGAAGCTGAGAAAAACAAGAGCCTTCCTCAGGAGATTATAGATTTGAAGAAGAAAAATTTTGAAAGAATAGGAGAATTTGCAATCAACACAAACCCGAAAGCAAAGTTATGCGACTATCTTATTGTAAACGAGAAGATTGCGAAGATGATGCACATTGCGCTTGGCTCGGGCTTTGAGCCTGACAGGAGCACGGAATATCATATGGACATAGTATTTAATGCGCCAAGGCAGAAGCTTGATGTTTTTGGTAAGGATAAAACTGGAAATATCCATTGGATTTTAAAAGAAGGGGAATTTGTTGCTTGAAAGATTTATTTTTTAATCTTCCATACCTTTTGATGTGCCAGCCAACTTCCTTTTTCTTGAGTAATAGTTTTTGAGCCGCTGTACAAAGGCCATGATACAGGCCACATAGAAATCCCTACGATTCCTGCCCATAAGAATAAAACTAAAAATCCCACAAGAAATAAGTATGGATTTTGATTTCTGTATGCAAAACCAGCTACAAAAATTAGTAGAACTATTAGCCACCCGCCATACCAAACCTTTGGTCTAATTCTATACTCTATCTCATTCTTTTTTTCTGTTTTTTCTAGCAGCAAAGCCATACATTTCAATTAATAATAAAAGTTTATAAACTTATCTATTAATCGTATTAACCAAAATGAATATCAGTAAATCATGCAATATAATCCTGAAAAACTGCATGAATTTAAGAAAAAATGAAAGCTGTCTGATTATCACAGATTCAAAGCTGAAAGATATTGGATTTTCTCTATTCAAGAATTCCCTCAATATAACTAAAAAATCAAAATTAATTTTAATCCCGATTCCTGAATCGCACGGCTCTGAGCCTAGCGCGGAAGTTGCCGAAGAAATGCTGAAATATGATGTGATTCTCATGCCTACAACTAAATCTTTAAGCCATACTACAGCGAGAAAAAAAGCTTCCTTGAAAGGCGCACGAATAGCAAGCATGCCTGGAATTACAAAGGACATGATGAAAAGAACATTGAATGCCGACTTCAATAAAATTAAGTCCATTAACGAAAAACTCATTGACAAATTAAATAATAAAAATAAAATAATAATTACGACTCAAAAAGGGACAGATGTTTCATTCTATCTTAAAGGAAGAAAATGGATTTCTGATGATGGCATCTATACTAAAAAAGGGGCGTTTGGAAATCTTCCTTCCGGAGAAATTTTTATTGCGCCGCTGGAAAACAGGACAAACGGGGTAATTGTTGCAGATGCGAGCGTTGGGGGCTTAGGAAGAGTAGACAAGAATATTAAAATTAAGATAAAGAATGGATTCATTGAATCTGTTGAAGGCGGAAAGATTGCAGGCAAATTCAGAAAATTATTGAAAGCCAAATTACACAGGAATGTGGCAGAGCTTGGCATAGGCACAAACTACAAAGCAAAAATAACTGGGGAAGTTTTGGAAGACGAGAAAGTTGCAGGGACTTTTCACGTTGCATTCGGCAACAACAGGCACTTTGGAGGGAAGGTTGATGTGCCTTTTCATGTTGATTTTGTGATTAAGAATCCAATAATTATGATAAACAACAAAATATTACAATATAGAAACTAATTTTTTATAATCCAAATCTTTTTATATGAACTTGTTTTTGCTTTTATAAAATGCCAGCAAAAGAAGCAAATCCAAAGAACATAATCGACAGCATAATGTACCGCTATTCTGTTTCTTCAAACCCTGCCGAGGAGGAAAACAGGATACTGAAGGAAACTGTCAGCAAGCTCAGGGAAGAGAATGAAAGGTTCAAGGTTTCGCCGTTGATGATATGTGAATTAAGGGAACTGACCGGGAAAAATGCAATAATCAAGATTCCGAACGGAAACCAGTTTTATGTCAATATCTCGGCAGAATGCGAAAAGCTGAAGTCTGGAGACACTGTGCTGGTTGAGCAGAAGAACCTTACTGTAATAAGAAAGGTCCCCGTGATGAAAAAGTTCAATGTCGAGAAATTCGTGATAGTGGAAAAGCCGACAATATCCTGGGAAGAAATTGGAGGACTGTCGCAGCAGATGCATGAGATACGTGAAGTTGTCGAGCTGCCTTTGAAAAGCCCGGAGCTGTTCAGAAAAATTGGAATCACGCCTCCAAAAGGAGTTCTGCTTTACGGAGAGCCGGGAACAGGAAAGACAATGATGGCAAAGGCTGTCGCAGCATCAACAAACTCAACTTTCATACAGGTTGTAGGGTCAGAGCTGGTGCAGAAGTTTATTGGAGAAGGAGCCAAGCTTGTCAAGGAAATATTTGAGCTTGCAAGGAGAAAAGCGCCTTCAATCATATTTATAGATGAACTGGATTCATTGGCAGCAACAAGGATAGAAGTAGGAACGTCAGGAGAACGGGAAGTTAACAGGACATTCATGCAGCTGCTTGCAGAAATGGACGGGTTCAAGCCGCTGGACAATGTAAAAATCATCGGAGCAACCAACAGGAAAGATATACTTGATCCTGCAATCATAAGGCCCGGAAGACTGGATAGGCTTATCAACGTCCCAATACCGAACAAGGAAGCAAGAACAGACATATTCAGGATACATACCCAAAATATGAGCCTTGCAAAAGACATTCACTCAGAGACTTTAATAAACAAAATGGAAAATTTCAGCGGGGCCGAGATAAAGGCAGCCTGCACAGAAGCAGGATACTTTGCAATCCGGGAGAGCAGGGACACCGTTACCAAAGGAGATTTCCTTAGGGGAATAGAAAAAGTCAAGCAGGAAGAAAAGACAGAAGGAAAGGATTTCATGAGGATGTTTGGCTAGAAATTTTTTAATTGTTAGGATAAATAAACTTTAAATTTTCCATTAGGAATAAATAAAAAATGCACACGCTCGGCAGTTACTACCGCAAGTCATCGCTTTCGCTCCTAGGGTGTTCAAACTCATCATCGCGTGTGCATCGGGAATAAGCATGGCCTGTTTTTAAGAGTTTCTGTTCATGCCTTACGCATATTTTCTTACAACAAAAATTAATAAAAGCTTACGCGCATGAGAAAATAATATGGGCAAATGATTAATAAACCCGGAAATCCGCGCAAATTCTGAAAAATCCCGGCGCATACTGTCCGCACTTTACAACCCGAAGAATTTTATATTTTCTTTTCATAATAATACACGCATTTTTTATTTTATTATCTACGTTTTCAAACTCATTTTCATGCAGAAAGTCGTAGAAGTGTATTATTCCATTTTTTTTAGCATATTTTAACGCCAATTTCATGTATTTTTCTCCACTTTTAGGGAGGGGCATCAGAATCCTGCTGAATTTTTTATTTATTTTTGGAACAATTTTGTTTACGTCGCCTTGGAATAATTTTATTATATTTTCCAGTTTATTTATCCTAACATTTTCCAATGCGTATCTGTGGCCTGCTGGGTTTATCTCAATTCCATAGGCTTCTTTGCATTTGGAATTCTTTGCAATTACTAACGGGTATGGGGCTGCGCCGGAAAACATGACAAGGACAGATTCATTAGGCTTTGTTAATTCAGCAATCCTTTTTCTTTCATTGGACATTCTTGCTGAGAAATAAACCTTTTCAACATCCAATTTTATGAAAATATTATTTTCTTTATGAATGGTTTCCTTTCTTTTTTCGCCTGCAATGATTTTCAATTTTGCTGTCCTGAATTTTCCTGAATATTTTCTTGTTTTCTTCAAAACTGCTTTTATATGAGGGTAGATTTCAAGAATTGTGCTTCCAATCAGCTTTTCTTTTTTCACCAATTCTTTCGGAAACTCTGAGAAAATCAAGATATCACCTACTACATCGAATGAGGTTGGGACTAATTTAATCTCGTTTTCACTTAATTTATCTTTTAGGTAAAATTTTAGGTTTTGTTTTGTCATTTTTTGTATTTTTATTATTTGATAATTTTCATCTCATCCAAAAAACTCCCCCAATCCTTTTTGGCTGGCTTTCTTTTTAGATTCCATCAGGCCTTCAATCTGCGCTTTAACTCTTTCTTCCGAGAAATCATGCTCTTCGACAAGCAGCTTCATTATTCTGTCTTCATCAGGCACTTTCCATTCCAACTTATAATTCTCGTTTACCGGAATGTTCTTGAATAAGTCAAACACTTCGTTCCATGAAAAATCAAAGAAATCACCCCATTTTGCCTCTTTGAACATTGCTTCAAAATCATTGCCGTGCTTGTTTACCATCTTTAATGCAGTCTTTGGGCCTATTCCGCTTATTCCGCCGGAATTGTAATCTGTGCCTATCAGCATTGCCAATGCTATAAGCTGGTCTTGATTTATCTTAAGGTGTTTTAAATTATCATTTAATACAATTAAATCAGGATTAACCACGCTATAGCTTAGCTTGTTCATGCTTTTTTTCTTTCCTGCAATACTTACATTCCTTGCAATCTGCGAGGCTTCAAACAATAAAGCATCAGCATCATTTGTTGCAATTGCAAAAGCATCTCCGTTTTTCACGATAAATGAAGCCTGGGCCTCTGCCTCAGATTTTGCCTCAATAACGGGCAATCCAAATGAATCAACTAATCTTTTTGCTTCTTCAATCATCTCAGGAGTTAATCTTGACGTCCTTGCAGCGTATTTCTTCATCAGCTCTTCATCAGCTTTCTCTTTTGCTTTCTGAAAATTAAGCTCTGCTGCCTGCTTTATCCCCTTTCTTTTTTCAAGCGTCCTGAGCTTTAACGCAGGAGGGGTTCCGTCAAAGGCAAAAGCAAGCTTTATGCTCTGCTGTGAAAGGTTGGAAATCCTTGACAAAAGCCCAACCAAATGGGAAGTTACATTGCCCTTAGAATCTGTCAATAAGGAGCCGTCTCTTTGCCTTATCGAGCTAAGGAACTGGTACAGCCACATTGGAGCGTCAACAATCAAAGTTTTATTTCTGAGAAAATCAAGGTCGATCTCTTTTATCAGCAAAAGCTCTGTTAATGCTACTCCCATAACTTTAGTTTAGTAGCAAGTTATTTAAATTTACTTGTTAAAATTATTTTTATGAGCAAGACCCCACAAAGTACATTAGATATTCTAAATTATACTTTTCATTTGACAAGTCCAAGATATGTTGAAGGATTTAAGGATTTTTATCATGACTTATTTCAGTATAAAACACGAATATCAGCAATTAAGGAAGATTTATCAAAATTTTTGTTAATTATGGAAAATGATATCTATAGTAATCAAATTAAAGAAGTTCATCAAGCGATAAATATATCTCGTTCGATTCAGTTGTTGTTGGAAGAACTGGAGCAATTGCGCAATTACACTGATAATCCAACAGGATATTTTAAAAATGTGAGGGTTTATGGAGCGCTTAAAAGAGGACAAAGTAAAATACGCAAACTAAGGCGACTATTACCGAGACTTCACTTAATAGTTGGAATAGTCATAGATAAATACCCAAATTCTTATGGGAATAAAGTTAAGATTTTATTGGAAAAATATAAATTTATTAGAATAATCTCATCTGACGACTATCAAACTTTATTATGGTTTGAAAAAGAGAATATTTTTAATTGTAAAAATTTTAAGCTTCTGGAAAAATATGTTTTTATTTATTTTAGTGACAATTCAATAAATATATCTGAATTGTACCAACTGATTCATAGATTGAAAACAGTAGAGTTTGGGGTTTATTTTTTAAATGTCAGGAGATTTCAAAAAATATTCCCAGATTTCGAAAAGAGACATTACCCATTAAAAGATATAAATATTTTTTTTCATACTACACTTTTCGATTTATGTAAGCTATGGTTAACCATTTTGAGATTTCCTTCTTTTGGCAGGAAATACTTAAAAATTGAGGATGAAGGACAGTTCATAGGGTCTGAATATTCTTTGTTCTATTATATGGAAAATCTTGATATAGAATTAAGCATTAAAAAAATATACTTTCGCGATTATTTTAATAATTTCAAGAAACTAGCAAATTCTAATCTTTTCATAGAACCAAAACTTTTTCTATTTTATATGAAAGATATTGGCATCATTATGGACCTCGAGTTAACAGAACTTCTAGTATTATTTGGAATAAAAGGCATATATGGCGGGGATGATATTGATACACTAAAAGAAATCACACAAACTTTGAATAAAAATCCAGCGTTTAAAAATGAAAGGGATACTGCAGCAAACCTTTGGCATAAAACTATAGGGTCCTCACTGAAAGATATACAACACTTGTATCTATTTTTACAGTTATACTCCAATTTGGGCAGAGATTTCTTTAATAACCTTATAGCCAATAAACACATATTATCCAGCTCAGATATCAATGACCTAATTTTTCAAATGAGCAACAAATATGCTGATGTAACTCGTATCACAACTGAAGATATTATTTCACAAATAGGGAATGATAAAAATGATAGGAAAGTTGTGGTCGTAATAGCGCCGAAATATGATTGGAATTTATCAATTTATAACTCTTATGAGCAATTTCGAAGAATCCCTACAGATAGGTTTGAGACACATTACACACGAATAAGTTCGGCAAATCAACTTGCATTCATAATTAAGAGTATAGGATCAAAAAGGCTTATTGACATTTTGATAATAGATGGACATGCTAATCCAAATTTAATACGATTTAGTTATTCAAAAGGTGGCGAATTAACCAAAGAAGCGTTACAAACAAAAACATTTGATGGCATACATAGATACTTTTCGAAAAATGCTATTTGCTATCTAGGCGGATGCTCTACAGCAAAAGGTTCTGAACCAATTGCAAACCATTTAACAAAAAAATTCGGTATTCGCGTTATTGCAGCTAAAAAAAATACGTCCTCACAAATATCAATAGGAAAAAAAGGAGAGCCTATTGTGGAATCTACATCTAGACAAAAAAATTTTAAACCCGCTTGAAAGTCAGATTCTTCAGCTCTTTATTTATCAGTTCCTGGGCTTTTGCTGATAACTCCCCTGGCGATAAAACAATAACTGGCAGTTTCTTGAACTGGCCTTTGACATAGGCATTGCTTAGATCAGAATCGCTTATTCTTTTTTTGTTCTTTGCCTTGCAGTAATACTGCAAACTGCCCATTACACTTGGGATTTCAAGGATAAAATCAATCTCGGAATCTTTCTTTATAACTTCGCTGCTGATAACTGTTATTTTGTTCTTATCAAAAAATCCAAGTATATCTTTCTGAAAATCATCTTCCTTGTCTTTCAGCTTAGGTTTTTTAGGAGCGGTTTCTTTTAATTCTTTTTGCACTTTTTCTATTTTTTCCGGTGATTTTTCTTTTAGCAGCTTTTGTGAAGTTTCCGGCTTTTGGATTTCAGGCTTAAGCTCAACAGGCTTGATTTCTTTTTCTTCTAAAATCCTTTTTTCAATAGATTTGGCAGCAGGCTCTATTTTTAACTTAATCAGCTTTTCAGCATCTTCATCTGAAGCTGTGTGCCATTTCCAGAAAATCTCGCTGGTATCTTCATATTTAACATTCAAAGGAAGGGCAAAATCTTTTATTTCCCTTAATGCAACTCTTATCACAGGTTCCTGCTCAGAATCTCTTAATACTTTTTTTTCATTCAACAAGTCATAGGCCTTTTTTTCCTTGTCATTGAAGCCTTCAATGAATTTTTGAAGCATGGCTTCCTGACCTTTAAGAAAATACAATGGCGAGCCGCCGAACTTTAATGTCGAAATCTTTAATTTTCCTGTTGCAGTCAATTCAGCAAGATGGGCTGAGGCCATGATTGTGTCCATCCCTATCAGCTTTGAGATTTGGCCAGGGAGGACTGGGCCTTTTATCTTCACAAATTCAAGAATCTTGTCGCGGTGGTCCATAACGGACAATAACGAGGGGCGTTTTATATATTTTTGTGTTAGAAAATAATGATATTAAGGCCTTAGCCACCTAATCTCCCAATATGTGACATCTCTCTCGTCATCCACACAGCCGATTAGCAGCCTTTTCTTAGTTGAATGAGCAACCCTGTTTTTGGCTGAGAACTCATGCCAGGTCAGGCTTGAGCCTTCATGCACAGGAAAGACGACCCACTTTGCATGGTCTTCGCCTGGCTTTATGCCTCTGTCATAAATCCTGAAATCTGCTCCGAATTTTAGGGCAGTCTTGATTATGTAACCTCTGTTTCTTATGTCTTTGTAAACTGCGTATCTTATCCAGAAATTAGATTCAATCTTCTTTGCTTTCTTCAGGAAAGAGTCAAAGTCAATTACCTTGTCTCTTGAATCATGAACTATCAATCTCTTTTTTTCAATCAGATACAATGCCTCAATCAGAGAAAGTTGGACTCTTCCGTCTTCTAATAATGTCCCGTACCTGCTTTGGTTATAGAGCTCTCTAGCATTGTCTGAGCTTTCTGTAAGCACTCTTTCTTTTGAAAAATATGCTTTGACAGGCTCTTTTGGAATTTGTTCCTTTATTTCTTCTTTCTTTGGAAGAACTTCTTCAGATTTTTCTTTCTTCTTGGGCATGATATACTCTTACGATAAGCTACTTTGTTTAAAAACCTTTTTAAAGTGTTTTACGATACGAATGGATATGCAACTGACATTTTTAGGAACATCTTCAATGATTCCAACCAAGGAAAGGAACCAGACATCTGTTTTTCTTAGCTACGGCTCTGAGGGAATATTGTTTGACTGCGGTGAAGGGACTCAAAGGCAGATGAAGATTGCAGGATTAAGCCTTACAAAAGTTACAAAAGTTCTTATCAGCCACTGGCATGGAGACCATGTGCTTGGATTGCCTGGCTTAATGCAGACTTTGAGCTCTTCTGAATACGAAAAAACTCTTGAGATTTATGGCCCTACGGGAACAAAGAAAAGAATGGAGAGCATGTTTGAGGCATTTGTTTTTGACAAGAGGCTGAGCTTTAAAGTTATTGAAGTCAAGTCAGGGAAATTCTTTGAGAACAATGATTTTGAAATAGAATCATATCCTTTAGAGCACGGAATAGAAACTCTTGGATTCAGGTTTGTTGAAAAAGACAAGAGAAAAATCGACATGAAGAAAATAAGAAAGCTTGGAATTCCAGAAGGCCCACTGCTCGGCAAGATTCAGCAGGGAATTGAAATAACCCATCAGGGCAAAAAAGTAAATCCTGATGAAGTCACTTACATTGAAGGCGGAAAGATTGTTGCTTATGTAACTGACACTTTGCTGTGCGACAACTGCTACAAGGTTGCGGAAAATGCAGATTTATTGATATCAGAATCAACTTACTCCTCGAAATTAACTGACAAAAGCGAGGAATACGGACACATGACTGCAAAACAGGCAGGGCAGCTGGCGAACAAGGCAAATGCCAAGCAGCTTGTTTTGATACATTTCAGCGCAAGGTACAAGAACACGCAGGAGCTTGAGGAAGATGCAAGGAATGTATTTGATAATGTGGTATGCGCGCAGGATTTCATGAAGATTGAATTGTGATTTAGATAAATTTAATTCTCATTGATATATTCTTCAATATATAGGTTGAATTATCACTGGACATGCTCACGTAAAGCTTTTAAAGGACTTGACTATAACTATAATTATGAGCGATGCACAACTAGTTTATCTAAAAGAAAGTAAAATCAAGCCTAAAAATGCAAGTAAACCGTATTTCTCAAAAAAAAATATCGTAATATTAAATGACAACATTTTGACTATTGACTCTATCCCATTATCCTCTCTAGATTTAATCATAACTTCACCACCTTATAATGTCGATATCAACTATAATTCACATAAAGATGATATTTCTTATGAAGAATATTTGGATTTTACTGCAAAATGGCTTAAAAAATGTTTTGATTTGGCAAAAGATGATTGTAGATTCTGCTTAAATATCCCCTTGGACAAAAATAAAGGAGGACATCATTCCGTTTATTCAGATATAATTAATTTAGCTAAGAAAGTAGGATGGAAGTATCATTCAACTGTTGTTTGGAATGAACAGAATATGTCTAAGAGAACCGCATGGGGTTCGTGGTTATCTGCATCAGCTCCTCATGTTATTGCTCCAGTTGAAATGATTGCAGTATTGTATAAAGATAAATGGAAAAAAGAAGGGGGAAGTAAAAAATCTGATATTAATAAAGATGAGTTTATGGCATGGACAAATGGTGTCTGGAATTTTAATGGCGAGAGCAAAAAAAGAATAGGACACCCAGCCCCGTTTCCCATCGAATTGCCAAGAAGATGCATTAAATTGTTTAGTTTTGTGGGTGATGTCATCTTTGATCCATTTTTAGGCAGCGGCACAACTCTTGTAGCTGCTGCTTTGACAAAAAGAAGAGGTGTAGGAGTAGAAATCGATAAAACTTATTGTGAACTTTCCAAACAAAGACTAATTAATGAGGCAAAAATCACTCAATCTACTTTGATATAATTAAATATGAAAAAGGACAAATCTGTAAGTGAATTAATTGTAGAATATTTTAAAAGTCATTCTAAACAGGATTTAACACATGGGCCAGTTGTTGATTGGGTGGAAGAAAAATATATCGAATTGTATAAAAAGAAACCTCGTGATACTTGGAGAGCCATAAGAAAGCTCCATGAAGAAGGATTTCTAATCAAGGTTAAAAAAGGTGTGTATAGATATGAACCTGATTTAGTTCATAAGCGAATAATAGAAGAATTTACTGATGAACAAAAGAAAATAATCCTGAAAAGAGATGGTTATAAGTGCATTAGGTGCGGTAGAGGCATAAAGGAAGGCGTTGAATTGCATGTTGACCATATTGACCCAAAATATAAGGGAGGCACAGCTATCATTGAAAATGGCCAAATATTATGTTCCCAACATAATTTTGTTAAAAAGTATTTGAACCAGACAGAAACTGGCAAGAAGATGTTTATACTTTTGTACGAATTAGCTAAAAAGAAAGACAATAAAGAAATTTTTGATTTCTGTAAAGATTTATTGGAGGTTTATGATAAACATAATATTAATGGACATATTATTTGGAAAAAATAATGGAGGTGTTTTATGGGAGTAATAACCAAAAGAGAAATTTATAAAATATACTGAGAGTATTATGAAGATGAAAGTAAAACAAAAGAAGAATTTGAAGAATTTTTGAGCTTTTTAGAGATTGATTTTTATGATTGGGTTAGTGGGAATATAAAACAATTTACATATAATAAAAACTTTGAACCAATTAATGAGAGATAATGTTTAATTATCGATATGGAGATTATCAGATGTCTCACAAATCCAAAGGCTCAAACGCGGAACGGGAATTATTGCACATGTTTTGGAGCAGAGGATGGCCTTGTCTCAGGAGTGCAGGCTCGGGCTCAATGAAATATCCCGGTCCTGATTTATTGGCAGGAAGCCAGGATAAAACAAGAAGAGTGGCAATAGAGTGCAAGACCACAAAAACCAATAAAGTCTATCTAAATGAAAATGATATAAATCAGATAAAAGAATTCTCAGCCATCTTTGATGCAAGGCCGTGGTTTGCTGTCAAGTTCTTAAGAAAAGAGTGGTTATTTATTATGTTAGAAGATTTGGAAAAAACACCAACAGGGTATGTTATAGACCAGAAGAAAGCGGAACTAAGAGGGATATCTTTCAATGAACTGATTAGTTATGATAAATAAAATAAAAGAAATAAAAAAATTACCTTCTCTTGACTGCCCTTTCAATCTTTATCTCTTCTTTTACTATCTTGTCAACTACTCTTTCAATGTGCATTTCTATCCTTGCAATCCTTCTTTCCATAAGGACAAGAATTCTTAAGGAATAGACAATGGCTGCTAACGTGCCCAAGATAACTGCAAGAGTTATTTCCGGAATAGTCAAAGCCTCAAAACCTGAAACCATTAAATCACCTCAATTTTTTATAATACTCCTTATTTATTCGGTTATTTATAAAGTTTTCGTAATTTCCTTATTTACTTCCTTATTGGTAACGTCAGCAGCCTTCTTTTTTTCTGTTTTTTTGCCGTTATTCATCATCCATGCCTTTCTTGTTGAGTACTGCGCAGGATTCTTTATCCTTGGGCAGAAACTGTCAGGCTTGCACACTCCAATGCCCAGCATGTACATCTCATTGTCGCAGTTTGGTGGCAAAATCTTCTTTCGCATCTGCTTGTGGTATCTTAACTGGCCAAGAAGATAGACTTCTCTTATAGGATCCCTGTTTTTTTTGTTCCATTCAACCAGCTTTTTTTCTATTGCGTCATACTCCCAGCCTATTGAAGTGAAGTAATTAATCAGGATGAACAACGCCCTTTTTTTCCCATCCTCAATTCCGTTTAATATCAGCTTGACACACGGAGGAAAAAGTTCTTCAGGCAGAGCGCTTTCAGGCCCCTTAAATTCTCTTTCTTCTTTTGTCTTTACATCTTCTATTTTTATGTTGAAGTCCAAAGCTTCTGTCAAAAGCTGCCTTGCTTCGTCCGGTTCTGTTTCGGAATCATCAAGAAACTTGTGGCTGCTTACCTTCACGCTCTTTGGCACTGCAAAATCTTTCTTGAACGACATTACCTTTTCCGGATCCAAAGGCATCGAGACAAGCCCGGATTTCTCATGCAAAGAGTATGGCATCCTGTACAAATGCCTTGGGGAAATCAGCAAAGTGTCCATTTGCAGTATTGATTCAGCATTGAATTTTTTGATTCCATTTTCCACATAGATTACATCAGAGAATGATTTTCCTGTCTTTTCAAGAATCGCGCTGAAATCATTATTTTCGCAGCTTAAAATCCTGTTTCCGAATTCTTCCATTATCATTTTCTTTATGTAAAGGGCTATCTTCTTTGGAGCTTCAGGAAAAAGATTTTTTATATCCTCATTCCTTATCTTTTCGGGAAACGCGGCAAATGGAACGCCGATGTGGAACCCTTTATTTCCGGAATACTTGCAGGAAATTGATTTAATCTTGTGGTATTTCAGCGCCTTTATGACCAGCTCGGCAGCTATTTTGGAATAATCAAAAATGCCGCAGTCAATGTCAATAATCAAATCCCACCCTATCCTTAAATTGTCAAGCTCATGCCTTCTTAATGAAGGGTCAAGCTGCAATGGATTTTTCCACAATTCCTCTGATGCGTGAAAAGAACTCGCACCCTGCTTAGCAAGCTCAAGAATGTCGCTCTTGTGCCTGATGACGTCAGGCCTTTTGGTGAAGGATTCATTAAACTTTGCAGCAACTTCACGGTCTTTTGAGTTGGCGAGAATCTCTTCCTGAATATCCTCTCGCTTGTAATGGCTTAGGGAAACGCTTATAGGAATCATGATTTTAGAAAAGTTTTTGATTATATAATGGTTTTCATGGAGAATGGACGTTAAATCAGAAGAATTCTTCAGCCGCATTGAAAAAATAAAAGATTCAAATACGCTGATAATTGTCGAAGGCAAGAAAGATAAGGCAGCGCTGGAGAAATTAGGAATTAAAAATATAATCGAATTAAATAAAAGACCATTGTACGAAATTGTAGAAGAAGTTGCAAATTTAACTGACGAATGCATTATACTAACTGACTTGGACAGAAAAGGCAAAGAGATTTACGGAACATTAAATTCTGATTTGCAGAAGCACGGCGTCAAAGTCAATAATAAGTTTCGTGAATTCCTGTTCAGGCATACTAAACTAAGGCAGATAGAAGGGATGGATAGCTATCTCGGTTCAAAATATTAATCTACCCTATGCTCCAAAGGCAAATCTCTCAGGTTGCTTTTAGAATTTGCCATAAGTTCTCTTCTAACTTTGGAATTCATGACAACAGAAGCAGATGCCGAAATCAATGCCAGAATTTTATTTGGTAAAACACTACTATCTGGGATATCTTTTCCATTACTCCACCCATAGAATCCGGCAGCAAAACCTGCCAAAGTGTTCCTTATAAATTTGTCCAGTTCAACATCAGAAAGTTCACGAACAGAAAGCCCCTTTCCGGAATTTGCAAATGTGCCGATGATGCTTGCAATACTCGAAACAACTGCAACTGGGGTTCTGTAATCTCCAAATGTTTCATGTTTTGTGTCGGCAACAGCGTAGCCTGCTAACAAAGCTGCTGCAACATCCCAATACTCCTTTCCTAAATCAGTTACGGCTTGTGATGTATACTTTAAAGGATTCTTTGAAAATTCCTCAATTCCCTGTATTGCTAAGGCTCTTAATCCTAAAGCTTTATTCTCGAATCTTTCTAAATAATTTGTCATCTTTACCTAAAATCAATCGGCTTGCTGTCGAGCAGAATGTTTGTTGCAACTGCATCACCTTTCCACAATGCGACCTCAACTTCCATCTCGCCGCCTCTGAACTGGGGAAGGTTGCCCTCTCCTTTCGGAACGTAATAAGACTCGATTGGATATGATATGCTCAATTCTTTTAATCCTTTTTTTATGTTAATTATGTTCCCAACATGGTATTGGTTATATTCATCTGAATTATATGGGCAGCCCTGCTGGCACAGGGTCATGAACTGCACTCTTTCATTCAAAACCGAGAACTGCACTTGATCCCCAATTGAATATGAGCCGCTTCTCATCATAGGGAAATCCCCGGAATATGCAAATTCTTCATATTTATACTGTTTTGAGCCGTTGGCATCTCTGATTGTGTACTCATTCTTTGTTCCAACATTGCTGATGATTCCTTTTATGTAAACTCCTTCCGGCTTTTTCTTGCTTATTTCAACAGCTTTCCAGTAATCATTGCCCTTTTGAAGCGTTACAAAAACAGTTTCTCCAGTGAAGAAATCCTTGCTGTCGCTTTTAACCATATCCGGATTAATTGTAGAAATAGCATACCTTATGTTTATGTAATCGCCCCTGAAGAACTCAACAGGGTCATAAGGAACTGTCTTTAGGATGACTTTTGTTCCAAAAACTATTGTTGACTGCTTCATTGCAATCATTCCAAGCAGGAAAACTACCTGCAAAGCGACAATGAGATAAAATATTTTTTTCTTTTCCATTTTATATCTTATCAATAATCTTTCTTCTGTTTTTTTCCAGCAAAATAGCCAAGCCTATAAGCAGCAGTCCGCCTATTATGAAAAATAAGTAGCCGTTAAGGACATCCCACAGATATTCAACATACCGTGAAAAGACAGCAATCCCAAAAGCAAACATGCCGAGATTCACCAAAGTCCTCTCGCGCTTTGCAAAGCCTAAAAATATGATCCCTATTATTAATAAAAATAAAATAATATTGAATGTTACAGGAATGAGCCAGAAATTTATTTTTGAAAAAAGGACGACAACAGGCGTGAAAATCAGCAATAATAAAAGGCAGAATATCTCGTAAAACTCGCTTACGGATTTTTTATCCCTATTGAGGAAATTTATAATAATAATTACAATTGCCAAAGCAAGAACAACTAAATAAATAATCCAAAATCTGGAGCTGAACAAGGCGCTCATCTTTTGGGCTGTTAAATTCGCAGAGTATCCGTAATTGGATTCTTCCCTGAACCACTTAAATGAAAAAAGATAAGTTACGAAAAGTATAAGGAAAGATCCAAACAAGTGAAAAGGGTACCTCATCCTTTGCAGGCTTTGTTTCTTTTCATGCAGGTTTCCGAGTATGTAGTAAACTATCCCTGTTGAAAGGAATACAAGGAAGAACGCATAGGATATGTCGTAATACCTGTCAAGAAAGCCGAACCAATAAAATGTTTCAGAGCCGATATAGGCTCCAATCGTTAGCAGTCCAAGATATTCCAATGACAGTGAGCCGGTCAGGTAAGCCAATGGAATAACTCCCAAAAACCAGAACAGGAAAGCATTAGGCCAGTGGGAGCTGATATGGAATATCTGCCCTATAAGAAAAATTCCTGAGCCAAACAAAATTCCGCCCAAAAATATCAATGAGCTGCCGACTTTTGGAAAGCTGGCTTTTTGGAATTTCATCAGGTATCCAATGTGGTAAGAAGCTATGATTGCTGCAAGGATTGAAAGCACCTTTACATATTTTGGTATGGTATCCCAGTTCAAAGCGAAGAACAGTATAATTCCTGCGCCAATCATCAAAGCGCCGAAGATAGATATTATAGATACTATTCCAATGTGGCTATCTTCAGCTTCCTTTTGAGAGGTTTTGTAAAGGGAAGAAATCTTCTGCAGCTGGGCTTTTGAAATGATGCCTTGGCTAACCCATCTTCTTGCTTCGGTTAATAAGAAATTGTATTTGCCAGAAACATCAGATTTACCTTCGCTTTTAGCCATAATCATATTATTTTATTTTGATGTTTATAAAACTTATGGGCTTTGTCTAGGTAACTCACGTAATCTATCTGGGACTAGAGTATGGTATTCGACAACATCCTTTAAATTGGTTACCCCTATAGTGCCAATTGGATATGAATCAGTGTCGTCTCCCGAAATCGCTGCACGAAATGCAACATAAATCCCGTCTTTGATTTCGTTTAACCCAAGAACATGATAAACCATTTGTTCAATATAAGTTATGCCGGGAGCATTTATTCTTACCCTTGCAACTTCAAAAACTTTGGGAGGCAAGACACTTTTATCAGCAGGATAAACTTGACTATGATTCAAGACAGGAAGATCATCTATGGAAAAAGTCAGTTCCCTTGCCCCTCCAACTGGTGCCATTGTTTAAGGTAATGCACATCAACATTTAAAACTTTTCATTCCTTTCGAATAATAAACAAATAAATTTTTAAACAACAAAATATTGCATTTTTCCTATGTCAATCAAAAATCAGGTCAAAACAGCAGTGCTGCTGGCGCTGCTGACGGCAATATTCCTTTTCATAGGAAGCTTATTTGGAAGAGCAGGATTTATCTTTGCACTTATATTTGTCGGCTTAATGAACTTTGGATCTTACTGGTTTTCTGACAAGATTGTTTTGTGGATGTATAAGGCAAAAGAAGCCAAGCAAAGCGAATATCCGGATCTATTTAAGATTGTCAGTGAAATTTCAAGGCTGACTGGACTGCCGATTCCCAAGGTTTATGTGATTCCGACAAACTCCCCCAATGCGTTTGCTTGCGGGAGGAGTCCCGGCCATTCAGCTGTGGCAGTTACAGAAGGAATAATGAAAATATTAAATCATGATGAGCTAAAGGGGGTTCTTGCCCATGAATTTGCACATATTAAAAACAGGGATACACTCATATCCACGATAGCCGGCACAATAGCAGGAGTTATATCTTACATCAGCAACATGTTCATGTGGTCTGCGATGTTTGGAGGAAGAGACGATGACAGCAGGAGAAACATTTTTGGCCTGCTTGCGCTGGCAATCCTTACGCCCATTATTGCATCAATGATTCAGCTTGCGATATCGAGAGGCCGGGAATATTTTGCAGATGAAACGGGGGCAAAGACAGTCAGGAACGGAAACCATCTTGCAAATGCCTTGGAAAAGATAGAGAAAAATGTCGATGTAAATCCTATGAGGTTCGGAAACACTGCGACTGCTCACTTATTCATTTCAAATCCTTTTCGGGGCCAGGCATTTCTAAGCCTTTTTATGACACACCCCAGCACCAAAACAAGAACTGAACGACTAAGGGCAATGAGATTTTAGATTTTTTTTATTTACCCAATAACGATTTATCTTCTTTCTTTTGTATCGACACATTTATTATTTTTTCTTCCATTCCTCTTTTAATAATCCCATGATGTATTCATCTTTTATTTTTCCATCTGCCATGCACCTGAATGCCTTCATTCTAACCCCTTCAATTTTATAACCGAATCTTTTTTGCATCTTGAATGAAAAATGATTGCCTTTAATCAAACCATTTTCAATCCTTCTTAATTTTAATTTATTAAACGCAAACTTTATCCGCTCACCAAAAGCTTCAGTCCCATATCCTTGACCATGGTAGTTTGCATTAATCCAGATGCCTCCACCTGCTGTCCCTTGGAACTTATTTATTCTATCTATACTTATTCCCCCAATAATTTTTTTCTCGGATTTAAGCTCAATAGCAAAATCGTAAGAAGTTCTTTCTTTTCTTTTTTTAGCATTTTCCGCGCAATGCTTTATCCAATTTTCTGCATCTTTCTTTGTATAGGGGTATGGGGCAAATGCGAGCCATTTACTCACCTCTAAATTATTCAGACCCTCAACTATATCTCTAACGTCCCTTTTTTCCCATTCCCGAAGAACTAATCTTTTAGTTTCTAATTTCATTCTCCCTTGCTCTTGCTCTTTTTCCTCTGAATATCTTCCAATTCATCAAGAATTTCTTTCGTGCTCCTGTCCTTTGCCCTTTCTTTTTCCGCAAATTCCTCGACTTTTGCCTCTTTTCTTTGTTCTTCTGTTTTTGCCCTGTGAGTTTTCAAGTACCTGAAGACTTTTCCAAAAATTCCTACAGCGAGGAAACCGATTCCAATAAACAGGATGAATGAAGTATAAGTTCTTAATATCAAAAGAATTATTACGCTGACAACTGCCTTAATGCTTAAAGACGAGCTGCCGCCTAGTATGGTTGCAAGTATTGGCGTTGTGTCTATCCCTACAAACTTTTCATAAATAACTATTGAAATATAGGGAAGAAGAATCAAAATTCCCATGCTCATGCAGATGCCTGTTAAAATTGACAGGAACTGCTCCAGCGTGCCTGCAAGGAAGAACAGAAAAAGAAGTAGCACTATCATGATAGTAACGTATATTATCTTGTTGTTGTTTAAATAATCCATAGTGGCAGTGTATTTTTGAATTGCGCCAGAATTCGGAAGCTCAAACTTTTCTGGTATTGCAGTTCCTATAACACCATAAAAGAACTGATTCCCGTTTATTTTTCCTAACTTGTAATCGCTGCATAAAATCCCTATTTTTGTAAAATCAAGCGGCATTGAGCTTTTTGCCATCTCTTTCTGCGCCAATTCGAGGCTTTTTTCGTCCAGAGAACATGCTGCCGTAAGCTTCAGCACAACATCTTTTTGCGCTTCAGGAGAAGAATAGGAAAAAACATCCTGCATCAATCCCTTAGCCATCTGGGGCAGATCAAGGGCAATGCCTGAGAATATTAAAGTTACAAGAAGCAGGACTATGAGATTTTTGACAATCCAGATGCCGAATCTTCTTAGCATAGAATCAAAACTAAATAATCAAGATTTAAAGGTTTCTAATTTACAATTTCATTTAACAAATTCAACATTTTCTATATTTTCAAATTGCCTGTCCCCAGTCAGATATTTTATATTCATTTTCTTTGCGATAGTGTACCCAATAGAATCCACGTAAGATAAATCTTTTTTGTAATGCTGCTTCCTGAAATCCATAGCTTCGATAATCATTGAGTTGCTAACCGGAACGACAAATTCTGCGTACCTGTTAAATAATTCCAAAGCTTCTTCTTTATTGTACAAAGCAAGCAAATGATAATACAATTCCATCAAATTAAGCTGAGTTGTCACTATTTTCACATCTTTTGTGTAAGGCAGATAGTTTTGATTGCCTACAATAATCTCATAGAAGGCATAAGTGTCAAAAAAGAAACTGCGCATTTTACCATCCGGCTCTTGCCCTATCTTTGAATTCCTGTCCGGATATTTTTCTCTTTAACCTGCCAAAAGTATCAGAGATATCTGTAACTTTGATTATTTCAAACTTAACTTTGCTGTTGGGTTTTATTTTTTCCTTTTCTGCAACTTCCTTGGGTATTATAAGGCCTATCGAAGAACCCCATTTTTTTACAATCGCTTCTGTTTCCATTTTTTAATCACATTTAGTTATATCCTTTAGTTAGATAGTAAGATATAATCAAATATTTAAAGGTTTCTAATCTTTATCACTTTATCTATCAAATCCAATTCGAAATTCCCTTCTTTTGTCACCAATAAAGCATCATAACTTTTTATCGTATCAGGAAATTTATCCTTCATTTCCCTAAGTATCGAGCAAAGATTCTTAAATGAGTCAATTTCTATTTCCAACTCCAGCTGCCAGGGGCCAACACAGGATATCACAGCAGTAATATTTTTTTGAAGCCTGCACCAGTAAACAATTGAAGGAAGAACGCCTCCTTTTGGATTATGCAAATAAACCAAAACTTTGTAGTATTCATATCCTAGCTTTGAAGTGTCTATAGACGGTCTGAAGTAAACTATGATTCCTGATTTTTTAAGATCCCGAATCGTTTTCTTTATAGTTTTCACATTCTTTTTGGTTTTTTGCGAAAGCTCGCTGTAACTTATCCTTGAATTTAACGATATGAATCTGAGCATTTTTATTGCTTCATCTGAGATTTCTTTCATCAAAGGCTTTTCCTGGAACGAGCTTTCAATGAGCCTTGATTGAACATCTGTTAAATACCCTCTTGTATGGTATTCGAAGCTTACATTCATCAGGATTGCAGAATCCCTTATTAAGCTCCCATATTTGTCCTGCAATAGATTGAAGAAATTATTGAAATCATGAGGTGTTTTTGCAAGAACGCAAATGACAGCATCATAAATGCCTGCGCATTCCCCGTACCACCAGACTCTCGGATGGTTTCTAATATATTCAAAAAATTTATTTTTATCTTCCTGAGATTTTGTATGCAGTGAAATCCACAGCTTCCAGACCGTTAATCCGAATCTTGATGGGTCCAATAGGCAGTAATATCCCCTTATGATTCCCTTTTTCTCAAACTCTTTAAGCCTGTATTCTGCAACTGTCCTTGAAACCCCTGCTTTTCTTGACAGTTCGCTTATGGGGATTCTTGCATCTAATTCGATTGCTGACAAAATCTTTCTGTCGACCTTATCCATCTTAAAATTATTAATTTCAGTCATTTTTTATTGATAAAAATACCATTATTTAGTAATAATTGGTGAATACTTATTTAAATATGTTTCGGTTTTCAAATATAATGCCATTAGAACTACAAACACAAACCCGTCTCACGAATAATCTAGTAGCTAGATTTATGAATCATGCATACACAGATGGAACATTCGAATTTTCTCGGCAGGAACAACCCAATCAGTTTGCCCATAGTTTTTTGGATACTTTACATCAGAATGGAATTGGAAATTCCCAAGAAGATGCTCCAATTGTAGCAGTTTTAGGCAGTGGAAATGGAAGAGACGACTATCTTTTTGCTCAGCATGGATTTGAAGTTATCGCATTTGAGTTAAATCAAACAGCTAGAGATAATATTTTATCAAGATTTAGTCAAGGAGGTTTAGAAAATAGACTAACTGTAATGGAGAATTTTTTTAATAATGATGATCTTAAACCCCGTTCTCTTGATGCAGTTTATGCTGTATCAAGTGTACACTATTTTAATCCTCTTCAATTACATGAGCTTTTGAGTATCTACTGTGGATTATTAAGAGATACGGGCTTAGTAGGATTAGCATTGAAAACGAGAAATGCGTCTTGGTATAGGGAATTTCGCGAACATGGTTTGAACCCTCAGGAAAGATTTGATGTATCTGACCTAATAAAACCTTCATTTATAGAAGATTGTAAAGTATACGGGTATCATCATGAACTTAGCCAAGAACCAAAAGGGAGCGCTAGCATTTATTTAACCAGATGGTATTACACAATTCCCCAACTGGAAGCAATCGCGAAAGCAAGTGGATTCAAAGTTGAAGCTTCAAAACCTTGGCAAGTTGAAAATTACGATAGGCATGGAAAAACTGAAGAATTTGCATATCTTGTACTAAAACCGATTCGTGGGGCAGCACAAAAGTGATAGCTATAATCATAGGGGCAGGAAGGGGAGCAAGAATAATGCCTTATTCTAGGGATTATCCAAAATGCTTCACAGAGATTAATGGAAAAAGAATATTAGACTACATTCTGGACGCTCTTAATGATTCTGCAATAAAAGATATTCATTTCATTGGCGGTTACTTAATAGATGTAGTCAAAAAACAATACCCACATTTTGTTTTTCACCATAATACGGAGTGGGAAACAAATAATATACTTGCTTCATTATTTTATGCGGAAGATTTTATGAAAAATGGATTTATTTCAACATATTCTGACATCGTATATACTCCGGAAATAATAAAAAATATTTTGGAAAGCCCATACGATATTACTTTAGCTGTTGACACAGATTGGAAATCAAGATACAAAAGTAGACTTCTTCATCCAATGGAAGATGCCGAGAAAGTTATTTGCAAAGGCAATAAAATTGAAAGGGCATCTAGAAACATTCCAAATGATAATGCCAATGGAGAATTTATAGGAGTTGCGAAATTTAATGCAAAAGGAGCACAAAGATTCATTGAATATTACCATAAATCAAAACAAAAATATGATGGGCTTCCATTTCAAGAGGCTTCATCATTCAAAAAGGCTTACTTAATTCACCTATTGCAGGAAATGGTAGATCAAGGTGAAGAAATATTCTGCCTGACTACCCACGGAAAATACCATGAGATAGATACAATTGAAGATTTAAAACTGACGTCAGAGGCATTATCAAAATGAGTAAATTATTTCCTACAGCAGTAATCGGAAGCATGCCGCGCCCAAAGTATGTCCAAGATTTGATAAACCCCGAACTAAACAAGAATGTAGACTCAGAGGACTATCAGAAAAAACTACAAACTGCTATAAAGTTTATCATACAATTCCAGGAGAGTGCAGGAATAGACATAATAAGTGATGGTGAATGGAGGAGGTTATCTTACGTAGGGGTTATTGCTGATTTGCTTAACGGGTTTGAAAGAACACATAAGAATGGATTATGGTGGCACACAGTAACAAATAAAGTTTCTTTAAATAGAAAAAACTTATTTGCTGATGAAGCCAAGTTTATTCTTGAAAGCACTAAATGCAAAGTAAAAGTTGCGCTCCCATCCCCATTTTTAATCGGTGCCAGAATGTGGAATGAAGAAAAATCAAGGAAAGTTTACCCATCTCGATACGAATTTATGAAAGAAATAGCCAAATATCTGAAAGATGAAATAATTGAGCTTAAAAAAGCAGGAGTTTCAATAATTCAAATTGACGACCCAAACCTATGCCTTTTTGTAGATTCAGAATACAGGAAAAAATTTGATAATCCGGAAGCAGAATGTGAACAGGCAGTTGAATTAATTAACGATACAGTTAATGGCATTGATGATATACAAATAGCATTACATTTGTGCAGAAGTTCTGGCACAAGGAGTAGGCAGATAGCAACACAAACTTCTTCAGGATTTGTCGGAAAAGGAAACTATGATTTCATTTTGCCATACCTGCAAAAATTAAAAGTTAACCAGTTCGCAATGGAATTCGCAAACTCTGATGCAGGCAGTTATTCAGTTTTGGAGCACCTCCCAAAAAATGCTAAAATTGGATTTGGCTGTGTTGATGTGGGCGCAGGTATTGCAGATACATCAGAAAAAATTGCCGAGAGAGTTGAGAACGCTCTTCAATATACTTCCAAAGAAAAAATTATTCTTAATCCAGACTGTGGATTTGCTCCAGGAAATCAGGCAAATGTATCACTTGATGAAGCGTACGTTAAACTAAAAGAAATGGCAAAAGCTGCTGAAATACTTAGGAAGAAATATGGATGATATATTAAAAATCTTAATTCTCCCTGTACTCTCCCTCAACCACTTCCTTAATCACCTTCGCCTTCTGCGGCCCTATCTTCCCTACTTCCTGTAGTTCTTTCTCGGAAGCATTAACAATATTCTTCACGCTCTTGAAATGTTTTAGCAAAGGCTTTGATAAAGTCAGATTAATTCCGGGAAATGAGCTGATAACATATTCCTGCTGCTCCTTTAAAGAAGATGGCTTTCTGTCTGCATGGACATTAAAATTCTTTCCGGTTTCTTCCTGCTCCCTTCTTGCGATTATCTGCAGCAAACCCGCAGTATCCCTGAAGCTTTTTGTCTGTATTATCGGGATTCCGTAAGAAACTGCTATTGTTGCCATCATGCCAAGGATTGCGTTATGATGGATATTTCTTACAGCATAAATGTCCTGCGAGCCTTCAATAACAATAATTGGCCTTTCAAAATTATTCTTTAAATTCTTAATCTGATTTAACAGCCTTCCGTCAATTATGGAATCCACGAAATCCTCTACTGTCTTTATCTCAACGCCGCATCTTGAGGAAAGAACATAGTCAGCCGATTCAAGAGTTTCAAGGCTGACTGTAATCCCGTTCTCAGCCATTTCTTTAATCACTCCGCTTGCCTTTTCCCTGTAATCCGCGAAAATTTTTATCTTTTCTTCGGCGAGTTTGGGCATCGGAGCTTCTTTTTTCTCGTATAGCGCAAGCGTAAGCTTTCTTTTCAGGTCAGCAAGGTTTCTGAACATTTTCTTTTCCTTGTGATGTGCCACCCACCTGTATGTCTCGTCGCGTGTGCCTTTAACCATAAGAATTATGACCCTTCCTTTTTCCTGCCTTCCTGTTCTTCCTCTTCTCTGTATGCTTCTTATCGCGCTCGGTATAGGCTCGAAGAAAATGACCAAATCAACCTTGGGGATGTCAAGCCCTTCCTCTCCAATCGAAGTTGCGACAAGAACATTGAACAGCCCGTTTCTAAAATCTTCCAGCATCTGCTTCTGCTCTTTCTGGCTCAGTCCCGTTTCTCCTTTCTTCTGCTGGCCGACGAATATATTTGCTTTAATATCACTCAAGGTGTTTAGCTTATGGATTACATCAAGGGCATTGTCCCTGTACTGGTTAAAGATTATTATCTTGACGCTTTGATTTTTCTTAACTTCCGCATCAACAATGTTTTGCAGCTCTATCAGCTTCGGATGCTCAACTTTTTCCTCAAAAAGAATTCTTGCCTTTACCATTGCTGTCTTGAAATTTGAATCTGACATGATTGATGCAATGGCTTTTGTCTTTGCTGTCCTTGAATCCATAATCAACTTTTCAAAATACTTGTGCAATGCTGCTATGCCTTGCGTCTCGAGCAGCTCAAGAGCATGATATATCTTCATCGTTTCTGCCAGAACTGAAATTGCATTCCAGATGGCAAAATCCTTCTCTCCCTGTGAAATTCTGCTTCTTAATTCTGCCTGAATCTGCAGCAACTCTGATCTCGATACAAATCTTATATCCACCTTTTTCAGTATTCCTACATTTTTTAATTTTTCAAATCTTTCCCTGAGAAAAAGCATAAGAAATTTTTGAATATCGACAAAAACTCTTGGCAGGTCAACCTTGACCCAGTCAACATGGATTTCCTGGACATATGGCTTTACATCAGGATCTTCATCAGTCCTTACCTCAATGCCCTCGATAAAAAGATTCCTGCAGACTTCCTGTATTTTCTCCATGTCGCTTCCTGGCGAAGCTGTCAGGGCAATTATCCTCGGATGGCTCGAAAGCTTCATGAACTGCTTTGCAACAAAAACATAAGCATAATCGCCTACTGCGCGGTGAGCTTCATCTACTCCAAGAAGGCAGACTTCTTCAAGATTTATCCTGCTGCTGATTATATCATTTTCAAGGCCCTGCGGAGTTGAGAAAATAATTTTTGATTTCCTCCATAGGTTTCCTCTTTTCTCCGGGCTTATCATTCCTGTAAAGATTGACATTTCCTCTTCTTTGATTTCAAAATGCTCCTTGAAAACATTCATGTACTGCTCAATCAACGGCCTTGTTGGACCAATGAAAAGAATCTTGGAATTTGGATACTGCTTCAGCCTGTGAGCAGCAAGCATAAGAAAAACATTCGTTTTTCCCATTCCTGTCGGCAGGACGACCAATGTATTTTTTTCTGCGGCTGTGGCTAAGATAGTCTGCTGGTACAGCCTCGGCTCAAAGTTCTTAATCATAAAACGTGTATCATTTCAATATATTTAAATATAAGTCTTTTCAGGATACCAATTGCAGGCATTTTTACTTGGAGTACGGGATGCTTAAAAAGAGGTATCTTAAGGTAGGGTCATTGATTTTTTTCTATTTAGCTGTATCCTTAGGCTTGATTATTGCATTTTCAATGTTTGTGCTTGGTGTCAATAATTGCTGGGATTACAGCGCAAAATCAACTTGTGAAACAAATTCAAAATGCACATGGCACAGCGATGCTTGGGGCTCGGGATGGTGCGAGCAGCTTGACTGCTGGAGCTTTTATACTCAAAAGGATTGCCGAAGTTCAAATTCAACTGCAAACTTGACGTGCACATGGAAAACACCATCTGCTCCTCCAGGATATTGCACAGAAGCATATTGCTGGGATTTTTCAGGAACAAATGAAAGTGTGTGCATAAATACAACAAAAAATTACGGCTCGGATTGCCTTTGGGGCCCTACTGACCCGGATCCAAACTATTTTGGGTATAATTGCTTTGGAGGCTCTCAGTGTTATAGTACTGGCACTAATCCATCATATACAGAAGCGCAATGCAAAAACATAACATCATGCTCATGGGGGGCCTGCTACGAGCAAGGGTGTTGGGACTATAAAGCACAAGGGACTTGCAATGCAGATAAAGATTGCTACTGGACAAGTTATAATTACTGCGATAAAATCGGCTGCTGGGACTCGAAACATAATACGGAAATTTCATGCACCAACACAAGCGACACGCTGAACTGCAGATGGTCAAAATGGGGTTATTGCGAGGCATTAAACTGCTGGTCTTTTCAAAATAATGAATCAGGATGCTTAAATACAGGAGTAACTGGATTGGAATGCACTTGGAATAATCCATGGTGCGAGACTAAATCCTGCTGGCAAAACAAAGACGCAACAAGCTGCGCTGGCAAATCAGGCTATGACGGAAAAAACTGCACATGGAAAACGCCTACTATTTCAACCCAAGGATGGTGTGAAAAGATTGGCTGCTGGAACGTCGGCAATTCTACAAACGGCTCAATTACAGAAAGCGCATGCGTAAACAATTCCTATGGCATGAGCTGCGCATACGAAAGCAACACATGGGGAAGTTTTTGCTATGAGAACCGCAATACTTCTGTACTGACATGCTCCAATATTACAGATGAAAAGAAATGCTATGACTCAACATGGTGCTGGTGGGATTCTGTGTCAAACAAATGCAATGAGCCGACAGTTGGCTCAGAAGGTGGAGCAGTTGGAGGAAGTTTGGTAGCGCCTGGATGCTGGATTTTTGACTCAAACCAAACCTCTTGTACAAATACAACAGGCTGCACCTATGACGCTACAAATAAAAAATGCAATATCAATACTGTTTCATCGGTAGCCGTAGGCATCCAAGCCAATGGTTTAAATTGCACGCTTCTTAATAACACCAATTTGTGCAATAGCGTAACAGTTCTGCCTTATTGCTGTGAATGGCAGGGCACTACTTGTGCAGAGAATAAGTACACAACAACCTGCAGAGACAACCTTCAAAAACCACCAGAAGGAGCTACTTATTGCGAAGATTATAATTCGCTGACTTCAGAGGCTAAGTGCAATGAGATATCAAACCATCCATGGTATATGGCATGCAGGTGGAATAACGGAACAAAACACTGCGAATTCAAGAATGACCAGGTCTTTACCCAGGGAGAGCAAGGCGATATGGACCTTGTTGACAACAAAGAGCTATGCGAAAAGGGCGTTGGCGGCCAATGGGTGACTGAAAGCTATTGCGGTATCGGAAACATGACTAATGCATCCCTCACAATCGGAAGATGCGCACCGAAATTAGGCTCTCAAGGCGGAAACTGCGATACTGCGTGCTTCAAATGCGAATTTAAGCAAGATGGATCTAATCATAGCACAGAAAATGCGGTAAGGACATCATGCGAAGGATCAGATTTAGGATTCTGCGTCTTTAGAGCAGACGCCGGAGCGCTGAATAAATTTGGCTATTGCGAGCCTAGCAAAGAAATCAAAGGAGGCAGCGTTGGCAAATGTGATGCGAACAATTGTGATGCGTGCAATTCCTATAATCCAACAAATGCCAAAGCTAAATGCCAGGAATCAAAGTGCGAATGGAAGGTTGATTTGCTGGACCCAACAAAAGGATTTTGCGCATCATCAGGAACAACAACATGTATCGATAGGTGCGAAGACTGCAAAGAGCAGCAGGTATGCGTTGAGAAAGGAAGAGGAGTAAACGGCTCATGCACTTGGGACGCAAGTATAGGAATATGTAAAAAATCCTCTACTTCTGATAATACAGGCGCTGTTGAAACATGCTTTGACGGCGTAGACAATGACGGCGATACAAAGGTAGACTGCGCAGATGGGGGATGCTTTACGGATCCTTTCTGTGGCGGCGCCTCTATCAAGGATTGCTGGCAGTACGCAAACAATGCAACATGCGTTACTAATGGATGCTCATGGTTTAATGACACTTACGGCTCCTGGTGCGACCAGCCCGGAGCTGTATGCTGGCAATACGATGGGGATAATGCTGGCTGCAACTTGCAAAATGTCTCTTGTCAATGGCAGCCATCAACCGGCGGCGCAAGCCTATGCAATTTAAACTCGTCAGTTTGGGATGTCTGCGGGCCACTGAACCAGAGCCAATGCAGCGGAAACAGCAAATGCTACTGGTTCATAGATCCGTATTTCAGCGGCTATGGCTCCTCTAAAGGTTGGTGCGGCCATAAATATGAGTACTGTTATTTTAATCAAACACTGGCAACTAGCCAAACAACTTGTGAAAGCGCCAATAGCACAATGGGAAACTTAAGTTGCGCATGGAAATCCGACCAATGGTCTCCAAATGGAGGATTCTGCGAGCCCGGATGTTTTAAGCTTGGAAGCAACTGCAACACTGATGGGATGTGTAAAAGCCACGACGGCTGGTGCAACCCAATCGGGTTTGGAGGGAATGGTACAACCAGCGGGGGCCAGTCTTTTAATTGCTTCCAGTTTGAATCTCAAACAACATGTATCAACCAAACAAACTGCAAGTGGTTCCCTGATCAAAATCCAACATGTGATATAAGCAGAGCGACAAATTGCGGGCAATATTTCGGTAAAACAGGATGCAATGCAAATATTAACTGCTCATGGACAGGCGAGATAACAGAAGGAACAGGAGGGTGGTGCGATAACAAAATCAATAAATGCAGATGGAACAGCAGCATATCGGCAACTCAAAACCAATGCGAGACTGATCCATTGTGCTTTTGGAAGAGCTGGGGAGCAAGTTACAGCTCTTGCGAGCCAAAGGTCACTAATCAGACTACAGAAACCGGCTGCACAAGCCTTAATGGCACCTGGCGCAGCGGCTGGTGCGAATCTGCGAATACTGTGCAGATGTTTTCCGGCATGGAGATGGATAGCCCTCCAACTCCGCTGGGCAATGATCCGTGCCCTGAAACTGGTGTTCCTGCATACAGCGATATATGTTACTTTGGAATGAAGGATAGCAAAGATAACTTTGGCTTGGGCACCGGAGTTAACAACATTAGAGATGCAGCCATGTGCAATGGCATAACAACATGGCAGGGCATAGGCAGCGGGAACAATACTGCTAAATTCTACTGGTATATGGATTCAGACGGAAAATCAACCGGAGGGTGCGCACTGAACTCAAATTCAAGCAGCAGCGGATGGGACCTTTACTTTAGATATGAAGCAAGCTATTCCAATGGCTCTGTGACAGAATTGAAGAAATCATACAGGTGCATTAGCGGAGACTGGAAAGCTACTGACATCTCTTTAAGCGCATGGAAACAAAAAATGTGCAATGAGATACAGGGTGGCATGATAAGCATAAACAAAAATGATCTTACAGCAATAAGCGGCCTGCTCAATTTATCAGCTACATTGAGATTCTATGCCGCTACCGCGAACTCAACAGCCAACGAGTCTAATCCTGTGGACACCGTAGGACCTTCATACTTCACACCAGGAACACTGGATTTTGTGTCAGAGTGCTGCTGGGGAACAGGAGACTCAAGCTTGGATTGCGATGGAGATGGATTATCACCACAAAATGATCCTGAATGTTCCCTCATGCTTTACAAAGGGTATGTGCCTTTTGAAGATTGCTTTGGCAATAACATAGATGAAGATGCTGATGGATTAACAGATTGCTTTGATTATGACTGCACAGGCAATCAATATTGCGCTGAGAACAATCTCGGTGTCGAGGCTGCAGGATATGCGGATACTGTTGCTCCGAAGATAGTCTACTGGAACGTAGAAAAATACCCGGATTCGGCGCTTTTAAGCTTTGATACAGACGAGCCTACAAATGGCACACTTGATTTCTTTGGAAACTCAAGCAGCTGCGTTACTCTCAACAGGACATTATATGATGTAGGTATCTACAATAACAAGACGCAGAAATACAAGAATTGGCACGAAGTTGATCTTTACAATGACGCCGGCATAAATTCACTAAACTATGATTTAAGCGGAAATAAAACATACTTCTACAAATTAAAAGTATGTGACGACACTGCCAATTGCGCGCAAAGCAAATGCTCTAACTTCACTACAGCTACCTCGGCGGCGAAATGCAAGAAATGCAGCTTCATATTCAACATGGATTTGCCGTTAGGATGGAGATTAGACCTTGATTTAGATACCAATGGGGCTTATGAAACATCATTACGCAGGCAATGCGGGGCAACAGCCGGCATCTCGATTAATTACACTACTGCCAGAAGCGTCAATATGAGGCTTAGGGACAACTCTTCCAATACTACAATATTTTTCTTGGATGCGAGGATTACCAGGAGCCTGGCCCATAATGAGGAATTGAGAGACATTGACGACAGCGGAGGCATCAAAAATGGCACAACATCAACAACATCAGGGGTTACAACAGGATATACCGGATTAAGCAAGGAGATGTCAAACAAGCTTGTCGACAAGTTCCATCCAAAATCATGCATGGTGCAAATTGACAAAGCTGGCGGCGATTGCTCTGCATTGTACCATTGTGATGACAATCTGGCAAATTGTGTTAGAAGGGATACTAATCCGACAGTAAGCCTGAATGAAACAGGGCCGAACTACTGCATATGGAAGACACCATGCATCTTCTCAACTTATGCCGGAGGCAAGCCTGGAACATCCTCTTCAAGCAGCAGTTCCAGCAGCTCTTCCAGCGGTGGAGGCGGTGGAGGGGGCGGTGGAGGCGGTGTGACATCAAGCAACGCAGAGGCCAGCACTGGAAGATTATGGGATTCTTTGCAAGGAGGAACGAGCGCCAATGTGAACGTCAATAACGTAAAAATTACAGTAACCAAGATATCATTCGATGTAAAAAACACAATTGCAAATGCCGAGTTGACAGTTGAAAGCCTGAAATCAAACCCGATAGCAACAGAGGCATCAACCAAAGTGTATCAATACCTTCAATTAATAAGGAAAAACATCGGCGAGCAGGACATTTCAAAAATTACAGTGGCTTTTAAGATTGCAAAATCATGGATGCTGAGCAATTCAGTGCCTGAGGACAATATTGCTTTATTCCGATACAGCGAAAACAAGTGGAACGAGCTGATCACCTTAAGAATAAGCTCTAACGAGGAATATGTGTTTTATGAGTCTGAGACTCCCGGATTCAGCACATTTGCAGTCGGAAGCAGGGTATCAGCAAGCCAGCTTGCATCAGACCAGCCGATAACGCCGGCATCTGAGGTTACTCCCCCAGCCGAAGCCCCTGAGCAAATAACAGAACAGCCAGCAGTTGAAACAGCTCCGAAAACCCAAGAGCTTAAGAAGCCAGTAGGCAAAGCCGCAATTATCTGGACTGTTGTATTGATAGCGGCTCTTGCAGGATTGGTGTATAAGTTGTGGGGGAGGGTTATAGCATAATGTCAAATTTATTTCTTAGCCTCAACTATCAATTCAGCTTTCTTAACGCCGGTTGACGGCCAGTAAGAAATAATTTTTATTTTTCACGCCTTAGAATCTAGTATCCTTCAAAATCTCTTTCTCATAAATCTTGTAGCTCAATACGGCGCCAAGGACAAACATAAACACAACAATCTTTCTGCTTCCGTAATAAACTCCTATTGCATATCCGATAAGAAAACCAATCATGATGATAACAAAAGGAAACTGAATATTATCTCTTCTTTCATAAAGCAGCCTTCCTGCAAATAATCCGGATATTAAAGCTATAAGATAGCTCACGAATGCGCTCGGAGCTGATAATGCAAGCGCGATGCCTATCAAAGCGAATATCAGGAAGAAAACTTCCATGTAATTCTTGTAAAAATGGCTCATTACGGCCCCTTCCAGATTTTTCTTTCAATCGTGACGTAGTAGGCAATCCAAAGAATTACGCCGACCAACAGCGACAATACCAGGGCAAAGAATATAGGAATTTTGACTATCATCAGGATGCATGCAACAGCAATCGCAGGAAATGTAAAAGCATAAATCATCCTGCTGCCGAACATTATCTTGGAGCCGTCAAGCGGTGGAATCGGAAGCATGCTTGTAATCGCATAAACTACATTGAACATGATTGCCTTTTCAACCAAAGGATTCGGAAATATTGCATAAATAATTTTCAGAAAGATGAGCAGCATCAAAGTGAAAAGAGGCCCGGCAAGAGCAACCATTGCCTGCCCGACATAGTTTACTCCGTACCTAAAAAACCCAAGCCTGTGGCCTGCAAGATGATGCATCAAAAATCCTCCCGGTATTATGAGCCAAAACCTTCCATTGGTTATGAAGGCAATGGTCAAAGCAAACAAAAGACCGAATGTCCACGCCTTGTATTCTACCTGATAGCCGATAGCAAGGCCCCAAATCCTCTGCCCCGCATCATGGACAAGAAAAGCCAATGCAACAATCAGGATTGCGTTGAAGAGGTTGAATATTCCTGCCGCAGGGTCAAAAGTATCAGTGCCCCATTCCTTGAATGAAATTATGAAGGCAACAGCAAGAATGGAAAATATCATCCCCCTTACTTCATGCTTCGAGAACTTATAGTACCTGTTAATCTTGTCTTTCAAGTCAACTATTTCTCCCATAATGGATTAATTAGAAACAGAATATTTAAAGATATCTTTATTTTATTCCAATGCAAGGCTGTAAACATCGTCTTCTTTCTTTATTTTCTTTTCCTTCAGCAGCTTTTCAACAAATATTTCAACTTCTTTTTGGTCAATGCCTGTAACCTGGGAAAGCTGCTCAATGGTAAGCTGGCTCACTTTAAGGCAGATGAGTACTGTGTTGTGAATTACTGCATTCAGGCTATGCCTTAGGAAATCATTTTCCGCCCTTTCCTGCTTTACAATCATGTCAACGCTGTGAAGGCGCGCCTGCAAATCATTCAAAAAGTTTGAAAGCTCCTGGCTTGACATTATAAGCTGCTCCGGCTTAAGAACTTCAAGAGAAGACGGCATGTATTCAAAGCAGAAACTGATGAGCTTCTTGGTCCCTTTTATGACAAGCTCAAGCTCAACGAATTTGCTCCATAGGCCTTTTTCCTCTTTTGCATCAGAATAATCTTCATTTAATACAACAAGCTCAGAATCTTCCTTGATGTGCTCTATGTATTCTTTCAGCGCCTTTTCAACATGCTCTTGCGGCTTTCCGAGCACTTCGATTATGGTCCTGCACCTTATATGGGCGTGTTCTCCTTGTTTTTCATGCTCTGTCATTGGCATTTAGAAAGGCAGGCAATTTATAAAGGTTTTGAGGCACTGGCGAAACTTATTTATATAAAACCAGATGGAATTTCTGAATATGGTAAACATAATAAACTGGCTCGTGCCACAGGAGAAAAAATTCTTTGAGATGCTGGTGAAACAGTCAGAAATTGCCGTTGAAGCTGCAAAAGAGCTAAAGGACTTCGTCGATAATTATTATAAATTTGAAAGAAGCGAAAGGAAATCCAAGTCAGAGGCAATAAAGCAAATTGAGCTAAAAGGCGATGAATCAGCAAAAAAAATCATTGAAAAATTAAACAAGAAGTACATAACGCCTATTGACAAGGAAGAGATACGCCAAATGGTAGTTCTTATTGATGATGTCACAGACCTTATCAACGCTGTTGCATTAAGATTTGTTATTTTTGGCATGGAAAGGATTGATGCGCATATAGTAAAATTAGCCGAGATTGCCAACAATTCCGTGGCCGAAATGAGCAGGAGCTTGCTTGACTTAAAAAAAGTAAAAGATGTAAACGAGCATTATTCAAGAATCCATAAGCTTGAAACAGAGGCGGACGAGATATACTCCAAGGGAATTGACGAGCTTTTTCATTTCCATAAAAATCATGTCGACATAATCAAATACAAGGAAGTATATGAGCTTCTTGAAAAAATAACTGACAAATGCGAGGACGTAATAAATGTCATGCAGAGCTTAGTTTCAAAGCATTGATGAATCATCCAAATTTTCCTTTTATGTAATCACTTGTCAGCTTGTTCTTCGGCTTTTCAAAAATCTTTTTTGTATCGGAATATTCAACTACTCTGCCGTTGAGAAGATAACATGTATAATCCGATATTCTTCTTGCCTGCTGCATGTTGTGAGTTACTATTATTATTGTATGCCTGTCCTTGAGTTTTTTAAGAAGGTCCTCTATTTTTGCAGTTGAGATCGGATCTAAGGAAGAGCATGGCTCATCAAGAAGCAATACATCGGGGCTTACAGCCAGAGCCCTTGCGATGCACATTCTCTGCTGCTGGCCTCCTGAAAGCCTGAACGCAGAAATATTTAGCCTGTCCTTGACTTCCTGCCACAAATCAGCTTTCTCAAGGCTTTCTTTTACAGCTCTTTTGATTTCATCCTGGCTGTGCCCATTTTGCAGCCTTAATCCATAAGAAACATTGTCAAAAATTGACATTGGAAACGGGTTTGGTTTCTGGAAAACCATCCCGATTTTCTTCCTTAAGCTTACAACATCAGTTTTGTCGCCGTAAATGTCTTCATTATTATACAGGATTTCTCCGTTTATTCTTGATATTGGAATAAGGTCATTCATCCGGTTAAGGCACCTGATTAGTGTTGATTTGCCGCATCCTGAAGGACCTATTAATGCAGTTATCCTGTTTGCATATAGATTCATGTTGATATCAAAAAGTATCTGTTTAGAGTTGTACCAGAAATCAAGATCCTTAATCTGAATTTTTTCTTCTGCCATTCTACCATTCCTTTCTTTTCCTTATCCTGTATCTTGCAATAAAAATAGAGAGATTCATAAGAAATATCAAAGCTATAAGCACAAGTGCAGTTCCAAGGGCGTAAGTTCTTGCGTAAGGGCTGGCGTGCTGTGTAGCCAGGATGAATAGGTGATAAGGAAGCGCCATGAATTTATCAAAAACAGATGTCGGAAGATGGTTTAGAAAAAATGTTGCCCCTACCATTATTATGGGAGCCGTCTCGCCCATTGCCTTCGAGATGCCAAGAATAGAGCCGGTAAGCATCCCGCTAAGAGAGTGCGGCAATACATTTGTCCTTATGGTTTGCCATTTTGTAGCTCCGAGGGCAAGGCTTCCTTCCCTAAATGACAATGGTACTGACTTAAGCGACTCTTCGCTTGCCGTAATTATCCAGGGAAGCGTAGTGCATCCTAGGGTTAGTGAAGCTGCAATAAGCGATGTTCCAAGATTAAGCAGCAATACAAAAAAGGCAAGCCCGAATAATCCATAAACAATTGAAGGTACGCCGGCAAGGTTTCGTATGGAAAGCTTGATTATCCTAGTAAAAAGATTATCCTTTGCGTATTCATTTAGATAGATAGCGGTGCAAATCCCGATAGGTATCGATATGACTGATACTCCAAAAGCAAGGAGTAGTGTCCCTATTATCGCCGGCAAAATACCCCCTTTGGTTATGTCGCTATGTACCCACATGCTCGTTAGAAACTTTATGCTTATAACGCTCCCTCCCCCAAGGATTAGATAAAAAAGCACAAAGATAAGTGCCATGACAGAAAAATATGCAGCCATCCCAAATAAAGAAAAATAAATAACCTGCTTTATGTGCGAGTTTACCATCGGTATTTCCTCGTATGATTCTCTATGATTATATCGGAAATCAAATTTACCAGAAACGTGATTATAAACAATACAAGACCTATTGCAAATAAGGAATTATAATGAGTGCTTCCTTTTACAACTTCTTTAATTTCAATTGCTATATTTGCAGTCATGGGCCTTACCGGATCAAAGAATGAGTGTGGCATTGCGATCGAGTTTCCTGCAACCATCAGGACAGCCATTGTCTCTCCCACGGCCCTTCCTATGCCGAGCATGATTGCGGCCATTATTCCTGACATTGCAGCCGGCATCAAAGTCATCCTTATGGTTTGCCATTTTGTAGCTCCGAGGGCAAGGCTTGCTTCCCTGAAATCCTTGGGCAGTGAGGTTATCACGTCCTCGCAGATGCTTATGATTGTAGGCAGTGCCATTATCCCAACTATGATCGATGCAGTTAGTGCGTTAAGTCCGCTGCTTAATCCAAAAATTTTTGCGATAAGAGGTGATAAAAATAAAAGGCCTATCAGCCCAAGAACAACTGATGGAATTGCTGCAATCATTTCAATTACGGGCTTAATTATTTCTCTTGCTTTTGGGGTCGCAATCTCTGATATGTATATCGCGCTTGCTAATCCTAAAGGTATTGCTATAGCCATTGAGCCGATAACAACGAAGAGCGTACCAACAAAAAAGCTCAGTATTCCCCACTGTGGCTTGCCATAAGAGTTCGGATTCCAAATATTTTTCAGGAAAAAATCACCAAAAGTCACTTCAGAAAATGCCTTTATTCCGGTAATAAATAGAAAAACAAAAATCCCGATCATAACAAGAAGTGTTATTATGCTTACTGAAGAGAAAAAAGTCTCGATGGACTTTTCTTTTAAGTTTTTGCTATTTCCCATAATCAATCAGCCAAGGCCACTTAAAGTTATGTCATTCTTTGCTTTATCCTCAGGATAAATTGAAATATAGCCTGATTTTTTTATTATGTCCTGAGCTTCGCTGCTTAGCTCAAATAGAAGGAAGTTATAGATAGGAGTTCCCTTAACTGGTGTTTTTGCAAAATACTGGACTAGCACTCTTGATAGAGGATAGGATGCACGCTTTGATACATCCAATGGAGAAATGTACTCTGATTTCTCATCTTTTGCAATGCTTACAATCTTGATTCCATCCAACAATTTTCCGTTTTCCCCGACTATGTAGCCTGCGCTTGCATATCCGATGCCGCTCTTGTCCTGCCTTACTGCATCGATAATGGCCTGGTTGCCTTCCATGTTCCTCATTTTCGGAGAATAATCACCCTTTACAACTTCTTCCTGAAAGTAAACATAAGTGCCTGATGTTGTCTGCCTGCCGTATAAAGTGATTTGCTGTTCATTGCCGTTAATTGATTTCCAGCTGGAAGTGTTTCCCTGGTATATTTTGCTTAACTGCTTAATTGATATCTTTGATAATGGATTATCTTTGTTGACAATTACTGCCAGAGTATCCCTTGCAATTATGAATTCCGTTGGAGTTATGCCGTTCTTTTTGGCCTGTTCCATTTCCTTGTCTTTAATTGTTCTCGAAGCATCCGCAATGTCTATCTCGCCATTGATTAAGGACGCAATTCCGGCACCTGAGCCTGTCCCAGTTACAGAAATCTTCGTGTTTGGGTCTATTTTTGAATAAGCCTCTGCAATATTTGAAACCATTTGTGACATTGTATCAGAGCCTGCAAGTTCGATTTTATTGGAAACAGGTTGGACTTGATTATTTGAATTAGTATTATTAGAACATCCTGCAACCACGATTGCAAAAAGAACCATGGTCATGAATAATTGATTTTTCATTTTACCACCCTCCAAGGTTAAAATTTTCAATACTATTATTTAATTGTTTGCATAGCTAGGTTTATTTGACAAGGATTCTTCAAGGCTCATCCAGATTCACCTTTATTTATCCCTGAAATCTTCCATTAAATCAGAGCAGCCTATGTTTATGATTTCATATTTAGATGGGTCATTCTTTTCTTTCATTTTTAATCACATAACTAAAAAGGGGTCATCTTGATTATATAGTTAACCTTCATAAACTATATAGCTATAGAAAAATTTATATATCTGCATAATTTATCAGCCTTATGATAAGAAGAAAGATACAATTAATCGCAGGAACAACATACTCTGTCTCACTGCCTAAGGAATGGGTCAGAAAGAACAATCTCAAGGAGCAAAGTGAAATACTTTTTTATGAAAAGGGGGACAGAAGCCTCATACTGTCTCCGCATTCAATCGGCGATAAGAAGCCGCATGATATCAGCCTTAATATCGATGACTACATAACCAATATTGACCAGATACTTTTTGCGGTCTACTATCTTGGAATTGAAAATATAAATCTTTTCTCTAAAAAAGGGCTGACCAAAGAGCTGGAAGCAAAAATAAGAAAGACTGTTGTTCACATGAGCGGAACAGAAATAAGCTATGAGGATAAGAACAAAATTTCCATAAAAGTTCTCCTTGACAAGTCAAAAGTGGACATAGTGCATGTAATCTACAGGATAAGCCTCATAATAGACTCTTCGATTGAAAATATTTTGGCAGGTTTTGACATTGAAGAGATCAGGCTAAATGAAAATGAGATTGACAGGCTATACCACTTAATAACCAAAATTGTTACGCTGTCATTGGTTGATTCAAACATACTGCAGTCATCGGGCATAACAAATATAGTGCTGGTGCCTTCGTATTTTCGCATAAGCAAGCGGCTAGAAAATATTGCGGACAACATAAACCATATTTCAGAATATATGCACGGCAATAAGGCAAGCCCCGAGGGCAGCAAAGAGGTTTTGAGGTTTATCAAGGGGGAGCTTAGCAGGAGCATAAACATGCTTATAGGAAAGCAAAATAAAATTTTTGAAAAAATAAATGCGGATAAAATAAAAGAAATATGCAGCATTGTCTCAAAAATAAAAGACAAGCTTATCCTGAACTATCTGGAAGATATTGTCAGGTATGTAGTGGATACTGAAGAAGAGATTGTTAACATCACATTCTACAGCAGTTTGATCAAAGAAAATATTATCTGATTTTATCTTTTCCAAATTAAAACAGCACTAAGCAGAACTGACAGCCCTAAAAGAGAAAATACAATCAATTCTTTTGATTTTTCATTGGACGATTCATAAACTACTTCTGATGCTGGAATGCCGGCATAGCTGGTTTTCTTTGAATTGTTTATTGATAAATGTTCTTTTTTTATTTTTTGCTTTGGGATTTCTTTCGGCTCTTGATAGAGTTCATCAGAATTGTCAAGGAGCTGAACTGTATTATCCATAGTTGAGGGGGCATTGAAATTATTTATTGATTCTGGATATCTATTGGCGGCAGATGAAAGATTATTTCCATTATTCAGAGTTGTGTAATTTTGGCCTGCTATTATCGTAAAAATCCTGAAGTCCTCGTTATTGCTCTTATCAGAATCATCACATTCAACATTTATTTTTGAGATTAATTTGTAGCTTCCGCCCTTCAAGTTTGGAGAATAAATGTTTGAAGTCTTCTGCTTTGAAATTGCGGCATTTGTCCACGGCTTGTAAGATTTTACCAGATTGCCACTTAAATCGGTTATCTCTGCCGTTCCTGTTATATTGGTCGGGATTCCTTCAATCTTTTCAGTTTTCATTCTCCATTGGAAATTGGTTTCATTAAATTCCGAGCCGTTAAGCATAATCTGAATTGAGTAATCACACGAATCATTAGCCGCAGATGAAATATAAGGAAAAACGAGCAAAAGAATCAACATCAGCATCAAAATCTTCATTTTATCGTGAAAAAGGCAATTTTTATTTATTTCTTGCGGAAATGCAGAAAAGCCAATCACCATTTTACAATGCTAACAAAAGTTTTAATAAAAACAGCATTGTTTTGGCTGTTAGGGTGATAATTTGGGATTTTTTAAGTTCTTAAAGAGGGAAAATAAAAAAGAGGATTTCAACGAGCTGGATTTGCCGCCGCTGCCGCCTATGGAATCAGGGCACCCTTCAGATGATTTCGATAAATTGCCTGAACTGCCGGAGCTTCCAGACTGGGAAAAAGACCTTAACTCCCAAGGAGATAATTTTCCAAAGTTCGATTTTCCGGAAATGAAGGATGATTCTTCTATGCAAGATCATGACCAGATGCCGAATTTTCCGGAATTTCCTAAAATGGACGATGAAGAGCCGCAGCCTCTTCCGGATTTTCCCCAAATCAGCTCACAGGCTTCTTCAATGCAGCAGGAACCTATGCAGATGGAATCGGCCGAAGAAACCGAGCAGAAACATGCTGAGCCTTATGCTGAATTGCCAGCTAGGGGTAAAGATGAAGCTCAACCTGCCAGCTATCCGAAGCCCGGAGGCAGGCTGTTCACCCGCGAGAAACTATGGGAAAAGCCTTCAGGAAAAACCATTTATGTCAAAGTTGATAATTTCAAGGCAATGCTTGGAACAATAAGTATAGTCAGAAATGACCTGAAAAAATCCGACGGATCCCTGACAAAACTGGAAAATATCAAGGCATCAAAAGACAAATCATTCGACAAAGTCAAGTCATCTCTAGATGACATGCAAAAGAAGCTAATTTTTATAGACAAAACTTTATTCAAAGGTGAGTGAAAATGAGGGAACAAAGGACAGGCGCTCCTGTTTTCGTCAAGGTGGATGAGTACAGGGAAATCCTGGATGTGCTGGACATGGTAAAAGCCAAGATCAAAGAAATAAGGGAAACTCTCGGAGGACTCAATTCATTGAGAAATGAGGAAGATGCAGAGCTGGCGATGTGGAACAGCACGGTAAATGAGATTGAAAGAAAGATTGAAAGCATTGACAAGCTCATGTTTGAGCCTGAGCATTTGTGGTGAGAAATTGAAGAGCCAGAAAGATCAAAGCAGCGAATTATTTTTCGTTGAAATAAAGGGGCATGCTGACGTAAGGAAGCACATACTTGAAACTTTGAAAGATATACTTGAAGTCATGCAGAGATTCGAAAAATTCAAGAGAATCAGGCATGAGAAGCTCGAGAAAATCCAGAAATTAAGGTCTTTGATGAAGGATGCCAACAAGACTCTTGGCTTGCTTAAAGGAAAATTACCGCAGACTAACCTGAGGGCAGTTGTAGTAAAGGAAAAGCCGCATCATGCTAAAGCTCATGCAAAGAAAGGAAAGAAAGCAAAATCTGCAGAAGAAAAGCCCGTTCCAAAAAAAGAAAAGACAGAGCTTGAAAAGCTTGAATCAGAGCTGAACGCGATTGAGAGCAAGCTGAAGAGCTTGACTTAATTATTTTATTTTTTATTTCATTTAATTCTTAGATTGTTTATTTGAAATTATATTACTTTATTATAATTTAGTACATTAACCAAATAAAAATTTTAAGGGAGGGTACTAAATGCTTGCATTTGATGTGTTTTGCTTTGCCCTCCACCCACCCGGAGATTCTTAAACTTAATAGTGCATAGTGGGCGTTATTGGAAAGTCCGAAGTTGCCATCAATAAGTGAGCATCATAAACTAAAGAGCAGATAACAAAAAGGAAATTGCAATGGGAATTTTTGTTATAAAACGATACTGGTGCATGCGAACGATGGCAACCGAAGCGAATGCGAAGGGACTTTTCAGTAACGCCGCATAGTGCAAATGTTTTTAAATAAAATTCTTATCCTGAATCCTATGCGGGGATGCCGGAGCGGCCAAACGGGATAGTGCTTGGCGTTCAAGGCGCTAAACATCCATACTCAAGTTTGGAAAAGTAACGAAGCCAAAAGCTGATGAAGTACTTATGAGCCATCTATTGGCTTAGTGCCTTCGCAGGTTCGAATCCTGCTCCCCGCATCTATTTTCTAGAAGAATGTGTGTTAACGGGCTTCAGATTTTCTTATATTTGGGTGACCACAAAATTAGCAAGTTTTATAAAGTGTGGTCACCTTATACATCATATGTTTGTCGAAAAAAGAAAAGCCGGAAAGAAAGTAAAATATTTTTTAGTTTACTCTTACAGGGAACAGGGAGAAGTAAGGAAGATTAGGAAGTACCTGGGACAAAACCTTACAAAAGACAAATTAAAAGAAGCAAAATATAAGGCTAAAAAATATGTTCTTGGGCTTTTAGAGGGATTAAAGACGGAAGTTTTCCTGTTCAAATTAACTAAAGGACAGATTAACAAACTAAACAAGTATGACAATAAAATTAGGATAATTCACCTTGACGCAAAACAATGGCAAAGGTTTACAGAAGAATTTGTTTTCAATACCAATGCCATCGAGGGATCTGCAATTCAGAGAGAAGAAGTTCCGGAAATTCTACACAAGCCTAAAGCAGAAGACGCAGAAGAAATTGAAACTAAGGGGGTTGCAAATGCTGTTAATTATATCAGGGCAACAAAAGAAGATTTATCGATCAAGTTAATAAATAAACTCCATGAAATGTGCTTTAAAGGCTCTAAAAGCTTTGCAGGGCAATTAAGAAATGTAGAGGTTGGTGTTGTTGATTCTATGGGAAATGTTCTGCACAGAGGCACGCCTGTTTCTGAGCTAAATTTGGCTCTTAGAGATATGATTTCTTGGCATGAAGAAAATAAAAAGAAATTCAGGCCTTTAGTTTTGGCAGCAATAATGCACAACCAGTTTGAGTATATTCATCCATTCCAAGATGGAAACGGAAGAGTCGGAAGGTTGCTATTAAATTTCATACTATTGAAGAATCAATATCCTCCAATTAACATAATTTTAGAAGATAGATCAAAATATTACTGGACTTTACAAGAATATCAGAAAAATCAGAATCTAAAGCCAACGGTTGAGTTTTTGGTTAAGCAATACAAAAATACCATATGGCAGGTGACCACAAAAAAGAATAAAACGTAAAAGTGCGGTCATCTATTAAAAATGAATTTTCCTATTCCAAACTTTTTTAAAGCGCCTTCTTATCTTAATTTAAATGGTTGAAATCTGCACTGTCGGAGGATATAATGAGGTCGGAAAGAACTCTACAGCAATAAAAGTTGGAAATGAGGCTTTTGTTCTTGATTTGGGAATTCATCTGGAAAATTACATCAAATTCACGCAGGATGAGGATATTGTGAGCCTAAGCCCGCAGGAGCTGATGGACAATGGCGCTGTGCCTGACATTTCTGCAATCAGCGACTGGAAAAATAACGTTAAGATGCTTCTTCCAACACATGCCCACCTTGACCATATTGGGGCTTTGCCTTACCTTACAAACAATTTCAAGGCGCCAATTATGTGCACTCCTTTCACTTCAGAAGTCATCAAGGGAATAATAACTGAAGACAAGATAAAGCTGAACAGCAAGATAAAAAGCATGTCTGCAAATTCTGTTTTCAAGGCTTCTGACAACGTTAAGATTGAATTCATACACACAACTCACTCAACACCGCATACTGTGATGATTGCTTTGCATACAAAAGAAGGAATAATCCTTTATGCAAATGACTTCAAGTTTGACCTTTTCCCAACGTTAGGAAAAAAGACAAATTTCAAGAGATTAGAGGAATTAGGAAATGAAAATGTTTTGGCATTGATTTGCGATTCAACTTACGCTTCGGATGCAAGAAAGATGCCGTCCGAGTCAGTCGCAAAAGAAATGCTCAAGGAAGTGATGCTCGGGCTTAACTCCAAAAACAAGCATGTTGTTGTAACGACTTTTTCTTCCCACATTGCAAGATTGAACTCAATTGTAGAGTTCGGGCAGAAAATGAACAGGAAGATTGTTTTCATGGGGCGCTCAATGGCAAAATATGTCAGGGCTGCAGAGGCAACCGGCATCGCAAAATTCTCCGACAGGGTTGAAATCTTCAAGTTCAGCGGCCAGATTAAAAGGATGCTGAAAAAAATCGCAAAAGACAGGGGGAAATATTTAATGGTTGTAACAGGGCATCAAGGCGAGCCAAAATCAACTCTTTCAAAGATGATGAACGGGGAATTAAAATTTAACTTCATGCCCGAAGACCATATAATCTTTTCCTGCAAGACAATCCCTACCCCTACAAACATAGAGAACAGGAAAAGGCTGGAATCAGACTTAAGAAGCTACAATGTGAGAATCTTCAAGGACATCCACCAAAGCGGGCATGCGGCAAGGGAAGATTTAAGAGATTTAATCAATCTTGTAAGGCCCAAGCATGTGATTCCTGCGCATGGTGAGCCGCAAATGCTGTCTGCATTGGCTGATTTGGCAGGGGAAATGGGCTACAATAAAGGAGAAAATGTTCATCTGATGAAGAACGGGGAAATGATAAGGCTGTAATCAGCCGCCTTTGCTGAGCATTCTTTCTTTTTCTTCTTTGTCATAATTTTAGCGAATCTGTATCTTTAGTTATCATTTCCAGTAGTTTTTCTGCTGTGGTAATTTTTATTTTTATGGTTTTGCTTGATTTATTATTTTTTATTAACCCATAAGCTAAATAGCAACACTCAAATTCCTGATATTGAATTTCATTTTTTATAGAATAAATCGAAGAATAAAAATGGCTGATACACCTAAAACCGCAAATATTATAAATTGACCTGAATACCCTTGATTTAGGGGGTTAATGTTAACATGAGACTTACTTTGGCAGAGCCGGGCTACTTGAAGGAAAGCATATCAATTATTTCTGACCTAGTCAATGAAGCAAGGTTCAAGGTCACTCCTGATGCAATCGAGCTGGTTGCGATGGACCCTGCAAATGTAGCAATGGTTGTTTTTAAACTATTAAGCAGCGCCTTTACAGAATATGATGTTAAAAAAGACACTGAAATCACAATCAACCTTGCAAACCTAAAACAGGTCTTAAGGAGGGCATCTCCAAGGGACATGCTGACCCTCGAGATGGATGCAGACAAGCTGAAAATTGAGCTGAAAAGCAACACCACGAGAACATTCAGTCTTCCAATCATAGAGCTTGAAGAGAAAGATCAGAAAGTCCCTGACTTGAAATTTCCGGTGACTATCAGGACATCCTCAAGCGTTTTGAATGAAGCCATAGCAGATGTCGATGTTGTTGGCGAAAGCGTTGCATTCATCGCAGAGCCTAAGAAATTTTCCCTGCACGCAGAAGGAGACTTAAACCAGGTAAAGATTGAGATAAAAGAAGATGATGTTACAAGGATAACTTCAACTTCTGATGAAAAGATAAAGGCAAAGTACAGCATTGAATATCTTAAGAAAATGATTAACGGCTCAAAATTAAGCGATGAAGTCACAATCCAGTTCAACAAGGACTATCCATTAAAATTGGAGTACAAGTCAGTCGATAAGGTCATGCTTTCTTTTATATTGGCTCCGAGAGTGGAGAACGATTAAGAAGCTTTTGCAACATCTTAAATTTATTCTTTAATCCAAAGCTTTTGATTCTGCATAGTTAGATTTTTAAATGGGGTTTTGTTGCTTTTAGGTAAGTGATTTAAAATGAGTGAAGGCGCTGCTGAGTGGACAAAGGATCAATCTGACCAGATTACTTCTCTGTACAGCCAGTTACATGGAGATTATCAAAAAATAGCCAATAAGGAATTATTCGGAGGGCTGCAGCTCCCTTATGGCGATGCGCACAGCAAGTTAATGAAAATAATAGAAAAGCAGGAATCAAAGCACACCCCTCCATCCGGAAATAACCATTTAGATAATAAGATTGGAATGTCTAAAACTGACAGCGCCGTAGGATTGGTAAGTTTATTGGGAGGGGGCGCAGCTTACGCAATGGGTGCTACTGCTTTGGGACTTGGGGGCTTATTAGTTGCCGGCGCATTATTACTATCAAAATATTATTCAAATAAGCCTCAGAAGGCGCATTAAGCAGTATCTAAATTACTGACCAATAATTTTATAAATAACTATTCTAAATTTTTTAAAATGGAAAGCAAGCTGCATTCTTTCATGGTTGAATGGACAATAAATTTTGTCAAAAACAGGGACTTGGTTTCTAAAAAGATAGAAAAGATAGAAAAAGGAAAAGAAGGATTTGATTTGTATGTCAAGTATAAAGACAAGGAGCAGTATTTTATCATACTTCCTTCTGACATTCTAAATGCATTTAAAGACATCAAAGACAATTCTTATTTCAGCATAGTGCTTCTGAATTCAGCGGAAAACCTTAGTTTTGTTTTAAAAAACTGGAATAAATTTGCCAGCTTTAAATGCTTGAGTGTTATTTTTGTCAATCCTTTTTCCAGTTCCGACAAGAAATGGATATTATATCCGCATACCCATAACAAGATATGCGATGAATCTTCCCTGGAAACTGGCCTGAAATCAATGTTTGAAATGGTAGACCCGGCAGATGAGCAGCAGACGATTTCCAGGATTGGTTAAAAAGGAATTTTACAAACTGAACAGGATAATCTGCCCTGCGAAACCCGAAAACAAAGGAATCAGAAGATTGTCATCCAGCTCATCAACCAATGTTTCTACAATTGTTGCAGTGAATGCCATCCCAAGCACGATGTAAATATATCCGGGTACATTGGTTAGGACAAAAAATCCTACAAAGAGGTTCATTATCATTTCTGCGAAAAAGCCCGCCCATGTCTTGTTCCTGTAAATAAGAGTCGTTCCGTATCTTTTACCGACCAATGCAGCTACCATATCCCCGAATGTCGTCATAAGCAGCGCTGCCAAAGCTATCTTTGGGTCAAAGACGGCAAGCGATATAATGGTTGCGGACAAAAAGTAGATAACGCCGTACATCCTGTTCTGCTCCTTTGGCCTTATGAATTCAGAAAAGAAAGGCATCCTCCAGTTGAGCTCAAGCCTGAAATATTCCAGCACAAGGAAAACGATAAGCAGCCCTACAAGGAAGAGAAGGGCAATCTGTTTTCCAAGGCTGCCTTCAATGAAGAAATAAACAGCCAGTACAACGAGAATTGTAATATGAATTATCTTTCTTCCAATCTCATGAAATAATCCCCATGCCATAAGACAAACTTATTGGCATGAATATAAATAAGTTTCTAAATGAACGGCAGCGTTCAAAATGTCGGTTAGCAGCATAAAGTCGAGCTTAATCTAGTAGATAATTAACACTGACAAGGGGGAAGTCCCTTACGGGGAACGTCAGTAATTAAGCAAATGGTTCAAAGCGAGAAGCTGCTAACCCGAACG
>ORJL010414768.1_pt1 | contig 53398 bp, 35 predicted proteins | sample 1779941 | NCBI WGS metagenome assembly ORJL01 (sample SAMEA104232317, study PRJEB22302) | groundwater metagenome | biome: forest; feature: aquifer; material: groundwater | place: USA | collected 2011-08-07 | depth 5.8 m | reverse complement strand
CCCCCCCGGCCCGCCCCGCCGTAACCGTCGAGGACCGCTACTCGCGGTACGAGATCGGCGGAGACGGACGTAACATGCATTTCATCGACCGTGCGACCGGGAGCGATCAACTCGCGCAAACCCCACCCTCCACCTTCGCGTCGGTGAAGAAAGCGGGACACGTATTCCCCGTGACGTCGGTTTCCAGTTCGGATGGAAGGCTGACGGCGCGGTTTGGCGATGCGGGCGTTACTGTCACCTTCAAACTCACGCCTGAAGAGCACTGCTCGATTTTCGAGGTCGTGGAGGTTCGTGGTGAAGGGCTTGAGGAACTGGTCTTCATCGACCTGCCGCTCACGCTGAGGGGAACGCCGCAGGAGCCCTTCGCCGGGTGCGCGGTCGCGCTCAATCTGCAGACGAACGTGCGCGACATTCCAGGTGCGAGCAGCCGGCCTTGGGCGGCCTGCTATCCGCGCTTCGGCCTCGTTGGTGCCCGGGCGGCGCTGATCGGCTGCCCGCAACAGGAACTCCGGAAGGTCCTGCAGGAAGTCGTGACAGCCGCACCGGACCTGCCGCACTCGCCCATCGGCGGACCTTGGGCTCTGGACTCGAAGACGAACCGCGGCTCATATCTCTTCAACTTCGGTGACCTCTCCGAAACTAACGTGGACGAATGGATCAAGCTCGCGCGGAGTCTGGGAATTACGCAGATCGATTTTCACGGCGGCGGTTCGTTTCGGTTTGGCGACTGCCTGCCGAACCCGAAGACGTATCCGCAGGGCTGGCCGAGTTTCAAGGCCGTCATCGACCGATTGCATGCCGCTGGCCTGCAGGCGGGGCTGCACACCTACGCGGAGTTCATTGATAAGCGCACCCCATGGGTCACTCCAGTCCCCGATCCGCGGCTCGGCAAGGACGCCACGTTCTCCTTGGCCGAGGAGTTGGCCGCGGATGCCACAGTTGTGCCTGTGGCTGAGCCGACTAAAGACATGTCGGTCATCACCGGGTTCGCGGTGCGCAACAGTGTGACGCTTCAGATCGAAGACGAGTTGATCACCTACGCTGCTGTCGGCAAGGAGCCGCCTTACTCGTTCACAGGCTGCAAGCGGGGTGCGAACGGCACGCGCGCGGCGGCTCACCCGAAAGGCGCGAAAGTGCATCACCTCAAGGAGTGTTTTGGCCTCTTTGTGCCCGACGGGGACACGCCCCTCTTTACTGAGGTGGCGGCGAAGACGGCAGAGGCGTTCAACGCCGGAGGCTTCGACATGATCTACTTCGACGCGATGGATGGCTCGGACATCGTGGGCGGGGGGGAGAACGCCTGGTATTACCAATCCAAGTTCACGTTCGAGGTCTGGAAGCGGTTGAAGAAGCCGGCGATGATGGAGATGAGCACGTTCAGCCATCATCTCTGGTTCGTCCGCTCGCGCATGGGCGCGTGGGATCACCCTCGTCGCGCCCACAAGAAGTTCATCGATGTCCACGTGGTCGGCAACGAGGACAATCGGCGCATGTTCCTGCCTGGCCAGCTTGGCTGGTGGTCGGTGAAGACCTGGTCGGGGCCGCAAGGCGAGCCGACCTTCGCCGACGACATCGAGTATCTGATGTGCAAATGCCTCAGCACGGACACGGGCTTTGCGTTGATGGGCGTGGACCCCAGCAGCATTAAGAATGTGCCCGCCTACGTCCGGCTCGCCGAAATCATGCGGCGGTATGAAACGCTGCGTCACACGAACTACTTCACGGAGGCCGTGAAGGCCAAGCTGGGTGTGCCGGGCGACGATTACTCGCTGTTCCAGGCGGACAGCGGCGAATGGCAGTTCCGGCGCATGCGTTATGATCGGCACAAGGTTGTGGGCTTGGACGCGTGGAATTCCGCCTGGTCGGCAACCAACCAGTTCGAACGCCAGCCGCTGCAATTGCGGATCGAAGCCCTGATGTCGGCCGAGCCTTACGACGCGCCGGGCAAGATCACGATTGCTGACTTCGCCAACCCGCAGGATTTTGGCGAGGTGGCCGCCCAGCAGGGTGTCACAGCGAAACTCGACTTCACCGAGGAACAGGTGAAGGTCGGACCTGTCAGCGGGCGCTTCACCGCGTCGAATACGACTGACACACGGCGTGGTGCCTGGGCCAGGGCGGTGAGGAAGTTCGAGCCGGCTTCCAACCTGAGCGGACACGAGGCATTGGGCGTCTGGGTGCGCGGCGACGGCAAGGGCGAGACGCTGAACCTTCAGTTGCGCAGCCCCGAGCATCTCGTGAGTGGCATCTCCGACAATTACATCGACATCGACTTCACCGGCTGGCGCTACTTCGAGCTGGTCGAACCCGAGGCGCAACGCTTCGCGGACCACGCGTGGCCGTACGGTGATCCGTATTCCATCTATCGCGAGGGCATCGTTCACGGAGCCATTTCCAGCCTCACCCTGTACTACAACGACCTGCCCCCGAAGGGCGACGCGACGTGTCTGGTCAGCCCCATCCGCGCGCTGCCGACGCTCAAGGCGAAGTGGAGCAACCCATCGGTGGCCGTCGGCGGTCGCAAGGTGGTTTTCCCCGTGGAAATGGAGAGTGGATGCTACCTCGAGTTCCGTTCGCCAACCGACTGCAAGCTCTACGGTCCCAACGGCGAACTCATCAGCGAGGTAAAGCCTCAAGGAGATACGCCTCTGCTCGAGCCGGGTTCGAACCAGCTCAAGTTCACCTGTGACGCGCCCACGGACACGCAACCGCGCGCATACCTGACGATCATCACGCAGGGCGAAGTGCTGCGAGGGGTGAACAACCCCAAAGGCAGGAGCCTCTGACCTGGAAACCACAGATGGAATGGCCACAAGAGAACACAGAGAACTCAAAGAGGAGAACTGCTGCAAATAAATGGACAAAACTGGCGAAATATGCCAGTTTCTTACATAAATGCAGTGCGTCACCGAGATTGCGGTCGAAAAAGCACACGGGGGTGTTTTCACCCGCGCGGAAGTGGTGTGCTGGGTTGGGGGCAGTCTGGGGCGGCAGTTCAGCCTGCTCAAACGAGCGGTTGCCGCCAAAGAAATCGTGCGCATCCACAGGGGACTTTACTGTCTGGCACCCCGGTATTTGCGCGCCAAAGTCGATCCTCTCGCTTTGGCGCAGCGCGTTTACGGTCCGAGCTACATCAGCCTGGAGACGGCTTTGTCCTATCACGGTTGGATTCCCGAGGCGGTCTATACGATTACCAGCGTATCGCTTGATCGGTCGCGCGAGTTTGATACTCCGGTGGGACGGTTTAGCTTCACACGCATTCCGCAGCGGGCGCTTTACGCCGGGGTGGGCTGCGTCGAAACGGACCCTGGCAACCGCTTCTTCCTGGCCTCCCCGCTGAAGGCCCTCGCCGACTACGTTTACGCGCACAAGTGCGACTGGGATTCGCGGCGTCCACTCGTTGAGAGCTTGCGTATAGAAGAAAGTTCGCTGGGTGACTTGGCGGCAAGTTCGTTTGACGGGCTTGCGGGCCAATACACGTTCCGAAGAGTGCGTCGGTTTCTTGACGGTTTGAGAAAGGACCTGAACCTATGAGCGTTCGACTAATCCAGGATCGTCTCGACGGTTACGGCTGTCGCTCGACCTTTGAGGAGGAGCAGGCTTTGCGGGAGATCACGCAGGAGATCATACTGGCCGGGTTGGGCCGAACGGACTTCTTCCAGAAGGCGGCGTTTCATGGCGGCACCTGTCTTCGCATCGTTCACGGGCTGAACCGTTTTTCCGAGGACCTAGACTTCGCCTTGCAGTCGCCTAACGCGGCTCTCGTCCTCACGCCGTATCTGAATGTCCTTGCCCGGGAACTGAGCGCGTATGGTTACGACCTGGAGGTGGACGACCGTTCGAAACTGGACCAGGCGGTCCGCAAGGCATTCCTCAAAGATGGTTCGATTGGCAGCCTGCTGGTGATGAACTACAAGCCTAGGACCGGACCGCAGCGCAAGCTCCGCATCAAGCTGGAAGTGGACACAAACCCGCCCGAGGGCGCCACCTTCGAGATGAAGGTCCTGGACTACCCGTTCCCCTCAGCGGTGCGCGTGTTCGCCCTGCCCAGTTTGTTCGCCGGAAAGGTGCACGCCTTGCTCTGCCGGGAGTATCTCAAGGGACGCGATTGGTACGACTTCATTTGGTTTACGGCCCGCAGGACAGCGATCAACTATGCGCTGCTAGCCTCGGCGCTGGCTCAAACCGGTCCGTGGCGGGGTACGGTGACGGCAACGGATCGCGAGTGGTGCCTCGAGCAGTTGCGGCGCAAGATCAATGCGACCGATTGGACGCAGGCCCGCGATGACGTCCGCCGGTTCGTCAAAAGTCATGAATTGCCCTCACTGGACCTTTGGACCCGCGAGTTCTTCCTGACCCAGTGCGACAAGCTCCCCTGATTTCCTTCGCGGCTTCGCGCCTTCGCGTGAACCAGAAGAGAGCGGGGGAGGCAAGCGAGGAGCAGAAGAGCTCACGCGAAGACGCGAAGGAGAATGGATCCCCCGATTCCTTTAGCCCTTGCGTCCTTGCGTCTGCGTTAAGAACGAAAGCCGTGAGTCGAGCACCTGCCTACTCACTACAGTGCACGGACAAAACTGAGATGCGCACCTCGCCATTACCCACCAGGTTGCTCGGGATATTTATTGACGGCGACTTGAGGCGCGAAACACACTCCCAGGCAAGCAAAGCCACAACTCAAACGAAACGACCTAACATGGAAATCCGAAAAGCGTTGAGCATGATTCTGGCCAGTACCGCCTGCCTGGTGTTCGCCGGCTGCGCGCATGTGCCGACCACACCGCAGCGTTACGGCATGGTCATTGGGGTGAAGCCGGAGAAGCTTGAGTACTACAAGCAACTCCATGCCCAGCCTTGGCCGAGCGTGGTGAAGAAGATCCGCGAGTGCAACATCCGCAACTACTCGATCTACCTCAAGCAGGTCGATAACGACCACTGGTATCTCTTCAGCTTCTTTGAGTACGTCGGCAAGGACTACAAGAAGGACATGGCCAGGATGGCCGCCGACCCGGAGACGCAGCGTTGGTGGAAGGAGACCGATCCTTGCCAGGTCCCGATCCCCATGCACACGCAGGGGGAGTGGTGGTCAACGATGGAAGAGGTCTTCCACGCGGATTGACGCCGTGGGCTTGTTTGAAGGCTCGCCAGGTTAGGGGCTCTGTCAGGGGACCGGCGGAGTTTTCGCGTCTGGACTGGGATCGCCGGCATCCTGCCGGCGAGTGGATGGAGAGGCACGGTCCGCGCAGGCAAGATGCCAACGCTCCCAGTGGGGGTTATTCATGCGGCTGGCATTTACGGCGGATGCCACGCCCGAAAAGGTTTTGACTTCGTGCCGGCAAAATGGGAGGCAACTGCCATGTCACCTACTAGTGCATTCCGGATACTCCTCGGCCTGAGCTTGTTCGCCTGGACAGCGTCAGCCTCTGCTCAGAGCCCTCCGCAGCTTGGGAACGCGGGGTTCGAGGAGGTCGAAAGGCTCAGCGTGTGGAAACAATGGGTGTACGCCGACGGGAAAGCGCCGGTGATCCGCGTGGATGACATTGGGTATGGCAAGGGTACGGGCAAGGCGTGGTTTGATGATGTACGGCTCGAACCGGTGTCGGCTGGCGGTCATGAGCAGATCCGCATCACGGCCGAGCGTCTTGGAGCCCGGCCGATCGATCCGAAGCAGGGGGGGCAGTTCATCGAGCCGCTCTGCAACCTGATCCCGAGCCTCCTGGCGCAGCAGGTGGCGAACACCAGCTTTGAAGATGACCCGCTGTGGAAAGTGGCCTACAAACGCGAGGTCGATAAGCCGTATCGCCCGTGGTATCCGGACGGCGCGGTGCATCTCGCGCGGTATTCCTTCGATACGAACGGGCCATTCAACGGCAACAGGAGCCTGCGGATCGAACTGCCGACTGCCAGGGCGAGGGCTGGGATTTCACAGGATGGTTTCTATCTGAAGGAGGGCGTGAACTACCGCCTCCGCCTTCACGTGCGCGGCAGCGGCGGCGTGCCGGTGCGCGCAACCCTGCACGGGGGCGGAGGAGCCGCCGCGGCGCCGGTGACACTTGGGAAGGCAGGGGAGGAGTGGCGGCCCGTTGAAGCGGTCCTGAGGGCCTGGCGCAGCGTGAATGAGGCCAGCTTGCCCCTCGACTTCGAAGGACCAGGCACTCCGTGGCTTGACCGCGTCTCCCTGATTGGCGACGACGCTGTGTTGGGTCTTTGGCGGGCCGATGTGGCGGAAGCGATTCGGGCGCTCCAGCCCGGCGTGATCCGCTTCGGCGGGTCGGCGATGGAAACCTACGAATGGGACCAGTGCATCGGACCATCGGACAGTCGCGCCCCTTTCGCGCAGACCTACTGGGGCGGTCTTGAAGAGAATTAGATTACCTTTGTCCGCACCACTACGGATGCGCGGATATCGAGGGCATGGAGCGGGATTTCCGCGGCTTGGAGGATCAGATCCGCAGGTTCGGGGCCGGCCGCGCGGTGCGCCTCGCTGTCACAGAATGGAACACCACGGCGGGAGACTTCGAACTGGGCCGTGGCTCGCTGCAAACGCTGGCCAACGCGCTGCATTGCTCGCGCTACCACAACCTCATGCACCGGCACGCCGATTCGGTGGAGATCGCCATCCGGTCCAATCTCATCGATTCATTCGGTTCCGGCATCATCCTCACGGGCCCTGGGTGGCTCTACGTCGCGCCCACCTACCACGCCCAACGGCTCTACGCCCGGGCGGTCGGCTCCTATCCCCTGCGTGTGGAACATCTGGTGTCTGGGTCGAGCGCGCGCTTGCCATCGCATCTGGCGGAGCCGGACTTCAGCGCCACGCTGAGCCCTGACGGCTTGACGCTCCGGCTCTACGGGGTCAACTCCACCGAGAGGACGATCGAGGTCAGCACCATCCTTACCGGCTTCATGCAAGGAGTCCGCAGCGATCAGGCTTTCGTGTTAAGGAACTCGGACGGCGCGTTGACGCCCGAAGTCATGAACAGCCGCGACGAGCCCGACCGTGTGCGCGTTTTCACTCACCGCGCCAAGGCGAGCGGAAGCGGGTTCACGCTTTCATTCGAGCCTTTCAGCCTGACGTTGTATGAACTCGGGCTTGAAAAAAAGCCGCGCCGGTGAGGAGGGGCTGGACCTCGGGTTTGACGACGTGGTACTGTGGGGAACGTTGCGCAGCAAACCCAAACTTACCAAATCAGGCTCGCTTGCGGATGGCAGAGTCGTGGCCCGAGAGGCGGCGGCGCCAAGCCGGCCCCGCCGGCGGGGTTGGGTGTTTCGGCTTGTGGCCGTGGCGCTAGTACCGGCCCTCTTTTTGTTCGCCGTCGAGGGTATCCTGCGATTGGTTGGCTACGGCTATCCGACGGCTTTCTTTCTCGCGCGGACGATTGAGGGTCGTCCGGTGTGGACCGACAACCAGGAGTTCGGCAAGCGTTTCTTTCCTCCGGGGCTGGTGCGTTACCCTCGGCCCCAGGTGATGCCTGCGGCCAAGGCCGCGGACACTCTGCGGGTCTTCGTCTTCGGCGAATCGGCGGCCTTGGGCGATCCCGATCCGAAATTCGGCATGCCGCGCATGTTGCAGGTTCTGCTGAAGGATCGTTTTCCCGGGCGGCAGATCGAGGTCGCGAACACGGCGATGGTGGCGATCAACTCGCATGTCATCCTGCCTGTTGCCCGCGAGGCCGTCCAGAGAGCGGGGGATGTTTGGGTGATTTACATGGGCAACAACGAGGCGGTCGGCCCCTTCGGCTCGGTGAGCGTCTTTGGAGCGCAGGCCCCGCCTCTGGGCCTTGTACGAGCGGCCGTCTGGCTGAAAACCTGGAAGACAGGCCAACTGCTCGACGCGGCGACGCGCGCGGTGCGCTGGGGCAACCGTCCTCCCCCTGAGTGGGCCGGCATGACCATGATGGCCGAACAACGAGTGCGCCCGGATGAACTGAGGTCGCAGCGGGTCCGCGCCCATTTCGAAAGCAACCTACGGGGGATTCTCGAGGCGGGGTGCAAGGCGGGCGTGCCCATCATCCTATGCACGGTCGCCAGCAACCTGAGAGACTGTCCGCCCTTCGCCTCGCTCCATCGGGAGGGCCTGAGCCCGGCCGAGTTGGCGGAGTGGGACACCGCCTACCAGCAGGGTGTGGCTCTCGAGTCGCAAGGGAGGCTGGCCGACGCCCAAGCCGCCTACCAGCGAGCCGCGCGCATCGACCCGCAGTATGCCGATCTCTGTTTTCGCTGGGGCCGGTGCTGCCTCGGGACCGGGGAGTCAGCCCGGGGACGAAAGCTGCTCGCGGAGGCACGGGATTGGGACGCGCTGCAGTTCCGCACCGACAGCCGGCTCAACTCGATCGTCCGGCAAGTGGCCGCCGCTTATTCGTCCGCGGGCGTCCATCTGCTGGACGCGGAGGAAATCCTTGCGGCCCGGAGCAGTGATGGCGTGCCGGGAGCGGAGCTGTTTCTCGAACATGTCCATCTGCAGCCGTCGGGCAACTATCAGCTGGCGCAGGCGGTGGCGGAGGAGGTGGCGCGGGTGGCCTCTCCGGCTGTCGGCGCCTCACCGACGGTGGGGGAGCGCCCATGGTTAACGGAGTCCGATTGCCTGGGAAGGATTGGGTTTACCGAATGGAACCGCTACCACATCCTCGAAAACATCCTGGACCGGTTGAAACAACCGCCCTTCACGACCCAGGTCGGATACGAGCGAGAGGTCGAGGCGTTGCAAGGGCAGTTCGAGAAGTGCCGCCTGGCGACCAAACCCGTCCAACTGAAACAGGAAGTGAACCGGGTAGCCCGCGCTCTCGAGCTCGATCCGCACAGCGCGGATTTGCACTGGAACCTGGCGGAGCTATGCGACGCGGCGGGAGACCGGGGCCGTTCTGAACAGGAGTGGCGTGAAGTCGGGCGATTGCACCCCCACGCCGCACGTCCGCGTTACCACCTCGCCCGTCTGTTGGAGGGCTGGGGAAAAGCGGACGAAGCGAAGGCCAGCTACTTGGAAGCGTTGCGGATCAACCCCGAGGAGTTCGAGGCGCGAGAGGCGTTGGGCATCCTGCTGGCCGGTCAGGGCCAAACGGGTGAGGCGATTCGGCAACTGCGGCTTGCCGTGCGGCAGAAACCCCAGTCCATCAAGACCCGCCTCGCCTTAGGTGGCGCCCTCGTGCAATCGGGTGACCGCCGGAAAGCGGACCAGGAATTCCGTGAGGTGCTTCGGCTGGAGCCCGGGAATCTTCAGGCCCAACAACACCTTGGCGCGGCCTCGAGGACGAACTAAAGCGGCTCAGGGTTTCAATGGCGGTCGCACCGGCGCAACGTCGTCCAGCTTCGCCAGCGCCGCTTGGGCCGCTCGGAAGTCCGGCCGCAGTTTGAGCACGGTGTTCAGCTCTTCGCGGGCAGCGCCGAATTGCGATGCCGCGAGATAGCTGCTCCCCAGGTTGAAATGCGCTTCCCAATACTCCGGGTTGAGTTTGACGGCCTTTTGGAACTGGCCCCGGGCCTCGTTGGTCTGGCCCTGGCGTTGAAGGACGAGGCCGAGGTTGTTGTAGGCGGGGGCATAGTCCGGCATCACCTTCGCCGCCGCCTCGAAATGCCTGGCGGCTTCGTCCAACCGGCCTAGCCGCGCCAGCAGGTTCCCCAGGTTGTTGTGCACCTCCACATAATCGGGGAAGATGCGCAAGGCCTCTTCGTACTGCTTGACGGCTTCATCGGCATGCCCCTGGCGGGCCAGTGCGATGCCGAGGTTGTAGTGGACGTCTTCGTCGTTGGGGTTGGCCTGGACCGCCTCGTTCAGGATCGCGATGGCTTCGTCGGTCTTTCCGCGTTCGAGCAGATCGTTGGCTCGGTTGACCTTCTCGCTCACCGCTTTATCGCTGTTATGGTTGGTGCCCGAAGTCCGGTCCGGCGCTGAGTGGCCTTGCGGCCCCCCGGGGTGGGCCGCCGAGGCAATGCGCCCCTGAGTACGGCCTGTAGCCGACGGCCCCCAAAACATCCAAGCCCCCGCAGCCGCGGCGGCGGCAATCGCTAGAAGCACCGCCCACTTCAGGAAACGGCGGGAGCCCGCACCGCCGGATGCTCCGACTGGCGAAGGTCCACGCGCGGCGTTTGAGGCGCTATGGCGGTGTTGGTGTCTGCGACGATGCTGGCTCATTTTCGTCTCGATTCTAGGCCGAGCCCCTTTGTTTGCAAGCGTCGTCCGCGACTGAGGCCTTCTTGGGTTTTTTTTGGGCTTGAAAGATTGTTCTTCAACGGTCACTATGGACAATCAAGTCTATGACTCTCCGCGCACGAGCGACCTGGCGACACAAAGACCTCCTCGACAAGGGGGGAATCTCCAGCGTCGAAATCATACACTCTGTTCTGGGGCAAATCCCGAAGTGCGAATCTTCGATTCGGGCATTCATCACCCCCCGAGACGAATTGGAAGTGGTTTTCGAGGCTGAGCAAGTGGACCTGCGCCGCAAACTCGGGGAAACGATCGGCGTGCTGGCAGAACTTCCGGTTGCGGGCAAGGACAACATCTGCACCAAAGGGTTGCGTAATTCCTACACCTCTAAAATTCTTTCCAATATCGTCCCGCCCTACGCCGCCACAATTGGTCGCCGCGTGCGAGTGGCGGACGGCATCATCCTCGGCAAGACCGGTATGGACGAATTCGCCATGGGATCCAGCACCGAGAACTCTGCCATGGCTGTAACCGACAACCCGCACGACCTCAGCGGGGTCCCTGGAGCAACCAGTGGCGACTCCGCTGCCGCTGTGGCTGGCAACGAAACCATCTTCGCCATCGGCTCCATAGCTGGCGGTTCCATCCGCCAACCAGCTTCATTCTGCGGGCTCGTCGGCTTCAAACCAACCTATGGCCGCGTCCCGCGCTACGGACTGATCGCCTATGGTTCCTCCCTCGACCAAATCGGGCCGCTGCCAAAGACCGTTGCGGACGCCGCCATGAGCTTCTCCATGATCGGCGGTCACGACCCCCTTGACTCCACTTCGCTCCCCAACCCGGTCCCAGACTGCGCGTCCGGATCGCCCCCCCGGCAAGCTTTCTATCGGCGTCCCGCAGGCGTACTTTGGTCTTGGCTTGGATCCGGAGGTGCGAGGCTGCGCCGAAAACCTCCTGGGCCTTTTGAAGCAGCAGCCCATGACTTTTCGACAAGGTGCCTCACAAAATGCGATCCGATGAGACCGCCGCCGATTATCGCTGGCCGAACAAAAGTCTTCCAAGGTTTGCCATCACGCTCTCGGTTGGTCACGTCAGTGGCGAATGAGGAAGTCCCACTTCGTTTGGCCAAAAACACAGAAGCGACCATTCATCAAGCCCAATGAACGGTCCAGTTCCGAAAATCATCTTCTGTTTTGAGTCTCCGAAAACGGCTCTGAATCTACCTTCGGCGTATTCATTCCTCCTTCAGCTCAAGGAGCAAGGGCAGCTTGATATTGAATGGCTCCCAATTATGAGCCTGCGTTGGCTTGCTGGAGACGGGGAGTGCCGCGCGATTGTCCTACGGCCCATGTGGGGGGGGAAGCTGACTCGGGAGGATGTCAAGAGGCTTCTAGCTCACTCGACCGCGGAGCACCCTCTCTTTATTTGCACGCTTTCGTCCAGCAAGTCTCTTATCGCCGAGGACTTGCGCGAAGGCGAGCCCAGATGCAAGGTGATCGATGGCAAGGGCGGAAACGCTGACGCGACAGCCGAGTTGATGCTGTGGCATGCCATTTCACTCCGGCGGCAGTTGCATGTTGAACTTCGCCAGCTTTGCAGGGGCGTGTGGCCGCGAAATCGGGCACGAGTAATTGGATCGCTGCAGGGGATTAGATGGACAATGTTGGGCGATGGGTGTATTCCTCAAAGCCTCCTTAAGATGCTGCCTGGTTTAGGAGTGAAAAGCGTAATTGTATGGAAACCTCACTCCGCAAAACTCGCCTTCAGCGAAACATCTATTCCAGCGCTGTTCCGATCAGGCGGATGGAAGCAGGACGAAATCCCAGCGTTAAGACTCCCTGTCACATTAGCGGCTGGGACGCTTTGTCGCCAAAGACCCGACACCGATTTTCTTCTGACCCTTACCACAGATCGAGATTTCGCGCTTAGTCAAGCGGATGTTGTAAGCCTGCATTTAGAGTTAACGGAGCACGATAAAAATGGACGATCACCTACAAAACACTCAATTTCGGAAGCAGAGTTATGTTGTCTGCATAAGAATGTCGTTTTCATCAATGGTGCGCGTGCGGAAATCGTTCATCCAAGCGTTTGCTGCGGCGAACCGTTTGCTGATTCACGCCATTTCTCTACCGATGTCTTTCCGGAGAGTGTCGAAGGAAGGGATTGGGGTTCCCTTGCTGAAAGTTATGAGACCACAACGGACAAAAGTGCGGCGTGCAAGCTATGGAAAAAGGTAATGCAAGAGGAGCAGCCTCGGCTTTTAATAACGGCACACGCCGGCGGGGCCACTCCTGACGCGGAAGACCGCGTTGCCGCAAAGGTGTTCAAAGATTTGATCAGACTGATACTAGTCAATGTCGCGATGAGAACGGTGGTAGAGTTCAAGGATGGGCGAGAAGTGACACGCATTGAACTGGCGGCTGACCCGCCGCAGTAGCCTTATGGCTTGTGTAAAATTATTAAATCTCGATTTCAATAAGCTCCGAAGGATCCTCTCCGAGGAGTCTGGCGCGCAGATCAGCATCGAGGCGGGTTTGCGGGAAATGGACGTGTTAACGAAATTGATCCTCAACTTTGTTCATGATGTCCTGCTGCCATTGGAGAAATCTGGTTCCCGAGCCTTTCTGCGGCCGAACACTGGCGGCACAGACAAAATAATGCCACTCAGCATCGTCTTTCCGACGCAAGAATACCTGAGAGAGGCTGATGCCGCACGCAATGAGGGTGAATGTCGCGAAGTTGCGATCTCTGCAAGTGTCGAGAATGCACTCAGAGCCCGATTCCCGGATTTGGAATGTGCTTTGAAGCTTGGTTATGAATGGTTGCTTTTATTGTGCTTACAGGGTTGTATGGACGAGAACGGTGATTGGGGGCTCCTTACTGTTGAGCGCGGCCAGCAGTTGGAGCCCGCCAACAGTGACGTTTCCTTAGTGGTGATGAAACTAGTAAAAAACAGCAGGGCCGAATACGCAGTGGATCCCGCGCTACCCCTTCCGGGAAAGAGACGGCAACAAGTATGAGTATGAACGACGAAATTAAGCCGAACGCTCCTGCGTCCCGGCCTCAGACCATCGCTTTTTACTCATATAAAGGCGGAGTTGGGAAATCACTCGCTATAGCCAATCTAGCGTTCTGTATTAGGCGGTTGGGGAAAAGCTGCCTTGTCGTTGACATGGATTTCGACACACCGTCGCTACATCTGAAACTCGCCATCAAGGATGCTCCAGGAATCGGTGGTTTTACAGAATTTTTCGTTCAGGGATTTAAACTCGGTCTGGGAGGTGATAGTTGGAACGCTGTGGATCGTTGCTGGATGTTCACGCCCCCAACTACCGAACCGCGGCCCGGTACAGTGTTTTTTGCTCAGGATGGCTCTGAAAAACCCATCGCTGATTACGTCTTTCGCCCTTTCGCTTTTACGCAAGGTGATATCAGTTTCGAGCAATCCCAGAAAACAGAACGGGGAATGATGCATATCCTCCCTGCCGGAAGTATGAACTCAGACGAGTTCTGGCATATCATGATGAGCCCAGCATGGAATTGGGCTTTTGCACTATCGGCGCGCAGCCGCCTTGGTAGGCGGCTTCCAAGCTGCGAAGCACAGTTTCGGGATTATTTGGTTTTTGTAAACCAACAGTTCGAGACTCTCGTTCCGCGTCCCGATTATGTTTTGGTAGACCTACGTTCAGGTGCCCACGCGCTTTCGAATGCAATTCTGGCCGCCTGGAGGCCAAAATTGGTGTGTATGTTTGCGCTCAACGAGGACCACCTCGACTATTTGGCGAATGTGTTTTCGGCTGATAGAATCAAGGACATTCTTCGCATTGTGCCAGTTCTCTGCCGCATCCCCGAGTCCACTGACCCTAAAACCAACCCCCAAATCCAACACATGCTTGCGCGTATTGGCTGCAAGGAGGAGGATTTGTTTATTATTCATTCGGCTCGTTCTATTGAGGTCTATGAGGAGGTTGTCTTTGATACGCGTGTGAGAGAGATAAAGAATTCACGCATGGTTCAAGACTACACGAAGCTGTTTTCGTACCTTCTTAGCATAGGAACTGATGAACTTCATCAAAAGCTGAAAATACCCACGGACTTGGACGAAATGGACCGCGTCTTCCGCCTGGAAAGAGAAAGCGGCGCCTTGATCAATCCCAGTGACGGATCTCGAAATGTGTCTTTCAAAGTGGAAACATTTCAGTTGCTCCTTTTGGGCTTGCAAGACGGTCTGGAGCGGAGTCTCGGGCAGAACGGCAATTCGAATGAAATTGCTGCTGAGTTCAAGAAGTTGCTGTTTTCTGCCGGTCAGCGCTGCGGGAAGCGTTTCGGGGAAAGCCTGCGGGAGTTGTGGGCCGCGGATGAGGCGGAGGATCGGCAGAAGCGCGTGGGAATCGAAGAGCGCCTTCGGCGTTGGTGCCTCTTCGATTCTGATGTTGGTTTCGGACGATTCGAGTTGGAGCCAGACTCATTGACGATCAAAGGCGGGCAGTTCCTGGAATGCCTGATTATTCTGCATGAGAGCTTTCTCACGCCGGCAACAGATACTCAATTCAAAGGTGAGACCGCGATTAGATACAACTTGAACGGCTTTCTCGAAGGATATGTGACCGGTGTTATGAACGAGATTTTGCATCTATCTCTCCCGCAGGATAAGGTCGCGCGCGTAGAGCTGATTCAAGATGCGGACCTTTCTAGGTCAGACGCGCGCAGCCGCAACTGCAGGCTGATCATCCGTTCCCTCGATACCGAATCTATAACGTAAAACCAAACGCAGCTCGCACACTAAACATGAATACGAAGGCAAGAGTTTTTATACTTTACACCGGTGGGACCATCGGTATGGCGCCCCACGAACCGCAAAAGCCGGGAAGTCCGCTCGTTCCAAAGCCCCTGAGCGACCTGCTGAAGTACGTGCCGGGGTTAGGGGAGATGGGCATTGAGCTGGGTTTCGGTAGCTTCGCGAACCCTCTGGATTCTTCGAACGTGGGACCGCGACACTGGAAGGAGATGGCAAAGATCGTCGATACGGAATATAGCAAATATGACGGCTTCGTAATCCTCCATGGGACGGACACCATGGCTTACACAGCTTCCGCCTTGTCCTTTATGTTTGAAAACCTCGCAAAGCCGGTTGTTATCACGGGGTCACAACTCCCGATTTCTCATCCGCGAACCGACGCGCGCCAGAACTTGGTCAATGCGGTCCTAATCGCTGGCTGGAAGGCCTCGGATTACGATTGCATTCCCGAGGTTGTCGTCGTGTTCGCGGACAAAATACTCCGAGGGTGCCGAACGCGCAAGGTGAGCAGCACTGCGTGGGCGGGATTCGATTCGCCGAACTATCCCCCTCTCGGCCGTATCGGCGAGCATATCCGCATCAACGCCGAGTTACTGCGTCCGCCGCCCCAGTCGGGGCAGAATTTCCAGGTGAACTACGACCTTTCTGAAGAAGTCATGGACATCGGACTATTCCCAGGACTCAAACCCAGCCAACTTGAGGGTGTGCTGGGGCTTTCGAACGTCACGGGTATCGTGCTGCGGACATTCGGCGCCGGAAATGCACCGGATTATGAGGATTTTCTGGACGCCATCAACAATGCGATCAACCCGAAGGGCAAGCAGGGGAAAATGATTCTGAATGTGACTCAGTGCCCGGAAGGCATGGTGGAGATGGGCTTATACGCTGCAAGCTCCGCCTTGTTGGAGCGGGGTGTGATTTCGGGCCTGGACATGACACCCGAGGCGGCACTGACGAAGCTGATGTGGACGATGGGCACAAAAATTGGTGAACAAATAACGAGCCAGATGCAAGTAAACCAGCGCGGGGAGCAGAGCGAAAATCTTTTCGATCTCCGTTTCGGTGCGTGTGGCAGAAAGAGCGAACCGGTAGAGAGATTTGCGGGCTACAGAACGCCCGATCGTCGTTTTGAGGTGGGCAAGATGACACGAGCGGTGATCCGCTTATCCGGCTTGGGCATCTCCGGCGCACACGACGGCGAACCTGTGACCATCCGCATCTTTATGAACAAACCCACAGCAGATGCCAGAACGGCCGCCGACGATCCGCGTTGTGTGGCTGAACTGCCACTGGTTTGGAACAGCCAGCCCATCAACGAGGCCCGGATCATTGAATTGATCAAAGCCCGCTCCGTCATCGGCGACAGCGATGTGACCCTCAGCGTTGTCGCGCCGGAAGGCAAGAGGCTCTGGTTCGACGGCCTTTACCTCGCTTTGTTCGCCGGAACGGTTTGACTTCCTTCCGCAATTGTTTTAAGATATTGAGGCCGCATCAGGCTTCCCATCTCTTTATGTCGGCGTATCGCTACAATCTAGCATGACGAGTTCTCGACGGCTGTACCTCCTAGCCGCGGCGGTTGATCGCCTACACCTGATTCTTTGCCAGGAGATGGCAGATGTCGACACTTCCGATCCGGAGCTCGCCTTGGAGAACATTGCGAGACTGCTCGGGGAGCAAAGCTTGCTGAATGACCCGTCGATATTCGCGCGGATCGACGCCGAACTCGCCGATTTTGAATCGGACTTATACCTGTTCAACAGTAGCTCTCGATCTCGGATCATTGAAGAAATCAAGCTATTGCGCGACCTGATGCCGGGGGAACAGGAATAGTCAGAGCCTTTGTGGTGGAACGTGTACCGAACGGTGTGTTCGAAATCCGAAGGGCCTTTCTAGCTGGCGCGGAGGATAGCGCCAAAAATCCTCGCCGCCCGCGAGACTGCGGGCCGAACGGCGAAAAGGGTCGGATTCCAAACAAGAACCATGGGGCGGGCTAGTGGTTTCAAAAACGGGAATTCGAGTTGGTCAAACGTCGGCGTGTCGAGCATCGACTGGGCCAGCGACGGCACCACAGCCGCCACATTGACGGCTCGCACCGCGTCAGCGACTTGGGTGAAAGAACCACACACCACCGACACCGAAAGGCTCACGCCGAGAGCCTTTGCTGCCTCCTCCAATGCGAGCGTGACGTAATGCCGGTCGTACAATACAGCCCATGAGAGTTTTTCAAATAGATTCAGCGGCTTGTTTGATTCTTGCGGAGAAATAAGTCCATTGCGCAAAAATACTCGGTACTCAAGTGTGAACAGCTTTGCGGCCCTCAGGGATTTTGGGACCGAGTCCGTGCGGACAACACCAACATCAAGCCGGCCATTCGCGATTCGCTCGATGATTTCCTCAGTTCGCAGATTACTGAGGACAAGCCGTGTGTTAGGCTCTGCGATACCAAACTTTCGGAGGTTCGGAAGAAGGACCCAGTGAATCACGCTTTCTCCGGCGCCAATCCGCATCTCAATCGGCTGATCTGCGCAATTCTGGCGGAGCTCCTTGAGCGCCGCTAGATGAAGCTGAGCCAGACCATTTAGTTGTCGGCCGGCGCGTGTCAGCTCAAATTGTCCACGTCCCCGCAGGGCAAGTTCGGTGCCGAAAAATGTTTCCAATTCTTTCAACTGCCTGCTGAACTGGCTCTGACGGTTCGCGTCACCCTTTGCGGCAGCAGTGATGCTGCCGGCGGCTACGATCTCAATGAACGTCTTCAGGCGGTCTAGGGACAAGCCGCGATCCAGGAACAATTCTTCGTGCATGACTATTGAGTAATGTACCAGGGAATCTCCACCGTATGCAACAACTACCGAAAGAGGCACAGTGACTGCGTGCAGTAACAGATTTAGAGATCGGCGGTTGCGAGGGCTACGAACAGCAACCAGTGAGCCCGCCTCCGCCGAGGCGAGCAGCGGGTTGACTCTTGAGCCGACTTCAGGCTAAACGCGCTTGAACTGGAGGTCAAGCTGCTCTCGCTCCTACACGAACAAAACACTACCGCGCGAAGACAATGAAAAAGCAAAGTTCTCCTGGAATTGGCGACCCCCTTGCAGGCAAAGGCCGGTACCAACAAGAAACAAATGCAAGCTGCATCGTTGTTGGGGGTGGTCCTGTCGGGATCTCCTGCGCGGCGATAATGTCCTGCGCCGGCCTCAAAACGACGCTCGTGTCATCCACCCTTCCCCCGGGGCGCTGGCGTGCGAAAATTGAAGGGGACACCTCGCTGCTGAGTGAGTTCGTCGTGCTAACCAGAGAGCGCATCAGCGAAATGCCCCAGCCGCAATTCATCTGCCTTGCGCGGCCGGCCGGGCTGTACTTGGAAGACCTAGCGTTGGTTTCAGAGGCGTGGCGGATGAGCCAGTCCGCTATCTACACGTTCGCTAACGGATTGTGGACCGGCGCGGAGACCGAAGGAGCGAATCGGTTCGTGCTGAACTTCGCGATCTCCGGGTTCGGAGACCCGGGTACTGCTGCCGCGGTGATAAATGTGCGGGCGGTCGAGCGGAGTTATGTGCCCAAGGCGGGCCTCGGGGCAGAAGTCGCTAGAATCTACCAGAACGTGGCGGGTTTGCCCGTCCAAGCGGTGGATGACCGTGTTCTCAGGCATGAGCTTTATCGGAAAGTCATACTGAATTCGGTGGCCAACGGTGTGGCCGCCATCACCGCCCAAAGCATGCGGCAACTCGCGGAATCCGCCCCGCTGTATGAGGGGATCGATTCGCTCGCACGCGAGGGCAGCGAAGTTCTAGGCCTCGAAATGGACTCCTTGCATTGGCGGGAGTGGCTCGCGGCGGGAGGTGATCACATTCCGTCCACCGCCAGGGCGATCCTGCACCGACGCTCCAACGATATCGACTTTCTTAACGGTGCCATCGTCGCGCGGGCCAGCGTCCAGAAGAGATTAGCACCGTACAACAACCTGGTAACCTTTCTCGCGCGAAACAGAATCCGCCTTTCAGCGGAGGACCTCGCGGCGTGCTTCGGAAATCTTCACCGCAATTAGTACCTCAAAGGAGGCAAGATATGAAAAGAACCCAGGTTTCCGTGGTGCGCCGTCACTGTGGCGAGCTCGTCCAGGGCCCCTTGCTTGTAAGGGGAAAGTTGGTCGTGGCCCTTGTGACACTCCCGATGGCCCCGTACTATGCCAAGGCAGCTTTTGCTTGGGGAGGATATGGGGGTGACCTTTCAGTTTTTCCCGATGGTAAACTGAAAACAAAGAGGGCTCTGGACCTACTTTGCGACTCTTTTTCCCTCAATGTGAGCGGACGCGTCCAAATCACAACAAAGCCTGATGTTCCAGAGGGTCGGGGCTTCGGAAGTAGTTCCGCCGAGGTCCTGGCCGCAATCTCGGTCGTGAGCAAAGCAACAGGACTTAAACTGCCCCGAACTGCACTCCAAGCGTTTGGCTGGGCAGCAGAAACAGCCAATGATCCGTTACTATTGGGATCGGTGCTTTACGCTAGCCGCGAAGGTCGCGTGATTGAGCAGTTAGGCCAGATTCCGTCGGTGCGCTGCCTGGGAATTGACTTGGGACGGGACATTGACACGACGGAACTGGCTGAGAGGCAACACAGGGAGGGGTTCAGCCAGGATCACATAGCTGGTTTCCAGGTAGTAATGAGTATGGTACGCCGTGGTATTTCTACTGGCGACCGAGCACTGATCGCCCGAGCTGCTACTCAGTCGGCAGAGCTGAATCAGGAGCAGATCCAATTGCCGGGCTGGGACAATTTGCGCCGGATAGCGGAAGAGACAGCTCTCGGAGTGGCCATTAGCCATTCAGGAAGTGCATGCGCCTTGCTGTTTGATCCGTGGGTTAAGCAGCGAGTGCTCAATGCCGCCAGAGAGCGGCTCAAAGCTGAACTGCGCATCGACCGGTTTTATCAGTTTACAGCTGATTGGGAGTGCTGAGCTAGAGACATTATGAAAAATCATTTGTTGCGACCAATCTATTACCAATACCAAGAGAATCTGTATGGAGTACATTTTCACTTCATGAAGGTCATCCCCGCCGTTCATGTCGTGGAGCAAGCGATGCTCGGGACTCACAAGCGTGCGCCCGGGATGCCCTCGAATTATTATCGAATCAGGGAAGGGGAGAAGGTCGAATCAATCTGGGAAACGACCTCGGGAACGGCCGGCCTAGCGCTAGCTTACGCGTGCCGCTGGGCTGGGGTGCCGCTGGGCTTAGTGAGTGATCCAGTTATCGAACCGCCGCTACAGGCAGAACTGAAAAGCTTGGACGTCGAAGTCCATCTCGTTGACCCGGAGGCGGCAAAGGCTCAGTCGGGAGTTCAGAACGCCCGTCTCACGTTGCTCCACGACATCTTGAAGACCCGTCGGGGAGCTTATTGGGCAAAGCAATATGATAATACGGAGTGGCGGCTTTCCTACTACCACGTCGCCGCACAGATAATCGCGGAGGTCGGCAAGGTCGATGTTCTCGTGTGCGGGACAGGCTCCTGTGCAAGCAGCACGGGCCTCTTCGAAGGGACGAGGATGGCCTGTCCAAATGTCCAATTGGTTGGCGTCGACACCATTGGCTCAATTTTGTTTGACGCCCCTCCATTGCCCCGGAGGCTGAGGGGGGTTGGCATGGGCCTTATTCCGGGTAATCTGGTCCGCAAGTACTTCACTTGGATTCACTGGGTCAGCGCACCGTTTGCGTGGACGCACGCCTATTTGTTGCATAGAGAACATACCGTGCCGGTTGGTCCGACCACTGGAGCCGCCTTTGCTGTAGCGAAGCTCATCGCTGACACATTTCCGGGACGGCGAGTCGTGTTTCTGGGCCCTGACGACTCCAAGCGGTATGAACCGAAGGTCTTTTCTCCAGAATTAATGCAAAGGGATGAGCTTTGGCTCCCGGAATTGCCCGATGAACCGAGAATCACGGACGATCCCAGAGACGTGTGCTACTCAGAGCACTGGTGGGCTACGGAGTGGGGCCAGAAGCTCTAACGGATATGAAATCGTTTGCCTTCATTGAATCAAATACGACCGGGTCAGGTTACCAGTTCTTCCAGAAGTCCCTTGCCCGAGGTTACAAACCCGTGTTGCTTACAGGCAATCCTGAAAAGTGGAAAGGCTACCCAATAGGAACAAGAGTCGCTAAGTGTGAGACATGCGATCTGGATGCCATCGGAAATGTTTGTCGGCAGATAAGTGGCCTCTCGGCGATATGGTCCTCCTCTGACGGATTCGTTGCATCTGCAGCAGCGCTTGCGAAAGTTTTCGGTTTTTGCGGCCCCGAACCCGGCGCGATACAGGCGAGCCGGAACAAACGCCACCAACGCACGGTGCTGCAAATATATGGCGTGCCTCAGCCGCGCTACAGTTTTCTAGATAGCGAGGAGGACGCGGCTAGGCTCGTTGCGAACAACGATATCGAGTTCCCGATGGTGGTAAAGCCTTCCTGCGGCACAGGGAAGGTCGGGGTACGGTTGGTCACGACGCCCTGCGAGTTGATGGACCACGTGCGCCGGTTGGCGTCGGGCGTTATCGTGACAGGCGTGGAAACGGAGCTTGGCTTCCTCGCAGAGGAGTACATCCACGGCGACGAATTTTCGGTGGAGGTGTTTAACGAGTCCGCCGTGGCGGTGGTGAGGAAGCGGAATTGCCCGCCGACCTTTCTTGAGATTGGCCATTCCTGCCCGGCGGGCTTGTCGCCAGAAAGTGACCGTCGAGTGCGAGACTGCGCAGTAGCCGCTGTAAGTGCTTTGGGATTGAAGTGGGGACCAGCCCATGTCGAGTTGAAGCTCTCTGCCAGCGGACGCCTGGCAGTTGTCGAAGTGAATCCTCGCTTGGCTGGCGGGAACATTCCGTCGATGGTCCAGACCGCACATCACCTCGATCTCGTCGGTGCGACTCTGGACGCGTGCCTTGGCGTGACGCCTGACTTGGAGATCAAGTGCCTATGTTCGGCAGCCATTGCGTTTTGGATTCCTCAAACGGCCGGAGTCCTTGTCGGAGTGGATGGCGTCGAGGATGCTCGGCGGATGACCGGTGTGGTGGACGTGCTGATTTATAAATCGCTTGGCGACGCCTGCCCGCTGGATGGGACGTTTCGGCAACGGTTGGGGCAGGTGCTGGCCCGGGGAGAGACCCCGCAAGAGGCAGAAGGAAATGCGATAGCCGGGGTTTCATCCCTTCGGGCGAGTATCAAGCCCGTGATCGCCTCGGAACCTTTTAGGGGATCCTGACCATGAACGCCACCGGCCGCATAACCAAATCGCTCCCACGTGCGCTCCAGGACATTGTCTATGGGCGGCCGACCAATGCTCATTTGCTGGAGACCTTTTGCCGGGTAGCTACGCTTGACGAATGTCAGGCAGTCCTCCTACTGCGGGCGGGATTGCTTGACGCGAATGACGCAAAGACCCTCCTGAAAGCCATCGAGACTGAGAAAGCTGAGAACTTTAGAAATGTTATGCGGCGCGAGCGTCCACGTGGGATGTACCTGGGTTGGGAAGACTGGTTGACGTCGGCCACGAAGGATGGGCTGCATGGTGCGTTGCACCTCGGTCGCAGCCGAAACGACATGAACGCGACCCTGCAGCGCCTTGAATTACGAGCAGCGGCGCTTGAGCTTGGGTCCGTTGAAATGCGTATGCTGCAGTCGTTGCTGTCGCGGGCAAAAAAGGAGACACATGTGCTGCTCCCCGCGTTTACGCACTACCAGCCTGCTGTACCTGTTTTGGCATCGCAGCTATGGCTCGCGTGGGCGACAGCCCTTGAGCGCGACGCGCGACTATTGCTGGACGCGATAGAGGACCTGGATGTTCTCCCTTTGGGCGCTGCCGCTGTCGCCGGCACTCGAATTCAACTGGACCTGGATTTCGCGGTCAGGCTCCTTGGATTTTCAAGCGTCTGCGTAAATTCCATTGATTCGGTAGCATCTCGAACTTTTCTCCTGAAATTGCTCGCGGCGTGTTCCATCCTTGGAGTCGACCTCAGCCGTTTTGCGACAGACATATTGACCTTGGCGACGCGCGAGATTCCGATTATCACCCTGCCGGAAAGGTTTTTAGGCAGCTCCTCTCACATGCCTCAAAAGGCAAATCCATTCCTTCTCGAGTTGGTGCAGGCTAGGGCGATGTCGGCTCTGCAAGCCCTCGTCGGTGCCGCCGTCAAGATGCATGCCACGCCATATACCAATTCTTTCGCTGTCTCAAGTGAGGCCCGTTGGGGTGCGAGCGATGGACTCGACCAGACTTTAGACTCGCTCAAAGTACTCGAGTGTGTTGCACTGAGTTGCGTGGTCGACGAAACAGCGGCCCGCCGTCTCTGCGAACGTGGATTCACCACTGCGACAGCAATTGCGGAGGAGATCACAGTCCAGACTGGGATGCCCTTCCGAGAATCGCACAGGTTAGTGGGTAGTCTGGTTAGAAGGACAGTTATGAATCCGGAGCAGTTTCCGCAGCTTGTCAGTGAGCTAGCGTTGAGTCATGGGGTTGAACTCAATCAAGGTGCCTTGACGCCGAGCATCGTCGCATCAACATGCAATTCCGCGGGCGGGACTGGAACTCTTAGTGTTCGTAAACAGATAACATTCCTCGAGGCACGGCTGTCAACGCTGACGAGCAGCCTGAACAGTAAGCGTATTCAATACGCATCGGCGGAACGGCTGCTTCATAAGGAAGTAATGCACTGTATCAACGCTCAACGCGATACAACACATCACTAAGACAACAACTAAGTAAGAAAGCGAAACATATGCAATTAACGTATCTATTCTGCACAGACGAGTTAAAAGACAAGGTGGGTCCATTGGCTTGGCAAGTCGCACGCGAACTTATCCCGATGACGCCGGCAGGGTTTGCAGCGGACGGGGGCGATGTCATGAAAGTGGAGGACAGGGCCGGCAACGAGATATTCCTGGTTCCTACACTAGAAATCGTATCGCATAACTTACGCAGGTACCAGCCGTTACTATCCGGCTTCCTTGGGGCCAGTGCCTTGGCCGGGATTGTGAATTGGCACGAAGGCGGAAATGCACCAGACCACATCTTCTGCGTGCACACAAACGGGGATGTTCCTAGCGGATGCTTTCCAAAAGCCCAACCACACCTGACTTCGCAGCTCCTTCGAAGCCTGGACAAAGAGGCGCGTTTGAAGGGCCTTGTGGATTGGAGAGCTCTCCCGGAAGCTACGCATTTCTCGGGGGTTGTTTATGGGACGAAACCCTCCGCACTGCTAGACCTTCCCGTGCCCTTGGTGGACGTGGAAATTGGCAGCAATCCTTGCTCATGGTCGGATCGGGTGGCGGCCGAGGCTTTGGTATTGGCTCTTTGGCGCGCGTTTGAGTGCGAAGAGGCGCTACTCCCAGTGGTCCTATTTGTGGGGGGAATGCATTTTGATGCTGCACTAGCAGAGGGCGTGGTTGGAAATGGCGGTGCTGGGCCTTCGTGTTCTTTCGGGCACGTTTTGCCGAACCAGTGGGTCGTCAATGAAGGTTATTTGGGCGCGGATGGCATGGACAAGCTCCGCGCGGCGGTATCTTCGTTAACGGTTAAGCCGGACATCCTGGTGTACCACGATAATTTGAAGGGGCCTTTCAAATCAGCAGTTCGGGCACTCGCGAGCGAACTTTCGATTCCGGCCGCCAATCATCGCATACTGCGGCGTGGAGTCCAGAGCATTCGCCGGGGCGCATGAGCAAGGGACTTCGGATAGCACTGCTTTGTGACAATTAACGGCATTCGACTCCGGCGCAACATGAAACTGAAATTGGCGATACTGTGCTCCGACGGACCACACCATGTATTCTTGGTGAGAACTCTGCGGTCGCACTTTGATGTTGTTAGTGTTATTCAGGAGCCGGGCAATGTCCAGCGGCGCAACTTGGCAAGGAAGTGCCGCTGGAACGATTATTGTTGGTGGACATACCACGCTCTGCGCCGAAGGCTGCTAGGCCTTGATGCCTATCGTTTTAGTTATTTCGTGGATAGTGCTGGCGACATAAGGCTCAACGGCATAGATCGGCTGCTTGTTGATGACATTAATGGCGGGCGGGCAGGAGATCTTTTGCGGCATGACGGGCACAATCTGACAGTGGTGATGGGCACTAGCGTGCTAAAAAGCGATATGCTCGATGCCGCTGGGAGGCCAATACTAAACATCCACGGGGGATACCTGCCGTTTTATCGCGGCAACCACTGCTTCTTTTTTGCGTTGTACGGTGCTCGAACGGACAGGGTTGGTTCGACAATCCACCTTGTGAACGAGGGCGTGGATACGGGCGATATAATTCGACGAATTCTAGTCGAAGTACACCCGAACGAACACCCGGAGGAACTGTATTGTCGTGCGGAAAGAGGGGCGGTGCTCGAATTGGTAACCGTTCTGAAGAACGTGGAAGAGGGCCAGCAACTCCAGGGGATCAAACAACCGGGCGTAGGCAAAATGTACCGAATGCGAGACAGGAAGCCGTGGCACGATGTGAGAATGTGGCTCCGCAGGCGACAACCTCGATTTAGCCCTTGGCTTTTCAAAGATCCCAAGGCCACTCGACCGCGGGCCCAGGTCTATCCGTCCTGACCTAGGGCGAAGCATTAGCGAGGTGCAAGGGGTTGAAACCACGCCGAGGCCGTGCGGACAGCGCAGCAGGATCAAGTAACCGTCGGTTTCGGGTGAGCCCGCTGTGCGTCTCGACCACGCCGCCGTTCGATTCGAATCTCTACGACATCGCCATCTTGGACGAAGGCAGACAAACTTCGGGCGGCGAACGAGCTGCCCGATGGCGCTTTCGATCTCGGCTCGCCGGGCTTCCGAAGACGCCGCGACGCTGATGCCCGGACCGGTTTGGCGTTAGAGCAACCCAGCAACTGTTCGCGCGACATCGGCAGGCTCAATCCGCGACCCTGCGGTCTTCGTAAACCCCAGTGTTTCATGTAGTGGGGGCTGATGCTCCGGGCCGGCAAAGCCTCGACGTTAGCTAATCCCTGCTCGTTGGAGGCAACCGGGAGTTTTGTCTCGTTGACCAGCGGGCGCCTCGGATCCGGGATTCCTCTACGGAGAAGTTCAAACACACTGGAAGAACGTGCCATCTGGATTACGTGCATCACGGTACAAGGAGCACCGGCTTCATTCGCTCACCCCAGCTTTCCGAGGTGCGCCAGCAACGGCCAACTTCAAAAAGCTCCGACACCTGGTGGATCAATAGGTGACGTCGTCCCTGGAAAGGGGGGAAATCCTCCGCGCCCGAGCAGCTAAGTCGGGCGACTGAGCCGACACCCCTGCCGACTGGCCTCGATCTACCCAAGAAACTGACATGCCCCTTTCCACCGCGTGTTCGGCGCAGGGGCTGGTGTGTGCGCATGATACACTATAGTTAAGTCCCCGCTATAGCACGCCGTGGAGCGGATCCTTCGAGTCGCAACACGTGAACCTGCATGGCGTGCGAAGGATCTCCGGCGTACAGAAAAACGGACCGGGCTCTCGCCCGGTCCTTGGCTAAGGAGTGAACTAATCAAGCCGGCGTTACTGCTTGATCTGGTAGAACGTCGCGGTGCCCGCAGCCGGGGTGACCACATGGGGACTGGTCGCACCCGTGACGGGCGTATAGGCCCCCTGCACTGTCGGGGATGACGCCAGGGTCCCAGCCGACCAGGTGATGGTCACCTTGCCGGTCGAGTCAACCCCGATCTTCAGTTGCGGATTGAAAACCGCTGAGTAATCGCCGTAATCGCGGATTTGGGCTAGGAACGTTCCGCGGTCTTCCGGGTTGGTGACGTTCCCGAGCTCGGGCGCATAGTCCGGACCCACATACACAGTGGCTGGCATGGGTGTTTTGCTTGTATCGTCAACGCCCCACGTCGTGGACCCTAGGGCGACCCACGTCAGGCCGTCGTTGCTCCGATACATCGTGAATGTCTGCCCTACGCGCTGGATGCGGCACCAGGCATTCGGATAGCCCGGTATGGCGTTGGCCCCTGTCATAGTAGCCCCTGTGGTTGCGCCGCCAGTGTCCAGGCGCCGGTTGAGTTCCCAATCCTGCGCGCCAGGCGTTCCCGGTCCTGTGAGAATAGCGCCCACGGGAGAGACGAGGCACTTCTGGTAACGGGTGGCCGTGGTCGCCTGGGTGGCTCGGTCCTCACCAAAGTTCGTGGCCTCTTTAACGATCAGACCAGCCCGCGCCCATTGGCTGGAGCCGTCCTGGTATTCCACGCGGAGCTTCTTGTCAAAGTCGCCTGTGACTTGCTCGTAAACGAACGTGGCCTCATCGTAGTTGCTCCACGCGCCGACGCCGTCGCTGTAGATGTCGAAGCTGTTGGCGGCGACCGGCACCACGGCGTTCCATCCGCCGAATTCGTTGGCGCCCACCACGCCCCATTTCATCTTCGTGTCAACGGTGAAGGGCACGCTCGTGGAGGTGATCTTGTTCCCGTGAACATCCGCCACGTTCTTGACGGTGAGTGTACCGCTGCCCGTGAGCCCGGTAACCTTCAACAAGGCAGTCTGCTTGACGATCTTGACCAGGGGATTCTGGGAATTGGCCGTGAACCGGTTGGTGTACCAACTGATACCCGTAATCGTGCCTGGCGAGACCGAGTAGTTCGAGAGCAGTTGTCCAGAGGCCTCGTCCACAGGCTCGTCAAATCCGACGCCGACATCGACCACGCCGGCCGTCTCATCCAGCATCGCGCCCGCCGAGACGACGGGCGGAGTCGTGTCAGCCATGACCGTGAGCGTGGCCGCGGAACTGGCTACCGAATAGGGCGGCACGCTGGCGACCACTCGGAACTGCTTGCCATCGTCAGCCAACCCCAGGATCGACGTCTGGTAGGACGCGGCAGTAGCGCCGGCAATGTCGGTCCAGGTCGAGCTGCCCTTGGGCGCGGACTGCCACTGATAGAACACGGTGGAACCGTACGCCGACGTGCCGGTCGCGGCCGCCGTGAAGGTTGCCGTCTGCCCCTGCAGGACGCTCACATTCTGCGGCTGTTGCGTGAACGTGACGCTCGCGCCGCTCGGATCAAAGTAGTATCCGATGACGCTGCCGGTCAGCTTCGGCGCATCACCATCCGCAGGGTCGGCCTCGCCTGCCAGCTTGTAGGTCACGGCGAAATCGTCCGCACCGGCCCAGCTAGGGTCATGGTGGATGGACAGCATGTAATACCGCTTGCCTTCCGTGAGTGTGATGGTGTTGCCATCCGGCCAGTCGGTGGTGCCAAACGTGTCGGAGCGAGCCCCCGTCATGTCGCTTCCGCCTTGCCCCGTCATCCAACCGCGCGGGTTCGTCCAACTGCCGGGTTCCGCCGCGACCAGATGCCTGTTCGCCGGACTCTCATCCGTGCTCAGATAGAGCCACCAACGGTCTGCGCCGCAGGTGAAGAACACGTAACTGCCCGTCGTCGGCGGGATGAAGAAGCCCTCTATTGTATCGAAATAGTTCCTCGACGGGTCATCAGCAGCAACGCGATAAATACCGTCCGCTGGATATTCCCATCGCAGCTCGATGTCCCTGCGATCGGGGTTGTTCGGAAAGCGAGGATCGTTAAACAGTCCGTCGGGATTCCCGCCGGTGCCGTTATCAACGTTGCTGTACTTCTGGTGGAGCGCAGCTCCGGTCAGGAGCATAAGCGACCGTACCTCGACCTTGGTGTTCGCGGCGATCGTGTTCGGCGGAGTGGCCATGTCCTGCACCCCGTTGATGGTCAGAATGTAGGTCTTATTCTCGATCAACTTGCTGGTTGACAGTTTGACCGTCAGGGTATCGACGCGTGTAACCGCGCTTACGCTGATGCCCTGGTCGATCTGGTAACGGGCAGCCGCGAGCGCGGTGTCACTTACCGGTTCGGAGAAGGCTACCAGCACGCTGGTCCAGGTCATATCCGTTGAGGCCTTGACCACTGTGGGCGGCACGTCGTCGTAAGCAACGGTGAGCGTGGCGACGGAACTGGTTGCGGAGACCGGTGGCGCGCTGGCGATCACCCGGAACTGCTTGCCATTATCCCCGGCAGCCAGAAACGGCGTCGTGTACTTCGCGGCGGTAGCCCCGGAAATGTCGGTCCATGTGGAGCTTCCCTTGGGGGCGGACTGCCATTGATAGTACATGTTGGTGGTGTAGTCCGAGAAACCGGCTGCAAGCGCGGAGAACGTGACCTTGTTGCCTGAGAGGGCGTTCGTGTTCTGCGGCTGCAGGGTGAACGTGACGCTTCCCACGGTGGGATCCAGGTAGGTACCCACCACGCTGCCGGTCAGCTTGGGCGCGGAGCCGTTAGCCGGATCGGCGTCGGCTTCCAGCTTGTACGTCGCGGCGAACCAGTCGCCACCGCCCCAACTGGGATCATGGTGGACCAACTCCAGATAATACCGGTTGCCTGCTTGGAGAGTGATGATGTTGCCATCCGGCCATTGGGTCCCGTTGTACGAGTCGGAGCGACCCTGGGTCACGTCGTAGTCGTGGCTCGCCAGCCAGGAGCGCGGGTCGCTCCAACCTTGTTGCCCCACGATCAGGTGCTTGTTCGCCGGGCTTTCGTCCGTGCTCAGGTACAGCCAGCAACGGTCGGCAAAGGCGATGAAAAACACATAGTTGCCGGTTGTTGGAGGGATGAAGTAACCGTCCAGAGCGTCGAAATAATTCCGCGCAGGATCGGCGACAGCATCGCGGCCGACGGCGTTGGCCGGATATTCATACCGCGTCTGGAGATCCTTGCGGTCCGGGCTGTTCGGGAACCGGGGGTCGGCAAACAAGTTGTCGGGACTGTTGCCCGCGTTGTTGTCAAAGTTGTCATATTTCTGGTGGAGCACCACGCCGGGCGCGAACATGAAGGACTTGAACTGAACCGTGGTGTTCGCGGCAATCGTGTTGGCCGGGGTGGCCGTGTCCTGCACGCCGTTGATGGTCAGGGTGTAGGTCTTGCCATCGGTCATCTTGCTGGTGTTCAGCTTCACCGTCATGAGGTCCACGCGGTCAACCGTGGAGACGTTTACGCCCTGGTCAATCCCGTAATGGGAGGCCAGCAGCGCGCTGTCAGGTACCGGTTCGGAAAACTTCACCACCACATCAACGAACGAGGCATCCGCCGCCGCTTTCACTACCGTGGGCGGCGTGGTGTCCGCTGTCACCGTCAGCTTGACTTCACTGCTGTACAGAGGAATGCCCGGGACGGCGACGTAGCACTTCACCTTCATGCCGTCTTGCGCCTTTTTTGGCCATGCGACCGAGTAGTTCGTGCCATTGGCGCCTGCAACCTCGACCCCGTTCGTAAACCATTGATAGAACGTGTCGAGCTGCGTCTTAGTGCCCAAAGGAGCCGGCGAACCGTTCACGGGGGTGCCGCCGCCGGTGTATTTGCCAAAAGGCGTCACCGCTGTCGCCTGTATCGAGAAGCTGACGGACGGCGCGTTCTCCTGCGTGGAAGTGGCCGCGGGCTGCTGCGTGATCGCCAGCGAGGCACCCGCCGGGTCCGCCATCGAACTCAGCATCGCGCTGGTGAGCGGTGCCAGTCTGGCAGCCGGCGTCGTGCCCGAGGCCGCTTGCCAGGCCACCTGGACGTAGTCCCCACCTGTGCCTTCCGCGTGGAGGATCTTGATGGCGTATTTTTGACCGGCAACCAGGTGTAACGGCGAGGATGTCGTTTGACCGTTGCCCACCTCCATGAACCCATGGCAGCAGGTTGTTTCTTCCGCCTGCAGTTGCAGGTTGTCCTCCGTCGCGTCGGTGCTGATCCAGAACTGAGAGGCGTCATCGCTGGCGAGGTAGAAATTGTAGTCGCCCGTGGCTGTGGGAGTGATCCAGCCTGTGAGGCGGGCGCCGTACTGTTCGTGCGTGTCCTCTGGGAAAACGGCCCGGCTGTTCATCCCAGCGGCGTAGCTGCTCATGTCGGGCTTTGCTGGATAGTTGGCGTCGATCTCCAGCGAGGCGATGTCCGTGCCGGTTAGGCTTGCGTCCCGCAGCATCGGGAACCAGCATTCGTACTTGAGGAAACCCTGGGTTTCCACGGGGGCGGCCTGGGAGGAAAAACTGGCCAAGCCAGCTATCGCCAGGGCACTGAATAGGGTTAATCTGGTTTTCATTTAAACTGCTTTTCGTTTGTGGCCTATGGAACAGTCTCGTTTTATTCCTCTAATCCTCCGATGGCAATAGAAAAGTTGGCCATCAGCGTAATACGTGCCCTGCGCATGCATGGCACAGGCGGCGATGAGCGCTGAGGCGACAGGTGCGAAACGAGCGAACCAGAGAACCTTCGTCATCATACCTAACCTATTGCGCCGGCGTGACCAGACGGTAGTAGCGTGTCGCGCTGGTGAGGTGGGTGTCGAAGACCTGCGCGAGACCTGTTGAGGCATGGGCGGGCACATCAGCGAGCTTCGTCCAGACACCAGCGTCCACGGCTTCGCGGTAGAAGACCGAGTAACTCCCGCCGGCCACGGCGTTGAAGGTGAGGACGCAGGTGGTTTCGGTGACGACGGCAGAGAGGATTCTGAGGTAGTCGTTCGGATCGTCCGGGTTGGTGCCGGAAAGGTATTCGTTCAAATCACTCACGCCGTCGCTGTCGAAGTCGCCGGAGCCATCGCGGGCCAGCGTGCCGAAGTTGGCGAGTTCCCACGCGTCGGGCATGCCGTCGCCATCCGAGTCGGGGTTGATGGTTGTGTTTGGAGCGCCGGCGCTGGGGACGGCGGAGAACCAGTTTACGGGGTCGTTGCCGTAGGCGCCCGTGGTGATGCGCTGAAGCGAGAGGCCATTGCCGTAAGCGTTGGGCCACGGAGGGGTAGGGGAATACTTCACTTTGTCCACGAGGATCCGCGGGACGAACCCGGCGTCCGGGTGGGGTGGCATTTGCGGCGCATCGGGCCGGACGAGCTCGATGCTGTCGCCATTATTATCCAGACGGCCGGACCACGGGCCGAAGACGGGCACGTTGGGCGGGACGGAATACTTGGCGCGGAAGGAGGCGAGCAGGGGAGCGTCTGTCGGCGAGAATCCAACGACAAGGGCGCGTTCGCCGGCTCCAAGGGTGAGGCCCGTCGGGAAGTCGAAGTCCACAGCGTCCCGGAGGCGCCAGGTGTTGGTTGGAAAGGCTGTGTCGAACAGAGGGACTGCGGCGGTAGTGATGTTTTGCAGCTCGATGAACTCGTCTTCGGGAGCCTCCGCGGGGTTGATCGCGCTGACAGTCGGGTGGAACATGATTTCGCTGATGACCACGGGACCGACTTTGGGCCCGGCATTGGGAAGGCCGCCACCGAGACGGAACTGGTCAAGGGTCGCTGGGCTGTCCTCGCCGAATGTCCGGGAACTCATGGCAGTGAAGTCCACGCCCATACTGGTTTGGTAGCGGCCCAAGCTCACGCCGTTCTCGGCTGCGCCGAAGCTGGCCTCCACGCGGAAGCCGGAGAGCGCGCCGAGGGCGTCAGCCTGCGCCAGGATGACTTGGTCGCCATGGGCGGAGTTGAGCGTGAAGGGTGTCGCGCCCCCATTGAAATTCGTCTCGTAAAACACGACGAACCCATGCGCGGGCAGGATCGTGTTGTCCGGGATCCGGTGCTTCTTGAGATTGTCGCCGCTGTTGCTGAGGTACCAGCCACCCAGGTTCACATCGGTGTCGGACGGGTTAAAGAGTTCGATGGCGTCCTCGAGGGGTGGGTCGGTGTGCGTGAGCACCTCGTTGATGACGGCGTTCGTCAGGGAGAGCCAGTTGCTGGTTTCCGGCGACGCGGTCTGGGGGAAGCTCACGAGGGTCGCGCTGCCGTCGGGCAAGCGGCCTTGGGAGACACCGGTGGTCTGCAGGCCAAAACCGATGGCGTCGAGTTGCACGCCGGTCGGCGAGTAAATGCCGATGGCTTCCCCGGCCTTCTTCAGGCTGAAGTTGACATGGTTCGGGCCGTTGGCGGCCACGCCATCGGCGATGAATTGCAGGAAGCCGTTGCCCCCCGTGCCGATGAAGCTGAGCGGCGCGATAGGCGACTGGAATCTGTCCGTGAGGGCGTCCGTGAGGTGGAGGCCGCCAAGTGCAACTGGCTGTGAGGCTGTGTTGTAGATCTCAAACCAATCGCTGCCGCTGGACGGGTCGGCCATCCACTCGTTGATGCGCAGCGCGGAGGGGCTGGCGAGAGCGGCGGCGGTGTTCACGGCGCCGAGCGTCGGGACGGTCAGGGTCCAATTGCCGGTTCCGGTCGGGACGCGTCCGATGGCGAAGCCGGGCGTTTGCAGGCCGAACGTGAGCCCGTCCACGAGGGCGCCGCCGCCGGCCGGGTTGTCGAAGAGGAAGACCGCGCCGCCGTTTGCGGCTAACCGGAAGCCTGTGTTCGTGGCGGAGGGTGGGGCGCTATTGTCGAAGTAGATCACGCTGTACTCGCGGGCGGGGATGGTCGATCCGGCTGGAAACGACCATTTACGGGGAAAGGTCGGGTCATCGGTGAGACTAGCGTCGGCGAGATCGAGCGCGTTGGTTGAGGTATTGAAAAGCTCGACCCAGTCCGGTGCCGGCACGACGGCGTCCGTCGCCTTACGGCTGTTCGCCGACACTTCGTTGAGCACGACCGGCAGCATGATCGTGGCGTCACAATTCGTGGAGGAACGCGAGGCGTCAACGCTGAGGCCGAAGGTGATGTCGCTGCTGGTGGAATTGACCTGGTGCACTTCAACGGCGATGGTGTTTGTGCCCTCCCGGACACGCGAGATGGGCGCGGTGAAGAACTCGAAGCTGCCGTTGCCCACCGTGCGGTTGGCGGGGGTGGTGTTTACCACAGATCCACCTGGCATCCCCACGCGGAACAGTTCCGTGCCGTTGAGATAGACGATGGCTCCGTCGTCGATGACCGCGCGGATGTTCAGCGCAAAACCAGCCAGGTTTGTGTCCACGACGAAACCGCCGCGGAAGTAGTAGGTGATTTCACCGAGGGTGAGAGGCGTTTGGATGCCAGGCGCGGGGAGACAACCGCAGTCTTCGACCGAGAGCAGGGCGGGACCACGCGGCCACCCGGCGTCGCTGTAATTCGTCGCGAACCACGGCACGCCGTCAAGGTTCGAGGTCTGGTTGAAGCGCCATGTCGTGCCGATGGGCATCAGATTGACGGTTTCAGTGAGAACCGTGCATCCTGCGCCACCGGCCGCGCCGGGGTTCCCGCCGCCGGGGGTGGCCTGCGCGAAGAAGGTCAGGACGCTGCCGCCGTTGGGTGAGCGGCCTTCGGATACATCGGTGCGCTGCGGTCCGTACGTCACCACATCGATCGTCGTAAGGTCGGCGGCGCTGAGGAGGATGAGGCCCACATCGGGCGGGAGCTTGAAGTTGAGATGGTCGGCGCCCTGGCCGGGGTCGCTATCGGCGATGAAGCGCGCGAAGCCGCCGCCCGCGATGAAACTTAACGGCGTGATGGGATGGCGTGTGGGGGATCCGGAGGCATCGGACAGGAACAATCCCCCGAGGGCCACGGGGAGCGGGTCGGCGTTGTAGAGTTCTACGAAGTCGTTGTTCGCCACGAATTGGGCGTCGGCCATCCACTCGTTGATCCTCAGGGTGCGTTGGCTGCCGGTGGCTAACGGATTGTTGGCGGCGCCGAAGGTTGGACGGCAGAGGACCCAGGCGCCGTCCATGCCCCGACCCACCGAGTAGTCCGTGAGCTGCACGCCGAAGATCACAGAGTCGAGCAGCACGCTTCCATTTTCGGCCCCAGCGGTGAGGAACACGCCATCACCGTTTTGCTTGACCGAGAAACCGAGGTGTGTGCCCGGAGCTGTGGAGGCACTGTCCGCATAAAGCGTGAGGTACGCGCCAGCCTCGAGGGTGGTGTTTGCCGGGAAGACGAATTTGTAGGGCAGCGTGGCGTTGTCGCTCAGGCCCATGCCGGAGAGGTCTGCCACAGTCGGGCCGTAGTTGAAGAGTTCGATAAGATCAGGTGTCGTGCCCGCGTTGTTCAGCGTGGTGGCATTCGATGCGAGAACTTCGTTGAGTCGTACTGTGGGCGTCGCCGGCGGGACGTAAGCGAGGTCAACCACCCACGAGCGCGACTGAGCGATCACCGCGTCTTCGCCCAATTGAGGGTCGTCCTGATACATCCCGCTGTCCCGTTTACCAGTGACATCGACGCGATGCGTGCCATTGGCGAGACCGCTCAAGCGGATAGCCGTGGCGATGGGCGTCTCCGCGCTCCATGCACCGCCATCGAGCCGCCATTTGTAATGGGTGTAGCCGGAGCCGGCGGGCCAGCCTGCGGCGGGGATGCTGTGGCCGGAGCGGTTGATCCCGACCGTGAGCGTCGCCGTCGGGAGATTGCTGATCGGCGCGGGCTCGCCGGAGATGCTCGCCCCAAGCGGACGCACTCCCCCGAGGTCGGTGCCGTTCGGTCCCGTGCCGATTGCGGGAGAACCGGGCAATAAGCTGAACCAATCCCTCATCACCTGGGCTTCTTCCCAGGAGTTGAAAGAGGTTTCAGAGAGTTGTGGGATGTGCTTGAGCAGCGGCGCGTTGGTCGAATTGCCTCCTCCGGGGCCGGCCCAGACGAAGGGCATGAGGTTGTTTGTGAAGGTCGTGGCGCGTGCGAGCGCGGTGCCGTCCGTCAGGTGGCGGGTGAGCTTCTCGGCATCATAAATGATGTTACCTTCGACATACATGCCCGCGGCCTCCGCGGTGCCGTCGTCGGCAAAGTTCAGCACCGCCGCGTCGGTGTCGAGGCCTCCGACCTTGGTCTGGCGGACGACCGTATTGTTGATGAAGGTGTAGAAGTTGCCAATCTTCGCGGTCGCGGCCTGGTCAAGGTCGTAGAAGAGGTTGTTAATGATGGTGATCTCCGAAGTGTTCCCGGAGTCATCACCACCGCTCACGGCGCTGGCGGAATCGGGCGACCCGTTCTTGTGCGTGTGGAGGAAGATGTTTCCCTCGATCCATGCGTCTGTGCCGTCGATGTCGAGGATGTCATCGGAGGCGCCGATGAACACGCAATCGAGGAATTGGACGATGGGGCCGCCGGGCCTGTTTCCGCCGGTGAAATCGATCACGTCGTTGTATCCGATGGGCAGCCCATGAAAGTTCTTGTAGAAGATGCCGCGTCCTCCCGCCTTGATGCCACCAGAGCCATGCACACCCTCGAACTGCGCGGTGGCGTTCGGAAAAACGCAATGGCTGACGACAAACGATGAACTGTCGAGGGACACGTATTGGACGGCCGTGTTGCCGAAACTGAGGTGGTCAAGAAACAGGGTGCCGCCCGAAGAATGAATGGCGGTCGAGCCGTTGAACTCAAAACGGGTATAAGTAATGCGCGTCTCGGGTGTGCCCGCACCGCCGTTGATGGTGATGCCGCCCCAGTTTGCTGTGTCTGTGGGCGCGCGAGTGAACCGGATCGGCGCGTTGCTGGTTCCCTCGGCAAGCAACCGTCCGCCGTTCGCAACAGTCAGATTCACTCCAGACGATAGGTAAACTGACGCGCCTGCCTGGATGGTCAGGGTGGCACCTGAGTTCACGGTCAGGTTGGCGATGACGCGATATGGCCCGTCCGCCGCCGTCCAGGACGTGTTTGAGGTGATCGCGCCGCTGACACTCGCCACCGTGGCGTCGTCATACCAGACATCGTAGGTGGCGCGGCCGACCTCGATGCCGGCGGCGCCGAAGGCTTGCACCAGCACGCGATTGATACCGGGGTGGAGCGTAACGGCGTTATTCGTCCAACGGCCTTCCCACGCCGAGTAAGTCGCCAGCGTGCCGTTGACGCGCACCGTGCGCGTGTCGATGGCATTGGCCTGTCCATTGAGGGCGACCGTAGCCGTGGTCGTGCGAGGGTAGCCGTTCTGCATGGGGAGCGCGGAAGTAACGGCGAGGGCCAAGGGGATTTGTGACAATACGTAGCTCACACGCGAGGCGTTGAACGATTTCATGTTGTCGATGTTCGCCTGCGGCACCCAACCGATGAAGAGTTGGTCGAGCAGTGGATTCATCAGCGCCGGCGAGAACGCGCCGTCAGCAAGGGTCCTCAGCCAGTAGTAATAACGCGGGGCAAACTCGGGCGTTTTCATGAAGCGGTCCATCGCCGGCAGCGCGTTCATGCGGAACAGTCCGTCGGATGGCGCGGTGGCCGCCAGGCCTCGGCCCATGAGGGTGTCGGCGTCGTAGGGCAGCGCGAGGAATCGCGTATCGTTTGTGCCTCGGTAAAGGGCGTAGTCGTCGCCCGCGCCGTTGGCGAGGCAGGTTTCGTTGTTGTCGAAGAGCGTGTTGATGGCCATGTATCGCATCCACTCGTCCACGTCGAGGACGCTTTGGACGTTGGTGACGTAGGTGGCCGTTGTGGAGTAGCCGGGGATTTCATTGAGCACGCCCATGAGCCTGATGAGATCGGACCAGTCGTTCGGCACGAGGTTGTTTTCCTTGAAGTAGGCGTTGGTATAGACGCCTTGGGCGTAGTTCGCGCCATGCCACGACAGGTCGGCGTCGCTGCTCACGCCGGCTTGAGGGTCGCGGATGCAGCGATAGGAATTGCCACGGGGGTCGAGCGGGAAAGTGCGCTTGATGAAGTCGTTGTTGTATTGCTCGTTGGCGGTGTAGGAGCCGAAGGAGTTCGCGCCGGACAGGGGCAGGGCCATCTGGTTGGTGCTGTTGACACGGAGCTGGACGCCGCGCGCGTCGGCCATCGGGACCTCGAGGTTGCGGAAGACCGCGCTGCCGAGCACCTGCGAGTAGGCGTAGTGGGCATTGAGGTTGATGCCGGACTGATTTTTCCACGCCCGATCGTTGGGAATGTTGAGGTGAAAATTGTGAGGGTTGGAGAGGCGGGTGCCGTGGCCGCGATTGCGTACGCCGATGTTGTACCGGAGCTGCGTGGTGGTTCCGCCGGTGAGTACGCCATCGGAAGTGATCCAGGTCGCGTTCATGGCGGCGTCGCTGTCAGTGGTGGAAGCCTTGTCGCTGAGGGTTTGGAGGTAGTTCCGCTCCGCCTCGGTCATGATCATCCGATAGACCGGCTGGCTGCCGGAATAAGTGCCGTCGTCCACCTGGTAGAGCAGGTTCGCCGTGCGGGTGCTGCCGGCCGGCGCGGTCCAGCTCGGGTAGGTGCGAACGTTGTTCTCCGAGTCTCGGGCGACGAGGTAGAACTCGACGATGGTCGTGTTCGCTTGCGCCGGAAGAATCACTCCGAAAATGCCGTCATTCGCGAGTCCGTCGCCGTGGGCGCCATCGTCGAACATTACCGCTGTGTTGAAGTTCGCCGCTCCATCGAGGCGCCAGTGGAGCGTGACGGTGAGGCCATTGGTCTGTTCATCGACGATGCGCGCGGTGATGGTCACGGGGTCGCTCGGCTGGGGAATGACGGGAAGGTGCGTCACGTGAGCGATGAACGGCGCGGTGTTCGTGCTGGCGATGGAGTTTGCCCGTCCGGGCGTGCTGCTGTTGTTCCGGTTGGCGCCCCAGTTGTGCGCGTAGGCCCCTGGGAGGTCCGGGTTGACTAGTTCAAGGGACGCGCCGAACCCGTCGTGCAACGCGAACCATTCCCAGCCGAGCCCGTTGAAGTCATCCAGCGCTCCTGGCGCGCCACCCACGCCGAGAATGCGGGGGGCCCAATCGCCGTCGCTGAAAAACTCCACGCTATCGATGACGTTGCCCGCGGCGTCGGAGATTTCGACCGCGTGGCCAAGGCTCCCCATCCAGCCGGCAACGAAGTTCATGACGCCGGGGTGGTGGTTGGTGAAGGTCACTGGGTCCGCCGCAACCACCAGGTAGGCGCCCGGAGGGAGCGTGGTGTTGGTCGGAAACGCGAAGTTGACACCCTTCGTCACGCGCCAGCCGGAGAGGTTTACGTTGGTCGAGCCGTTATTGAGGAGTTCGAACCACTGCTCCAGCTCGTTCGTGCTCGGCGGGTGATACATGATCTCCGAGATGACCACGTTTCGGGCTTGCGCCGAGCGGGCGACGAGAACCAGGCATAGCACCGTGACCAGCACGGGACAAAAGGACTTCAAGATACGCATAAAGGGGGACGGACATGAGCGCGGTTAACGGGGAAGACCCCGAATCGTTCGACATAGTGTTCTGCGCTCATCGCAGTTTCTTCCCTGAGCTAAGCAGACGCCCATGACGGAACGGTGTAAGGAGGATGACAGAGCTGTCATCTTCCGTGGGGAGCTGAGGAACTGGCTGGCAGGAGAACCTCGACCGTCGTGAGCCGATTCGGCTCGGACTCGATACGAATGACGCCGCCGTGGGTTTGGACAATCCACCTGGCGATGGTGAGGCCGAGGCCGCAGCCGTCCACTTCGTTGTTGTGCGAGGCATCGCCACGGAAGAAGCGGTCGAAGACGCGGTCAATGGCTGCCGGTTGGATGCCGGGGCCGGTATTGCTGACCGAGAGTCTGGCGGTGGAGTTTTCGACCCGGAGCCGCAGCGTCACCCTGCCTTGCGGATGGTTGTACTTGACGGCGTTGTCGGCCAGGATGAGGAGCAATTGCCTCAGACGGCGGCGGTCGCCGACGACCTCCGCGTGCGGGCACTCGGCCAGGCACACTTCCACCTGCTGTGGTTGCGCGAGGGCCTGGGCGTCTTCGCAGGCATCGCGCAGCAAGTCATCCAACGCGAGGGGAGTCTTGTTGAGCTTGAGCAGGCCGCCATCGGCTTTGGTAAGGAATGTCAGACTGTCCACAATGTGGGTGAGACGTTCCATCTCATCCAGCAAACTGACTGTCCGCTCGCGCTCCCGAGCTGACAGCGTATCTTCGTTCAGAGCGGTTTCGAGCTCGTTCCGAATCACGGTGAGCGGCGTCTTTAGCTCATGAGAGGCGCGCAGCGTGAATTCGCGGATCCGCGTGAACGAGTCGTCGAGCCGCCTCGTGGTGGCGTTGAGCACTTCCGAGAGGCGGTCCACCTCGTCGCCGTTGCCGGTGCGCGGCAACGGTTCTCGCAGGTTGTCGTCGTGAATGCGCTCGGCTGCCCGAGTCAACCGGTCGAGCGGGGCCAACGCCTTTCGGAGCAACCACCAACCGCCTGCGATCGTCGCCAGCGCGGTGGGGACCCCATAGAAGAAAATGACCTCGGCGACCTCGCCTTCCATGGCCTCCTTGGGGAGGCCTTTGGACGCCGCCGCCTGGCGCTCATAAACCAGTTCGTAATACATGACACCCGCCATCAGGAGGATGGAGGCGAGCAACACGCTCGCATACCAGATCGTGAGACGGCTGCGAATGGTCACGGCTGCTCTTTCATGACGTAGCCCACCCCGCGCACGGTGTGCAGTAGGGGTGTCGGATGACCCGCGTCAATCTTGTCGCGCACGCGTCTGACATACACATCCACCAGGTTCGTGCCGGGGTCGAAGTCGTAGTCCCACACTTTCTCCAGGATCTGCATCCTTCCGCAGACGCGGCCCTGGGAACGCAGGAGATACTCGAGCAGGGCATACTCGCGGGCCGAAACCTCGATGGGCTTGTCGCCGCGCCGTACCTCCCTGGTCACGGTGTCCACGGTCAAATCGACCAGCTTGAGCACGACGGATTTGGCTTCACCGGACGAACGGCGCATCAGCGCTCGCACACGCGCGACGAGTTCGCCCAGCACAAAAGGCTTTGGCAGGTAGTCGTCCGCGCCGGCGTTCAGGCCATCGATTCGTTCATCCACCTGCCCGCGGGCGGAGAGCAGAAGCACGGGAACGCTATTGGGTTTCGCGCGCAGCTCACGGAGCAGGCTCAAGCCGTCACGCCCTGGCAACATGATGTCCAGCACGATGACATCGTAAGGCGTGCTTAGCGCGAGGGCCAGACCCTCCTCGCCATTATGCACCGCGTCCACCGCGAACCCTTCCGCCTGCAGAGCTCGGCGGATAAACGACGCGGTTTTCTTTTCATCTTCGACCACGAGCACACGCATGACCAACAGGGACAATGCGCCTTCCCCGGGCATGCCGCAAGCATCCAGACCGGCATTCAGGCGGGCCGGTGGGGTCGGGTCGCATGGTGACATAGCGGTTAGTTGAGTGACCCATTTGCCGTTCAGCCGGACTGGGAGCGCCGGCATCCTGCCGGCGAGTGGATGAAGAGGCACTCACCACGCCGGCAAGATGCCGGCGCTCCCAGCGAAAGGGCGGCCTACTTTTGCCCTTTCTTCTCTTTCTCCCGCGCCTCTTTCACCTGCTGTGCGGGTGTCTCAACCTCGCGGCGGACCACCTCGCCGCTCATGGCGTCCACCTGAACCTCGTCGATGTTCTTGGAGCCGAGTGTCGCGATGTCGAACGACCAGACAAGCTTGCCGTGTTCCCTTTCCAGCGTGCCTTCGGTGATCGTGCCGCCGGACATTCCCGCCAGCACGGTTTTAGCCGCCTGCTCGCGGCTAATCGTAGCTCTGGCGGCGAGTTTCTCCTGCGAAGTCGCGCAGCCGTCCGTGATCGTGGCAAGGGCGGCGCAGGCGAGGAGCGCGAAGAGCGAACGATGTGTTTTCATATGGCAACCCGTCTGGTTGTGCGTTGCTGAACCTCCGCCATTCAACCAAACATGGATGACGGCAAGCCTCGCCCATGAATGACAAAACTGTCATGCAGACAACCGGCTCTAGGTGAGCTAGACTCCTGTCGGTATGAGCCAGTCGAGATCAAATCGCGGGGTCGGATTCCGCAGCCGGCAATGAAACTCCTCTTCGGCGCCGCTGTAATGTCGGGGTGCCTGGCCACGCTTCAAAGCGAGGCGGGCGGGTTCCCATTCTTTCAACCGCTCGCGCCTCCGCGGTCGTTGCAGGTCATGGCCCACCGTGGGGCGGCCGCGCAGGCGCCGGAGAACACCCGTCCGGCTCTGGAGCGATGCATCGAGGACGGGCTCGAGTGGGTGGAGGTGGATGTGCGGCTGACCAAGGATGGTCAGTTCATTCTTGCCCACGATGCCGAGATCGTGGTCCCACCCAATGGGGTTTGGAGGCTGAAGGAGCATACCTGGGGGGAATTGAGTCAGTTGGAAGTCGGTTCGACTTTCGGCCCGCGCCATGGGGGTACCCGGCTCTTGTCGCTCACAGAATGCTTCGAGTTGGCAAGGGGAAGAATCAATCTCTACCTCGACTGCAAGGACGTTGATCCCGCTCAACTCGCCCGGGAAATCATCGCTGCCCGGATGGAGAACCAAGTCGTGGTGTACGATACTCTGGTCAACCTCCAGCGGATCAGCGCTTCCGCCGGCGGACGACTGGCCACGATGGCAAAGTGGCATCCCGGCATGGAGATCGCGAGTTGGGTCCAGACCAATAGCCTGGCCGCCGTCGAGATCAACGCCGATGAGATCACCCCCGACGTGGTAAAGGCATTTCATGGGCTGGGCATCAAGGTAGAGACCAAGAATCTGGATGCCTGGGACCGGCCTGACTACTGGGACCAGGCGATGGATGCAGGAGCGGATTGGATCCAAACAGATTTGCCAGAGGAAGTCCTCGCCCGCGCGCTGTCGCGCTTGCCGGGCACGCGCCCGGTACGCATTTCCTGTCACCGGGGTGCGAGTCGCTACGCGCCGGAGAACACCGTGCCGGCCTTTGAAAAGGCGATCCGCCTGGGCGTTGATTTTGTTGAGTTTGATGTTCGCACGACCAGTGACGGCAAGCTTTTTCTCCTACACGATGGTCAATTGGACCGCACAACCGATGGAAAAGGACCCATTTCCGCGACTCCGTCCAGCGTGGTTACGGGCTTGAGCGCGGGGAGCCACTTCGGGAGCCGTTTCGCGGGGATGCGCGTGCCCTCCCTGGACGAATTCTTTGACGCCGTGGCGGGCAAGGTCGGTCTCTATTTGGATGCGAAGGCCATCGCCCCGGAGGCCCTGGCGGAGGTGCTGCAACGACATAACGCGGTGAGCCGGGCTGTTGTGTACCAGCACCCTGATTTTCTCCTCCGCCTCAAGGAGATCAATCCGGAGATTCGCGCAATGCCGCCCTTGGGCAGCCTTCAGGAGCTGCCGGGGTTGATAGCTCGGCTGAAGCCCTATGCCGTGGATGCCCGCTGGAGCACTCTCTCGAAGGAGCTGATTGAGCAATGCCACAAAGCGGGCATCCTGGTGTTCTCCGATGCCCTCGGCTCGCACGAACGGGTCGAGGATTATCTTCAGGCGATCCGCTGGGGGATCGACGTGATCCAGACAGATCACCCTCTACGCGTGATGCGTGCCATTGAGTTGGCATCCCGCAAGCCGTAGCCGCCGCTCATCTCTCTTGCAGGCGGAGTTTCCGGTTGGCTCGGTCACGCGCGAAGCGTTTTGGACTGCGGTGGCCCTCCACCGCTTTTCGTCCGAGTTGCGTGAGGCTCACGACGAGGTTTCGTCGGTAGTGCGTCGCACGCGTCCGCTCAAAGCGCCAGAGGACACTCATCTTTACCCCTGAAAATGAGTACTGGTTTTCAGGCGCAAAGATGAGAGAGGACAGGCGCAGTCCATGACCTGGCGGACGTTCGTATTTGCTCCGACTTCTTTGCCTGCTTGCCTTGGTACGGACCTCTGCGTATTCCGCCGAGTCGGCTCCGGCCCCACGCCCGCTTTTTCGCGATTTCATGGGTATCAACGGCCACACCGTGCAGTTTCGGCCGCACCTTTATCGTCCGGTCGCGACCCTCGTCCGCGGCTACCACCCGGCGGAATGGGATCTGGGGAAGAACTCCAGCTATATCTTCCTGAACTAGGCAACAACCCTCACCGCACTGCGGTCTAGTTCGACCAGCGAGTTCTGATCGAGCGCGGCCACGATGTCGGGGCGGTGACTTTGGAACAACGCCTTGAGGTCGCGCGTGCGAATGTTCCCCGTGCGGACGAGCAACAGCTTCCACGGCTTTCCATGGAGCAGATGCGAATGGTAGAAATCCGAGTCTTTGGTGACCACCACACGTTGCTCCAAGAGCGAGAGCTCGTTGATGACCTCATCCGTCGTTCGGTTTTGCGCGCTCAACTGCCAGGTGTGAACGGCATCGTGGCCCGCGGTCTGCAATGCGGCGCACAGTCCCTGTGGCAGGTGCGCGTCCACCAGGAACTTCATGCGAGGACCAGGTGCTTGCTTCTGAGCTTGAGCGACTGCGCGGCGAATTCTATGCAAGCTCGCAGATCGTCACGCTCCAAATCGGGGAACTCCGCCAGAATGTCCTCAAGCGAGTCGCCCGCCACGAGGTACTCCAGGAGAGACTCGACCGGATAGCGCAAGCGCCGGATGGCCGGTTTGCCATGGCAAATCTCCGGGTCAATCGTAATGCGTGACAAAAGCTCGCTCATAACTACGGCAATTGAACCTCAGACCGGGGTTCTGTCAAGCCATCCTCTGTCAGGTGTCAGCGATTGTCGATGCGATCCCACTGCGCCGGCGAAAGCCGGCATTGAGAGAAGGCCGGAACCGTCAGACCAAAGACCCGCCCTGCGACACCTCGCCGGCAGGTCCTATTGGTAAACCTCCACAAATCGATGCCCTCGATTGACAAGGGGCGGAAGTCGGAAGTCCGGGGGGAGACGCTCATCTCTGCGCCCTCTATATGCTCTTGCGGCTATCTTATCGGCGGTCTCCAGGATGGAGGTTTGGACACTGGCTTGAGCACGAGTTCATCCAAGGCGATGGTGGTCGTCGGGCTGGCGTCGGCGGGAACCGTGACTGGCATCTCGCCTTTGGCTACTACCTTGGGGTTCCGTGGCCCGAGACCGGCTTCGCTGGCGGTGACGCGCAAGGTGTAGGAGCCTGGTGGGATTGAATCAACCATCATCGCGCCATCGGTCTCCACCTTGACGGCATAGCGTCTCCAGTTGCTCATCTTGTCCTTCCATTCCGCCGACTCGGCGTAGGCGTCAACCTGGTCGGGCGTCAGGCCGTCTGGGAAACGCGGTTCCGGCATGCTTAGTTCGCCTCTGGTCACCACTCCCCGGTCTGGCGGTAGCGAAGTCTCGAAACGCACTCGACCGCGCACCACCGCCCCGGTGTTGCCTAGCGTCACATGGGTGGTTCGGCCGGGTTCGACCGTTACTTCCGTGTCATGACTCGAAGTTGCGCAGCCTGGAGCGATCTGTACCATCCGCACGAGTGTGACCTTTCCAGGTGGAATCCTCCCCTCCATGGCGAACAGGCCCTCAGCGTCGGTGACGGCCCTGTACCCGTTGAAGTCGGTTTGGATCGGTAGTTGGAGCATTAGTTCCTCTCCGGCGACCGGTTTTCCACCGACTTTGACAATACCCTCCACCCGACCGAATGGTCGGAGCATCACGGTCCCCGACGCCCGTACCTCCGCCAGCGGCACGGAAGCAAAGCCAGGCTCGCCAACCGCAATCATAACCCCAGTTTCCGGTGGTGACGAAATTTCGAACTGTCCCGCTTCGTCGGTAGCCGTAACTTTTGCCATGTCGCTGTTGGCCCGGAGACGGCCGCCTACCAGGAATAACGATTCCCATTCGCGATCTGTCCGGGTCACAGCAACGGCGGCTCCGGCGACCGGGCGTCCGTCCGCGTCAACGATGATCCCGACCAGCGCGCTTCTGGGCTTGAGCCGAACCATTGCTGTCACGGTGCCATCCCTGGCCGCCGGTAGTAGCTCGGTCTCGTTAGAGTAACCGTCCGCCTCAGCCTGAATGGCATTCTCCTCTTCCTCACTCAGATCGATTGTGAACGCCCCATTCGAATCACCCTGATCCCTCAATCCCGGAGAGCTCAGGTAGAACCGGGAGGGCACCCCGCCATGCGCGTTGCCAACGCCGACGCGGAATCTGGTAATCGGTGCGCCGGTGCCAGCATCAACGATACGGGCCTGCACGCGACGGATACGCCTTAGCGTCACCACGTTGTCTTGGTCAGGTTCGAGGACACGCCGCCTCTTCTCGTAACCGTCTGCATCGAACCTAAACCGCGTTGGCTCCTTGGGTGCGCTGTCCCACTCGAAACGCCCGTCCCGATCGGTCGTGGTCGAGAACTCGTAGTTCCAGGCTCCGCCCCAAATGTCCAGCGCGACTCGCGCGCCGGAAACCGCCTCGCCTACCTCGTTCTGGATCCGGGCTCGCATCACGCTGCCGACGGCAAGTCGGAAGACGACCTCCTCCATATCGGCTTTCACCCGGAGTAGCTTGTGGCCCGGCTCCTGGCCTTTGGCGACAGCGCCCAACTGAGTAAACACAGTTCCGTCCTCCTTCACACGTCGAAAGGCGAACCGGCCCAAGGCGTCCGTCCTGGTTTTCCACCCTCCCGGGTAATCCCAAACGGTGGCCCCCTCGATGGGGTGGTCTTGATCGTCCAATACGCGGCCTTGCACCTCGAGTTGGCCGTCACTTCCTATGGTGAGGCCCTTGGCACGGTCTTGAGCGTTCGTTACCGCACTGCGGGCGGCGAGGCCGTCCTTAGGCGGCAGCCTGTCTGTGGCCGCGCTCGTTTGCTGTTCGACTGGTTTCTCCGGGCTTGCATCGGTGAGACCGACGACGCCCAGGCCCAGCAAGAGCAGCACCGCCATAGCGGACCAACGACCAGGGCGCTTGAATGTGGCGATCATTCGGATGCGCTCGCGAATCTGGTCCCGCGACTCCAGCACGCCTACCAAACCTGGCATCGCCGCGCCCCGGGTCATTCCTTCGAGCAACCGGATGATGGTTTCACCGTAGCGGGTAGTCTCGTCAGCCCGCGCGCAGGACAACGCCAGCGCGTCGCAGGCCAGCTCGCGGTCGAGCCGCATCCGGGCGAAGGCCACCCAGAGGCAAGGGTTGAACCAGTGCAGCGCCTGTAGCAATGCCATGAGCCATTTCATCGCCATGCCCCGCCGCTTCACGTGCGCCAGTTCGTGCAGGAGCACGTAGCGCAATTCATCGGCTGAGAATGCCTCGGCCAGCCCGCGCGGCAGCAAGAGTCTCGCCTCCAGAAAACCGTAGAGCGCCGGACTGCGCACCAGCGAGGTTTCGCACAGAACCACTGGCTGTCGTACGTCGAGCAGGCTCTGGCAGTGGGCAAACAGTTCTTGGATCGACGCCGCCACAGGCGTGGCCTCCCGACGTAACCGCTGGCCGAACCGGAAGTTCTGCCACGCCATCCTGGTGGCGATGAACAGCACGCCTGCCGCCCAGACCCACGGCAGGAAACCCAGGATCGTGGACCACGAAACCGCGTGCGGCGGGCGGGGCGGGGCGGGCTCCGCTGCGACAGGCGCGTCTGGCGCAGTCGCATGGTGCGGGGGGATCGCCCTGTCGCCGGAATCGGGCCGCTCGCTCGTCGTGAGCAGGGCAGGGGGGCCAGGGCGGGTTTCGCGGGTAGCCAACGTAACCGGCGGGTCCCCCGATCTGAAATGGGCGATATTGAAAACGCTGGTGAGGCTGGTCGGTGGAAACGGCAGCACCAGGCGGATCACGACCAGTAGCCAAAGCCTGTATCGCCAGGCCGGGGTGAGGCGCTTGCGGAAGAGCCATTGTGCTATCAGAACCAACCCCGCCAGCACGGCAGCCTGCCACGAGGCGCGCCCAAGGCAGTCGAAAAAGACACTACCGCCCAAGAGTCCTGTATTCATGCTACTTCTCCTTGTCTTTGAGGATCCGCCGTAGTTCCGTGATCTCGGTTGGTGAAAGGTTGGTTTCCTTGACCAGATGGATGAGCATCGCCGCCGGCTCGCCGCCGAAGACGCGGTCGAGGAAATTCCGGCTTTCGTGGCGGACGCAATCCTCCAAACTGACTTCCGGTCGGTAGAGGTAGCGTTTGCCGTCCTCCTCGTAACTGAGCGCGCCTTTTTTGACCAGCCTCTCCAGCAAGGTGCGCGTGGTGCGCGGCGCCCAGCCTTTCTTGCGCGCGAGCCGATCCACGAGGTCTGCGGTCGGCACAGGCGCCGAGGCCCAGACCAGATTCATCACCTCCCACTCCGCATCCGAGATTCTCACCACTGATTTCATGGTCATATGCTACGTTTGTAGGCGGAATCTACTACACATGTAGCCTATGGCAAGATCTTTTTGTCTTTGTTTTGCGGTGGTGCGGCCTGGGCTGTGAGATGGACCACAATTCTCGGTATTCACCTCCACGGAGGGGAAGGTAGGGCTCGCTGTCCTCAGCGGGCCGCGCACGCGATCGAACGTGCAAAGACGGCGCGGTAGGGACACCTCGCCCTACCTATGTTAGCGCGACACCTCCGAGTCTGCTGCATCGCAGGTCCGCAAACCTGCGGACGGCGATAGGTGCGCGACCTTCAAATCGTCTGAGCCCTGGGTTTCGTCGTGTTTCTGCCTTTCATTCTGCATTCTGCATTCTGCATTCTGCCTCGCGTCAGCGCTCCGCGCCCTTCAGCTCTTTTTCACCTTCCAGGCCCTGTCGAGCAGTTCCTGGTCGAAGGGCTCGGGCACGACGCCTTCGGAGGCGTAAATGTACAAGGCGCACAGATAGACCTGGCTGGCGATGTTCGCGAGGTAGGAATAGGCGAACAGGCTCAGCAGCCATACCACGCCGATGGGGATCAGTATCCAGAAGTTCGAGAGCAGGAACGCCAGCACGAATGAGACGGCGACCAGCGCGATCGACAGCGTGAATACGACGGAGTGGGCGCCTTGGAGGCCGATGTAGCCGGTCAGCATCTCGCCCCAGGTCCGTTTGATGGTGCCCGCGGACTTCCCGAGGATCTTGATCGGATTGGCCGTCGGCTCTTCCCGGATCAGGACCGGGATCACGAAGACCGAGGACACGCTCCAGGCCAGACCGATGAAGCCCGCAATAATACGGCCGAGAAACGAGAGCCGCTGCTCGATCTGCTGGATGAGAATGCCGACCAGGCCCGCGAACAGGCTCCATACCGCGATGGACTTGACCTTGCTGCAAGCCAGGTTGAAGCCGTGTCGCAGCGAGACTGGATCCCCATTGAGCGCCGCCATGACTTCGCTGTTGAAGGCCACATTGAAGAACGTCGCCGCAAACATGGATACCAGGTAGATGACGGCCGCATACCCCCACAGCCACGGCTGCAAGGTCAGGTTTGAGGAATGACTGGCGCCTGGTACCAACTCGGCGCCGAACAGCTTTTGGCTGAGGGCCTTCCAATGCTCGCCCTCCAGCACTCCGTAGCCGGTCGGCACGAAGATGATCGGCACGATGAAGAAGAGCGCTATGAACACGGTGAAAACCGCAATCAACACCGGAAACACCAGCAACTTCCGGTTCTTGTTGATCACCCGCACCGAGGTGCGCATCAATTGCCAGCTCCTATGGATTTTAGTGAACAGGTTCATCTTTTTTTCTCTCGATTATGTGGTTGATGAGTTGGTCTTCAGTTAATCCGCATCCGGCGGCCTCCGTCAACATCCGCCGGTAAAAACTCTGGAGTTTCTCCCTCTGGTCCACCTCGGACAGCCTTTCGGGTTCCGCCCCGGCCTTGATGAAAGAACCGTTGCCTCGCTCGGTGGCGATAATCCCGGTCAGTTCCAGCTCGCGGTAGGCTTTGGCCACAGTATTGGGGTTGACATCGAATTGTTCGTGCAACTGCCGGATGGTGGGGAGGCGGTCGCCTTCCTTGAGTGAGCCCGAGGCGAGGGCGGAGCAGATGTGGTTGATAATCTGCTTATAAACAGGGATACCCGAGTTAAACTCGATGCTCCATTGTTCGTGAACCGCGTCAATCATCATTATTTAATTATTGTACTAGCACAATAGCACAATACAATCGCCTGTCAAGCGCTGTTTCTATCGCGCTCACCGCGCATCAAGTCGGTGAAATGCTCGGCCACGGTTCGCGTTGGGAGACCGAGTCGTTCACGTTCCACCGCGTGCCGCCGCCATTCCGAGGGGCGGAATCGCGGCTTTAATCGGTGGAACCCGCCTCCACCGAAATGCTGCCGATCACTCGCCAGTCTCCTGAGCGGTCCCTGATCCCCCCGGGCCTGCCTTGATGTGCTCCAATTCCTGCCACCGCTCGTAGAGTCGGACCAGGCGCTCTTTGTCGGCGGCGAGTTCAGCGTTTATTTCGGTGGTGCGGAGGCCGTGTTTTCGGTGGAAACCGGGTTCCAGGAATAACGCCTCAAGGCGGGCGATGTTTTCTTCAATGGCGAGGATGGCGCTCTCCATGCCTTCCAGTTCCCGGGCTTCTTTGAAGGAGAGTCGGCGAGGGCGCGCGTTCTGCGGTTTGCGGGCTGCCTCCGACGCCCACTTCTTCGCTGCTGACGCTCCGGGGGCCGCGCTGGCCGCGCTCAGGCGGTTACGCTTCTCGACGTAGTAATCGTAATTACCCACGCTCTGCGTGACCCGGCCTTCGCCTTCGAAGGCAAGGATGCCGGTACAGACGCGGTTGAGGAAATAGCGGTCGTGGCTCACGACGAGTACCACGCCCGCAAAAGCCCCGAGTGCCTCCTCGACCACCCGAAGGGTGGCCAGATCCAGGTCGTTCGTCGGTTCGTCGAGGATGAGGAAGTTGCCGCCGTTCTTGAGAATCCGCGCCAGGAGCAACCGGCTGCGCTCGCCGCCGCTGAGATGCTTGACCTGAGTGACGATCCGCTCGTCCGTAAACAGGAACCGCTTCAGATAGGCGCGCACCGAAATCCGGCTCTCGCCGAAGAGGACGAACTCCGTCCCGTCGCTGACCTCATCGAGGACGGTCCGCTCCTCGTTGAGCTGCAGACGCCCCTGATCGACGTAGTTAAACCGGGTGAGCTGACCTATCTTCACGGTCCCCTCGGTAGGTTCCACCTGGCCCAGGATGATCTTGAGGAGCGTTGTCTTGCCCAAGCCGTTCCGGCCTGTGATCCCGAGGCGGTCCTTCGCCGCGAAGTTGATACTTAGACCGGAGAACAGCGTTTTGCCGCCCAGTTCCATACCCACGCCCACCAGTTCAGCAATCCGGTTGCCCAGCGGCGGCGGTGGCGGGATGACGAGTTCCATCTCTCCGTCCAATTCCAGCGGCGCTTGGCCCTCGACGTCGTAGTAGCGGTCGAGCCGGCTCTTGGACTTGGTCGTGCGCGCCTGGGGTCCGCGCCGCACCCATTCCAACTCGCGGCGGAGGAACATCTCACGTTTGTGCTCGGTTAGCTCGGCGGCGGCCTCGCGTTCGGCGCGGGCGACCAGGTAGTTCGTATAGTTGCCCGTGTAGGAATAGACCGTGCCGTTGGCCAGTTCGACGATGCAGTTGGTGATGCTGTCGAGGAAGTAACGGTCGTGCGTGACCATCAGGAAGGCGCCCGGGTAGGTCCGCAGGAACTCGCCCACCCATTCGATCGAGTCGGTGTCGAGATGGTTGGTTGGTTCGTCCAGGATCAGCAGGTCGGGGCGGGCGATGATGGCACGGCAGAGGGCCACGCGGCGCTGCTCGCCACCGGAGAGCGTGGCGATGCGGCGATCCCCCGCGGGACAATTCAAGTGCGCCATGGCTGTGGCGATGCGGTGGTCCAGTTCCCAGCCGCCCAACGTCAGGATTCGCTGCTCCAGATCGGCGTGCTTCTTCGACGTGGCCGGCAGCGACTCGAACTCGTGAATCAGGTCCAGGATATGCCGGGCCCCGGCGCGCACGTTCCCGTCCACCGTCAGTTGCGGATCGAGCGCGAAGCTCTGGGGCAGATAACCTATGACCAAATCCCGGCGCTGCGTGATCGCCCCGGCGTCAGGGCTCTGGAGACTGGCGAGGATCCTCAGGAAGGTCGATTTGCCAGAGCCATTGCGCCCTACCATGCCGATGCGATCGCGCTCGTCGATGGTGAGCGACGCGGAGTTCAGCACGACGCGGTCGTTGTATCGGACTTGGATGTCCGTTGCCGTTAGGATCGTGGACATCTTCAGCTCGCCTGCCTCTCGACGGGCAGGTGGGAGAGAGGCACTTTCGGGTTCGTTTCAGCGAAGTAATTCGCCGACCAATCGTTCGGAAAGAGGATCACGGAGTTCTGCCCCATATCGAAGGCGACTCGCGATCCTGTGGGCAGCGAGAGCGCGTCCAAGTCCGGCTCGGTAAGGCCTGGTGGCAGCCACCGCGCAACCGTCCATGGGGCGGGTTCCAGACGCGAGAGAGCGCCATACTCGCTTTCGAGTCGGTACTGAACCACCTCGAACTGGAGCGGGCCGACGGCAGCCAGCAGCGGCACCTTGCTGGACGCGTTACGTAAATGCAGGACCTGGATGACGCCCTCCTGCAGGAGTTGGTCCAACCCCTGGCGAAACTGCTTGTACCTGCCCGGGTTCGGATTGTGCAGGAAGGCAAAGGCCTCCGGGGTGAAGCGAGGGATCTCGTGGTAATGGATGCTCGGGTCCGTGGTCAGCGTGTCCCCGATGCCAAAGTCCGAGTGCCCCACCAGCCCGATGATATCGCCCGGGTAGGCCACGTCCACCGTCTCGCGCTCGTTGCCAAAGAGCTTGTGCGAGCTGGAGAGCCGCACCTTCTTGTCCGCCCGGGGATGCTGAACCATCATGTCCCGCTCGAATACTCCCGAACAAACGCGCAGAAACGCGATGCGATCGCGGTGCTTCGGGTCCATGTTGGCCTGGATCTTGAAAATGAATCCCGAGAAGGCCGGGTGCTCCGGCGCAATGTGAGTGCCGGCCATGACCCGCGCTTTGGGCGGAGGCGAATGCCTCAGGAATCCGTCGAGCAAGAGTTGCACGCCGAAGTTGTTCACGCCACTGCCGAAGAAGACCGGCGTGGTCTGGCCCGCCAGCACCGAGGCCTCGTTGAAGGACTCGCCCGCCAGTTCCAGCACTTCCAACTCCTCAGTGACCTCGGCAAAGGTGTCGTCGTCCAACCGCTCGCGGATGATTGGATCGTCCATTCCTCCAATGGAAACCGGCGAGCGGTATTGACCGCCCACAGTACGCTCGAACAGGTGCATCTCCTTGGAGCGCCGGTCATAGACCCCCTGGAAGCCCGAGCCTGTGCCAATGGGCCAGTTGACCGGAAAGGCGCCGATGCCGAGCACGCTCTCCAATTCGTCGAGCAACGAGAGCGGATCGCGCGTGGGCCGGTCGCACTTGTTCATGAACGTGAAGATGGGCACGCCGCGCTGGCGGCAGACCTCGAAGAGTTTGCGGGTCTGCGACTCGATCCCTTTCGCCGCATCGATCACCATCACCACCGAATCCACAGCGGTCAGCACGCGGTAGGTGTCCTCGGAGAAATCCTTGTGTCCCGGCGTGTCCAGGAGGTTGATGAGGAACCCGTTGTACTCGAACTGGAGGACGGTGGAACTGATCGAGATGCCGCGCTTGCGCTCCAGTTCCATCCAGTCCGAGGTGGTGGCGCGCTGGTGCTTGCGCGCCGTCACGGACCCGGCGAGCTGCACCGCGCCACCGTAGAGCAACAGCTTCTCGGTGAGCGTAGTCTTGCCCGCATCCGGATGCGAGATGATGGCGAACGTGCGCCGCCTCGATATTTCTTTCGCGATATCCACAGGGGGGTGAGGTTACCATGCCCCGGAGGAAGGACAAGGTGAGAACGAGAGAATGCCGTAATACTCGGTTGTATTGGGGCACGGGGATGGTGTAGGCTATCGGCTACGAAATGAGCGCCCACGACTCGAATGCGACCATGGCGGTGTTTCTCGACCTCGAGAATATTGCCCTTGGCGCCCGCGATGCCCACTACCCCCGGTT
>ORJL011915680.1_pt1 | contig 53565 bp, 56 predicted proteins | sample 1779941 | NCBI WGS metagenome assembly ORJL01 (sample SAMEA104232317, study PRJEB22302) | groundwater metagenome | biome: forest; feature: aquifer; material: groundwater | place: USA | collected 2011-08-07 | depth 5.8 m | reverse complement strand
TTGAGGGCCTTATCCACCTTTCCCAGATTGCCAACGATTTCCTCACATACAACAAGAAAATCCCGGCATTCACCGGCAAGGAATCAAAGAGGTCATTAAAGAAGGCCGAGACGGTGTATGCCAAAATTTCCACCGTATCGCTCAAGCCATCGATTGCGGAGACCAAAATAGGCCTTACAATGAGGCCGGACGGCCTTGGCAAGGTGGAGTGGATTGAAGAGCGGGAACGCAAGGGATCGCCCCCAGAGGGGCAGGACAAGCCAAAGGGGAAGAAGAAGGAAAAAGACAAGGAGGAAAAGGCGAAGAAAGAGTGATGATTGAAGGGCGAAAGAGCCCGGGGAAGGAAAAGAAAGAGCGAACAGACGCTCTGCCGATGATGTGATTATTATGACCAAAGCCTGCAAATCCTGCCACATGCTCCTTGAGGAGTCGGCGGCATGCCCCGCCTGCGGCGGCATCGAATTCACGGAGAAATTCCATTCCGTGGCGGTGATTTTCAACCACGAGAAATCACAGATAGCGCAGAAGCTGGGCTTCAAGGCGCCCGGCCGCTATGCCGTAAAGATAAAGGAGAAGTGATGTTATGCCAGGCAAACCCCGCGGCCGCGAGAGGCTGCTCAATTGCGATTCATGCGGGCGGAGGATACCGCGCGACAAGGCGGTGTCATACGACCAGCTGGTTGTCTACACCACCGACCTCAAAAATGCGGACGACGTGCGCACATCCCTTCGCCGCGAATTCCATTACTGCCCGTCCTGCGGCAAGCACCGCCATATCTACGAGCGGAAAGGGCGCGATGCCGCAAGGCGCAGCGCGCGCGCAGCCGAGAGGGGCGACCGGGGCAATTTCCACGAGCAGCGGGGCAGCGGGCACATTTTCGGCCAGGCGCAAAAGGACAGCTGGTCGACCTACGAGCCCGGCGGCCGCAAATCCGGGAACCGCGGCAGCGTGCAGTCAGATTCGCAGGAAAATGAAAGCGCAAGCGATTCAGGCAACGCCGGCTCGGGCCAGTAGTTGGGGTGTGTATTTTGGAACAGCGTATCTCTTACGAGGGAAAAACATATCTTGGCATGACGTTTCCTCTTGGCAACATGCCAATTCTGATTGTGAAAGCCAAGAAGGGATATGTGGCCTGCTCTTATGTGGACAGGCAGGCCGCCGAGCACCTCGGGGATGTCGCCGCGTTTGTTTCGGGCGTTAAGTCATTCGAGGAGATGTTCCACGCCAAAATACGGCACATGACCGCGTGGGCGGAAGATTTGGGCATAAGGGAAGGCATGTCTGTGAAGAAGGCGCTCGAACTGATGGACGTTTAGCTATTCCTGCCTTGGTGCTGTTTCCATATCCGGGAACGGGTCTCGGTAAATCCTGAGCCAAGTTTGCGGAATGGAATTCCTTGCGGGCACGGCATTCTTCCCCACATTGCTTTCAGGCTTGGAAAAAAGGCTTGCTGCGATGAAAATTGTTATGCTTGCCGCGGTTGCTGCAAGAATCGCTTTTTTGTTCAAAAAAACCATATCAAAACCCGCACGCCCCATCTGCAATTTCAGGTTATTCCATCTGCTGCGGGCACATCCTGGTAATTGCTGCCGGATTTTTCCAATGCCATTCTAATGACGCCGCGCATCTCATCTGCCTTCCCTGAAACGGGCGGATGCATTTCTTCCGCCAACTCAAGCAGCCTTTCCAAAAATGGCAGCTTTTCCGCGCTTATGCCTTTTGCAAAAACAAAAGCCCCATAAATGGATTTTTCCACAGCCTTGGCAAGTTTATTGGCAATTGCGCCTTTATCAGCCCCGTATCTAACCGCGTTTTCCGCATGCGCCCGGATTTGTTCAAGCCTTCCTTCAAAGCCCCCGCCGTTTTTCCTGGCAAGCCTGATTGCCGCGTTTTGGTATGCGTGCGCAATATTTTTTTGGGACCAACCAAAGTCAACTGCGGCTGCTTTCCAAAAACAACTATCCGCCATCCGCACTTTTCCAACCCATAAAAGCAGCCTGCCATGCCTGAACAGGCTCCTTGCGGCTTCACGCGACAGCCCTTTGTCTTCGAGCAATGCTTCGTCAAATTTTATGGCGGCCTTCCCGAATTCTCCGCCCCAAAGGAGCGTTTTTCCCTCAAGCAGCTTTTGCCTTGCAAAGCTGGTGGCGCTTTCCCTCCCTACAATGTGCAATGAAAACGAGCGAACAGCCCGCTCAACAAACGGCATCTTCTCTTTTTGCGCATTCATGCAAAACCACCATCACTTCTTCGCCAGCCAAACATTTGGCATCCCTTTCCGGGACATCCTGTCCGCAATCCGTGCAGCATGGGCATTCGCCTTGCTTGCCAGGCTGAGCACAATCACGCCCTCCTCCAGCAACCTGGTGGCCAAGCCATCGGCTCTCTTCAATTGATAGGAGTAAGCGCAGATTGTTTTGCCGCCTTTATCGCTGTATGCGACAATTGGGTCGAGGTCGGCCCGGTTGATTAGAAAGTATTGCCGGTACTCCCCCCACACCAAATTCTTTATCGCGGACAGAAGCCCGTCCTTCCCTTCTTCGCCTATGGCTCTTTCAATCCCTTCCCATTGCAGGAAAGACATGCGCTTGACCCGCCCTTCGGTTTTAACCAGCTCCATCCGGGTTGTGCCTGGCAGCAAAGTTTCCAGCTTAAGGCGCGGAAATCTCCAATCCTTATGGCTAAAATCGGTTGCCTCTATTCTGTTGGGCGGGGCATTCTTTCTTTTGACGCTTTCCCCATTCCCGTCCGTGAGGAATTCCTGGCTCAATATCCTCACACTGCGTGCAGGCGTGACTGCAAGTGTGGAATATTCTTTGATTTTGCGCACGCCCATGCATATCGGGCTAAAAAGTAGTTTTACATGCTTATAATCTTTTGGCTACTTGGTTTACGGCTCCAATTCCCCGGAAAACATCCACTTGTGCGCATTCGATTTCTCTATTGCCGCAAGCAGCGCCTTCCCCTCCTTGCTTTTCACAACAGGCTTGGTGTGCTCTATCCATTTTTTCGTATCATACCCCGCATCCAAATACTCTTTCGCCGTAATCGCGCACTCTATTTTGTCCGCCTCATATGCGTATTGCTTCAGTTTGGGCGGCAGCTTGTCAAGCGCATTTGCCATGTCTGCTTCAAATGCCAACCCCTTCCTTTGCTCCCTCTCCGCCTTTTTCTCATCCGATTTTGCATATCTTTTGGCAAGCCTGTGCAAATCCCCCACCCTTGCCTCGTGCAAATCATGGAAAAGGCAGGCTTTGATGAGCAAAGCTTCCTCCCGCGCGTCAAGCTTTGCCATTTTCGCCAGGACATACCCCAAAATCGCAACCCGAAAAGAATGTTCTGCAACAGATTCTTCCGGCGCCCTTATTGTTTTCCAGCCGCTGCGCGGCAAATTCTTAAGCTGGCCCGCCTCGAAAAGAAAATCCGCAATGCGGGCAACACTGGAAGTGTTTTTCTTCATAAGCACCGTCTTCTTTCGCATGTTATTTTAGCCTGCCTGCTCGTCCTGCAGGCTTGGCACAAGCGTGCTTTTCTGCCCCGCCGCAACATCCTCGTCATCGCGCGCCTCTATGATGCTCATCCCCTTCATTATCGCGCTGCGCATCTGCTCGGGCGAATAGCCCGCCTTTATCAGGCGCGTATGCCCGCGCATCCCCCTGCCCGATTCCACAGTGACAATCAGGCCGAGCATTTCCAAATCATTCAAATACTCCCGGTACCAGCGCGCCGACCTCTTGGGCTTGCGGTGCGTGCGGCAAAGCCTTGCGTATTCCTCATACACTTCCCCGGAGAGCAAATAAGGGTCGTTCTCGTCATTTGCCGCCGCATTCTCGTTCGCATTGCCGGAATATCCCGCTCTCCCCCCGTGCCCGGAATCGGCCCTCCCGCCGCCGTTCCCCTGCCCGGAATACCCGGCTGAAAGCTGCCCGGATGCACCGCCGGAGTGAGTCAGGCCGGAATATCCCGCCCCGCCCCCATGCCCCGAAGCTGAATACGCGCCGCCATCCCCCAAATTCGCCTGCTTCCCGCCCAATTTCTGGTATTTCCTTCCCTCAAGCGTCAAATTGCACACCCCAAGCAGCACAAGCTGCTGGTGCGAGGGGAGCGTCATTATGGCTTCGGTGGCAAGGTCCGCATCCACGTTCTTTCTTGCCTGCTCCACTTCCTTGTCCGTTATGCGGGAAATTTTTCGCTCATCCGCGTATTCCCCCGCCTTGAGCAGCAATTTCAGCGCATAGCGGGCATCCCCGGTTTCCGCAGCCGCGATTGCCGCGGCAAGATTCACCGCAGCCTCATCCACCGCCCCATCGCCAAACCCCTCCTTGCACCTTGCGGACAATATGGCGGAAAGCTGGGGCGGGGTGTATGGGGCGAACACCACTTCGGTTTCGCAAAGCGAGGATTTTGAGCGCTGGTCAAGCTCGTCCTTGAACGAAAGCCTGTTGGTGATGCCGATAATCGACACCGAGCCGCTCGATAGCTCGTCGTTCATGCGGGTAAGCGTGTAGAGCAGCTCGTCCAAATCGCGCACCATGTCCACTTCATCGAGCACCACTATCATGCGCAATTTGCCGTCTTTGACGTATTCAAAGAATTTTTCATAGATCGTATTTATTCCGAATCCGGACTTGTCAAGCCCGGGCAGGAAATCCTTTGCGATTTTCTGTATCGCCCTGTACCTTGAATTGTACATCCTGCAGTTCACGTATGCCCATCTGGCTTTTCCCCTTTTGGCTGCCTCGTGCGCCTCGAACTTGCGCATCACATTGCGGACCGTGCACGTTTTGCCCGTGCCCGTCTTGCCGTAAATGAAAAGGTTGTGCGCCCTGTTGTCCGCAAGCGCGGGCGCCACGGTGACCATCACCTTCTCCACCTCCCTTTCCCGGAATGGGAGCATGTCCGGCAGGTAGTGCGGGGAGAGCACGTTGCGGTTGGCGAACACTGAAGGGGAGGAAAGGATTTCGGAAAACGTCGGCATGCCCACACCTACAAGGGTGCAGATAGGCTGGCAAGCCCTTAAATATCTGTCCCCGTAAACGCGCGCTTGCAGCAAAGGTTTATAAGAAATCAGCCCAATTAAGCAGCATTCGAAAAGCACAGTACTGTTAGAGGTGAGGGCATGGGCATGTTCGAGAAGATTACAAAAGGTCTTGGGCTTGGCAAGAGCGTCGAAAACATCGAGGAATACATGAACACGGTGGAAATGGAGAACGTCGACGTGCTCCACGAAGCCGCCGATTTCTACGTGAAGCCCATAGCCCTTGAGTCCGAAGCAGACATCAACGTCATTGCCGAGGAGCTCAAGAACCGCAACATCATATTGCTAAATGTGACGCCGATGAAGCGCAACACCGCGAAGCTGAAGATGATCGTGGACAACATCAAGGTGCTCATCGGGAAAATCAACGGCGACATCGCAAGGATTGACGAGGACAAAATCCTGCTCACTCCAAGCAAGGTCAAAATCGTCAAGACGCGAAAAAGATAAGTGCCGGTTTTCCATTCCTTTTTCCATTTTTTCCGCAAGCCTAATAAATGCTGCGTTAAAATATACGTCGGGCGATACGTTTGAGGGGCCAGGGATCCATCGAATATCTAATGATCCTAGCCATGGTGCTGATTGTCGCCATGATTGCCGTTGTTTTGCTTGGCGGCATTCCCGTCGGCACGCAATCCACCATGGACGCGGAAGCCCTGACCTATTGGTCGAATGCCCGCCCGTTTTCCATAACCGAATGGGGGCAAATCAACTCCACCATGTACATGTCCATTGTCAACATCGACACGCGCAGGCTGGTGATTACCAGCATCGGCCTTGGCAACGTCACGCGCAACCTGGGTTCGGGCATTGCATTCGCCCCCGGGGCAAAGAAGAACATATCGATAACAAGCTTGACCGCATGCGATTCGGTAACCTACGACTCATACGAATACAACGTGTCCATCGTCTTCTCATCCACCGATATCCAGGGTGCCAAGCAAGTTGGCGCAAAAATGCTTACCGGTCGCTGCTTTACAACCTAAGGAAAATCCCAAACACACGGCTTTTTTCCACGCTGCGGGCGGCTGTTTTATTACACTGCCTGCCAATATTGAAGCATGCAGCAGGAGCATTCGTGCGGGTTCATCCTTTTCCGGGAGCCGGAAAGAGGCAAGCGGTATTACCTGCTCCTGCACTACCGCGCAGGGCATTGGGATTTCCCAAAGGGGCATGTCGAGGAAGGGGAAGGGGAAATACAAACCGCCATGCGCGAGCTTGAGGAGGAAACCGGCATCAGGCAGGCTGAGGTAATAGATGGCTTCCGCCACGAGTATGCGTATAATTTCGGGGCAGGCTCAAAACGCGAGAAAATAGTCACATTCTACCTTGCCCGCACTCCCGAATCCCACCTGCGTTTTTCCCACGAGCACCAGGGCGGGCGGTGGGTGACAATAGAAAGTGGCCTGCAGCTCCTCACTTTCGATAATGCCCGCATCATGCTTGCCAAGGCTGAAGAATTCCTGCAGAAAAAGGAAACCGTTTAAAAATGCTTCCCGCCATATTATCATTGCAGATTCCAGACGACCAATCTGCATAAGGAAGAGTTGCAAACGATAAAAACCGCGAGCTTAAGGGAAAAATCCCGAGCCAATGCGATGGCGCACTTGGGGGAAACCCCAAGCTTAAGGGAAAAAACCCCAAGCTTAAGGGAAAAAACCCCAAGCTTAAGGGAAAAAACCTTCAGCCAAAGCGATATCTTCCATCAAAACAGTGGGAAAATGAATCCAATCGCCTCAAGCCTAAAAAGATGGGGCTTATTGCTGTGCATGGGCGCCTTCCTTGCCATCGTGCTCGAATCCCAAAGCCGCGAAATCCGCCTCTATGCCGGCGTCGGGCTGATTGTTTTCGCGCAAATCAGGGAAATGCTGCTTTTGTCCGAAGTCGAGCCTGTGCGGCTGAATAGGAAAGCGGCACTGCCCTCCATTTCATCAGAAGAATGCGCGGATTCCCCCTCCCCGTTTGATAATGCGCGCAAAAGCTATGCGGCAGGCCTTCTTGAGCGGATTAGGGGCGGCTCAGGCGCAGTAGCTTAAATAAAAAAATAAAGAAAAAAAGGCTGCAGCGGTTTAATCCCGTATCCCGTTCGGCGTCACTTTAAAGACGCATTCCCCCTCGGGCATATTCGGAGAATCCACAAGCCTCGCAATCCTTTTCTCCTCTTTCCCCTTGCGGAAGTAAAGCCTATATGTAGCAGCATGCGCCAGCACATGCCCGCCAATCGGCACAGTGGGGTCTCCAAACATTATCCCCGGATTGTCCATCACCTGATTGGTGATGTACACCGCGATGTTGTGCATGTCCGCAAGCTTTTGCAGCATGTGCACGTGCTTGTTCAATTTCTGCTGCCTCTCGCTCAATGCCCCCCTGCCGACATAATCCGACCTGAAGTGGCTTGTCATGGAATCGACAACAATCAGCTTGATGTTGTTGGCACGGATTAGCTCGTCCGCTTTGTCAGCCAGTATCATCTGGTGGTCTGAATTCACGGCTTTTGCAACATGCACGTTCTTGAGCACCTGCACCGGGTCCATTCCCGCAGACTCTGCCAAAGACACAAGCCTTTCCGGCCTGAATGTGGATTCGGTGTCGATGAAAAGCACATGGCTGTCCGGCCCGCACCCTCCTTTTTCAGGGGGAAGCTGCACATTCACGGCTAGCTGGAATCCCAATTGGCTGTTGTGCAATAGCATGGGCTTGTTTCCGCCCACAAAATTATGCGTGCCATCCACCGTAAAGTCGTAGACGTATCCGTCATACTCCATTTCCCGCACGCTTTCAACTTTTTCCCATTCAAAATCCCCGTATGCGAGCATGCGCAGGGTTTTCAGTCCGTCCAACAGTTTCCTGTCAACTATCGTTTCCCGTATCGCACCGCGTATTGCCTCCGCCACCTCTTTCACTTTCCCTTCTGCCACCTTTCCGCGCACAATGTAGTTTTCAAAGCATTTCCTGCCCATTCCAATCCTTCCACATATCCCCTCATTCTGGAATGGCACTTCCATCAGCGCGCCAAGTATTTTTTCCGAGGTTGGCTCCGCCAATTCCTCAAAATGCCTTCCAAGTGCCGCAAGCTTTTCGTCGTAGAATTTTGCCGCAAGCCTCAAGGATTCTTTCGGAATTGCCATGCCAGATGATTTTTTCGCAATATGGTTCATGTAAAGCGAGAAATACTCGCCTCGCACCAATTCCTTTTTGGAAAATTTGTTGTTTCTCCTTCTTGAGCCTGACAATTTGGCGTGCAGCCTCCTCATTATCGCGCTTGCCGCAGAAGCTGGAGCCCCAAACGAGGAGCGCTTCACTTTCGTGCCGCTTCGGATTGCCGCAACATTTTTCGTGCCGCCTTTGAGAACCGCCTGCAATTTTTCCTTGCTTTCCTGCTCGGCTACAAACACCCTGTAAAAGAGGGAACCGTCCACTTTTTTCGTGGCGATGCTCACTTCCACTCCAAACCTTCCAAAAAGGTAGGAAAGATGGGATGCAAGAACGGGCGATTTTGTGCAGAATTCCGGGCAGTTGGACAAAAAGCCGTCCCCGTCCGAATAGCCCGCCAGGAATGCCGCCGCAACATTGTCGCTTGCCCCAAGCACGGATTCGGGCACGTATTTTGTGGCTGAATTGCTTTGTGCAAGCGTGCCGAGAAGCCCCTTAGACGAAACTTTCAAGAGCGTCAGTCCCCTTTCCTTGTAAAAAGTGGGCGCGGTTCCAAATTTCGCATTTAAGTATCTGTGCAGTTTTTCATTTATTTTATCATCGAAATTCGAGATTGAAAGCGGGTTTGACGTTCCTTCTGCAACAAACAGCCCGAGGAAATACGCGTCATCTTCGGTTATTTGAGAGCTTCCGGAAAATGGCACATTGGAGGCGGATGCTACGAATTCCCCCTCCTTCACAAACCCGGAAGACTTCCACTCCAGCCCGTTTTCAGAAAGCGTGAGCAACGGATGCTGCTTTGTAATTTTCAGCACCGCCCCCCGATTGGTGGTTATTTCATTTATTTTTCCCACCTTTTCCCTGAAAATCGAGGAAACCTGCCCCCTTTGCATCGTGCCATCATTTCCGAGAGTCAAAACCTTTATCGGGTGGTTTGGCGCGCATGCCAGCCCTCCTTCCGCCTCCTTTTCCTCCCCATGGTATTTTTCCCACACCTCCTCCATTGTTTTGATGTGCGGCTCGGAAGAATTGAAATAAATTACCGGAGTGTCCGCCGCCACGCATTTTCCGCTCGAAAATTTCCCGAAGGCTTCCGTTATTGCCATCGATTCCACGCCGCCGCCAATAAGCGCATCCAGCTCCTTGCTCCCAGTTGTTATTCTGGTGATGTTTTTCCTCCTCTCCAAAATAACATCGCCAGTTTCGTATCCCATCTCAAGGGAATCGCGCGCCGCGGCAATGGTTTTCTTCGCGGTTTCCACCCCCAAATCCGCTATCTCATCCAATTCATGCGGAGAGCTTGCCGCAATTTTCTCCATGGTGTCATAGCCCGACTTCCTCAATTTTTCCGCCGTAGCCTCGCCAACCCCGGGCAAATCCTCAAGGCACTTGGCCTTCTTTGCAACCTTCACTTCAACTTCAGTTTCCTCGTTTTTTTTAGCCATAGTAACTACCATCCGTTTCATTCATTCTGAATTAATTTCTGGTTCGGAAAGACAAGCAGCTTCAGCTTGCCGATTTTCATCGTGTAGAATTCCCTGCCTGTTTTTTTGGATATGTTTTTCCAGAGCGCGCCCACATCCTTGAAAATAGTCTTCCCCTCAATCGAGTTGTATTCCGGCTGCACCACCCTGAAATCCGGCTGTTTTGCAGCATAATCGCTTCCAGTTTCAGGCTGCGCCTCAAATCCCAAGCCGCTTCCTCCTTCCGCTTGCGCCCCGGAATTTGCCCCGCCGCCTCCGGCATGCTGCTCAAAACTAGGTTCTTGTGCAGGCTGCAATGCGGCTTCCGCGGATATGCCTGCCATTTTCTCTTCTGCCGGCATTCCACCCGCGCCGGCGCTTTTCCTTGCCATACTCTCACTCCACTAAATTCACAATGGTTCTTCCCCATTCGGTGGAATTTAGCAACATACTATTTAGGCGGGGCGTATATAAATAAGCGGAGAGGGTAGCTTTCCGGCGGTTCCGAAAGAATTTTGGTTGCCACTGGGGTGTTTTTCAGCCGAAGGCTGGAAATGTTCGGTACGAGTGGGGCGAATGCCGACACACCCCAAGCAAAGTTCCGAAAGATTTTGCAACTTTGCTGCCAGCAAAGCTTGCAGCGGGAAACCTAGGCGGGCTTTCACCCAGCTTAATGAACCTATTCTGAAATACTCGCTGGAACTTGCTTAATATCTGTTGCGTTTTTGCCATTCCTCATACTGCCCAGTTGCTTTTAGAATATCTAAGAGTGCGAGGGAGGGGAATCCACTATATCCGACTACATCCGCAAATATGGATATTCTTTCCCCATCGTAGACATGAAACGTATCTGGCCCCCTCCCAGACTTGAAACTTCCCGCACTGACGAGGGTTGAAGGCATAATGGGTATGTCGCCTATAGCCGCCCGTAGGTTTTTCGAAACAAAAAAAGGTCCCGGCGACTGCATTATTACACTGAGTGACTGGCCTTTTTTGACTTCGCCAGCATTATCAACAACATCAACTGTTTTCGATAAATTGAAATAGCCTTTTTTTTCTTCGATTTCTCGCACCGCCCAGTTACCGCCCCCCAATTCATAGAGTCGGAAATATTTTGGGAATTGATAATTCGAATAATTTGAAGCTATGAAATCGCATGCTCGTTTCTCATTTTCAGAAAAAAATTTCATTCCGGCTTGTGCCCATTCCGGCAACAATTTATTCTGATATGTTGTTTTCAATGAGTCATTTTCTGCTTGAAATGTTTTCGTTTGATAAACAAACATCCGACCACCTGCAAATGCTGGGGGGGGGGCAAAAGTTATAATAGTTGGCAAAATCATTGGGCGCTTCTCACAAATTCAGCGCATCCCTTGCCATCGAGATGAAATTTCCTGCCCGTTCCACATAATCCTTGGCATTTTCATAGGAAAACGAGGACTTTCCATAGTCTGCGCCACTTTTGTCCCTCATGGCATCCGCCACCGCTCCCTTGAAATCGCCGGAAGTTGCAGGCAGCTTTCCCTCCCTTGACAATTTGGCAAATATTGCCGCGGCATCATCGTGCCTTGTGGCCTTGTAGCCGAGGAATTTCAGCGAAAGGGCGTCATTTGCCCGGATTATGGAGTGTATGGCCAATGAGCAGCAGACAGCCGCGTCAGCATCGTCATTTTCTGCTTCCATAAGGCGGTGCTTGGCTGAGGAGAGCCAGCTTTCCGCCTCATGCAGCGCCCTTTCCGGAGTGTCCGTCATTTCAATCTAACTCCTTTCTTGCCGGCCATGAATCCTTCCAGTTCCCGCTTGCTTGAAAAAGCCAGCGGCACAACTTTAGTCCCGTATTTTTCATAAATTCCGAACACAAGGCGGTTCGCGTCATAATCCTTCTTGCAAAGCAGGGCGACATCGATATCGCTTTGGAGCATTTCCGTTCCCTTTGCAACGCTGCCAAACAAATGTGCCTCCCTGACGCCCTTTTCCTCCGCAAGAATCCCCTTCAAAACATGGGCGGAAAACGCCTGCGGGCTTGTGCTTATCCGAAGCAGGGAGGCAACGGAATCCACGTATTCGGATTTGTGGAGCCTCACCGTAATTCCGTTGCCCACCTTCCCGGTTTCAATTATTCCCGCCATCTCCCATTTTTTCACAAGCCGCCAGGCGGATGAGAACGGCACGCGCGCCTCATTCGCAAGCTCATTGATGGTGAACCGCCTGTCCGGGAATTTTAGCAGCGTTTGCAGCAATTGCCTTGAGCCGCTGTATTTGACCAGCTGAAGCGCTTCCATCGGAACATCTATTCAAATCTGAATAATGTTATTCAAAAGTGAATAATTAAAAGCCTGCCTTGCCTTTCAAACACCGATTGTCTTAACTTTCCCCCTGAAACCAGAATCAAAAGTGGCAAGCAGCCTTATCCCGTGCCTTTTCATCAAAACAAGGGTGGAGCAGTCGGTGAAGCTCAACGCAGCCTCCTTTTCAAAAAGAGAAAACGCCTCGCCGAATGCAACCCTGTCCATGTAAACCAATTCAAACGAATCGCGCACATTCCTTGCCACTTCTATTGCCTTCGCCTTCCCAAGCCTGGCGAAAACCAGGCTGGCAAGCTCGTCCGCCACATAGTCGCTCACATGCGCCACCCCGTGCTCTTTGGCAACGATGCCCCTCATCAGCTCAACCGAATCCGAATGCCTGCCGTCATCAAGGCAGTAGAATGCAAAAAGCATCCCGGTGTCCAGGAATATCATGGTCAGCGCCTCTTGCGGACATTGGGGAATTCATACGGCTTTTCCCCGGCCCGGTAGCCGTAAATTATCGCATCCTCCTCTGATATTTCACCGGGCTTCCCGTCCTTGGCTGATATGGGCTTTACGTCAAAAGGGCTCGCTCTTTTCCTGGCTGCCGCATTGGGCGAAAGCCAAGCCGTAATCGCCTTTGCCATGGCATCCGCCAGCGTGATGTTCTCCCTTGCAGCCTCGGCTTTCGCCTCGCGCCACAGCTTTTCATCCATTTCCCTTATCGTAACCGTTGTTCCCATTCCAACACCGGATTTCTTATTGTTAAACATGTTTAAAATGTTTAGCATGTCAAACACGGGCTTATTTGGCGCTGCGCGTATATAAATAAGCGGAGAGGGCGGCTTTCCGGATTACCGGAAAAATAAATCTGTTGCTTAGGCAATTCCTTATTTTTTGATCGAATTAAACTTGCTAAACTTTACTAAAACTTGAACGAATTTTACCAAACTTTAGCAAGTTCAGCCTGGCAAAATTGGCGTTATTTTCCAAAGTTTCCGAGAATCACCACAAGCTTGTCAAGGGAAACCGAAATTTTCTCAAGCTTGTCGGATATCTTCCCGTATTTGGTATCCACTATGTCGAACCTTCCGGTTGTGTTATTGTTGAACGAATCAAGTTTTGAATTGGTCTGGTCCTGCTTTCCCGCCATATCCTTGTGAAATCCATCTATTTTTGCATTGGTTTCGTCCTGCTTTCCCGCCATATCCTTGTGAAATCCATCTATTTTTGCATTGGTTTCGTCCTGCTTTTTGCCTATTCCGTAAAGCAAGCCTGAAGCCACATCAATTCTTTCCCCAAGCTCCTCGTTCGGCTCGCCGCGGATTATTTTGAAATGCCTGAATTCCCCAGTTGCAGCATCTTCACTTTCCACTATCCTTTCAACTTCAATCGGCGCATCCATGATATTCATTTGGCGCGCGAATTCCCCAAGCTGCGCATGTTCCCCTTCCGCCACAATTTCAACGCTAACTTCGTCTTCCAGGTTGCGCGCAAAGCCTTTCACGCCCATTTTCCGCGCAATCTCGGCAACCCTGTCCCGGTAGCCAACCCGCTGCACGCGCCCATAAACCGTGAATTTCTTCCGTTCCATGCCCATGCAATTACTTGCCTTTCCGCCCCTTATAATCCTTGCCAAGGCGGCTTTCCGGCTTTTCCGAAAGTAGGTTTATTTCCGAAAAACCGCCACCCTGAAGATATGGCAGTCTCGCAAAATAGCTCGACTGCCACCTGTCGGCAGTAAAACTGCCGAGCACGTCCAACCTTCGGTTGTCCGTATCAAACCAGCGTCGTAACATCACGCACAGAATGCCGAATTACTCTGCTGGTTTGCTATAGCCTTATAAAATTCCCGCAAACATATCGCCACAAGCGACCAGTTAAAGGGTGAGAGAATGGCATTGATTTTCGAGTGCGAGAAATGCAGGGCTGAAATAGACTACAAGGGAAGGGTGCAAATCCTTGACAACAACGGGTTCACGCACACCTTCTGCGGCAAGTGCGGCGAAGAATCCCAAAAGAAAATAGAGGCAAGCAACTCATCGATTGCCGAAACAGGGAAATTGGGGCACCTCACCGGGCAGATGGGCAGGCCGTCCGGAGGGTTCGGAGGCATGTTTTCGGGAAAGCCATAGCGGACTTTGGTAGGCTATGGGGCGGGTTCGGCACATGCTCACGGGCAAGGCATGATAAACACGTTTTTATACCTTTAACATCAAAATGTTGCCATGAATGCCAGAATTTTCAAACGCTCAGGCGGCCTCAACCAGGTCGAGGCCTTGGTGCAAATCAAGAGCGGCCTGCGCGCGGCTTCAAATTCCCAGGCCGACGCGCTTATAATAAAACACCTTAAGCTTCTGCCACAAGATACTCGAAACTATCTGGAAAATGACTGGGCATTCACCAGCACGTTCCTGATCCGCAACCCCTCCGGCAGCAGGATTGGCCAACGGGTGGTTTTCACAGACAACAAATGCACCATCGAGGCAATAGTGCCATCGGAGTGTTGGGGGGTATTTGGCGAGTTCGGCCTTGCAATCGACCTTTCACCGAAAAATTTCAGCATCAAAATAATCTCGCAGGGCGCTCATGTTGTTGTTGAATTTGACCATAGGGCGCTAACTGTAGTCGAAACCGCCGGCCCTGGCGAGTGGGGCTGCATTTCAATGAAAAGCCTTTATCTGCCGCAGAAGCATGATGGGGGGCATTCCAAGGACGTGCGTTATTCGATGATGGCCGCAAGAAAGGAATTCGCCAGCCTTGTGCAGCGCAGCGCACTTCTTACGGTCGATGATGGCAGGAAAGAGGCGATAGAGGCGGGGAATTACGGGCCGTCCGTCATGCGCGGGCTGCTTGTTTTGGATTCATAGTTTTTTGTTACATCCATTTTTATACTCCAATCCGCTTATTTTACTGTCTGCCCCATCGCCCGCCAAGTGGGTTGGGAGCGGCGGAGGAGAGGAAAATGGCAAGAGAAGGCAGAGTCGGAATAGATGTTGTGGCAGAGGCCACGAGACCGACAGGCGCAACAATGCTTCATGCATACCTGCAGCCCAAGCCTGCCTTTATCTGTAACCTCTCAGAAGGCAAACGGGACGCCGCGTAGATGGCATCGAGGGCCGTCCTCCGAATTGAAATTTGAAGAAGCAGGGGCGCAAAGCGAAGGCTTGCAGCCGACAGGGAAAGAACCGGTATCCGCTGCCTCCGAAAGGCGGCGCGGCAGGCCCCTCTCCCTGTCCGACTTGCAGGTTCAGGAACTGACAGCCGTGTACTGGTCGCAGCTCCTGTCCGTGCGCGAAATCGCGCGGCGCTTCGGCGTGTCTCACATGACTGTGTGGCGCGTGGTGCAGGGAAGCGCGCCTCCTGCGGTGTTTTAGCTTTTTATTTTCCTTTTTTCCTTTTGCCTATTTTCATTTTTTTCCTTTCAAAAAAAGCGCACCCTTTTATTCCCCAATTTTGTTCTCACTGCATGCGCATGTGGGGCGCGTTATTGCAATTCGCATTGCTTCTGCTTCTCCTTCTCCAGCCTATTTTCGCTTTGGAAGAATACGAAATGCCCTGCCGCCTGCCATCCGACTATCCCTCTTTCTGGCAATATGCCCAATGGCGCTATGACAACCGCAATGTCATTCCCCTATCTGTTGGCGACATCTATTCCGACAAGCTTCAGGCGACGCAAAGCTCCCTTGGCATGCTGGGGTGGGATTTGGAGGATGAAAAAACCCTCCTTTCTTTCGTGCCTGATGAAATAGGCGGCTCAAAAACTGCGGCGAATGCGAAGAAGGCGGAAATTTCCAAGGCGCTCCAATCTGCAAGGAATGCGAAAAAAACCTATTCCGACGAGCTAATCGTGTATAACAAGGTGTCCGACGAAGTGCGAAGCCTCGGCATCCTTGCCACCTACCGCTGGCTTTTCGGCTGGTATTTCAACGGCGACAAGCTGATTCCGGCGGTGCCATGGAAGCTTGTTGTTGAATATACGGTGAAATATACCGACCCTCTTCGCCCTGAGTTTGGCCTGATAAAATTCACAGATTATGCCAAGTACTGGCAACAGTCCGCAAGGGCGCAACTGGACGCATTGTCGGCAATAGTTGAGGCGGGCAATTCCGCATTTGCAGAGGCTGAAAACGAGGCTTCGCAGCTGCACTACATGGGCGTGATGCAGGATGGCTTTCCAACAAACGCGCAGGATGCATACCTGAACTGGACGCACTTCACATCTACCATGCGGCCTATTTGCCTTCGGCAGGGGGGCGCAAAGGCGGAAAATAGCTCGCTTGCCTGGCAGTATTCCGTTGCCCTTTCCATTTCCCGCGAAATGCAGGAGGAAACTCTGCAGCCCCACCAAGATCCGGCATTCTTTGCAGAATATAATGGTGCCCCGCTTCGCGCAAGCGACATGGCCGCCATATTGGCAGGCTACCGGAATTCCACTTTGCTAAAGGGCGCATGGGAAATGCAAAAATCACTTGCGAATTCCAGGCAGGCGGCATTGGGCGCTTTCGAATCGCAAAAAGCCATGGCAAACGGGAACCTATCCCTTGCAGCAGAGGCAATCGCCAAAATCAAGCGAAACGGCCCTGAAAAATTCATCGGCTACGGAAGCCTGATGCCATCCGCCTCTGCGTTCGCGCCATCTGCATCGGCAGGCTCTCCAATCGAGCAGCTCGCATTTGCAGAAAAATCCCATGCGTCTGCAAATGGCGGTTATTCAAAGGCAGACGCAATTTACCGCGCTGCAGCCGAGCAAGGCTATCTTGCCCAGGCAATGCCGCTTATGCGCGCCTCTTCAGGCAATGCCGCCAAATCCCTGAACTCATCCTTGCAGCTCCTCTCCTATATGGAATGGCTCTCATCTGAGGCAACATCTGGCGCGTCCAAGTCGCTTTCTTCATTGCGCGAAAAAATCCAGAAAGCAGATTCATCCACAAGCGGGGGGCTATCATCATACAAACAGGCCAATGCCGCGCTTGCATTGTCTGATGCGGATTATGCAAAAGCCCTGGAGGCCCAAAGCCTGGGGGAAAAATTCCGCCTTTCCATGTCGGCGGCAACACGCGCGCAAGAGGCAAGCGGCTTCCTTGGAAAAAATGACAACTCGAAAGTAGAATGGGAGTATTCGCATGAGTTAGCGCTGGCAAGCCGTCTTGTTGGCAACCTCAATGCCGCATGCCCGGAATACGGGGGCGGCCAACTTGAGCGGAACGTGCAGTGGGCAAGGGAGCAATTCGATGCAATTCCAGAGGCTGCCACTGTGGATAAGCTTGTGCTTTTGCGCGGGTATTCCTCTGCTGCAAAAGAGGCGCTGGGCGCATGTTTCGCGCCGCTAAGGATGCGGCATGCGGCCCTGTCCGCCCAAATTAAGGCCCTGTCTTGGGCGAATCATTCCATATCCGAGTCATTCAGCAGGTCGTTCGGCCCATATGTTTCCGAGGGCGGGGAGTGGACGGATGCGGCTTTTGCCAGCATCGGAGCCGTGAACTCCCTGCTTTCCACATGGGAGCAGAAAGCGGATGGCATGCAGGAGGGCGCACTGCAGGACATGATCTGTGAAAATTCGCGCCTCTCATCCGTCGGGCTCCCCCTGCTTAGGACCGGGGCGTTCGTTTCCATTTCCAAAAGGTTGGAAACGCATTCTGATTACCCCTTGCAAACCGAGGCGCCTTTCGGGGTGAGATGCAAGCTTGGCGAAGACCTCTTTGGCTTTGCCCTAACCGACGGGCCTCCCTATGTGCGCTATGCAGACTTGGACAACGGCAGCGCGGCAATCTATTTTGCCAGCCTTCCTGCGAATGCTTCATTCTCCCTGGTTTTGGTGCGCAACGGCACTTTGTTCCGGGTTGAAAAGTCCGGGGCGAATGTCACGCTTGGGCCGGACGGCGCATTCGCGTATTCTGAAGCGGGTTTCATCCATTCTGGCGCAAATGCGGATTCCCTTGAGGTTTATGTTCCGCTTCCACAAGGCGTCGCCTCGCCAATTATTTCATTCGGGGGCAAGCGGCTTGCCGGCGCCATGGTGGAGGAAAATGGCACGCCTTATGCGTTATTCCATATTTTTGGCGTGCGGCAGGGGAATTCCAAATACGCCCTGTCTGCGTCGGGCAGGGCGGTTATTTTGGAATCGGATTTCACATTCCCAAGCAGCAACCAAAGCGCCGGGCTTTCGCACCTGTTGACGATTTCCAACCTGCCCCTCTCCGACATTCTTGATGCAACCCTCTCCGACATTGCGGCGCAGGACTCGGATTCCATCAAAATTTCTTCGGACACTGCCAAAGTCGAGCTGATAGGGGCGAAAAGGGCGGGCAACCCTTCGTACCGCATCCGCGTATCCCCTTCCCCAGAATCGTTTTCCGCCACGGTTTATTACCGCACCGATGATTTTGCGAATTCCATCCGCAACAAGTACGGCTTGCTCTCAGCCGAAGCACTCAATGCAGGTTACGAAGATAATGGCGGGTACCTGTTGCAGGCAAAAGCCTTGATAGGGTCCGGGGATTTTGCCAAAGCCATGCCTCTTCTATCAAAGGTGGAAGCGGGAATTTCCGAATTGCGCAGCTTGCGCGAGGCAAATGCGCAATATTCCGATTCAATCGGCTTGGCAAACGCCTTCCTGTCCGGCATGCCGGGCGCCGGCGCACAGGATGGGGGCGCCTATGCAAAGGAGATGTTCAAAATTTCCAACTCGCTTTCCTCCGCAATTACGGAAGCGCAATCCATAAACATGTCCGGCAGCCAAAAATCGGCCCTGTCCAAGGTTCGCGCCGCGCTTTTTGACGCCATGTCCGCATCAAGGGAAAAATCCTTTGCGGAATATTCAAGGCTGGAAGCAAACTTCTCAGCTCTTGCCGCTTCCATGGCGATTTCCGGCCTCGATTACCCGGACGGCTTCAACGAAGCCAAATCAGCCCTGGATGGCCTTAAAGGTGCGCTTGAGTTTGGGAATTCATCCGAAGCCATCAGGGCGGCAAGTTTAGCATCATCTAAAATAGGCATGCTTCAAGACCAGGCATTCATGCTCGCGGCCAAATCCTATGATGCGGAATTGGCCTCTTTCCAGGAAATCAAATCCACGTCGCAAGCATTGTCGGACAGGGTGGAAAGCTACTCTTCCTCCCTCACATCATTGCGCTCCTCTTCCTCATTATTTTCCCCCATCCTGGAATCAAAAACCGCCCGGGAATTATCATCATCCGCGCAGTCTGCCGTTGCTTCGGCGGAAAAGGCATCTGCCTCATCCCGCACCCTCTCCTCTCTTGCAGATTTCAAGAAAAAGAACGCAGCCGCCAGTGCCTCTATCCAGGCCGCCTCATCACGGCTTGACGAGGCTTACTCGCATCTCTCCTCCACGGCGGGGGCAAAATGCCGGATTGCGCAGTCTGCAATTGCTGCAATGGGCGAGGGGGGCGCAACTGCAAAATTGCAGGAAGAGCTAGATAGCGCAAATTCCCAGATTTCGCAGGGGAATTTTGCAGAGGCAATACTTCGCTGCGAGGGCATGATTGCGCGCATAAGCGGCAAATCAGCGCAGCAGCAGGATTTCCCTGTGGAAATAGCCGCCCTCACAATTCTTCTTGCCGCAGGGCTTGCGTATGTTTTCTTCTTCCGCAAGCCTCCGGAAAAGCCAATATTCGAAAAGAAGAAGCTTGAGAACTTTTCGGATGCGCTCTAGCCGGTTGCAGGGGCGGCTTCAAATTTTTGCGGGCAATTGCGGAACCGCGTGCATTTCTTCCCATAATGCCTTCATATCCCCAACAGCCGCGAGCCTCCTAATATCCGATAATGGTTTTTATCCCGCGGATATTTTCAAAGTGTCTCCTGTTTCTTGTCATTATGATTTCAATCCCGTTTGCCGTGCATGCTCCGGCTATCAGGTAATCCGGCTCGTTTATGGGCTTTCCGCGCCCTCTCAATTCCTTATATATGCCGGCAGCCTTCCTGGCAACTTCCGCATCTATGTCAAGAACAGCAATGTTCGCGGTAACAGCCTCCAGCGCCTTGAGGTGCTTCTCATGACCTGAATGGAGATCCATTATCCCCCTAAGCGTTTCGTATAGATTGATTGAGGATGTGAATAGGACGGATTCCCGGCGCAGCTCTTCGATTTTGTCCAATGCCCCTTTCTCGCCATCCAGCATGTCAATAAGCGCGGTCGTGTCAAGAAATACTCTCATTGCCTCACATCCCGCCATTTTTCTTCACGCGCCTTTAGCGCCCCCTTCCGGACAATTGCCATCTCGTCGGGATAGTCTTTCAACAGGCCATAGCAGCGCCGTATGTCTTTTTCGTCAGTAAGCCTGACAATCACCTTGGAAAAGCTCTCATTCCCGGTTTTGCGCTCTTTCAGCCTGAGGTAAGCCTCATCAGTTATCGAAATATTCATGCTGCCCATATGGGTATATGTATGTGTAGTTATATTTAAGCCTTGCGAAGCCGGGTTTCCGAAAAATCCATCCGGGCAGCAATCCAAAAACTGCATGCGCCATCTTATTCCTACAGTTATGCCATCAAATCCACGCCTGATGATGCCGTCTTATCTATCGGTTTATGTAAGTATTGCGTTTTCATTCCAGTTAGCACTTCGTCATCCGTCCATACCCATTTCGTTATTTTTATAAACCCTTCCAGCCATATTAGCGCCCATATGGAGAAATTAAAAAATGAGATAGCGGGAGAAATAGCCCTGTCCGCCAACCCCGGCTCCACGATGAAGAAGTGGAGGGAGATATTCGCCATCACGCAGACTGACTTGGCGAACTATATGAAAATCTCATGCTCAACTATTTCGGATTACGAGGGCAACAGGCGCGCCTCCCCCGGCACCGCGGTAATCAGGCGCTTTGTAGAGTCATTATTCTCAATCGACAAGAACAGGGGCAACCCCATACTCTCAAAGCTGGGGCAGGGCGTGGAGCGCACAGAGCAGTTTTTCGAGACGCACGAGTTCGCATCCACGCTTTCCGCAATCGACTTCCAGAAAATGGTGAACGGCAAGGTTGTTGCAGGCGAGGAATTGATGAAAGCCAAGAAAATCTACGGCTACACGCTTATGGATTCCCTGAAAGTGATCCTGGAAATGCCCTTCAACCAATTTCCGAAACTTTACGGAACGATGTCCGAGCGCGCGTTTATTTTCACGCAGGTCTCAACCGGCCGCTCGCCCATGGTGGTGATTCGCGTCACCCCGATGAAGCCCTCGCTTGTGCTTTTGCACGGCATTGACGAAGTCGATGCATTGGCGCTCAAAATCGCGGAGAAGGAGCAGATTCCGGTAATTACGACAAAAATGGACATCCCGAAAATCAAGGAGTGCTTGAATAAAATTTAGATTTGGCGCATGTCAGGATTTGATTTCCATGTCAATTGCCGGGATTGTCGGATATGGCGCGTGCGTGCCCGAATTTCGGATAAAGCCATCCGAAATCGCGCGCGTGTGGGGCGAGGAGCCGGACCGCATCGTCAAAGGATTGGGGCTAACCGAGAAGGCAGTGCCTGACATCGACGAGGATGCCGGCACATTGGCGGTCGAGGCCTCCCGCAATGCCTTGCAAATGTCCGGCATTGACGCGCAAAGATTGGGCGCGGTGTATGTGGGCAGCGAATCCCATCCATATGCGGTCAAACCAACTGCGGCAATGGTTGCCGAAGCAATCGGCGCCACTCCTGACCTTACTGCCGCGGATTTGGAATTCGCCTGCAAGGCCGGCACTGCCGGGATGCAGATTTGCATGGGCATGTGCGGCTCAAACATGATAGAATACGGCCTTGCGGTTGGCACGGACACCGCGCAGGGAAAGCCCGGTGACGCGCTCGAGTATTCGGCGGGCGCAGGGGCGGCCGCAATGCTCATCGGCAGGCAGAAGGGCGAATGGCTTGCGGAATTGGAAGCCACCTTCTCCTTCACAACCGACACTCCCGACTTCTGGAGGCGCCAGCATGCGGAATTCCCATCGCACGGGGGGAGGTTCACAGGCACGCCTGCTTATTTCCGCCACGTGCTTGGGGCAACGCAAGGGCTGTTCGAGAAATGCGCCATGACCGCGGCGGATTTCGATTATTTCGTGTTCCACCAGCCAAACGGCAAATTCCCCCTTGAAGCGGCGAAGAAAATGGGCATAGATGTTGCGAAAGTGATGCCCGGCTTGATGACTCCGGTCATTGGCAACACGTATTCCGCATCAAGCATGATTGGATTGTGCGCGGTGCTTGACATTGCAAAGCCGGGGCAAAGGATACTTGTCACGTCATTCGGCTCCGGGGCCGGCTCGGATTCATTTAGCATAAAAGTGACTGATAAATTAGAAGCCGCGAGAAAAAGGGCAACGCATCCGCTTGCATGGTACGTTGGAAGGAAAAAATACCTGGACTACGGGCTGTATGTGAAGCACCGCAGGAAGCTGAAGTCATTATGATTTTAGGGGCTGTTTTCTATGCGTGACGTTGCAATTGTTTGCGATGGGCTCGGCAGGAGTTGCGAGGATAGCATTTGTTGCATTGATTGATTTGTTGGTGTTGTTATGCGTGACGTTGCAATTGTGGGTGTGGGCATGTCCAAGTTCGGCGAGGAATGGGGCAGGGGCTACCGCGACCTGATTATCGATGCCGGCACCAAGGCAGTCACCGATGCCAACCTGTCCGGGGCGGAAATAGACGGCATGTATGTGGGCACAATGGCGCCCGGAAGGCTGATTGGGCAGGAGCATGCCGGCGCCCTGCTTGCGGATTTCCTTGGGTTAAACCCGATTCCCTCCACGCGCTGCGAAGCCGCATGCGCATCCGGCGGAGTGGCTTTTCGGCAGGGCTACATGGCAGTCGCATCAGGCATGCACGACTGCGTTGTGGTGGGCGGCGTTGAGAAAATGACAGACGCGCCAGGCGGCGACGTTGTTTCCGCATTGGGCGGGGCAGGCGACCAGGAATGGGAGCTTTTCATGGGCGCCACTTTCCCGGCGCTCTATGCATTTTTGGCGCGGCGGCACATGGCTGAATTTGGCACCACTTCCGAGCAGCTTGCCGCAGTCGCAGTGAAGAACCACAAGAATGCCTCGCACAACAAATACGCCCAATACCAGAATGAAATCACAATAGAGCAGGTGCTAAAGAGCAAAATGGTGTCTTCCCCCCTGAGGGTTTTCGACTGTTCACCAATAACCGATGGCGCGGCTGCAGTGATCCTGATGCCGCTTGAAAATGCGCGCAAGCACACCGACACTCCAATCAAAATCATCGCATCTGCGCAGGCATCAGACACGCTCGCATTGCATGACCGCAAGTCATTGACAAAACTGGCAGCTACCGAAACAGCCGCGAAAAACGCATTCGCGCAGGCAAAGCTGGCCCCGAAAGACATCGACGTTGCCGAAGTGCACGACTGCTTCACAATAGCCGAAATTCTCGCAATAGAGGATATAGGGTTTTTCAAGAAAGGCGAAGGCGGCAAGGCGACCGAAGAAGGAAAAACAGCACTCAATTCCGAGATTTCCATCAACACATCCGGTGGCCTGAAAGGCTGCGGGCACCCGGTTGGCGCAACCGGTGTGAAGCAGGTGGTGGAAATTGCATGGCAGCTTCGCGGCCAGGCAAACGGAAGGCAGTGCACCGGGGCAGAAATAGGAATGACGCACAACGTGGGCGGCAGCGGCGCAACTGCCGTTGTGCACATAATGCAGAGGGTAAACTGACCAACTGAAATTCAGGTGTTTATTATGGCAGAAAATATCGCGATAACATGGAGGCGCATTCCGGAGCGCTACCGCATGGAGGGAAGCTGCTGCAAGACATGCGGCGTCAAATTCTTCCCGCCGCGCAAATTCTGCCCCACTTGCAGGCGCAAGGGAAAGATAGAAATGTTCAAATTCTCAGGCAATGGCAAAATATTCACTTTTTCAGAAGTGTTCGTGCCACCTTCCGGCTATGAATTGGAGGCGCCATACGTGCTTGCCATAATAGAATTGGAAGAGGGCGGCTGCGCTCGCGTCACCGGGCAGGTCGTGGGCGTGTCGGATGCCGATGTGAAAATCGGAGACAAGGTGGAGATGATTTTCCGCAAAATCCTCGATGACGGGGAGGAGGGGCTCATCCATTACGGCTACAAGTTCAGGCTTGTAAAATAAATAAACAACAAATATAAACTTCCCCGCATTTGTCCCACCCGATGGGAAATGCATATCTGTCCATTCGTGCGCTGTTTTCGTCATGCGCAATCCTGCTTCTGCTAGTGCATCTCCCGTATTCTGCCAACCCTGTGAATGCCACCACCTCGGTCGGCACTCCAGTGACGCTGCCGGTCATCCCAACCACCCTTGCAAGCGTTACCGGAATGCCTGCAAACATCTCGCTGCAAATCAACTCCACCACGCTGCACTGGCAGGGATTTTACGGAAACGTCACAGGCTCGCTTTCCTTGGGGTATGGCGCATCCCGCCTGAAAAGCTGGAACCTAAGCTCCAAATCCGGGCAGGTGTACATTTCAACCTCCTCAAACATCAACTTCAGCCAGATAAATTCGACATCCGTAAACTTAAGCGATGTTGACAGCGCATTCTCGTTCCTTTCAGGCGCGGACGATTCCGCCGCAATCACGGGCGTTGCAAATTCAAACTCGGCAATAAACATCAGCCACTATCAGCTTGCCGCAAGCTCCCGCCCTGTGATTTATTCGCGCGACAAGGCCGGCGCGGCCTCTTGGCAGCAGATAATTCTAGCGCACAGCACTCCCTCCGGCAAGGACTCCCTTGTTTTCGCCGGCATACTGCGCGATGCAGCGCAATCCTTCAACGGCCAGTCCGCCGACTTCCAGATAGTGGTGCCCACAAGCGGAATACTCAACACCACTGGCGAGTCGTATTATTTCTACGGCGAAGTGCGCTGAGGCGGTTTCATGTACAAAACCATAGAAAAATACTTCCGCCGCCGCTCCGCAGGCAGGCTTGTTGTAGAGTCATTCCTGCGCCACGGCCTGTCTGTGGATGGCAACGGGCGGATTTTCTGCGGCCCGTTTGAAATGGCTCCTGCCAAGATGGGGCGCGCCATCGGGGTGGACCGGCGCGTGGTGATAGCCGTGGCAAGGCAGATTGCGCAGCACAATGATTTGCTTGTCATTTTCGGCAAATTGCAGCCGCGCGCCTACATTGGCGAGTCGGCGAAAAAGTTGGGCTTCGATTCCATCGAAATTTCCGCGGATGCGCACTCCGCCGGCATAGTCGGGGCGGTGGCAAAAATATTTGCCGACAACAAAATAATGATACGCCAAATAATAGCCGACGACCCGGACCTTTTCCCAGAGCCGAAGCTAAACATCGTTGTGGATGGGAGGCTTCCATCGCGCGCGCTGGCGCAAATCCGCAGGCTTCCCATGGCGGAAAAAATAGCCATTAAGTAACATTATATTCCCTTGCCCCATTATCTGCGCATGCAGGCAGGCAAGGTGGAAATGGAAACGAATTTCAAGCGCATACTTGACCGGGCGCACACCAACCCGGAAAAGGGGCTTGCAGCCTTGGGAAACGTCTTTTGCCGGCATCTTAACATGTCCTTCGGGCTGAACAGCCGGATTTGGATTTACGACAAGAAATTGAATGTGTTCCACCCGCTTTCAAAAAGCATGGAATATCCGCCTGCCGCCTTCCCGGCAATAAAATTTGAAGCCGATTACTCGGACCAGCGGGAAATCCAGCGGTGCTTCGGCGGGCGGACAGTTTTCCTTTACAATCCTGCAAGCGCAAGCTACATCAGCGGCAATGCCCGCGAGCTTGAGTTCCTGCATTTTTCACAGGTGGCGCTGCTTCCGATTTTCACCCCCCACAAGAGCCTCGGCGTGGCGGCAATAGATTTTGCAGACGATGGGGGCAAAAGCGCCGCCTCGCTTCTGCGTCAAGATGCATTCGACAATACATGGCACAAGGGCGATGACCTAAAGATTTTCTTCAGCTCCTTCAACCAATCCCTAAAATCATTGATAGGGCTTAAGAATGCGCTTGGGCACCCAAACGCCCGGCTTGTTTCCATGGTGATTTCCTCAGTCGGCAGCCTTGAGGCTGGGGCCAAGGCAGCCCTGGATGCCCTTGCAGGCGGCAACTTCAGCATCGCGCGGCAAGCCATCGAACAGGCGCTCTTAAGCCTGTCCGAGCTTGGGAAAAACGCCGCACGCCTGCCCTCGGACGGGAAAACAATTTTCAATGTCATCGAACTTGTGAGGGAAGAATGGAAAAATGCGCACGCCGCAGGCAGGATTAACGGCAGCGAATTGGCAATCCTCTGGAGGGGCGGCATGGCCGTGGCTGCAAACCATTGGTTGCTCTCCAAAGCAATCGCAGACGTGCTTGTGGAAGCATCCAAATGCAGCCCGGATGGCAATGTGCATTTTGGCATTTCGGTCGCAAAGGGCAATGATGGCAAGCAGATGCTCGCCCTGTCCTTCAACCACCATGGGCCAAAAATAGGCCCCCCGCAGGGCGTATTCCCGGAGAACGACCCGCTTTCCTATGCCCGCTCCATGTTGAATGGCGAGAACTGCTCCATCCTGCGCACTCAAAACGGGCCCGGGCAGTCTTTTTTCATCCTAATGCCGCTGGGGCAAAACTAAATGAATTTCACCCCGCGTAAGCCCAAGGGGGCTGCCGCCCCCTTAGTCCGTGTCGGCGCTCGCTCCGCTCGTGCGCCTGACTGCGTCAGGCTTACGCCAAGCCCCGAGGCTTGGCTGTGCCGAACACTCCCAGCCTTCGGCTGAAGGCCGCCCCCCTGGCACTTGCTCGGCCTCGCCCCCCGCCTAGATGAATTTCACCCCGCAGCTTGGGCACTGCAGCATGTAATAGTTCGCCTTGTAAGCCCCGGGGGGTTGCACCCCCCTGGAGCTTACTCCTCCTCGCCCCCCGCCTAGATGAATTTCACCCCGCAGCTTGGGCACTGCAGCATGTAATAGTTCGCCTTGTAGCCGCAAAGAGGGCAGATGTACGACGGCGGCCTGTATTCCTCCTCTTTCTTTGGCACAAACGACATGCCGCATTTGGCGCATGCCGCAGCCGATACGTCGTTTTTCTCCTTGCAATTCGGGCATTCTATCCTGAACATGGATGAAACATGCGTGCCGCAGCCTGGGCAGCGCACCATGTCCGTGGTCAATTTTTCCTTGCACTTTGGGCATTTCGCCTCAATGGGCGCCCTTTTTTCCCTGGTCAGCCCCCCGGATAAAGCCTCCTTGAGCATGGACAGGATTCCCATGGCATACGCATTGATGCGCTGCCTAAAAAAATCTTCCCCCCTCATCATTGTTTTATGCTCGACGCATTTTCGATTTTCAGCGCCTTTGCATCCGCAATGGATTCGGAATGGGCATTTTTTGCAGCCACTGCAGCGCTATGCGCACTGCTCACGTTGTGGAAATCCGATTACCGGCGCGTGGTGCCAATCCTGTCGGTAATAGCCATCTCCCTGCTGCTCTCCCTTGCCCTAAAGCCGGCGCTCGCTCTTGAAAGGCCTTGCGAGGGGGGGATGGCGCGGGGCATTGATTGCCCCCAGGGCTTCTCATTGCCATCTGTGCACACTGCCGTAGCATTCGCCCTTGTGGCAGCCACGGTGGGCCTGCGGACTTTCCCGATTTATTTCATCTGGGGGCTGCTTATCGGCATATCACGGGTTTACCTGAACGTTCACACCGTATCTGATGTTGGCGCAGGCATCGCCATAGCCATTTTCTCCACTGCAATTGTGGACAGCCTTGGCATTTCCGAGGGCATTTTCGCCATGCGCGGCCTGCACGCGCCAGGCGGCTCTGGCAGGCATCTCTATGCCCGCGACGAATTCACCCGCAAAATCGTGCAGGCTTTCATCGGGCTTGTGGCGATATTCTCATCAATATATCTTGGGATGGGCAATACTGTTCTTGCAGTCACATACTGCCTTGCCGCAGGGCTTGTGCTATTCCACCTGAAATCCTACGGGCACAACATGCCCATTGTCGACCGAATCCTTACGCGCCTTGAGCGCCCCTCCTCCCCTGCAGGATTCGGGGCGCTAAACTTTTTTGCAGGGCTATTGATTTGCCTCACCCTGATCCCAAGCCCCCAGCTTGCGCTCTCCGCAGTGTTCGTGCTGTCCATATCCGACGGCGCTGCCGCGTTTTTCGGCAGGGGCTCAAGGGGCCTGCCGCACCATCCGCACAAGACATACCGCGGCTCGCTTGCGTTTTTCCTCTCAGCGCTTCCGGTCTATTTCATCGGGGGCGTTCCTGCCTTGATTCTTGCCACGCTTGCCACGCTTATCGAGTCGCTTCCGCTGCCCCTGGATGACAATCTTACAATCCCATGGGCCGGCGTCATTGCATTCTCTGCGCTAAGGGCGTTCGGGTAAGCTTCCTTGCCCCCACACAAATCGCATTTTTTGCACTTAGGGCGCTTGGATAAAACTCCTGCCCTATGCAAGATTATTTTTTCTTTTTTTGAGGGTGCTGTTTCCTCTCAATTTCAGGCGGCGTGTATTTTGGCGGCTGCATTTTGCGGTAAGCATAAAGCCCGGCCAAAGCCGCGCCTGCGAGCATAATCAGCATCACAAACGCCACCCCCGCAGCCGCAATGAACCCTCCATCCTGGCTGCCCGCCTGCGGCGGCTTTGCACCAGGCTCATCAACCACTGGCGGCGGCGCTGTTTCCTGGGGCGGCGCTGCCTGCTCCTGTTCAGGTGGCACTATGGGCACATCGGTCAATGCCTGCAAATCATTCCAGGTGAAAACATATTTTCCGCCCTCAAGCGCGTTCACTCCCACCTGCCCTGATTCATCTGTGGTGAGCGACAGCGTGCCAGATGGCGTTGATGCGGAAATTTTTTCCCCGACAAGGGGCCTGCCGCCTTCCTTAAGCGTAACCACTATCAAATCCCCAACTGTCGCCTGCTGCTGGGAGGAAAGCACGGGCTTTTCCTTTACCGGGGGCTTCACTTCCTCTTTCTTTTGCACGGTTATGTCCTGGTACAGGGCGTCTTTTGGGGCAAGCTCTTTTTCCGCAGGGTCGATGATGTCCGAGCCGTTGTTGAGGCGCAGCGAATATTTGCCGGGGAGTATGTATGGGAAGATGTAATACCCGCCGGGCTGTATTTTGGCGGTGGAAATTATTTTCCAGTCCGAAAGAAGATAGATGCTTCCGGCGTCATAATTGCCTTCTCCCTTCACCTGCCCATACATCAATGCTGTCTGGCGCTTGTTGTTCATCACAGTCTTAAGTTCGGTGTCCGAGTTGATTGTGACAAGGACAATGTGCTCCGGATACCCGTTGCGCAGCAGCCTTAGGAAATAGGCGCCCGCATCAACCACAAGCTGCGCCTTGCCATGCACGTCCGCGGTTGCGGATGCGGCGGCAGTCTGCCCCTTTAGCGCCTCAACCCTTGTTGTGAAAAGCTTGGTGCCAAATCCGTCCTCCACCGTGACATTGAGCGTGTAGGCAAACGCTCCCCCAAGAAGCGCAAGCGCCAATAGCAGAAAAATGGCCTTTCCCATCCTATCATCCCCTTCGGCGTAAACTCTTCGGCTATGTTTAAAAACCAAGCCTCCGCCAATTTGCCTTGGTGCATGCCTTGTCCTCTTTGCGCATTCAAACAAGGGGGCGAGGCATTGCCGCAGGGCCGCTTGATGCAGATTCACATCTTGCCGGCATGGTTCCTGTCCTGCAAAATGACGCGCGGGAAAAACTTGCTGCCGCAGTATTGAGAATTGCAGAAGGAATTCCAAAGCTCAAGGATTTGGGCATCGATCTGCAGGAATTGTCGGATTACCTTGCCGGCGTGTCCGACAAGAAAATCACAGTATCTGTTTCAGGCAAAGACTATCCGTCTGAAAATGAGCAGCGCGCGCTGATGGATTATGTTCTTGGCAAGGAAAGCCCTTTGCGGGAATTGATTGTGGGCATTGTCGCCAAATTCGGCAAAGAGCTGATACCCGAAGAATACCTAAAGCTTCTTTATAAAAAAGACGATTTCAACGAAGGCGGCACAGGCCTCACTCCCGAACCGGGCAACATGTATTCTTTCGACCTTGAGCGCACGGTTTCTCCGGAGGAAATCGAGCGGCGGATAACCTCATCTGATGCGATAATGAAGAAATTGGGCATAGGCAATGCTGCTGCATTAACTCCCGCCAAGCCGCAAACTCCAAGCACTTATGATGCCGGACTTTCTGTAGATGACGAAATTATTTTGAGCGACGAGGCTATGCGATATGCGAACTCCTTTGTTTCCGGCGCATACACGCTCCTGAATTATTCGGCATGGCAGGATTTGAGGGCTTTCATTTCGGCTGCCGAAAGCTGCGAAAGCGCCATGCCTCTTCTTGCCAACAACCTGCAATACCTAACCCCCAAAAACCGCAAGGCAGTTGAAATGGCGATGAATAAGCTTGCGAAAGCCGGGTTCATCAATTCCGGGGGCGCGGATTTGGTTGCGGAGGATTTGGCAAAATCCGAATATTCCCCCAAGTCTTTTGCGAGCGAAGTAGCACGCCAGATGCAGGCGCTTAATGCCCTGGACAGGGCAGCCCACGATTTTGTTTTCAGCGGCTCCTACTCCCCCTCAATAATAACTTCCCAGTCGAACCTGATAAGTGGAAAGTCAGGCGACTATGCCATCCGGGCGATTTATGGCAACCTTGATACTGCTTTGCAAATCCTGTCAAAAATATTCAGCCCGCAAGGAAACGGCAATTCATACATCGATTCGACAGGCTGGGGGGAAAAAAGCCCTTCCGCCAGGCTTTCCTATGTTTATTCCCTGATTTCACAGCATCCGGAAAACTTCGAGCGGGCATATGATGCCGCGCAATCGCACAACAAGGATGCCGCCATCGCCCTCATCGATTCGAAAAAAATCCACATCACCCCGAAAGAGGGGGACGATTTTTCAAGCTCGGTGTGGCCGCAGCTTCGCACTGTAGACATTCTCACCCAGCGAAACCCGTACAACATGCTTGAAACCGCGGCCGGGCTTGCCATGCTCTCGGATTCCGAGGCGGCGCCTTTCATCGATATCAACATAAATGCCGGAGGCGACCTGCAGACATCCACTGAGCTTGCCATCGGGCTGTTGGCAGACATCGAGCAAATGAAAATTTCTATTTACGGCGCCCCCCCAAAAAGCCCCGCAGAATTCAAAAAGGAATTCGACCCTTTGCTTGAGATATTCGATGCAAATTACAAACTCATATTGGCTGCAAGAGGAATGGACGACCCCGCAGTAAAAACGCTCACCGCGGCTTGGAATTCATTTGGCAATTCCACCGACATTTACGACCTTGCTAATGACCCGGCCCAATCTGATTTGCTGGCGCGCAAAATCGGCTCCCTTGAAGCCGCATTCGGGCAAATCGCAAATTCCGCATACGGGGCAAATCCCCTCCTTCAAATGCTCAAGGCGGGCGCCTCGCCAAACTCAATGCCGGTTGGGGCAATGCTCGAAATTCTCTCATCCGATGCATGGAAAAAAGTGTTCCCGGATTCCTCGATGCTTGATTTGGGCACAAGAAGCAACATCATGTTGAGGGTGCTTGGCGATGCCGCACAAGTTTACAAATCCAATTCCCCAAGCAACAGGCATGAACAATTGATGAAATATCTTGGAGCGGTATCATCTCTTGAATTGAACATGGATGTGCTCATGTCGGACATGGTGCAGAAATTCTTCAGGGAAACCGAAGGCGGGGTGCTCAAGGTCGTGGTGCCACTTGAAAATTATGCGCCGCGCCTTTATCTTGGCGGCGACATCTCCCCCGAATCCATTTTCGCCCAATTATGGGGGCATCCTATGTATGGATTGAACAGCCCAATAATCCCCCTGAAGTCAACCGGCGCGTTCCCATACGATAGCGACGTGGGCTGGAGGCTCCAAAGCCTTCGGGCGGACAACCAACGTTTCGTGCGCGGCCAATGGGGCCCAGTCACTGTGAGGGAATACCTGTTGCGCCCGGTAAGCGAATACCGCGCTGATGAAACAAGGGCATATGACCTTCTTGCGGGGGTGCTTCGCGACTACATGGGAAAACCCGATGCAATGGGAGGCCCATGGAACGCAAGGCTTGGCTACGCCCACACCGAAGCCCTTGAAAAGACGGATGGCGGCACATTCTCATACCGCTCAAACCCAGCGCCAGGCTCGTATATGAGCGTGGATGGCAACTACAATGCTGTTGAAGGAACGTCTTATGACTCCGATTCCTATCAATGGCTCGGCTCAGCGTCGAACTGGCCCAACATGGGCGATGCGCTTGTGCGCACTCTCCAGACAAATGGAAATTTGAGATGGAACGAGCCTGCAGGAAGGCTTGCGCTTTCAGGAACCGGATTGAAAACCGTAGACCAGAACGAATACGGATACCTAAATTCATCACTCTATCATAATAGCGATTTGGTGGCGCTTGTGCGCAACAGCTACCATGAGACAGCAAGGGGCGCAAAGAAAACCCTATTCAGGGATGTCGACTTGGGCAGCGTTGGCGATGACATGCTGAAGACAAGCCAGACCGGGCAGGCTATCGGGCTTACATCCGATGCTAAACTCCTGAGCATTGTGGAGCAGGCAAACGGTAAATTGTACGTACTTGGGCTTTCCAATGCGGCCAAAACCACATTATATGTGAATCTCTATAATGATGGCACTGGGCAGGTGTCAAGCTCGGATGGAAGCATTCCAGTGCGCACTTTCAGCTTCAACCCTACGGATGGGGAAGTGTTTAGCAGCACAGGGACTATTGGAAGTGAAGTCCAGGACACATATGTCAAGGTGTACAACCGCATTTACGGCACGCTTTGGACAAGGGCAATATACACAAAGGACAGCGCAGTGTACAACGACATCCTTAAGGCAACCAACGCGGCATCGCGTGATGTTGACGATGTCCAGAATTATCTTGTGTCCGGCGGCACACCGGTTTCCAATATCGTCCAGGTACGCGCGGCATACGAGCACGCCAAAGTGAATCGCGCGCAAAAAAACGCCCCAATCCTTGAAAAAGGCTACGATGGCTGGATGGTGGGCGTGACATTCGGCAATACGGTCGGTGCAATTGCAGCGCAGACCATAGACCAGGAAAGGGCGGAAGGGGTGCAGGTGCAGGTCGCAGGGCAAAAATACCCGACTTTCAGCACCACCATCAGCCATTTTAGGATTCTTGACAGCAGGCTAAGGAGCTACGGCGGCTCTCTTTACGCCTATGACTATGGGAACGAATATTTGCGCCGAGGATGGCAAAGCCGCGAGAATGAGCCGAAAACAGACCTAGGGCAATTTGAAATCGGCTCGCATATCGGATTCGCGCAGTCTGATTATTTCAAGGCAATGGTTCTATCATCTCTCAATCAGGATTACGGGCCGGAATTCGGAAAAACATCCAGGGCAGGAAAAGACACATGGCTTGCGGCAAATGCCGGCTACACTTCCAGCCTACCTATGGGCTCGCAGGCCGATTACATTTTCAATGCCTACACCCTGCTTCACTTTGCCCCGCAGAAAAATCCGGATGGCACAGTTGCCCTTGATGCGTATGGCGCCCCAAAACAAATATTCCAATCGGGATTTTCGGGCATTGAGGGAAAAATAGGCAAGGATTTCACCAGCATTTACCAGAACCAGAAATACGACACCGGCAATGTGCGCCACTCAGGCGCAGTCAGGGCAAATTCCGGGGATTGGAAATGGGAGCTGTCGGGTTCTATTTACAAATATCCCTTCTACCGTTTCAACAGCGGCGTGTCAAGCCTCACCACGGGCGTCCAGAATTTGGCAACGCAGGCCCAGAAATACACCGACCTTGTGGCCGACAAACAACTGTTTCTTGACCATCGCAGGGAGAATTACCTCAACCAGCAGCAGGGGCAGCTCTCCTATGCCGCGAACAGCCTTTTCACCTATTATGACATGGGCTATTCCCTTCTCTGGAATCTTGGGGCAGGCAGGATTTCCGACCTGTCATTCAAAGGCCAGCAGAAGGATGGCTCCTCATTTTCCCTTGGTTTTTCAAACGTGCAAAGAGCGGAGGGCAAAGGCTATGTGCTTGCCGGTTTCGCGGACATAAGCCGCAGTGTCGCAGTGGCGCTAAGGACCGAAACCACCGACAAATTTTGGAGCGATTACAAGGTTTCCGGCGGCGGAGTAATGATAAACGGCCCCAAACGCCCGGGCGACGGGCCTCTTTGGAAGGTGGCGGCATACGCAAGCAGGATTGACGTGCCTACCGCGCAGGCGGCATTCCAGAATTCCGTCCTATACCCAATGGGGGGAAACGCGAGCAAACTCGGGTTCGCCGCAAGGGTTGGCTTTGATGATGCGATGCTTGAAATCACCAGGGCAGAAGACAAGCTCTGGATGCTAAAGACGGGCTATCTTGGGAAGAATTTCCAAATATTCGGGGATTTCACGGAAATTGACAAGGCATACCGCAAGTTCGGGCTGATGAGCGGCGCCTATTTTGGCCGGGAATGGAAGCTGCTGTTTGAGGCCACATATGACACATTCGAGCAATGGCACCGCGTTTATGCGAATGCCGAGCTTACCAAATATGCCTTCTTCTCCGACTCTTTCAGCATGGGCGGGGGGTTCTCAATGGAGCGAAAATGGTGGGGGCAGACAGGCCAGTCTGCAAATTCATGGACTGTTTACCTGAAAGCAGGCACTTCGCTTTGGTGATTTGAAAGCCTCCCCATTGCTGTTGCCCTGTTTTATCGCCGTGCGCCCTGCTTATACGTTTAAAAACCAAGCCTCCCCCATCTTACCGTCGGGGTGTTATCAATGGCTGCGATTTATGCGCAAAGGCGCGGCACTAAGGGCGGCGCAGAAGACGAGCCGCAAGTGAGCGCAGGCAGCGTGCCATACCACTCCACTTTCATCATGGCGCCAGGGCCAGAGGAGAATCGGCAGAAGCTTTACGCCGCAATCAAAAATGTAATCGACACCTCGCCCCAGCTGAAAGATTTCCGCGCCGAGTCAAAGAAATTGGGCCTTTCGCTTGACAAGCTTGCAGGCTACCTTGCAGGCGTCGATAACAACTCCATCACCATCTCAATATCCGAGAAGGACTACCCTTCGATCGAGGCCCGGCGCGCATTCTTGGACAGGATGAAGGGCAAGGACAGCCCGTTCATCCCTCTTATGAGGGAAATAAAGGCGAATTTCAAGGAGCTTGTCCCCCAGCCTGGGGAAGGCGAAGAATCCTACCTGATGCCCCGTTATGAGCCAGACGGATACGCAAAAGGAGGGTCGGGCCTGTGGTTTGACAAGCCTACCCAAACATATTATTTCGAGCTTGAGCGCACGGTTGCTCAAGATGAAATCAACAGGCGCATAACCTCATCCGATGCGATAATGAAGAAATTGGGCATTGAACAGGAGGCTCCCTCTTCGCGGGGATCCGTGGTGCCGCCTGTGCCAACTCCAAACCCAACACCAGGCGCCACCGAAGTCGCCCCTCCACAAATCGACGCGGTGAAACAGGAGGCGGATTTCAGGTCACTATTAACTCGGGTCAAGGTTCAGCTTGACCTTCTTTCCAAACTTTCGGATTATGACCAGTTGAACGGCGTCCAAACAATAATTAGCAACCTTGACGAGTTGCTGACTTCGTTTGAAAAGATGAAAACCGACTCGCCGGAAAAGGCGGAAGACATGAAAAAGAGGCTTTCAGCCGTGCTTGAGCCTTACGCCTCCTCGCTGCCGGAAATATTCCGCAGCGCAGTGACGCAGGACCGCTCCACCGGCAACCTTTACACAATAAATACCGGCGCAATCCGCACAGCTGTGTCATACCTTTCGGATGCCATAACCGCCCTGAACGCATTCGACACCCTTCTTGGCCAGAAAGTGCTCCAGTCCGATCCGACTGCGTCCGACCTTGTTGGCCTCAAGTCCAAATTCGACGCAATGAACTCGCCATCGCTGCGCATTTACCTGAACCACCTCCTCACCGAAAGGTACGGCCCGAACGGAGAGGGGCTCGCAGGTATGGTGCAGGCGCTTGCATTGCCTGATTTTGGCGGAAGGTCCGCGGTAGACAACTACATGAGCACCATGCTCACGCTTATCCGGCCCGGTGGCGACAACTCCCGCGCAATGGCACGCACGGCATGGCAGGAGCTTGAAAGCCAATTCCCGCCGCAATCCACAGGCCAATCACTGCCCCAAATGCTGGCCGCAAGCCAAATCCTTCTCTACAATGCCAGCTCCAGCATAGCATCCGGGGTGCGCCAGGCATGGGATTTCTATTCCCAGCTCATGGCTGCAAAAACATTCCCATCCCTCTCATCGATAGGGGAGGCAGAACTGATCACCGCGCTGCAGGCTACAAAAAGCATGCCCGCAGGCACGCAGTACCTGCTGCTTGGCAACAAGGAATTTTTCGAGAACGCCTCGCGCCTCCAGTCCGCCTCCTCGCAGAGCACCGCAGCATCTGGCCAATTGCCGATGGGGACGCTGCTTGTGAGCACGGAAAACGACATAGCCAAATTCCAAACCGCCCTGGGCAAAGCCGGGCTGCCAGCCCCGGATGCCATCTCGCTTGGCGTCATTTCGGCGCTGCAGGACGGGCAAACCACCCCAATTTCGCTTGGGGGCAACAACTATGTCGTGGAGAGGAAAGCGGGCCAGCTGAACCTATACGAATCGGCTTCCGACTCTTCGCTTGCCACCAGGCTGCAGGCATACAACCTTGCGGCTTCCTACCTGTCGCAGCTGTTCAACAACAAGCCCCACGAGGAGCGCTACGAATCCATGAACAGGGCCATGATGCGCTTTGCCTCAATTACGACCGAGGGCGACCTTGTAACCGACCTCAAGATTCTCAATATCTATGGGCTTGACCAGGGGCACATCGGGATAATAAAGCCGTGGTGGCTGCGCATGCAGAACATGGCGCATGATTTCAACTCCACGCTGCCTTTCATTTACGCCACGTTCAGGCAGAACTCGCTGTTTGATTATTTCATCGACCCGCAAGTGTACCCCAACATGGCGCCATACCAGACTTCGCTCCCATATGCATTCGCCACCAACGAATATTACGAGAGGCTCTACCATGCCACTTCTCCGGAATCGCGCATAATGCAGGTATATGCGTATGACAATTTCATCGGGCTCACCCCCGACATGGTGTCTGTATGGTCGCAGATGGAAAAGATTTACAGGGACATCCTCGGCACAGGCGACGCGCCGCTTAGCATCCGCGAGCACGACATCCTTGCGGCCACAAGCGGCAACGAAAAATCCCGGGCCGCAGACTTGCAATATTATGGAAGGGGCGAAAAGTCCGGGCAGTTCATTTCTGCCGAAGCTTTCGGCAGCGTGGGCGCCACCAAGGGAAGCACCTACACGCCGGATGTTTCCGGGGCGCCCGGGCTGTATTCTGAATTCAACACATCTGAAAAAACAAGGGGGCTTGTCGAGGCGCAGGGCGCGATGGTGGACATTGCAAACACGCGCCTGTGGCAGGGCCTGGCAAGATTGAGGTATGACAAGACCCAGAACATCCGCACGGATGATGGCAAATACGTGGATGGCTATGGATTTGAGGCGCAAACGGTGTCCCGTGACGAGGACGTCTACCTGCGCTCGACATTCCCGGGGGCAAAGCGCGGCTCCATGATAGTGAACTTCTTCGAGAGGGCAAGGGAGGAATTCCCGAAAAAAACCGCAACGGGCGGCAAGCAGAACGTGTTCGACCTTATCGACGGCGAAATACTTGTCCACCTTGATGAGGGCTGGGCAAGGGCGATGATTTCAAAGGACCAGTTCCAGCAGCTCATGAAGGATTCGGCAGGAAAGGGCATGCCGACAATGGAGGATGTGGTGAAGCACTCTTTCGTGGAATACTCCCAGAAATGGGGCGCGAAAGTGAAAACCGACATTGCCGCGGAATCCGATGTGCGCAGGTACGGCATATCCAAGCTGCCTGGAAACAACCGCGTCGGGCTAATGATGATACTCCAGCCGGGAATAGATGCCGCCATCGGCGCGGCAAAAACCACCACAGGGGACTATTGGGTGGGCATACAGGGCGGCTCGGGCGCGCACGTGGTGGCGGGCAACTTCTACATGTTCAACGACACCGGCAAATCGTCGCTGCCCACAGTGGGCGGATATGGCACGGTGCCCGGCTTCAACCAGTACTACATACCAAGCTACCGCCGCAACGCCACCCTCCAGCCTGAAGGGAACGACCGGACCTACGCATCCAGCGTGACGTGGCTTGCAATCGACCAGTTCCGCGTCAACATGTTCGGCGGATGGAAAATCCGCGACGGCGAATCCGCAGGGTGGCTCGGGGGAGGCCAAGCAAAGACAAAAAAAACCGCGACATCGCTATACCTGTCGTTCGACAAGAACAACTACCTCACCGAAGGCCTTGCATCTGCAAACGGCGGCATCGGCAGGGTGTCATACAGCGCATACGCCTTCCGCCCCACAAATTCGCTTTATGGGGGCAGCGCCGGAGCGGCCGTCACGGTAAAAACCAACGATGCCACCGACACGAACAAAATGAGCTTCGCAACCATTTACGGGGCGGTGCGGGAAAACCCGCTGAAAAACCCGCAGCTTAATGAAAGGAGGCTGTTTTCACTGCAGGAGCGCATCAACGCGCTTGGCATATCGATATCATCAAGCAGCGCGATGGACATGCTGAATGTGAAGCAGCGGAACGGCCTCTACACCAACTGGCTTGGCCAGGCAAGGAACATCGCTACCGACATGGTGTCCGAGCTTCCATGGTATGACCTGTCATACAATTGGCTTGCCACCGGCTCTATGGGGGTGCACAGCCCGGAATTCACCGGAAAATTCACCTATGCCCTGACAACCGGGGGGAATTTCTACTATTCTGCCATCAGCCTCAAGAACAAGTTTGCCCTTATGGGCGGCTACTTCAATCCTACTCCGAAAGGCGGCACGCAGGATCCTGTCGAGTGGTTCTTCTCGACAAAATTCATGCCATCGGACGAGTTCACGTTCGGCGCAATCGTGTCGCACACGCGCGACAAGAAGGACGTGTTCACGCTTCAGGCGTCGCTTGAAAACGCGTTCGGCACTTCCATATCCTGGGGGCCAGAATCCGAATATTACCGCGTAAACCTCAAAGTGGGTCCGGAAAGCGCAACCGGAGTGATAAACTTCGCCCAGCTTCCCACCTTCACCACTATCGAGGCGGGTGCGAACATCCAGCTTGCAAGCTCGCTTTACCTTGCAGCCGCAGCCAGGAACATCTCGGTGCACCGCAAGCCCGGCATGGCCGGCGGTTATACTGCAGAAACCAAGGCCGCCCTCAACCTCGGCTTCATCCCCGAGAATGTAAACGTGCAGCAGGGCGTGCTCGGGCTCACCTTCCTATCAGGCAGGACTGCCGTGGATGTGACCGGCACGCTCACCAAAATCGGGTGGAAAGGCGCGCCATACGACTATTTCATCCAGACGCGCGTCCAAATCAACCCATGGTAAATCCGTAAATTGCGCGGTGCTGCCTGTGCTTTCCATCCTTTTTTCCATTTCCGGAAATGTTCCGCAGGCGGGCGAGGGGGCGCGCCTTATGTCCCTTCTTTTTTTGGTTTCCGGCAGGGTGCAGGGCGTGAATTTCCGGGGCACAGCCAAATTCATCGCCGAAAAATACGGCGTGTTCGGGTATGCGCAGAACGAGGATGACGGCACCGTCACCGTGCTTGCGCAGGGGGAAAAGGAAGGCGTGGAAAGGTTTTTCGCCGAGGTTTCCTCGCTCAACCGCCCCAATTTTGCCCGCGTGCAAAAAACAAGCGTCATTGAAAAAAAGGAAATCAAAAAAGCCGATGCTGCGCATTTTGAAATCAGATAGGGTGAAGGGAAAAGCCCGAAATCCAGCAATTTTTTCTACTTGAACAGGAATGCAAATCCAAGCAGCGCGCCAACCGCTGCGCAAATCATGTTCGTAGTTGCCTTGGTGCCGATTCCTTTCTCCTCAAGCACTCCTGCAAGCGAATCCGCAAAAGACCCTGCAAAGCCAATGGCGCCAATGTACACAATTGTCCAAATGGAAAATGCCGGGTTAAGCAGCCAGAATCCGGCTCCGATTATCAGCGCCCCGTCAAGTGACATGAGGGTGCCAAGCAAGGATATGCATCCGGATTCCCCCCGTTTTCCTTTCTTAAAGCTCAGCAAGCTTACCGGCTCGCTGCCAAGCACGCCCAATTCCGAGGCGAACTTGTCTGCCGCAATCGCGGCCACTGCGCCAACATACGCGCCCGCCCCGATGAATGGAAATGCCACTGCGGCGGCGGTGGGTATCAATCCGTTTGCAAGGACGTTTTCCCAGCTCCGCTCATGCTCGTATAGCCCGATTTCCCGTTTTTTCGCAAATCCGTATTTCGTTACCGCGACAGACATCACAAGGAAAAGCAGGAAAAGCCAGAACATGTACTGCGGGCCGGATGCGAGCACAAGCGCCCCCATCACAAGCGCCAGCCCAAGGCCGAACTTGTCAAGCAGCGTGGGGTTTGTTTCGGATGCCATATGTATCAAAACAAGGGGGGAAATAAAAAGCCAACTGGATGGCATTACCTTTTGCGGCAGGCCGATGTGCCAAGGGCGACCCCTATTGCGGCTGGTTGGCGTCGTCTATTTCCTGAATCGTGGAGTCGAGCCCCGCATCCTCGGTTATATCCGCCGGGAATTGGACGTTTGCAGGCTGCTGCGAAGCCGGGGATTGCTGCGTTTGGGCTGGCTGCCCTGGCGCCTGCGAAGTGCACCCAAGCAGCAGCATGGCAGATGCAAGCAAGGCAAAAACTGCAATCAGTGTTTTCATTCAATCACCGTGAATTCCTTGGCGCCCTGTTCGCCTTTGCCTCCTCCCTCGCCTGCTGGATGAATTGCTTCCAAGCATCCGCGGCTTCCCGCAGCACTGCCTTTTTCGCCTCTGCCCCCTGCGCCGCATCGAACTTCAATTTCAATTCCTCAAGCTTTGCAATTATCGAGGTTATGGTTTCGTTGCCCACTCCGAATTTTGCAAGCCTTTCCGCCTTCTCCTCCAAATTGTACATCCTGAATTTGGCCTCCTCATAAACATTCTTTCGCACTTCGGACATGCATTTTCCAATGCCGGGGTTTGTCCAGTTGGTGCTATTGCCGGTTGCGTTAGTTCCATTCCTTGCGTTTGTCCAGTTTGCGCCCCTAACCTGCAGCTTGCATTCCTCTACTGCCTCTTTCGCCCTCTTTGTGATGTTGAGCGCATTCCGCACGCACGAAAACCTGCTGTCATCCCCCTGCTCGAACCTGCACGGCTGTATTATGTGGTATCGTGCAAGGCACTCCCTTCTTGTGTCATTTGTCAAATTGCGGCACTCTTCCGGCAAATAGTACAATCCCTCTTCCTCCTCCTCGCTCGGAAGCTCCAGCCTGCATTTTATCCGCCCGCGCATGCCCCCCTCGTCCCTGCACTTCAGTTCGCTTTCGTTTATGGCAAGCATCGCAGCCTGCATAAGCGTGATGTTGTTTCGAAGCGCATACTGCCTAAGCTCCCCGATATTTTTCATTCTTATCCTAATGTCGCCATTCCCATCTTCCCACTTCTTTTCATCCTGCCCATCGCGCGTCCTTCCGCCCTCGCCGTCTGAATCCCTGCCCCTGCCAGTTCCGGAGCCGTCATCGCCATCCCCGCTCGAATTGTCGGCACCGCTTGAATTCCCATCTGCCCCTGCAGATGGCGCGTTTTTGTCCTCATCCTCGCTTGGGTTGTCATCAGAGCCCCGCGCGTTGCCTGAGCTTCCGCTTGAACTGCCAGAAAATGCGAAAAATACCCCTGCCGCAAGCAGAATTATTGCCAATGCCAAAAGCGCGTTTTTCATAATTCAAACTGGGTAGGCGTTCCTTAAATAGGTTGCTACCAATTCCCCCCGACCATCAGCTTTTCTTCACAGGCAGGGGCTGAGGCTAAGCGGCGTTTCTATCCGGGGCTTGTGCAACCCTATCTAAAGAATTTTAAGCTCTTAAATCCAAGGCAAAAAGCATGGAAGGACTCTTGCCCCATCTTCGAGGCATGGAATTTGGCGATTTCGGGAAAAAGGGGAGCAGGGTTTTGATGGATATTGTTGAAGAGGTCGAGCCCGGGCTGAAATTGGAAACTTCAGATCCGGCAATGCTGCTTTATGACCTTTACATAAGTGCGGAAAACCCCAAAGAGGCTGAAAAAATAAGGAACGCCTGCCAGGGCGTGATTCTTGGGATGCAGGCCGGGGGGAAACAAGTTGATACAGCTAGAGAAGGCCGGAAAATGCAAATTCCCGTGCATACGCCAAGGCAGGTTTTGCAAGAAACTGCAAGTGTAAATTTATCCTTTGATTCTTCGAAGTCTGAAGCCCTGTTCTTGCGAATATCCAATGCAGCTGCATTGATGGAAAAAGGCATGGAGCTTTTCGGTTCAGCCGCTGCTTCTAGGAAGAACGACCAAGAGCGGGCGATTTTCACGCTCGTGCAGCATCTTGCGGAAAACGGGCACGGCAGGCTTGCCGAACAGATTTTTGAAAAACAACGCAAAAATTTAGATGGAAAAATAGCAGACTCGGTTAGAGCGGATTACTATCTGGCAGAATATATCCTTGGAAAAAATGAGGGATTGGAAAAGTTGTCCAGTGGCAGAGTTCCTTATTTCATGCAGGAGATTGGCGCCAGCCTTGAGAGGATGGGATACGGCAAGGAGGCTGAAGCAATCTACATGGAAGCGGAAAATCGGATGATGGCGTCACTAATTGAGGAAGCTAAAGAGAACCTGTGGAAGAATACTGAGCCGTATGGATATGGGGGGAGGGTAGTTGAAAAAATACTTGGAGATGAAACCTCCCCGGAAAAATTCCTTCGGCGCCTTGTCGAAATTGAAAAAGGGCGGGATGGCAAGGTATATCAAGAATTAGAAAAGGAAAGAAGTGGATTGGAACCTGCTTATGAATCGCTAAAAAAAGCTTCCGAAGGGGATTTCAATAAATATTCTGTCATGCGCGGGAATGTACTGGATATCGATTTGCAAATTCGCAGGATAAGCACGGAAGATTTAGAAGATGCACTAATAAACCGGAAAAACCATTTGGCATGGCTTGAGGAAGCCAGCGGAACAAAATCCGGGGAAATTTCGAACTACGAAGATGAACTGAAGCGGATAGGCGTGGCAATCAGAAGCGAAACTAAGGGTAGAAAAAAGACGGTTGTGCAAGAACTAGAGCGTGCCAGAAGTAAATTGAAAGAAACTATTGATCGGATAGGCCAAACAAAGAAAGAGATCGGCGAATTTCAAATAAAACTAGCTGAAGAGAATGCTAGGTGGAATGAACTTAATGGTAAAAAATCCGATGAAGAAGAAAAATGCCGAAACTTTAAACAGGCCGTAATTGTCCCCCATGAGCAAAAGCTTCAGCCTATTTCCGCAGAAATCGAAACAATAGGGCAAAGTCTGGTTGTTCTGAAAAAGGATGCGAATGTAATATCAATTCTCCGACAGAACGCCATCAATATGGCCAAATTTTTAGCAGAATTGCGCCTTGAGATGGCGCGCATGAAAACTGCAGATGGGAAAAAAGATGACGCGATGAAGCTCGCGGACTCGGCGTTTGAGATGTTGAAAACGCTGGATGATGGGGACGTTTGGAAATTCCAGAACATGGGCGACTTTTACGCATTCAGGCTTGGCGACTTTTTGAAAGCCAATGAAGCATACGGCCAGAACAAGGGAGAGGCAGATGGCTGGAATTACCGGCAATTTCGGGATGCAATCAAGATTTTTGCAGGGAATAAACATGTTGATTTTAAGGATAGGGAATGGCTGAATGGCCTTGTAAATGCCATTGATTTGATTGATGACGCGGTTGGCGAGGAAAGAGGCTCGGAGGATTTTGCAAAAAAAATCCGCGAAGTGGTGGATTTTGCAAAAAGCTATACATCCGATGGAAGAGACTCAAAGGCCCGCAGTGACTTTGTAAGAGAAACCGTGGCTGGGATGGTTGCCGGATTGGGGCTTTACAACGAAGCTTTTGAAGTCGTGGCGAGCACAAAATATGCCGACCGTAGTGATGCCATTGACGAAATCCTGAAAATGATGGACAAGCTCGGTCCGGCAGAGTTGAAGAAGGTTGAACTTGGCAAGGTGTCGGAACTAATCGGAGAGAAGGTGCATGATTATTACCGTGCATCCAAAGATTCTCTTGCCATGCTTCAGGCGAGGAAGGGAGAACTTGCCAATGCTGCAAAAAGCATGGAATGGGCGAAGGAAAACTCCATGTATTGTGCTGTGACGGTAGGGGCACAACTCATCGCCAGCTTCCCGATAATGCCGCCCGAGCAGGCGGCAAGGTTTGTGGAGGCTGCCCTTGAAAAAAATGCCGACGGAGTCATATCCGCGATTGGAGCGATGTATTCCGCAGAGGAGCGGAATGAAATCGTCCACAACCTGAGCCCGAAAGATGGAAGGCGTGCCAGATACCTCCTTGCGGTCGGGTCGCAAGCAATGCCTTTCGGCGAGTTAAGCCAGATTGAACTCAAGGCAATCCAGCAGAAAAACCTCCCGAGGGATGACAGCTGATTTTTGCAGGTCAAGCCGCCTCCGGCAAGGAAAGCGGCATTTCAGTGAAGGGCAGCCTGCCGGGCAATGCCACTTCTTTAGCCGATGTTTTCCGCGAAGGTTTTGCGGAATATTGCCGGGCTGAACTCGGCGCCCTGCGTTTTGTTTTTAGCTTGGAATTTCCATGTTGCCTAACGGCAACTACCTCCAACGCTGCGTGTTGAAGGCGAAGTTTGTTCGCAAACTTTGTGCTTAGCAGATGCGCTATTGCCGCCTAATCCTCAAGTATCTTCCGTACGAATTCCGGCCTCTCTGTTCCAGGGTGTTGTGCAGCCGATATATCCGTGGCTGTTGCCGGTATAGAATTCCGAACTGGCGCGGCATCCGTTTTTTGCTCGCCCGTTGCGGCTTTCGGATACACAAACTCCAAGTTGCCTTTATATGTCCAGCATTGAAATCCTTTCTGCTCAAGGAATTTCTTAGCCTCAACAACCTGAATGTTGTTCTTATCCAAAGTCGATTTGTAAAAGCTCCTCTGGTCTCCCGGATTGTTTTTCAGAGTATCTAAGTCATATCCGCCAAAGAACTTTTCCAATTCTAAATCCCCATCTTTGCCATTGAGCCCCTGCGGTTTCACACCATCCTCGGTTTTTGGAACGTCTATTGTTTGCTTGCTGTCTGCGGCTTTCGGATACACTATTTTCAAATAGCCATCTGTGTCTATCGAGCATTCGAACCCTTTTTGCTCAAGGAATTCCTTAGCCTCATCAGCTGAAATTTTGTCCCTATCCAATTGCGATTTGAGAACCCACTCACTGTTATCCGGATTGTTTTTCGCATAATTTCCCGCACTGTATTTATTGCCAAAGAAATAATCCTCCAGTTTCGCATCTCCTTTCACTTCTGCCGTCTTGGCATCCGCGGGAGCACCGCCCGCAGCATCCGAAATAGCTGGTATCTCATCTCTTTTCGCTTCCGCCTTCATGGCGTCCGTTTTTTGCTTGCGATTTTCCCTCGCTTTTATCCTAAACGCCTTGTTTATTTCCATTATAATAGTTTCGGCAAGCAATGCAATGAGTAGCCCCAACACAATCATTGCGCCCTTGACATATCCATTACCGTTATCCCAAGTCAGCCTGATTTTCTGTGCCTGCTTTTGGGCAAAATCCGACACCGAGTTTACACCAGAGCTGAAGAAATTCCCGGCATCTGATGCTGCAGTGCCCGTCCAATTCAAAATATCGTCGAAAGCCGTGCCAATCCAGCTTTTGCTTTCAGTGCCGCCGGACATCTGGGCGGCTTTATTCTGTTCTTCCGCATTTGTTTCCTTGGCTGGTTTGTCTTTTTGAATTTGGGTTTTATTCAATGCCTGCTGTTTGCCTCCCGCCTGCTGCGGGGTGCCGCTTGCCGCTTTGCTGCCGCCAAGTTGAGTGCTGCCGCCTGCCGTCTTGCTGCCGCCAAGTTGAGTGCTGCCAGCTGGAACACTGGTGCCGCCAGCCTGAGGCGCAATCCCCAATTGGATTCCGGGATTATTCGCCCAATTCCAGGATGGGAAAATGAACCCCATGACTTTTTTTATCGCTTTGAGTGTGGATTGCCTCATTTCCTTCGGGTCATGCCCTGCCATCTGGTGTATGGTTTCAAGCTGCTTCGCGGTAATCACGAGCTTGTCGCCAACATGCACAAGATTTGCATTTTTGATGCCGTTGTCTTTTGCGGTTTTCAGCGCCTGAAGATAGAGCGCCCTGCCAAGCTCCCTGCCATTCATATCCTTGCCGGTAAACTGATTTTGAGGGTATTCCTTGTTGTGCAGGTTTGCAAGGGTTCCGATGATATAGCTGTTTTTAATCTTGTGCCCTGCGCTCCATTTGCTGTCAATTGTCTGTTCTATTTTGCCTTGCTGTGAAAATATGTCATCTGCCGCCTTGTCGGCCGGCTGCAGCCTGGCATTCAAAGGCGCCAGGAAAACAAGCCCAAGGGCAAATGCGTATCTAAAACCCGCGGCTCCGAAAAGTTTAATTTTCACAGGCGGATTCAGCAGCTTTTTTTCACGCATCCCAATTTGGATGTTCAATGATTTCAGCCTATTTTCAAACGCCAGCCCCTGGCCGGGCGCATTCGCGGCATCCCGAAGCAAATCGGCCTTCTGCTTGTAAAAAATAGACAGCTTGTTGTCCCTGCCGAGCTTTCTTTCCTCACACACTGCTTTGGAGTGGAACACATCCATTGCCTTGAAAGCCCTCTTATGCGAATATTGATTCCCGTTTGCAGCGCGATAATCCACCAAACCACCGTACATTATTGTGCAGGCGGAGATATATAAAGCTTTCCATCTTTGTTTACTTTTAAACACATCTGGTCTGAAGGAGGTTCCACTAAGCCCCCATCTATGCTGCAAAACTAGGGTTTCTTCACGACTAGCGGGCTTGCGTATGGCGCCATGATTTTGGCAGTCTGGTCAAGCGCCCTCTCCACATCCTTCTCCGACTTGCAGCCCGTGCAGATTATCTTGCCGTTCTTGAAAAGCAATAGCGAGCTTTTCGGCTCTTTCAGCTTGAATATTGCGCCGGGAAACTGCTCAGGCTCGTATTCGACATTCTTCACCTTATATGCAATCGAGTAGAGGTCAAGCTCCACATTCATCGAAGCCGAAGCCACGATATTCTCAACAGTAAACGACGGCTTGCCCTTCTTCGCCTTGCTCTTGGTGAAATTAATCAGCATTTTCTGCGTCTTCTCAATCGCGGCAAGCACTTCCTTCTCGCTCCGGCAGCCGGTGCAGATGATTTTCCCGTTCTTGAAAAGCAGAAGCGAGCTCTTGGGCTCCTTCATCTTGAAAATGGCGCCGGGGAACTGCTCGGGCTCATATTCCACGTCGTGCACCTTGTATGCAATCGAGTAAAGGTCCAAGTCAAGCTCCAAGTTGGCAGAAGCTACCATATTCACGATGGAATAAGTCGGCTTGCCTATTGTGAACTTTTTTGCCATTTTCCCACCCCGTGAGGGGAATTCGTCGATATATAAACATTGCGAAGGAAACCTTTTTAAAGCAGCTTTTGCCAATCTATTCATAGAAGCGCAGCGCGCGGGCGGGGAGGCTCCTTTTGTCAATAGGTGCCCTTCTGCTAGCGTGCTTGCCGAATTGGTGTTTTTATGAGAAGGTCTTTAGGGAAAATGTCAAAACGCACGCGCTTGCTGGGCAAATCCGGCAGGAAGCTCACCCCCACGATGATACTGCGCACATACAAGGTCGGGCAGCTGGTGCTCATAGCCCCCCAGAGCAGGTATGAGGGCATGCCGCATCCCCGCTACAGGGGCAGGGTGGGCACCGTAAGAGAGTTGCGCGGAAGGGCATATGTGGTCAGGATACGGGATGGCAACAGCATAAAGCCGCTCGTGGTGCCGGGAGTGCACCTAAGCCCGAAAGACAAGGGGGCAAAACCCGCTGCAAAGGCAAAATCCCCTGCCAAGGGCAATTGAGGTTGTTATTATGATAGGCAAAAGAACCGAAGACGCAAGGCCCGCATCCTTGCCTGAAGTGAAGGAGCTGCTTGAGGCACGGGCAGTGCAGCCTGATTTTGGCTACGAGCAGCAGACCAGCCTCGACTATTCCAAGAAGTTCGCCAAAATCGAAAAGGCAAAAGCCGACAAGCTGGTTGCCGCACTGATGGAAATCGACGGCATGAAAATCGAGACCGCGGTGAAGCTTGCGGATATCCTGCCCTCGTACAAATCCACATTGCCATCCGTATTCGCAAAGGACAAGACTCCCCTAAGCGATGCAATAGCCGCAAAAGTGATGGAAACGCTGGAGTCTTTCAGGAAATAAGGCGGGTGCAAAACATGGAAATGGAAGAGCATGCATATGTGCTTGATTTCATGCCCAACGGCCGCTCATCCGAGCGTGTGCCCGAGCCGATAGCCCAGCTCATCGGCGAAAACCACTTCACCCTCCTTGAGGTTACAGTAAAGCCCGGCGCCCAGATGTCCCTTGGCCAGCGCGTGTATGCGGGCAGGGAAGTGAGGCAGGAAGTGGACAGGATAAGAAAGCGCATTGAATATCCCGACCTTTCCGCTGCGGCCAGAAGCGAGCTTCCGCGCGTGCTTTCCTCCATAGTGAAGGCGCGCGAGGCTCATTTCGTGAATTTCTTCAACAAGGCCGGCCCGCTTTCCATAAGGCTGCACCAGCTTGAGATAATGCACGGCATAGGGAAGAAGCACCTTTCCCAAATCCTCGACGCACGCGACAGCAAGCAGTTTGAGAATTTTGCCGACATACGCGCGCGCGTTTCGCTTCTTCCCGACCCTGCCGCCCTTGTGGTGGCGCGCATAATGGAGGAGCTTGAGGGCAAGTCCGTGCACTACCTGTTTGTCAGGCCGCCCTCAAAGCGCGAGGAATAGGCGATGGAAAAGCCTTTCCACTTCAATAAGAGGCACGGCAAAAAAGGGCAAGGCAAATCCATTTCTTCCCCCCAATCCCAGCCAGGCGCATTGCCCCGGGATTTCGTGCAGAAAAAAAGCCTGGGGCAGCATTTCCTATCCGACCAATCCATACTTTCTTTCGAAGCCGAAAGGCTTTCCTGCGAAGGGCAGGGTGTGCTTGAAATCGGCGCCGGCGATGGCAGGCTGTCGGAGAAAATACTCGCCCAAAACCCCTCTTCCCTTACTCTTGTGGAGCTTGACTTGGGGCTTGCCAAATTCCTTCGGAACAGGTTTCGGAAGGAAAAAAGGGTTGTTGTGGCAGAGGCGGACATTTTAGGCTATCTAGGTTCCACGCCTCTTTTGCCCCCCGTTATCACCGGCAACATCCCATATAAAATTTCAGGCCCCCTATTCGCCCTCCTTTCGAAATCGGATTTCACACGCGCCCTTTTCTGTGTGCAGGCGGAAATGGCACAGCGGCTTTGCGCAAAGCCAGGCACCCATGACTGGGGGAAGCTTTCCGTATTCTTGCAGCACAAATACGAAGTGAAAACACTGCTCAAAGTCCCGCCCGGCGCGTTTTCCCCCCCTCCGAAAGTGGAATCGGCAATAATCGAGCTTCTTCAAAAGAAAAAAATGGAAATCCTGCCGCTGCCTGAAAATTTCGAGCAGGTGGTTTCCGCCCTTTTTTCCCACCGCCTCCAGTCCGTGGGCAATGCGCTTTTCCATTCAAGGCATATTTTTTGCCTTGGCAAGGAAGATGCCAAGCAGCTGGCAAATACGATTATATACTCCAAAAGGAAGGTTTTCATGCTCCAGGAAACAGAGCTTGCGGAGATTGCGCAGGCGGTTTTGGGGCGAAAAAGTTGAGCGCATGAGCCAAAAAAGCCTGCAGTCAATGTCCCCGCGCGAACGGTACACCAAGCTTCTCATACTGGCAAGCTCGGAAATATCCCTTCTTACTGCAGTGCTGCTTCTGTTCTTCATCTATTCCTACGGCGAAAACCTCTATCTGGCATCGTTTTCGCTTGGCATGCTTCTTGTGGGCTCACTGCTAATTAGGCACAGCATCCAAATCGCCCAGATAGTGCTGGTAGTTTCAGTCCTGATAGTGGAGGTTATTTTCCTTCTCAATGCCGACCTGCCCTCATTGCTCCCCTCCTGGTTCACTCCGGATGCAGTGCCGGTCCTGATTGTGCTTCTGGACCTTGTCATCATCTTCCAGGTAATCAAAAGCGGGGGCCTTCCAGGGGAGCGGTCCTGAATTTTTTCATTAGCTTGGAATTTCTAAAATTCCAAGGCGCACAAATTTTTTCAAATTTGTGCTGCCCTTTCCAGTTTTCTTTTCTGGGTTTTTGGCGCGCTTTTTATTGTATCTGTAAATCCTATCGGATTTCCAGATGCGGACAAAGCTTTGCGAAGCTTTGTCCTTGCCTCAAGTCCACCATCTTTTCCTTGTTTAGCACCGGCTTTTTCCACATCTGGCTTACCTTCGTCTTTCCTGTAGAAGTTTTTCCAGGCCGAAAAAGCGACTGCGGCAAGTATCGAAAGCAAAACAAACGAGAATGCGGCTATCTGCGCCCAATCCGCCTCAGCCGCCCCCTGCCCACCTGCAAATTCCTGCTCTGACACCGTTACTGCCTTCCTCTGCCCCCCGAATTCCACCAGCCATATTCCGGATGTTTCCACCTTCATCCTGCCCTGCCCGTTTTTCAGCGCAAGCAAAAACTCCTGCCCGCCAGGCGAAATTATTTTTGCGGTGCCGTTTCCCGCCCCATCCACAAGCAGCTGCAAATCCTCCCCGGCAAGGGGTGAATTTGAAAGCATCACGTACTCTTGGGAAAAAACACGCGCGCAAAGCAAAAGAAGGAAAAACACGTTGCGCATTTTACACGCTGCCATTATTCCGCCCAACCTGCACTATTCCCATCACATTGCAGGCTTCACTTTTTTCGCCAGTTCCTTGTCCGACAATGCCAATATCCTAATCGCAAGCAAAGCGGCATTTTTCGCGTTGTCTATGCCTACCGTTGCAACAGGCACCCCGCCCGGTATCTGCATCGATGAAAGCAGCGCATCCAAGCCGTCCAATTTCACATTGAGCGGCACGCCAATCACGGGCTTTGTGGTTTTCGATGCAACAACTCCCGGAAGGGCAGCAGAAAGTCCTGCCATGCAAATGAAAACCTCCGCCCCGCTTTTCGCAACCGCTTCATCCACCTTTGCCGGCGCCCTGTGCGCCGAAGCGACCACTGTTTCGCTTTTCACTCCGTATTCATCCAGCACTTTCCTGCATTTCTCCGCATGCGGCATGTCGGATTCGCTCCCGAGCATAATCAAAACGTCAACCATCAAACCCACCCCGCAATTCCCCCCGTCGCAATCCTGCTTCCGCATCACTGTCATCTCATCACAAAGTTCTTCCCGGTCAATTTCTCATAAGCCTCAACGTATTTATTCGTAGTGCCGCTTATCACTTCATCCGGCAGGGTTGGGGCGGGCGGCTTCTTGTCCCAGTTTATCCCTTCCAAATAATCCCGCACAAATTGCTTGTCATAGGAGGGCGGCGAAATCCCTTCCTTGTAGCTTTCCTTCGGCCAATACCTGCTCGAATCCGGAGTCAATGCCTCGTCAATCCAAACCAGTTTTCCCGCCTCATCAAGCCCAAACTCAAACTTAGTGTCCGCAAGGATTATGCCGCAGCTTTCGGCATGCTTTGCCGCCTCATTGTAGAGTTTTATCGACACCCGCTCAATCTCATCATAAGCCTGCCCCACCAAATCCCTTCCTTCAGCAGGCGAAACATTTACGTCATGCCCCACATCCGCCTTTGTCGAGGGCGTGAAAAGCGGCCTTGCCAGTTTGCTTGCCTGCCTCATGCCATCAGGCAATCTTATCCCGCACACGCTTTTCTTCTCGCAGTATTCCTTCCATCCGCTCCCCACCAAATATCCGCGCACCACGCATTCCATCTTAATCGGCTTGCACCTCTTCACCACCATCGCCCTTCCATTCAGCCATTTGGGCAATCCGGGGGGCATCTGCACACTTACCATGTGGTGCGGCACAGCATGCGCCAATTTTGAAAACCAGAAAGCGGACAGCATGTTGAGCACCTGCCCCTTGTAAGGTATGCCCTGCCCGAACACAACGTCGAAAGCGCTAAGGCGGTCTGTTGCTATCATAAGCAAATTGCCATCCGGCAATTCGTAAGTGTCCCTAACCTTCCCCTTTGACACCTGCTTTAGGGGCAAATCGGTTTTCGTAATTACTTCAGCCATTTTTTCCACCATGTTTCCCTTTGCTTTTCCTAGAAACTCCATATATTATCAAATCATGGTCTATCTTTTCCGTCTTTCCATGACCTTTAGATTCGAACATCTTGGCAGTGGCAATAAGGTCTTTCCAGCCATATTTCTTTTCAGTATTTTCAACCAGCACTTTCCCCATGGGTGCAATCTTTAGGGGCAAATCCGTTATTTTATCTGCTCGTGGCATTCAATCAACCGCTCAATTTTTTTGTAAGCCTTTTTTGCATTTCCTTGTCAAACGTAAGCACGTCCGCGCCTAATTTTGAGGCTAAAAAAATAACCGCAGAATCCGGCACGCTTAGCCCCCTCCCATTCTCGAAAAACCAGGTTATTATATCGTCAAGCTCTGCCTGGCTGAAATGGTAAATGCGAATCTGCTTGTTTTGAACAAGTTCCTCGTAAGCCTCCTTGGATGATGGAAGGCTATCCTTGATATTGAGGACCCCCAGCGTTTCGTAAAGTATCAGGTTCGGAAGCATAAATGTTTCGCCAGAAAACTTTTCGAAGAGCTTATCCGCCCTTTCTGTGTTATCGTCAAATGGCAAATATAACGAAACCAGGAAAGAAGAGTCAAGAACTATCACGGGAAACACCATAAAGGACAAGGTCGTGGTCTATCTTTTCCTTTTTCCTTGTATTTTTCGCTCTCCGCGCCCGGACGGTGGCAAGTATGTCTCTTATGGTGTATTTCTTTTCCTCGGGCTTTTCAGAAATATACCAGCGTATCACTTCGCTGTAGCTTGCGTTTTTCGCCTTTTTCAGCCTGGTAAGCTTTTCGTAAACGTCGTCTGCAACATTTATCAGTTCGCTCATGGTGTATATGTATACATATATGTTTATATTACTTCCAACTAGGCTGCGGCATACTTTCCGGCACCGTTTTTTTTGCCCCCAGAAAGCTTTATATATACACGAGTATATAATATTTACAACAGGAGTTGATGGTTATGCCCGCAATATTCCATGACAAGTCGAACCGCCAAGAGGCGTTCGCCGAATTCCTCCAGAACAAATTCGGCAAAAATCACGAACTCACCAAGCAAGACCTGCTTTCCCTAATCCAAAAAGACTTCAATGACAAATCCATCAATAAAACCACAATAGGCAGTGCAGGAAGTCTCTGCAGCTGGTACGCTTTATCGGAAGACCGCCAGGGGAAAAACCGCATCTTCTACATTCTTGAAGACCTAGGCTACGCCAAAACATTCGGCATAACCGAAGCCGAAGTAAAGCAGTCAGGCATAGACAAAATCACACACGCCCGCGACATCTTTTTCTCAAAAGAAAACCGCCAAAGCGTATTCCAGGAATTCCTCCAGAACAAATTCGGCAAAAATCACGAACTCACCAAGCAAGACCTGCTTT
>ORJL010901532.1_pt1 | contig 53744 bp, 44 predicted proteins | sample 1779941 | NCBI WGS metagenome assembly ORJL01 (sample SAMEA104232317, study PRJEB22302) | groundwater metagenome | biome: forest; feature: aquifer; material: groundwater | place: USA | collected 2011-08-07 | depth 5.8 m | reverse complement strand
GTAGTTCGGGCTTTCACCCAAGTTTCCAGGGTCGTTCTCTGTTCATCAGTCATTGGCAAACTATCGGCTGCTTTCCACATAGCCGGATCATACCATGTTGAGGCCGATATTGTAAAGCTAATACGGGGACATCACACTAGCGTACCAGCATTTGGTGCGCTGCTCGATGGCGGAGAGGTACCCTGAGTGACTGTGCACGCAGTTTCTACAGATACGAGAGGTACGCACATCAGGTCGTCAACGTCCATGCTTTGGGAGTTGGGTGGCGCACTGGGCGACCTGGGAACCTTGTTGCCTCTCTCTGTTGCCTTGATTTCCCTCAACCACATGGATCCCACCGGTGTATTCTTAGTCGTGGGACTGACCTACGTGCTTGCCGGCATTGTCTATCGTCTCCCTGTGCCAGTGCAACCGCTCAAAGCTGTTGCCGCCATCGCCATAGCCACCGGCCTGCCGGCAGGCGTTGTCTCAGCGTCTGGGCTGCTAATGGCCGCTTTCTTACTCCTGGTGGCTGTCACGGGCATAGTGCGCCCGATGGCGAGACTATTCCCCAAGGCAATCGTCCGAGGCATACAGCTTGGACTCGCAATGTTGCTGATAAAGGCGGGACTGTCATTGGTGGCCAAACGCCCGGTGATCGCGGGTGGAGACGACGCCCTTGTATCAATCGCCAACGTGTCTGTTCCAGTCGGGTGGCTAATGGCTATCGCGGCTTCTGTCGTCTTCTTCCTGTTCCTACGGAGAAGGTGGGTCCCCGCCTCGCTAGTGCTTCTCGGCATGGGCGCGATCGCCGGCCTGTTCTGGGGTTCTGTTCCCGGGTTGACTACCCTGAGAATGGGCCTCAGTTTCCCCGCGTTTTCCGTTCCCGGTATACCCGACCTTTCTGCAGCCATGGTGTTGCTTGTCATACCTCAGATACCCCTGACTCTGGGAAACGCGGTGTTTGCCTCCGCGGATGCGGCCCGGACCTACTACGGACCGAAAGCACGAGGGGTCACTCACAGAAACCTGCTCACCACCATGGGTATCGGGAACGCCCTTGCCGGCATCCTCGGAGGAGCTCCGGTTTGCCATGGGTCCGGGGGGTTCACCGCCCACCACCGGCTTGGCGCGAGGACCGGCGCGGCGCCTCTGATGATTGGGGGCATGCTGATAGCGCTGGCCATCTTCGTAGACGGCAACGTGCTGCCGATCCTTGCGATGATCCCTTATGCGGTGCTGGGCGTACTGGTGGTCTTTGTAGGCGTACAACACGGCCTTTTAGTCAGGGACTTGAGCAGCCGACCGGAAATAGCAGTGGCTGTCCTCGTGGCAGTGGTCGCTTTGGCGACTGCCAACATGGCCGTCGGTTTTGGCTCCGGTATGGTCCTCTTTGGCGGCTTCCGCCTTCTCTGGAAAACCAGAGGGAGGTCACCCGCACCACCAACCTCCGGGCTTGGCCATAATAGCGTCAGGCAGGTATGAGATTCTTAGCCTGCGACAGAATAGCCCAAGACCAGAGTCTTCCGTGCCCCGGGAGAGGATTATTATGATGCCTGTCATCTGCATAGTGGGCCGCTCTGGCACGGGCAAAACCACGTTACTGGAAAAGCTGATACCTGAGTTGAAGCGCCGAGGCTACCGAGTAGCCGTTGTGAAACATACCGACAAAGAAGTAGAGTGGGACACTCCTGGCAAGGACAGTTGGCGCATGGCCCAGGCCGGAAGTGACTCCGTGCTGCTGTGTGCCGGCACACGGGTCATGACCACTACTCGCATGAACAGGTTGCCGGACCTGGAGGAAGTCATTTCATACCTTGTCGGCGACTTCGACCTGGTGCTGGTGGAAGGCTTTCACCGGACTTCCCTGCCAAGGATCGAGGTCCACCGGCGTGAACTCTGCCAGCCGCTCACGTCTGACGGCGTCGGTTTGATTGCGGTCGTTACTGACGAACAGTTGGATGTTGATGTCCCACAATTGGCATGGAATGACGTCGAAGGGGTTGCGGAGCTAGTATCCGCCAAGCTTCTGTGCCGAGTGCCTGATGCGCAACCCCCGCCTTAGCCTGCAACACGGAAGGGCACGTGAAACTTGCGGATTCAAATATGGTTGCCCGCTGCGCGTCCGACCTTCGCGACCTGTTGAATGAGACCACACTTGTTGAGAGGAAAGCCTTCATCAGAAGTTTTGTCAAGGAGGTGAGAGTGACCGGAGAAGAGGCACTTTTGACTTACACGATTCCCTTAACGCCTCAGGGAATGACAGAGGAGAAACTGGCAGTTCTGTCTACTGGACGCAGTGGTGGGCGCTGGAGGATTCGAACCACCGACCCCATGCGTGTAAAGCATGTGCTCTAACCGGCTGAGCTAAGCGCCCAATGGTACGCCTGGTGGGATTCGAACCCACGGCCTCAGCCTCCGCAGGGCTGCGCTCTATCCAATTGAGCTACAGGCGCATATTCAGGGGTGCCACCCCTATCGCAGCCTCACCACGTGACGGTCATATGGTGCCGAAGGTGGGATTTGAACCCACATGCCCGTTAAGGACACTACGCCCTGAACGTAGCGCGTCTGCCGTTCCGCCACTTCGGCTCTGTCACAAGACTGACACTGCGATGGTGGAGAGTGCTGGACTCGAACCAGCGACCTCTGCGATGTGAACGCAGCGCTCTAACCAACTGAGCCAACCCTCCACGCAGTGCAATTCTACAACAACCCACGCGGCCCCGCAACGAATTCGTTTCGGTAAGAGTTGATTTTGACGCAACACAGCGACTGTGAGCGGCTGGACGGTTCAGATGTCTGGCTGGACTGTTGTGTTAAACTGAACGGCATCCGGGGTCACCGGGCAAATTGCGAAAGGGGCGAACATGATAAACAGGACGGAGGTCCGCAGGGCTTCTTCCAGGACGGCAAACGCTATTCACCTGGAAGATGACCTGTGTCGTTTCCGAGAAATGGCAATAGAGCTTGGTTCTTCAGCCGCAGAAATAGTACCGGTCTCACTTGTCGTAGTGCAGGAAAGGGTCTGGATGAAATGTCTTGTGCCCCGGTGCCCGATGGCCGGCCGGACCCCTCACTGCCCGCCCAATACTCCCCAGCCGGAGTTCATGAGGAAAGTCTTCAGCCAGTACCAGAAGGCCCTGGTATTCAGGAGGGACCTGAAACCAGTCGCCGACTATACCCGTATATCAGAGACGCAAGACGCGCCAACTGGAGGGCACAGGCGCCGGCCTTTTCACAAGCAGACATGGGAGATACTGGGCCAACTCGAATCCCACATCCAGTCGAAGGGTTATGACCTCGCCATGGGGTTTGGTGGTGGTTGTTGTAACTCGAATTTGTGCGAGATGGCGCCCTGTGCTGTCTCACAGGACCAGGCCTGCCGTCATCCGCTGCGGGCAAGGCCTTCGATGGAGGCTGTGGGCATCGATGTCTTCGACCTTGCCTCAAAACTCGGTTGGGATGCGTATATGATTCGAAGGGTCGAGCCCAATCCAGAAGAGATTCCCAGCGGTATTTCTGTAGGGCTGATACTTGTGTATTGACCTGCCCATGCAAACACAGGAAGAGGAGCAAACAAGATGAAGTGGAAGAAGGTTTCGCCGGAACTGAACAGGTTTCTCGATGATAGATTGGCTTCTTTCCCTGCCGAAAGGCGGCCAATGTTTGGCGCATCCACGTACTTTGCGAACGGCAACATGTTCGCAGGGATACATGAAGACATGATAATCCTTCGTCTGTCCGAAAAGGACCGCGAGGAAATCATGTCTCTTCATGATGAAGTAGCTCCTTTCCAGCCCATGGAAGGCAGGATAATGAAGGAATATGTCACGCTCCCCGAGACCGTCTATGGCCAACCTGAGGAACTCGGCAAATGGCTCGGCCGTTCCCACAAATATGCATTGTCTCTGAAACCAAAAGAAAAAGCGGTCAAGAAGAAGCGGTAGGCCGGGCCTGCCCCGGTTCAAAATCCCCGGTACGTTTCCCGGCTGTGCCGGCAATCGATCGAAAACTACGGTTTCCCCTGCGCTTGTTCTAACCTCTCCTTCAAATGGAACAATACTACTGGTGGGTGCTACACTGTCTCGTGTAGCAGATCAAGAAACGGGAATCGTTTGCCAATCATGAAGCCAAAGAACAGTTTTACCGAAACTACTCTCGAATCCGCCGCCCCTCTTGACATGCCGGTGGTCAGTGTATATACGGACGGAGCATGCATCGGCAATCCCGGACCCGGCGGGTACGGCGCGGTCCTCATCTCACCACAGGGACGCAAGGAACTCTCCGGCGGTTACAGGAAGACGACAAACAATCGCATGGAAATAACGGCAGCCATCGCTGGCCTCGAAACCTTGAAAGGGAAATGCCGGGTCGACGTGTTCTCTGATTCTGAGTACATGGTCAATGCCGTCGAAAAGGGTTGGGCACGCCGGTGGCGTGCCACCGGATGGATGCGAAACGCAAAAGACAAAGCGGTCAACCCGGACCTTTGGGCCAGGTTGCTCTCTCTCTGTGAAGCCCACGATGTCCGGTTCATCTGGGTCAGAGGACATGCTGGAACGAAGGAGAATGAGCGCTGTGACCGGTTGGCCACTTCGGCTGCCGCCCGAAAAAGTCTGCCCGCTGATGTGGTCTATGAATCGCAGGAGGGAACGCCGTCCCCTCGCTCGAACAATCGCCCGCCCAGGCTTCTCCGCCCTTGACCTCCAGGTCATTTTCCGGTCGCGGGCCAGGTGGTCGTGGCCAGGGATAGTGTTGACAGCCAGACTGGAGAGAGTCCATACTCTGGGAAAGCGCAAAAAAGGGCCGGGCATGGTCTTTTCGAACGGTTGAACAGGGAAATCTTACCGGTTTGGACATGACGGAAGAAGACTGGCGCCCCGAATCGGCCAGCAGAAAGGATCAAGGGGGCAAAGGAACATTACCAGGCAGCCAGCTCCCCCGTAAGCACGGGCTCCAGGCATCAAGCACTGTTGCAGGCGCCGTGGCAACCCCAGCTCCCCCGTAAGCACGGGCTCCAGGCTAAGCCCCAATACCATTCAGACCGAGGAACAAGTCGCGATTCTCCCTCTGCCCTGGTCTCTCGGCGTCAAGCTCCTCCAAACCGGCCGAAACCGATTCCACAGAACGTATGAGTATGGCGAAGAACCGGCAGCGAATGAACACCTTACTTCGACCTTGTCGGGCACTGGATCTTGCTGATGATAAGGGAATCCTGTGCGGCAAGATACTCGCTGATCTAGGGGCAGACGTAGTCAAGATTGAGAAACCTGGTGGTGACCCCGCCCGGAAGATAGGCCCTTTTTACCACAATATCCCCGACTCGGATAAGAGTCTGTTCTGGTTTGCTTATAACAGCAACAAGCGGGGCATCACTCTCGACATCGAGACTGCCACCGGAGGGGAAATGTTTGTGCGGCTCGTGAGGACCGCCGATTTCGTGATTGAGTCGTTTGCCCCGGGTTACATGGACGGTCTCGGGTTGGGTTATGAGGCATTAAGCACAATCAATCCGCGGATTGTCATGGCCTCGATCACACCCTTCGGACAAACAGGGCCCTATAGGGACTACAAGGCCAATGATCTTGTATGCTGGGCCATGGGTGGGATGATGTACATGACCGGCGACTATGAGCGCGCCCCTGTCCAGGTCAGTTTTCCCCAGTCTTATGTTAACGGCGGTGCCCAGGCAGCCGCAGCCATGCTGATTGCCCATTTCTGGCGTGAGACGACCGGGTTGGGGCAGTACATAGACGTGTCCATTCGCGAGGCCATCGTCTTTCACCTGCAGCAAGTCCAGCAATACTGGGACATAGCCAAGATGGTGTTGACCCGTTCCGGGTGCTATCGTACCGGCCACACGCGGGGAGCAGTCATGCGCTTGATCTGGCCTTGTCGGGACGGCTATGTGAGCCTCACGATGATGGGCGGTCCGCTGGCAAAGCTGACATTGGTGCCGCTGGTAAAATGGATGAACGAAGAAGGCGCAACCGATGATTTTCTCCGATCTTTCGATTGGAACAATTACGACTCCGCCACCGCGACACAGGGGTTTTTCGACCAGATAGAGAAGCCCGTAGCCAGGTTCCTGAAACGCTACACCCGGGCAGAGCTGTTTGAACAGGCGGCAAAGCGTTCCATTATCCTGTATCCTGTCAATACGGCCGAGGATGTGCTGGCCGACCGCCAGATTGCAGCACGGAGTTTCTGGACTGCTGTCGATCATCCTGAGTTGAACGCGAGGATCACCTATCCGGGAGCTTTCTTCAAGTCCACCGAAGTTAATGGGAACATCAGACACCGGGCGCCGCTTGTGGGCGAGCACAACCACGAGGTATTGGGAGCAGAACTGAGGACACCTTCAAGTGGACCCTTGGGCTTGGAAAAAGCCAATGCCGTCGAGCACGGAAGTCAAGGCGAGCAGCCAGATAATGCCAGTGTAGATGACCGGGCCTTCGCAGGCATTCGAGTTGCTGATTTCACCTGGGCTGCCGCCGGGCCATTGACTACACGTTATCTCAGTGACCACGGGGCCGAGGTAATCAAGATAGAAAGTGCTGTTAAGGTCGACAGTTCGAGAACCGCAACGCCATACCGGGACAATATGCCTGGGCTAAACCGAAGCGGTTACTTTGCTCGTATTAACCGGGGTAAATTCAGCTTGGGACTGAACTTGAGTGACCCTCGTGGAATCGAACTTGCGAAGAGGATCATAGCAAAGTCCGACATCGTAATTGAGAACTTCACTCCAGGCACGATGGAAAGGTGGGGATTGAGCTACAGCGACCTCCGTAGGATAAAGGCCGACATTATCATGGTCCGCACCTCTCAACTGGGGCAGACGGGCCCTCTGGCAACACATCCCGGCCTCGGCACCAGTCTGGTGGCTCTTGCCGGTCTCACGCATATCACTGGTTGGCCGGACCATGTGCCCACCGGACCGTTCGGTGCCTACCCCGATCATACCGCACCACCGCTGGCAACAGCTCTAATCGCTGCTGCCCTTGATTACCGCCGGCGGACCGGCAGGGGACAGCAAATAGACTTGTCCCAATATGAAGCTAGCCTGCTCTTTCTGACGCCCGTTCTGCTGGACTGCTCGGTAAACGGCACAGTGCACTCGAGGACGGGAAATCGGGTTGACTGCGCCGCGCCCCATGGCGCCTATCCCTGCAGCGGCAACGATCGCTGGTGTGCCATCGCAGTGTCTTCAGATGAAGAATGGTTTGCATTCTGCCGGGTGTTGGGGGATCCAGCCTGGTCGAACGAACCAGGGTTTGCCACTCCGTCCGGCAGAAAGCAGAACGAGGCCGAGTTGGAAAGACTGGTGGGGGAATGGACAAAGGGCAGGACCGCTGAAGAGGTAATGCGCTTGATGCAGGCGGAGGGGGTACCCGCGGGGGTGGTGCAGACGGCAGAAGACCTGCAGAACGACCCGCAATTAGAACACCGGGGACATCAGTGGACATTGGACCATCCTGAGATAGGAATTCACACCAGCGATGCACCACCATTCCTCCTGTCCAGGACACCGGCCAGGCCCGAACGACCAGCCCCATGTTTGGGTGAGCACAACGAGCTTATCTGTCGCAGGCTCCTGGGCATGTCTGATGATGAATTTGCGGGACTGCTGACGGCAAGGGTCCTGCATACCAGTTGACCGTAGCCGCTGTTGTACCCGGTTCGATTTGAAGGCGTTAGAGGTTGCACCCAAGGAGGGGTTTATGCCGAGCAGCTACACGGAAACGCTGGCGGCCTTCGCCGTCAGGACCAGCTTCACTGATTTGCCCGGCGATGTAGTTCATGCTACGAAGCGGCTCATTCTGGACACGATAGGCGATGCGGTCGGGGGCTTTTCCACTGACATCGGGAAGATCGCGATCGATTTCAAGAGAGACCTTGGAGGTCGGCCGGAGTCAACGATTCTGGTGGTTGGTGAAAAGACGTCGTGCACTAGCGCGGCCTTCGCCAACGCGGCGTTGGCCAATGCCCTGGATGCTGACGAAAACATATTCCACCTCGGACATATGGCACAGTGTGCAGTGATGCCAGCACTCGCGGTAACGGAGCGACTTGGGGCTTCTGGCAAGGATATGATCACCGCTGTTGCCCTGGGATACGAGCTTGCCGGACGCATCGGGGATGCGTGCAAGCTGGCTGTTCTGGACCAAGACGGGAAAATACACAGGGCCAAATACAACGGCCTGAACTGGAATATTTTTGCTGCTGTAACCGGCGCGGGAAAGTTGCTGGGTCTCGACGAGAGCAAGATGGCCAACGCGCTGGGTATTGCGGGTTACTCTACTCCTGTTCCGGTAGCCGGTAAATGGCTGAGTTCTCCCAGGCCACATACCAAGTACGCCTTCTACCCATTGATGGCAGAGAGTGGTACCGCTGCTGCTTTACTTGCCGCCAGGGGCTTCACCGGAGACCGGCAGATACTGGATGGTGATCTGGGCTGGTGGAGAATGGCGGGCGCTCTTGACTGTGATTGGGATGCTCTAACCGGCAATCTGGGCGGGCGATGGACAGTGACGGAAGCTTCTTTCAAGCCCTACCCGGCCCAGAGATATACCCACTCATATCTAGACCTGCTGTGCAAAATCATGCAGGAAAACCGACTGCAGCGTGACGAGATCGAAAGCGTTGATGTTGAGGTCGTTGCCCTGATGTTCACGCGTCACGTAGATGAATTCACCGTCGCAAGCGAGTTTGACGGCGAATTCAGCCTGCCCTACCTCATGGCTGTGGCGGCCTCAGGGGTGAGGCCGGGTCCGGAGTGGCATGCCGCGTACTACTGGAACGACCCTGCAATTATCAGTTTCGCCCGAAAGGTGAAGGTGCATCCCAACCCTGCTGAAGAGCAAATACAACTCGGCGAAGTGGCAGGGAGAGGGCGCAAGAAGAAGTCACCCGCTACGGTGCAAGTCAAAGCCAGAGGGCAGGTGTTCAAGGCATCCACAGAATATGCGAAGGGGGATCCCTGGCTTTCAGAGACCGTTATGACGGATGAGGACCTGAACAACAAGTTCAGGAACTTCTGCACTCGGGGGATTGCCACCGCGCGGATAGAACGGGCATTGGATATACTCTCCAAACTGGAACAGTTGGATTCGGTATCCGATCTGATCGCCTGCCTGAAGTGAAGTCCTCGATGGTCAGCCATGCTGGAACAATCTGACAGTTGGAGTGTTGTCAAATGGTCGAAATGAATCCAAACACTGGTGCGGCAAAGTTGATTGAAGGAGCGGCGGAACGGGCCGCCGGAAGGAGCTTCGATCAGCAGGTCGAATGGATCAGGAAATACGCGAACTACCGTGTGCCGTTGGATTTGAGATCACGCCTGCTGCACGCCTTGGGCATTCCCCGTCCGAAGCCGATTGCCGGGAACATCATCAAGTTGGGTTGCATGGTGCCTTTTTCCAGCCCGCAGTATGTGCAGGGCTGTTTCAAACTGCTGGACCTCCTCGGCGTAGATTACACCTACCTGGAAAAGGAGTACTGCTGCGGTGCGAGTCTTGTGTACCAAAGCAAGGAGTCAGAACGGGAGAAGGTGCTGAATGTGGCCAGGGAGTTCACGCAAATGAACCGGGACCTGGCTCAGCGGAGAGGGGCGGGCAACATCGTCTATTTGTGTGCTTCATGTGCCCATTTTGCCAAAGGGGTCAGTTGCACCGATGCTGCTGACCACCATATGTATATCTGGGACCTGATCGCTGATAAGCTGGAAAGCAAGACCCTCAGGGTAACCCCGACGACTGCAGCCTATTACAGCGGGTGCGGTGGAAGCAGTTTCCGGGCCTTTGTGCCGGGAGCCAGACTGCAGTGGAAAAAATACAGGCAGATGATGAACAGAATAGAAGGCTTGACGTTGGTCGATTTGAAGGGCGTCTGTTGCCAGGTCGGCGCCGAACGTGTTGTCGAAGAGGCGCAGGTAAGACACCTGGACACCATTATTTGCGCCTGCCACGGATGCCGGAATCGAATCGATCAGGAGGCGGGTGGCAAAGTGCAGGTGAAATACCTGTCAGACGTGTTGTTGGCGGCTCTCGCCGAGAAAAAGGACATGGTCCCTTAAGGAGGTGCCTATGATGAGACTCGAGGAAAAGGTGGCAATAGTTGCCGGCGGAGCCTCAATCGTTGGCCAGGCTATTGCACGTGGTCTGGCTGCCGAGGGAAGCCACGTGGTTGTTTGCGACATGAACGGAGAAGGGGCTGAGAGCGTTTCGGCAGATATCCGGCAACGCGGTGTCAGGGCGCTGGCGGTGAAGGCCAACATATCCAGGGAGGACGAAGTGAGGCGCATGGTGCTGAGAGTCATCGATGAGTTTGGCCGGTTGGATATCCTCGTGAATAACGCGGCGGCAAAGGGACTGCCCAACAAACCCTTCCATGAAATAGATATGACGGAATGGAGAGGAGAAATAGATACTACTTTCCTGGGCGCAGTCCGCTGTTGCAGTGCCGTTATGCCGTGGATGATCAAGCAGCACAGCGGCCGCATTATCAGCGTATCGTCTGAGGCAGGAAAAGCGGGCACGCCATGCCGGGCTCCCTACAGTTCGTGCAAGGCTGCCCTTGCCGGCTTCACGAGGGCTGTGGCGCAGGAAGTCGCCACATTGGGAATCACCGTCAACTGCGTCTCTCCCGGGCCAATCAATACCCCCCGGTGGGCCGAATGGTCTCCGAAGTTTCCGGAGCATGCTAAATCGTTTCTGGAGAGGATACCATCCCACAGGCTCGCGGAGCCCGAAGACGTAGCCAGTATTATTGTATTCCTGGCTTCAGACGGCGCGCGGCACATTACCGGCCAGGACTACAGCGTCGATGGTGGACTGAGGATGTGACAGCGATCAGGCAATGCCCGCTGCTGTCCTGGCGTCATACGACGAACTCTTTGCCCATCATTCTCTCGCGGTAATCAGCTTGTGGATGTTCATGCCGCCGTCAGCTATATATCCGAATCCGTTCACGCTCATATCTTCCCATGCCAGAGATGCCAGATCTGACTGATCCCAACCGGAGGTGGTCAAAGACAGGTAGTAGGGCGCGTGGAGTGAAACCTGAACAGCCATTAACCGGTGGTGGGTTCCGCCTTCTTTACCCCCGGTGTCACTGGTTCAGGCAGCACAACTCTGGAGGTCTTGTACCTGACCGTCAGGTCCAGAGGCGAGCGCAACTCCATCTGTGCTCGAGGCCACGGTGCTCTCTGCGCTCAACGGTCTGTCCCGTAGACCGGAAGACCGTTGTCTTTTGCCTCAGTAGGCTTCCAAAACAACAAGGCGGCGGCGAGCAAGACACCTATCACCTGGATGTACCAGGACATAGTCAGCATTGCGGCTCCTGCCGCAAGCGCCGCGAGCCTTCTTACGTGTTTGTTCCAGTTCCCGGGCGGTCCATAGCCTTCAAAACCCCGGGCCAGCAGCCAGAACCCCACCACGGCAGACAGAACGGTGTAGGCAAAGGGTCTGATCGAGAATTGTTCAAAGAGGAGCACCGGATGGAATACGAAGAAGAATGGAGCTATGTAGATAACGCTGGCCAGGCGCATGGCCTGGAGAGACGTCTTCATTGGAGAGGCACCGGCGTATCCAGCGGCTATTGTAGGCGCGATTGCCGTAGGCGGAGTGAGGTCCGCCATAAGCCCCCAGTAGAGGATGGTCATATGTACGGCAAGACGATTCAGTCCGAGGCTTTCCAGCGGAGGAGCCATCAGGAGTGCCAGCAGCATGTATATCGCTGTGCCCGGCATGCCCGTGCCCAGTACAAAAGCGGCTATGGCCAAGACCAGCAGTCCCAACCACACGTTTGCGCCAGCACCTGTTTCCAGCCACTGAGTGACGGACATTCCCAGGCCGGAAAGGTTGATGCCCGCTATTATGAGTCCAATACCCAGGAGGACTGGGGCAAGCTGGCCAAACACCCTGGCAGATGTGAAGAGGAGGTCGCCCATAACTTTGAGGTTGGGGCGCGTGCTCTTCTGGATGGAACATAGTAGCAGCAGTGCAATAGTGGTGAAAAGGGCAGCTTGCCCCGGGTTCGTCTTCTGCACGAAGAGCAGCCAGACGAGGAACAGGGCCGTCACGACGAAGTGCCATCCTTCGAGCAGTGTCTTCCTCAAAGATGGTATTTCGCTCCGCTCCAACTTGCGCAGTCCGTGGTTTACCGCGTGGAAGTGGACCTGGGAGAACAGGCACCAATAATACAGGATGGCTGGAATTGCCGCCGCCGCGGCAACTCGCCAGTAAGGTATTCCGAGGAAGTCGGCCATGATGAAGGCTACCGCCCCCATTATCGGGGGCATGATTATGCCGCCTTCGGATGCTGCGGACTCAACTGCCGCGGCGAAGTGGGGTTTGTAGCCAGCCTGTATCATCAGAGGTATGGTGAAGGTCCCGCACACCGTGACGTTTGCCGAAGCACTGCCGGAAATCGTGCCGAAGAGGCTGCTGGCGATGACGGCGGCCTTAGCCGGCCCTCCGGTTGCTCGTCCCAGCAAGGCCATCGCAACGTTGGTGAAGAACTTGCCAGCCCCGACGATTTGTGTCGCTACCCCGAAGAAGATGAAAAGAAGGAATGTCAGAATGAATGTCTTCATCACGGTTCCGAATATCCCCTCGGTGCTGATGAAGAAAGACCCCACCACCCTTCCCAGCGTGAACTCGTTGCCCTTCAGAAAGCCGGGCAGGAAATGCACCCACATGGGAAGGGTCGCCAGAACTGCCGCAGTGGCAGCGAAGAATACCCCGCCGGTCCGCCTGGCGGCCTCAAGTACCAGCAGCGACATGATAATGCCCAATACCAGGGCTGTGGTCGGAGGGAAGACTATCCAAGAACTGGACAGGGCTTTTTCATAGGTGGCGAATACGTAGAGCGGAATGCCAAAGGACAGCACGGCGGCAATTACGTCATACCACGGGATGAGGTTCCTTGGCGTTCGTTCGTTTGCTCGGTAAAGAATGAAACCAAGGGGCAGAAGCAGCGAAGCTCCCAGGTTGATGTACTGCATCGAGCCCATGACAATCCCCAGTCGGGGCGCCCCGGCCAATGCGTAGAATATGGTTAGCAACACAGCACAAGCGGAGAGTGCGACCGCAACACCCTTGACGGCACGACTGTATTCGTTGTCTCTCACGCCATTACTCACCTGCATATTTGCACGCGTCGAGATATTGTTCTGGGAGCTTGCTATGCTGCCTCATGCGTCTCCACATGCATCTGGTGGCGGTGGCCGCCTGTAGCCGCCCAAAGACGTTTGTAGGCATCCCGACACGTCGGGATGCCTACAACGTTCAACATCGCGTCTTCATATGGATTGGCGTGCCGCAATAACCACGCATGACCTGTTTGCAGCAAGGAACTACTTAGTCGTAGTGGTTGATTGTTTCGCTTTCCACTCCGCAAGCCTTGTCTGTTCGGCCTGCAGTTGCAGTTGCTGTTCTTTTTCCTGTGCCGCGGTCCAGATTCCTATTTCCTTGAAGAACCGTATGGATCCAGGGTGGAATGGGCCGGGGAACGCGAAATCTATAGAATGCTCCCTCGAATATCCCTTGGCAATGTCGATCTTTTGAATAGCGTCGATGGAATTGTAGAGTCCCTTGGTTATCTGGTAGGCCCAGTCCTCATCGAAGAAGTCGTAGGCCAGGATGAAATCGGTGCTCGCCGGGATCAGCATGTCCTGGTAGACGCCAGCGAACGCGCCTTTCTTTGTTTCTACCAGGGGGTGCGGCAACAGACTGTGGAATATCTTTTCCGCTTCTGGTGTCCGGGACATAGGCAACACTACGACGCCATGGAGAGCGTCCAGTTCAGTAACTTTTGCCGAAGGGAAGCCAGAAATGGCAACGTCGACTACACCGTCAATCAACCCCTGGACGCCGTCGTCCTGGCCAGCGAAGTTCACCTTCTTCACGTCGTCCCAGGTCAGACCATTGGTCTTGAGGACCCCCTCAATTGTCGCGTTTCGAGTGGATGTACCGGGGAAGTAAGTTACTCTCTTGCCCTTAACGTCCGCGAAGGTCAATATGCCCGTCTTCTTTGAGGTGAAGAGGCCCCAGTAGCGCGATGTGCCGCTGTACACGTTGCGCAATGGTTGAGGACCCCATCCCGGCTTGCTGAAGTCGCCCAGACCCCAGGCGCCATCGCGCCCTGTGGTCGTGCTGGTTATGAATATGTCCTCTTGTTTGCTCCTGAGAGCTGAAAGATTATCCGTGGTGTTGGGAAGATCGCTGACCGTTATTTTGACGCCAAGCGTCTTGCTCAACTCATTCATGACCGGGATGCCAGTGTTGAGGACACCCGTTCCGGATTGGCCCATAGCCTTGATGATGCTTGGCAGCGGTTTTAGCGCCTTCGTCGTCGTGGTGGAAGTCGGGGCTGCCGTCGTGGTCGCTGTTGTTGCTGTTGTTGCCGCTTTTGAGGTTGTAGTTGTTGCAGCAGCCGAGGTTGTGATGGTCGAAGAAGGGGTACTGGACTTCGAGCAGGCGCCTGCCATGGTGATGAGAAGCAGGGCCAGTGAAACCAGCATGAGGATCCTTGCCTTGTTTGATGCCATCTTTGTCTTTGAATTCCCGAGTTGCATAGACCACCTCCGTTTTTCGAATCAAATCTCCCGAGGCGGGACGGACCCGCATTTATGACTCAGCAGGAAGTTGCAGCATAGATACGCCACAATCGAGTTGTGACACATAATACAGTATTGGGATGGTGCCAATGTGAAGAGGCCCAGCCACAATCAGATCAACCGCTCATGAGACTCATCTGTATCATGACTCAGGAGCAAGCACCTCAATAGTACCTGCACCTTATCCTTCGCCCCTTCCCGCGGCAGAAAGGAGAATCCTGCAAAGTCTTCCCAATTCGACCGTTCAAGAAGGCCATGCATAGCCTTCTTTCGTCGTGCCTAGAGTATGAACCTATCTGGTTTGGCTGTCAACCCTCAGTGAATTAACGTTAACTTGCCGGATATGATAAAGTATTTATTTGGCGCGTTTTTTCGCAGCCGACAAGGTGAGCGGGGACAGGTATCTCCTGAGCGCGTTGAGGTAAAACATTTGGACCGTCGAGAAGATATCAGGAACATAGCGATTATTGCCCATGTGGACCACGGGAAGACTTCGCTGGTAGACGCCATGCTCAAGCAGAGCAAGGTGTTCCGCGAGAACCAGGATGTCGGCCAGTTCATCATGGACAAGAACGACCTCGAGCGCGAACGAGGCATTACCATTCTTGCCAAGAACACGGCTGTGACTTACAAGGGCGTCAAGATAAATATCATTGACACCCCTGGCCACGCCGACTTCAGCGGTGAAGTAGAGCGAGTGACTAATATGGCGGACGGGGCTTTGCTTCTGGTTGATTCTGTGGAAGGGCCCATGCCGCAGACCCGGTTCGTATTGCATCGGGCACTGGAAAAAGGGCTTAAGCCGGTTGTTGTGATCAACAAGATCGACCGCGAGAATTCCCGCATCGAAGAAGTAGTGAGCCTTACCCAGGACCTCTTCCTGGAGCTTGCCACCGACGCTGCTCAATTGGACTTTCCGATCCTTTATGCCAGTGCCAGGGAAGGGTATGCCGTGGTCGACCCGGGTCTTCGCGGGGGGGACCTTACCCCCCTTTTCGAGGCCATTCTGAAGGAGGTGCCACCTCCTCCGATTGAAGCCGGCTCCTTTCAGATGCTGGTCTCCAACCTGGACTACGACACGTACAAAGGCAAAATAGCCATCGGCCGCATATTCCGTGGCAAGGTTTCTCCCAAGGACTCCGTTGTCACCATAGACAGGGAAGGCAAAACCGCCACGTATTCTGTGGTCCAGGTCTTCACCTTCATGGGCCTTGCCCGGCAAGAGGTCCAGGAGGCTCGCGCCGGAGAAATAGTGGCCCTCACCGGCCTGGAGAAGGTCAGCATCGGGGAGACGGTCGCAAGTCCTCTGGACCCGGTGGCGCTGCCTGCCATAGATGTCGGCGAGCCTACCGTGAAGATGACCTTCGGCGTCAATACGTCGCCCTTTGCCGGCAGGGAGGGACGTTTTTGTACCTCCCGGCAGTTGCGTGAGCGACTCTACCGGGAACTACAGGTAAACATCGCTTTGCGGGTGCAGGATACGGATAGTGCGGACGTTTTCCTTGTCATAGGGCGGGGAGAGTTGCACCTGTCCATACTCATAGAGAATATGCGCCGCGAAGGTTACGAGTTCCAGGTCTCGAAGCCAGAGGCGGTCATCAAAGAGATAGACGGCAAGAGGATGGAGCCGGTGGAAACACTTACTGTCGACACCAGGGATGAGTACATCGGAGTTCTCACAGAGAACCTCAGCAAGCGCCACGCCACTCTCACATTCATGCGTAACGACGGCAAGGGCAATGTGCGAATGGAATACCGTATACCCACCCGCGGGCTCATAGGTTTCTCCAGTATCTTCCTGACACAGACCCGGGGTGAAGGGGTGATGAACACCCTCTTCATGGGCTACGAACCCTGGACTGGCGAGATGCAATCGGCACGGAGCGGTGTCCTGGTCGCCGCCGAAACAGGAGTCGCCGTCACCTATGGCCTTAATAACGCGCAAGGCCGAGGGACCACCTTTATCGAGGCGGGCACGCAGGTCTATGAAGGCATGATCGTAGGACAGCATCCCCGGACGAATGACCTCGCGGTCAACGTGTGCAAAGAGAAGAAACAGACCAACATACGGTCATCGACCGCAGACATAGCCATCAAGCTGACTCCGGCGGTGAAGTTCAGCCTGGAGCAGTCGCTGGACTTCATCAACAGCGATGAACTGGTTGAAGTCACCCCGCAGAGTATAAGGCTGCGCAAGCGCCTCTTGACGCAACATGAACGGCTGCGTGCCAGGGGTGAAGGCACTACGGCCAAGGGCTAGAAAACCCAACGAGGGAGAAACGGGATGACGTCCGAATCGCTGCTGACGCAAAAAGAGGGCCCCATTTGTACCATAACCATCAACAGGCCAGAACGGCGAAATGCTTTGAACGATGCCGTGCTGGAAGGTCTGTTGAGCGCGCTGGACGGCGCTGCCAAAGATGACCAGACGAAAGTAGTGGTCCTTCGTGGGGCGGGGCAGGAGGCCTTTTCCTCCGGGTTCGACTTTTTCCGGGACAGGAAGGCAGCCAAGGCCGACCTTATTGAAGCAACCTATAGTGCCATTGAGTCCTTCCCGAGGCCGGTCATCGCCATGGTCTACGGGTACGCTATAGGCGGCGGAATGGCCCTGACATTGTGCTCCGATCTGGTTGTTGCTGCCGAAAACGCGCGTTTTGCCACTCCAATGGTCAAAATCGGCGCGGTACCTCCACCCAGGCTGTTGCAACGCTCGATTAATGTTCTGGGGCTCGCTGCCACTCGAAGACTCCTTTTTACCGCCAGGATGATAAATGCTGATGAAGCGAAAGCCATCGGCTTTGTCTGCCAGGTGGCGCCGGTGGACCAGTTGCATAAGGTAACCTGCGATATTGCCCTGGAGATAGCCCGGAATGCCCCTCTGAGCCTGGCAGCTACCAAGGACGCAATAAACATGATTATGCGTTCTCGTGAGGCTGGCGCAGGGACCATCGCTGAGCTTGAAGCAGATGTGGCGCGAGTGATGGCGTGTGAAGATGCACTCGAGGGCAGACAGGCGTTTGCCGAAAAACGCGCCCCTGTCTTCAAAGGGAAGTAGGGGAGGTAGCGCACACCCCGCGACGACCAATCCTTGGCAAAGTTTACCCTGAGCACAGCCGAATGGCTTAATGACAATGCCCGGAGGCCGCCTACCTGCTCCTGCCCAACTTCTGGCACCTGGGGCAGAAGTATGTACCGCGACCCCTTACGACGATGCGTTGGACTTTCCCGCCGCACAGCGGGCACTCGTCGTGCAGGTGGTGCGCCACTTTGAACTCGTGATGCGCAGTGCCCTGGCGGCAATCTGGCCTGAAATATGTGTCTACGCTTGCTCCCTTGTTGGCTATCGCTTTCGCCAATACGCTTCGAATTGCCGAGTGAAGACGGGAGGTTGCCCTGGGAGACAGCTTGTTGGCCAGGGTCAGAGGGTGGATGCGCGCTTCATAGAGCACTTCGTCGGCATACATGTTGCCAATTCCGGCCACGACCCGCTGATCGCACAACACCGCTTTGATAGGGGCACGATGCCTGGCAAGAAGCTTGGCGAAGACCTCGGAGCTGAAATCGTCGCCTAGAGGTTCAGGCCCAAGTTTGCCAACGATCTCTTTCTCGTCGTTGACCAGCCACACCCGGCCCAGGCGGCGCCTGTCAATGAAAGCGAGGACTCGCCCGTTGTCGAGTTTGAAGGTGGCCCTGACCCGGGCATGCGTCAATTGACTGGGAAGGGAACGGTCTTTGTCTTCCAGAATGAGATTGCCTGTCATCCTCAAATGGATGATCAGCGCCTGTTTGTTGTCCAGCCGGACGATGAAGAATTTGCCGCGCCTTGCCAGGCCACATACGGTCCGCCCAGCCAGCCCGTCCTGAAACCGGCCTGCCGGCAGTCCTTGCACCGCAGTGGCATCACCCACAACAACTTCTTCGAACTTCCGGCCAACCAGGCATGGCTCAAGTTCGCTCTTTATCGTCTCCACTTCGGGCAGTTCGGGCATATGTTTCTCCAAGGTGACATCCTATTCCATCTCGCCCCAATTACGTCCGGATTTGACGTCTACCTTCACAGGGACATCCAGTTTGACGGCGTTCGGCATAATCTCGCAGAGCAACGGTTTGATTTCCTCAAACTCGTCCTGGGGCACTTCGAGTATCAGCTCGTCGTGCACCTGGAGTGTAAGCTTGGTCTTCAGGCCCGATTGCTGCATGCGCTGATGAAGTCTGATCATGGCCACTTTAATGATGTCCGCTGAGGTGCCCTGGACAGGCGTGTTGGCAGCCATCCTCTCCCCTGCCTCCCTGATCTGCCGGTTGGGCGATTTCACTTCGGGAACATGGCGCTTGCGGCCCAGCAGGGTCTGCACATAGCCCTTCTCATGTGCCTGCCTCTTCGTCGAATCCATATATCTCTGCACGCCGGGATACTTCTCGAAATAGGCGCGGATAAACTGCCTGGCCTGCTCCCTGGTAAGGTCTGTGGCCTGCTCCAAACCGTACTCGCTCATGCCGTAGACCACGCCGAAATTGACCGTTTTTGCCAGCCGGCGCATATCTGGAGTAACCTGATCGATCGGCACCCCGAAAACCAGAGCGGCGGTCGCGGCATGGATATCCTCATCCCGCTGGAAGGAACCCTTTAAGACTGTATCACCTGACAGGTGGGCCAGCACCCTGAGGTCGATCTGTGAATAGTCGCCGGCCACGAGCAGTGATCCTTCGGGCGCAGTGAAAGCATGCCTGATTTTGCGCCCGAGTTGGCCTCGTACCGGAATGTTTTGCAGGTTCGGGTCGCTGGATGACAGACGGCCTGTGGTCGTGCCCGTCTGGTTGAAGCTCGTGTGCAGCCTGCCGGTCAGTGGGTTCACCAGGCCGGGGAGGGAATCAAGATAGGTGGATTTCAGCTTGGATAGCTGCCGGTATTCAAGGATGTTGTCGATTACCGGATGTACCCCGCGCAGCTCTTCCAGCACGGAAGCTTCGGTTGAGTATGCACCATGGGCTCGCCTGGGAGCCGGCAGCCTCAATTCTTCGAAGAGGATTCGACCCAGTTGCTGCGATGAGTTCAGATTGAACTCGTGGCCGACGTTCCGGTACGCTTCCGTTTCGCAACGCCTCAGGTCCACCTCCATGTTTCGAGACATTTCCTGAAGCAGAGACGTATCCAGCGCCACGCCGTTCCATTCCATCTGGGCCAGGACCGGTACAAGAGGCATTTCGACCTCAGCGAATAGCTTCCACAAGCCTTCGCTCTCCAGGACCGGTGCCAGCGTCTCTTTGAGGCGGAAGATAACATCTGCGTCAATGCAGGCACATTGCGCGGTCTGGTCCATCGCTACGTTAGCCAGTGAAATCTGTTTGGCCCCCTTGCCGCCCAATTCGGCCGCAGTGGTAATCTCCTGTCCAAGTCTTTGGAACACGAGCGCCTTGAGACCCAGCGCCTTTTCGCCAACGAGATGCGCCGCCACCTGCGTGTCGAAGGCCAGGTTCTTGAGGGAAACGCCATGGCGGGCCAATACCAGCGATGCGCACTTGATGTTGTGTCCGATTTTCTGCAATCCGGAGTCTTCCAGCGGCCGTTTGAGCGCGCTCAACACCTGGCCCACAGGCAGTTGTGCGTCCAATACATGATGCCCCACCGGCAGGTAGTAGGCCTCGCCGCCTCCGGGGGAGAGTGCGATGCCCACCAATTCCGCTTCCATCGGTCCAGGTCCGGCGAACTCGATCTCTATGGCCAACTCCTTGGCCTGGGATATCCTTTCGGTCATCCGGTCGAGGTCCGCGATGTCAGTCACGGTGCAACCCTTTACTTCCGGTAGGGCGGCCTCCCGGACCTCAACAGCCATGGCAAGTTGCCCCGACCGCTGCGGAATGCGGCTGACCAGCGAAGTGAAATCCAGTTCGCGGAAAAGCGCGACCAATCGCTCGAAACCCTGCTCACCACAGGCATGCAGTTTCAACTCGATTGGCACGTCCTTCACGATTGTAGTGAGAGCTTTGCTTTGCTCTGCTTCAGCGCGATGCTCGGTGAGAAGTTGCTTGAGCCTGGCTGGTGATACTTCTTCCAGTCGGCGGTAGATTTCTTCGACGCTCCCGAATTGCTGTACGAGCTTGGCTGCCGTCTTTTCACCGACACCCGGCACTCCCGGGATATTGTCAGAAGCGTCGCCCATGAGGCCTTTCAGATCGGTGACATGCTCCGGCCCTACGCCAAGTTTTTCCATAACTTTGTGTGCGTCGAAGAGCATGGTGTCCTTGAGCGTTCGCCCTGGTGTAAGGACCTTGACATGGTCTGAGACAAGCTGCAGGGCATCCTTATCACCGGTGAATATGACGGTGTCTATCCCCTGTTCCTCTGCCCGCCGTGCCAGTGTGCCAAGCAGGTCATCGGCCTCATAGCCTTCAAGCTCGAAAACGGGCAGTCCAAACGCATCGACCAGTTGACGCACCCGTGGCCACTGGCTGGTGAGTTCTTCGTCAGCTTTCTTTCGCTGCGCTTTGTAGGCCGCAAAGTTATCCCTGCGGAAACTTCGGCCCTTGTCGAAAGCGACGCCACAGTAGTTCGGCTTGATGTCGGACAGTACTTTCAACAGAGAACTGGCAAAGCCGAAGACAGCGTTTACCATTTCGCCCGTCTTGGGCGCCGAGAGAGGCGGCAGCGCGTGGTAGGCGCGATGCACCAGGTTATTGCCGTCTACTAGCAGAAGTACGGGATGGGACATGTTGAGCGCCGCCCTCCCTACCTCTTGAACCCCACCTTTGGCAAAGCGGCCTTCAGGGCCTCGGCAACCTCGTCCATGTCTTTTTCGGAGACCCATCCCAGGTGGCCGATGCGGAAGATCTTTCCTTCCAGCTTTGACTGGCCGCCGGCCAGCACAACTTTGTGCTCGTCACGCAGAACCTGCAGCAGTTTTTTGCAGTCAACGCCCTGGGGGCCGTCGATTGCCGTCACTGTGCTGGAGGAGTAGGTTTCATCAGCGGGGAATAGTTTCAGCCCCAGCGCCTTCACGTGGTCGCGTGCCCGCTTGGCCACCCTCCTGTGCCTCGCCGCGACATTTGGCAGTCCTTCTTTGGCCAGGATATCCAGGCCGGCGGCCAGGCCGAAGAAGATAGAGACGGCGGGTGTCCATGGCGTCTGGTTCTTCTCAAGGTATTTCTTGGCCTTGCCCACGTCCAGGTAATAGCGCGGCATCTTCGCCTTCTCGTATGCTTGCCATCCCCTCTGGCTGACTGCGACCATGGCAAGGCCCGGAGGTGTCATCCAACCCTTCTGTGAGCCTGTCGCAACGAAGTCGCAACCCCAGTCATCGACTGGCAGTTCTATGGAACCCAGGCTGCTGATGGCATCAACGATGATCAACTTGTCGAACTCCCTGACCACGTCGGTCAGCGATTTCAGGTCGTTGGTCACTCCGGTCGAAGTCTCGTTATGCGTCAGCAGCACGGCTTTGATGGCCTTGTCGGCCTGCAATGCCTTCCGCACGGCGTCCGCGTCCGCGGCATGTCCCCACTCAAAGTTCAGCCGGGTAACGTCAGCTCCATAGGTCTTGGCGATGTCCGCGAAGCGGTCGCCGAAGGCGCCGATACTGACTGCGAGCACCTTGTCTCCGGGCGAGAGCATATTTACCACGGCCGATTCCATGGCACCCGTACCCGAAGTGGTGAGAACGAACACATCGTTCTTTGTCTGGAACATTTCCTTCAGGCGCACCGTTATCTGTCCCAGAATCTCGCCGAATTCCTTCCCTCGATGGTTGATCATCTGCCGCCCTACAGCCTTGAGTACCTCATCTGGACAGGGCGTCGGTCCCGGTATGCGTAACTGAATCATCTTCTTGACTGGATACCTCCTCTTTACTTAGAGCTTCGGTCGATGATGATGCGAAGAAACCCGCGCTTTCCTACCTTCAGAACTGCGCCATCGGAAACATCAACGGCGGGACTGGATGCTTTCGAGCCGCCCACCTCAACGGCGCCCTGCGCCACCAGGCGCTTCACCTCCGCCCTGCTTTTTGCCAGGCCCTTTTCGATCAGGACGTTGCTTATGTCGACGCGGTACCTGCCGTCCGGAAGTTCTTGGGCGGTTGCCCGGAATTCCATGACTTCTTCAGGCAGATGACCCTTCTGGAATACATTGGCAAAATGTTCCCCCGCTCCGCGAGCGGCTTCTTCCCCGTGAGACATCTTTACTATCTCATGGGCGAGGCGTTTCTTGAGAACCATGGGATTGACTGCCTGGGATTCCATATGCCTGCCATATTCGTCAAGTTCCTCATCGGGTACATCAGTGAGCAACTCGTAGTAGTTCAATATCAGTTTGTCGGGTATCGACATGACCTTGCCGTACATTTCCTGCGGGGGTTCATCGACACCTATGTAGTTGCCCAGGCTCTTGCTCATCTTGTTGACGCCATCGGTCCCGACCAGCAAAGGCATGAGGAACACCTGCTGTGGGGTCATCCCCGTCATCCCCTGCAGTTCCCTGCCTACAAGGCAATTGAATTTCTGGTCGATACCGCCGAACTCCACGTCTGACTTTATGGCTACCGAGTCGTACGCCTGGAGCAGCGGGTACAGCAACTCGGTTATGGCTATGGGCCGTCCGGCATCGAAACGCTTGCGGAAGTCTTCCCGTGCCAGGAACTGCGCCACCGTGAACCGGCTGGTCAGCTTGATCACCTCAGCCAGCCCGAAGCTGCCGTACCAGGAGCTTTGCCATTGCACTTCTGTTTTGTCTTTGTCGATCACTTTGAAAAACTGCTGCATGTACGTCCGGGCGTTAGCGCGCACCTCTTCGGCCGATAGCATCGGCCTGGTGGCCGAGGCGCCGCTGGGGTCCCCTATCTGGGCCGTCCAATCTCCGACGATCAGGATTACGTGATGGCCCAGTTCCTGGAACTGCCGCAATTTCCTCAGCCCCACGACATGTCCAAGGTGAATGTCCGGCCTCGACGGGTCAAACCCCTGCTTCAACCGCAATGGACGGCCGGATTCAAGGAGTTTCACCACCTCCTCTTCAGAAATGATTTCGGTGACGCCGCGCCGCAGCAAACGCTTCACGTCAGGATTTTTCACTGGCGGACCTTCTCGGCCTGCAACAATATCCTGGCGCAGTCCACATCACGCTGCATTTGCTGTTTGAGTTGGTGAACGTTTGAGAAGCGCAGTTCATCGCGCAGGCGTTCGACGAATTCAATAGTGAATGGCTTGCCGTAGATGTCACCATCGAAGTCCAGAACGTAAGTCTCGGCCAGTCGTTCGCTGCTATCGAAGGTGGGACGGATGCCGATATTCGTCACCGAAGGATGCCTTCGAGCGTCGCAGTGGGCCCAGGTGGCATAAACGCCATCGGCCGGTGTGGCGCGCGTTTGGTCAATGGACAGATTGGCAGTGGGGAACCCCAGCCTCCTGCCCCGTTCGGCGCCGTGGATCACCTCACCACATAGCGTGTAATGTCTGCCGACCAACCTGAAATAGTCGCGGGCGTCCCCACGGGCAACAGCCTGGCGCACAGCCGTGCTGCTCACGATGCGCCCTTCCAGGACAAGCGGTGGCACGCTTTTGAAGGTGAAACCCATGTCCCGACCCAATGCCGATAGTTTCGAGGTGTTCCCCTGGCGGCTGTTGCCGAGGGCGAAATCGGGGCCGACGACCAGTCCCTTCATTCTCACGTGGCGCTTGAGCAGGCCCATGAACTCTTCTGCTTTCAATTGAGCCACTTCTTTGTCGAAGGGAATGGCGGTAACCAGTCCCACGCCGAGCCCTTTAAGCAAATCGGTCCGCTCCTGGATGTCGGTCAGCCATGGCAGTGATCCGGCCCTGCCCAGGACATCCTCGGGATGGGTCTCGAAGGTCATGGCCACGCTCAGCAGATTTCGGGACTCAGCCTCTCTTTTCAGCGTTTCGATGAGGTACTGGTGCCCGCGGTGCACGCCATCAAACACGCCGATGGTTATGACGGTGTCCTGTTGCGGAGATAGTTTCTCCAGATGCTGTTCCAACGAAGTCTTCGTGAAAGTCCCCTCACGGCTAAGCCAAAGATACCGGGAAACGCCTGTTGCGGGCAGCGGGAAAAGCCGCCCTTTACAGTCGCCGAATGCTATCACAAGGCCATTTGAGCGTCAAACAAGGTTATATTGTACATACAGTGCAAGAACCACTCCTCGCCATGTGGAGTCGAGATAGTCCGACAGCTCAATGGCGTGTTACCGAAGCATCAGCCCGGTTCGAAAGGCGTCGTCGTTTGCCCTTGCGGGTTCACGTCAGACAGCAAGACTTTCGCCGCAGACCGCGCGATAGCACTGTGGGACTCAGAAAGCCTGCGCCAACTCGTATGTTAGAGAGACATGTGAAGCTATATCATTTGGCAGATATAGTCCCGGTCGGTTCCATACACCGGCTTCCCACCAAAGCTTCCCGGGACTTGGCGCAGCCCACTCGTTGAATCTTGTGTTTGCCCCATGCTAGAATGGCGCCCGTTTGGGAAACAGCCGCGCGGAAGTCTTGCATTTCGCGTCGGTTATGGTACGATAGACTCACAAAGCCATGGAGGCTGGTACGAGGAATCTTCCTTCTTCGGAAGGACTGCACCACAGCGCAGCCAGGCTCATTACCCGAGCCGAGCAGCTTCCAGGATGACAGGGGAGGACCCGAGATGTCCGGTCACTCAAAATGGGCACAGATAAAGCGCTCCAAGGGAGTCCTCGATGCCAAACGAGGCCAGGCGTTCACCAAACTGGCCCGAGAGATCATCATTGCCGTGCGCCAGGGCGGGGCCAGCCCCGAAGGGAATGCCCGCCTCCGACTCGCCATTCAAAAAGCCCGCGACAATAATATGCCCATGGATAACATAGACAGGGCGATAAAGCGCGGTTCGGGTACTGCTGAGGGCCTGGTGCTCCAGGAGTTCACCATAGAAGGCTACGGGCCCCATGGCGTGGCTATAATGCTGGAAGCTGTGAGCGACAATCGCAACCGCACCGTCCAGGAAATCCGCAACGCTTTTGTCCGGGGCGGCGGAAACCTCGCAGAAAGCGGCGCCGTTTCCTGGATGTTCGAAAACCTGGGCAGCATAACGATTGACTCCGAAGGTGCCGACCCCGATGAACTCGGCCTGGCTGCAATAGATGCTGGCGCCGACGACGTGAAAACCGACCCAAAATTCGTCGAAGCACACACCGCGCCGAAGGAACTCGAAAACGTCCGCAAGGCGCTTGAGGCAAAGGGCTATAAGATTTCCTCGGCAGAAGTCCAGATGACACCGAAGACGACCGTAAACCTGGACGAAGAAGCCGCCCTTAAAGCGATGAAGCTTATCGACAGGCTGGAAGAGTTGGACGATGTTCAGCGCGTCTTCTCCAATGCAGACTTCTCGGACGCCATCCTGGAGAAGATACACTCCAGGGTCTAGCTTAGCTGTCACCCTCACCCCTTCGGCAGGCCCGGGGCAGGCTCCGTTTCCCTCTCCATCGAGGGAGGGGGGGCTTGGTCCGTGTCAGAGCTTCCTTCAGGGGGATACTTCAAACAACTACCCCATTCCATCTAAAGGTGTTATCATTCGGGCCAGATGCGAATACTGGGGATAGATCCTGGAACGGTGAAGCTGGGGTTCGGGGCTGTTGACGACCGCGGGCCGGATATCGTGATGATCGAGTGCGGCGCCCTGACCTGCAAGCCAGGCTGCCCCATTGAGCAGAGGCTCGCGGTCCTCTATGAAAAGCTGACCGAGCTCATCGCCAGATGCCGGCCGGACGAGGTTGCGGTGGAGGAACCGTTCATAGCTGAGAATATGCGGGCGGCGCTGTCGATTGGACGGGCACAGGCGATTGCTATACTGGCTGCCAGCATCAGACATATTCCGGTCTTCCGCTACACTCCCGCCCAGGTCAAACAGCGGGTATCAGGATACGGTAATAGCGATAAGCTGCAGGTCCAGGAGATGGTAAGGCTGCAGCTTGGCCTCGAAGAGGTCCCCGAGCCTGATGATGCTGCTGATGCGCTGGCTGTGGCGCTGTGCCATATACAGGAAACGCAATTGGCGAGGATGATGAAGGGATGATCTCAGCCATCCACGGCGCTCTTGAACGGGCGGGTCCCAATTGGGCCGTGCTCCGGGTGGGCGGGTTTTCAATCAAGGTGAATGTGCCAGCGCTTTCGTTGAATGGAATCGGGGCTCCCGGCACACAGGTCAATCTGCACACCCACCTGCACGTTCGCGAAGACCTCATCGCGCTGTACGGCTTTGCCACCGAGGAAGAGTTGGCCCTTTTTCAGGCGTTGATCACCGTTTCCGGCATCGGCCCCAAGCTTGCTCTGAGCATCCTCTCCGTGCTTAGTCCTGAGCAAGTAGCCCTGGCCGTCGCCAGCGGCAACCCTGAGGGACTGACGGGTGTGCCAGGTATTGGCAGGAAGATCGCAGCACGCGTTGTCCTCGAACTCAAAGGCAAGCTGGAAAAAGAATGGTTGGACCAGGGGCAGCCTGCGCTGGCGTCAGAAAGTTCGGAAGTCCTGGCCGCACTGGCAGCCCTGGGCTACTCGGCTGCCGAGGCCATGCAGGCAGCCTCTCAGGCGTCCGCCGAGCACGGACTGTCCCTGGAAGAGCGCGTAACCCTGGCCCTCCAGTACCTGGGCCGAGAGTAGACCCCCGTTTGACAATTCTTCTGCGCCAGAATACTATACCCCGTCAATATGGTTATCAAACATAACCATTAATTGAGTTAACCATCCTCGCGGCTCAGGCAATGAAGAAATCTGAAATCGACTCCATAATCGATAACCTGTTCAAGTTCCTTCCCATCGTCCACCGGAAGCTCTTGCGCCCTGCCCTGGAAGGAGCGTCCGTGTCAAGGCTGCACCTTGCCGTGATGGGCATTCTTCATGAAGCGGGCCCTCTGCCGGTATCTGAGGTTGGGAAGAGGCTCTTAGTATCCAAGCCGCAGATGACAAGCCTGATAACCGGACTGATCAAGCTTGGGTTGGTTGAGCGTAATCCGGGTACTGCCGACAGGCGGATCATAAACGTATCCCTGACTGCGAAAGGCCGCAGTGATCTGGATGAGCGCAAAGCCCTGGTCCGGCGAAGCTTAGAAAGAAAGCTTTCCGGCCTTGAAAAAGGCGAAATAGAAAGACTTTGCGCCTCGCTGAGGGACCTGGTGGAAATCGCTTCTAAACTGGGATAGAAGAAGGAAGAGACCTGCCTATGAAGAATGCTGACGGAACGGATGTTGCCGGGCTGCTCTCTCTGCCGAAACGGCAGATAAACTTGACGACCCTTGCCGTGGCCCTGGCGATGTTCCTTTCAGCATTGGACCAGACCGTCGTGGGTACTGCCATGCCCAGGATAATCGCGGACCTTGGCGGTTTCAGTCAATATACCTGGGTAACCACATCATATCTGCTGACCTCGACTGTTGTGCTGCCGGTTGTCGGCCGGCTAAGTGACATGTACGGCCGGAAACCCTTCTTCATCGCGAGCCTGGCGATATTCATCGTTGGGTCAGTGTTATCCGGGCTCAGCCAGGACATGCTCCAGTTGATCCTCGCCCGTGGCTTTCAGGGGATCGGTGCGGGTGGGATGATGGCCAATACATTCGCCGTAATCGGCGAACTGTTCCCCCCCACGAATCGCGCCAGGTTGCAGGGTATTATGGCAGCCGTCATGGGCCTGTCGTCCGTGGTTGGCCCGATACTCGGCGGTTTCATAACGGACACGCTGTCATGGCACTGGATATTCTTCATAAACGTGCCGTTAGGTATTGCCGTAATCCTGCTGTTCAATCTCTTCTATCCCCATCTCCGCCCGGATATCAGGAAACATACGGTCGATTGGGCCGGGGTTACAGCGCTGACGCTCGCAGTGGTCCCTCTGCTCCTTGCATTGACCTGGGCTGGAACGCAGTATGCCTGGGGCTCGGTGCAAATAATCGGACTGTTCGCGGTGACAGCGCTGGCTCTCATCAGTTTTCCGCTGATAGAAAGCCGGGCAAAAGAGCCGATCATACCCCTGTCCATATTCAATAGCCGGGTCATATCCGTAGCGTTGATTGCAACCTTTCTTACAGGCATGGGCATGTTTGGCGGCATAATCTTTGTGCCGCTCTTCTTCCAGGGGGTTTTGGGCTCCTCGGCAACCTCCAGCGGCAGTTTCCTGACGCCGATGATGCTCGGGATCGTGGCCGGGGCCACGGTGTCGGGCCAGGCAATGACTCGCATGGGTGGGCGCTACAGGACCCTCGGTGCAATCGGGCTTGTTCTGCTGGCGGTCGGGTTGCTTCTGCTCTCGCGGATGGACCCCGAAACCACATTTGCCACCGCTATACTGAACATCGTGCTGGTTGGGTTCGGGCTCGGCATCACGTTTCCGGTATACATGATAGCAGTGCAGAATGCCATTCCCTTTGAACATCTCGGTGTTGCCAGCTCGACCGTGCCCTTCTTCCGGTCCATCGGGGGAACGTTCGGCCTGGCCATTTTTGGGTCCGTGATGAACAACCGCTTCGCCATAGAGTCCCTGGCCAGGATACCCGCGGAGGTCAAACAGGCACTGCCACCACAGGTCCTCAATTCAATCACAGGTAACGCGCAGGCACTGCTCAATCCCAACGCCCAGACGGGACTCAAGGCGGCTTTCGACCAGATGGGACAGCAGGGAGCGGTATTGTACCAGCAGACACTTCAAGGATTGAAGGAATCGCTGAGCGCAGCCATGACCGAGGTTTTCCTGATATCCTTCCTGATCATCATTGTTGCTTTCGTGGTCAACTGGTTCATCAAAGAGATACCCCTGCGGAAGGTGAACAAATTAGGCGGCCATGATGCCGGACCGAGCGCGCCGCAGGTGTAGCAATCGCGGCCATTGAGGAGCCTGGCCCTCCGAAATTCTGACAGAGGCATTGACTCGAAGGAATGTCCGGGTGAGAGATGGGGAGGCTAAGACGCGAAGGAGGTTACGAAAAGGGTGGCTACAACCTCCGCCAGAACGTCTTCCTGGCCGACCCACAGGTGATCGGCTCCGCGGATTATCAGATGATCGCCCTTGCCATTCCAGGTTGCTGTTTCCTGAGGGTCTGGCGCGAACTCATCCTCAGACCCCCACACCAGGAGGCGGGGATGCCTCCATGAGTTGGCCAGGGCCTGCTCTTCAGGTCTGAGCCAGGGCGAGATCAGCGCCAGTGCCCTTACCCGCTCGTCTCTGATGGCCGCCCCCAATGCAACGCCAGCGCCGAAAGAGTAGCCCGCCAGCCCGAGCCGTTGCGCATCTACCTGTTCGTCCAGGGAAACGAAGTCCAATGCGGCGGCGACATCGTTCAGCTCCCCCTTGCCGTTTGCGAAGTACCCCTGGCTCGCCCCCACACCACGAAAGTTGAACCTGAAAGCAGCGATTCCCCGTTCCTCCAATTGCTGGCAGACGGCCATGACCACATTGTTGGACATTCCGCCGCCATATAGAGGATGGGGATGACACACGATCACTGCCGGGAAGGGACCGATCCCCTCCGGCATGTGCCATCGCCCCTCCAATAGCAGTTCCCCGCAGGAGAAAAACGGGTCTGGAACTATCATTCGGTCTTCATCTCCCGGTCCCCCTGCGGGGAATCGGCAGGTCTCTCCTGCGTCCGACCCTTGTTCTCTTCCCACCATGCCTTCAGCCTGGCAGCGATCTCCTTCTCGAATCCCTCGCCGCCGGGAGAGTAATACTTCCTGCCCTCCAGGTTCTCCGGCAGGTTGCGTTGCCTGACGAAATTTCCGGGGAAGTCGTGGGCGTACTTGTAGCCTTTGCCGTACCCTTGCGACTTCATGAGCCGGGTTACTGGGTTCCGCAGGTGCAAAGGGACGGGGTCGTTCCTGGTTGTTTGCACGTCCTCCTGCACCTTCGAGTATGCCTGGTAAAGGGAGTTGCTCTTCGGGGCTGTAGCAAGGTAGACCACCGCCTGAGCGAGGGCAAGGTTAGCTTCGGGCATGCCAATGAACTGTGCTGCCTGCTGTGCCGCAACAGCGATAAGGAGCGCATGCGGGTCAGCCATGCCAACATCCTCCGATGCAAACCTGACCAGGCGGCGGGCAATATACATGGGGTCCTCGCCCGCCTCGATCATGCGCCCCAGCCAGTACAGGCCGGCGTCCGGGTCAGAACCCCTGAGGCTCTTGTGTAAAGCCGAGATAATGTCGAAGTGCTGATCGCCCGCCCGGTCATAGAGCAGGGCGCGGTGTTGCAGGGCGTCTTCCATCGTTGGCAGAGTGACCGTCCGTTCCCCGGAGGGGTCAGGCGGCGTGGCCGACACCGCGATTTCCAGGGCATTCAGCGCAGTGCGCGCGTCACCGTTGCTCATCACTACCAGGAGCTTCATCGCCTCTTCCTGAATTTTCACATTTGTGAGTCCCAGGCCTCGCTCGTTGTCCTCCAGGGCGCGTTCGAGGATGGTCCGTACCGTTTGGTCCGTCAGGGCGTTCAACGTGAATACCCTGGCCCGTGACAGCAGAGGCGAAATCACCTCGAAGGAGGGATTCTCAGTGGTTGCACCAATGAGCGTGACCGTGCCGTCTTCCACGCATGGCAGGATGGCATCCTGCTGCGACTTGCTGAAGCGGTGTATTTCATCGATGAAAAGAAGAGTCCTCTGTCCGGTGGCCCTCAGTCGTTCCCTCGCCTCTTCCACCGCCTTCCTCAGGTCGGCGACGCCGGCATTGACAGCACTGATGGGACTGAAATGGGATTTTGTCAGAGTGGCGATCAGGCGGGCCAGAGTCGTCTTGCCGCTGCCTGGGGGCCCCCAGAGTACCATTGACGGTATTTGGTCAGATTCGATGGACCGGCGCAGGACCTTTCCGGGGCCTATGAGGTGCTCCTGGCCGGCGAATTCGTTGAAGTTCTGCGGCCGCATGCGGGCCGCCAGGGGCATGGTCTCAATTGCAGGCCCCGGGGCCTTCTCAGGTCGTTGTCCACGTGGTGACGACCCGGTCCGCGGCTTCCTGTCATCCATGCTTTCAAGTTCGAAAAGTGTCATGGCGTGCTTACAGGCATTTTAAGGCTTGCACGAAGGACAGACAAGAAGTGTCACGTTTGGCATGAGGAGCGGGCAATACAGCACACGGGACTGCCCATGCGCTCAGATAACCTTTCTTATCGCCTTGACCGGACAGGCAGAGTAGCATTTCATGCACCCGCGGCACAAACTGAAATCGGCGTAGGGCACTTCGTTGGGGGCCTCTTGCACCAGCACCCTCTGTTTGCACTCTGCGATGGCAAGACACTTGCCGCCAGGGCAGAGCCCGGGCTGGCACAGCCCAGGGTCAACTATCGCCTTAGGTCCGGGCATCAGAGTATGTTCTATTCAGGTAAATCAAGGCCTGCCGGCCTGTGACTTATCCTCAGCCATAGCGGCGAGGAGCCCTCGGCTGGGTCGAAGGAACGCTGCAGCCGCATCCTCCCGAGGAAAACCCGGAGACATTCTTCTTCACCTGTTCAGCGGTGCCGCACTTCGGGCACTCGGGCGTCGATTCATCGCTTACCCTGGATAATTTCTCGAACTTAGTTTCGCACTTCCCGCAGCTATATTCGTGTACCGGCATATCCATCTCCTTGGGCTGACATTATTACCATTATATCCGAAGTCCAAGATTGTCATAAGTGTTAATCTCTACCGATGCATTCCTTTCACCAGGTCTCCTCCCTGCTCCAACTGCTCGACCAGGACGCCCCGGACCATGTCACAGGCCCGGGTTATCATTGGGCTGGTCAAGGAGTAATAGACGTTGTTGCCCCTGCGCCGGGCAGAAACCAGTCCGCGGTCGCGCATGACCGCCAGATGCTGGGACAGGTTGGCCTGTGCCAGCCCCAGGTCCTCTATGAGTTCACTCACCGTCTTCTCTCCGTCGCGCAACGCATGAATTATCATTATGCGCTTGGGGTCGGAGAGGGCTTTACAGATTGCTGCCTGCCTCTCAAATACTAAGGCGCGGTCCCTGTCTTCCATCATTGTCCTTCACCCTGCCGTTGTACGTATGCGTATATGCCTAATAACGCATATCCTATCACGGCGATTGGGTCGAGTCAACTGCTGCTTCAGATGATCAGATGACGCAGGCTGCTGTCACGGGGTGTGATTGACAAACGCGTGGCGGTCTGCTAGCATATTCGGAAATGCGCATAACCACTTCCTTTACTGGCGGAGGAGAACTATGGAACAGGAAAACAGGTTGTCGATGGTGGTGTTCAGCGGCGATATGGACAAGGTGCTGGCTGCCTTCGTTATCGCCACTGGCGCGGCCGCATCGGGCATGGAAGTAAACATGTTCTTCACCTTCTGGGGTTTGAAAGCCGTGCAGAAGGGGAACCTCACCGGGAAGGGTTTCTTCGGCAGGATGCTCGGGTTGATGAACAGAGGAGGAATAGACCGAATCGGGCCATCGCGGTTCAACTTCGGCGGCGGGGGGCGCTGGCTGTTCAAGAAGATGATGAAAGATAGGAACGTGGCTACTCCGGCCCAGTTGAGGCAGACAGCCATTGACCTCGGGGTCAAGTTGATTGGCTGTCAGATGAGCATGGACGTCATGGAGATAGGTCGCAAGGACCTCATCGATGAGGTTATCGAGTGCGTTGGCGTAGCCACCTTTCTCGAAGGAGCACAAAAATCCAAGGTGACCCTATTCATTTAGATTGAGTCTGCGCCTGGGATTCGCCATGTCTTTCCGTTTAGCATCGGCGCCGGTACCGGGTAGCGATACGAAAAACGTGCTGCCCTGGTCGATCTTGCTTTCAGCCCAGACCCTCCCACCCATCATCTGGACCAGCGACTTTACTATGTAGAGGCCCAGCCCCGTGCCCCTTATTCCTACCGTTTCGGGCCGTTGTATGCGATGCAACCTGGAAAACAACCGCGGCATGTCTTCCTCGGCCATGCCGATCCCCCGATCCTTGATGCTGATGACGACATTGCGTCCATCGACTTCCGCCTTGATGTCCACGCGGCTGCTCTTAGGTGAGTATTTTCGCGCGTTATCTATCAGATTGGAGAGCACTTGATGCAATTTGGTGTTGTCGGCCAGCACTGGAGGAATGTTATCAGGAATGTCGGATACCACGGTGTGGGATGGACGGCCCGGCAGGAGGTCGAGGAGGCCCTGAACAAGCGACTGGAGGAACACTGGTTCGATTTTGAGAGATAGCCTTCCGGTCTCGATTTGAGACACATCAAGCATGTCCTCCACGATATCGCTCAGGCGCCTGCTTTCCTTATAGATGGTTTCAATCCAGGCGCGTTGTTTCTCCGGCAGCCCGGTGGCCTTCTTCAAGAGCAACTCGGAAAAGCCGAGAATCGAAGTCATCGGAGTACGCAACTCATGCGAAGCCATGGAAATGAATTCATCCTTCATCCGGTCAACTTCGCGTTCCCTGGTCACGTCTCTGAGGACTACTCCGTAGCCCAGCCTGTTGCCCCCGGCCTGGACTGGAAACAGGTTTGTTTCTATTTCCCGGTTGTCGAGCATCTTCAAAGTTAACCTGGAAGAAGACTGGGCGCTTCTGCCACGCGGGTATGCCCTTATTACCTGCCGCCAGTTGGGGGGTCCCATTACCCGCGGGGAAAGCAGGCGAAGGAACTGTTCCGCACTGTGACCAAGATGCTCGAAACAGTTCAGCCCAAGCAGGTTTTCCGCAGACCGGTTGCAATGTATCAGTATGCCGGCGGAGTCAACGATTATCAAGCCTTCGTTCATGCTGCTGACCACAGCTTCAAGAGTTCCGCGCTCGCGCTCCGTATTCTGGTGAAGCCGCAGGTTCTCCAGAGACGCCGCCAAATGGGATGCAATCGCCTGGGCCAAAGAGATGCCCTGGGGGGAGAAGGATTTCGCTTCTGACGTGCGCGTGAAGACGACGTAACCCGAGGTCACGTTTGAACGCGACATGGGCACAGCGAGCAGGGAGCGCACACCGGTCCGCTCCAATACTTCTTTGAGAGTCCCGGAGGATAAAGTTGCCGTATCCTCTATCAATACTGGTTTGCCAGGCTGGTCAGCCTCGTGTTCCCCCAGGTATTCGAAGAAGGCTTTCTTGAAGTCAGTTGCCGGTGAAGCAAGGTCCCCGGTGTCCACTCCCGGAGTACCGTCCTCGTCCAGCAGCAGGGTCAAAGCATCGTCGGCCTCCACAGCCTGTGCCGCCTTCTTCAGTGCCCCTTCAAGCCACGGCCCGGTGATGGCGCCGGTGCTGGCAGCGCTGAGGACTCCGGACAGGGCCTCCAATTCCGTTACCCTGCTCCGAAGTGCTTTGTCGGTTGTCCCGTACAGGCGCGCGTTCTCAACTGCCATCGCTATGCCTGAGGCGCAGGTTTCCAGGAAAGCTATGTCATCCTCGCCGGGGAGAGTTCCCCTGTTGGCGATGAACAGGACCCCGGAGGTACGTTCCCCGGCCACCAGGGGAAATACGGCAAGCGAACGACTCTCGAGGAAGCCCGGGATGCCCTTGAGTATTTGTGATGAACGGCTAGTGTCGGGCTGCAGCCATGGCCGCCGATCGTGCATCAAGGTCCGGACCGCTTCCGGGTCCAGCAGAGACAGAGGAAGGTCCGTGTTGCGTATGGCGTCACCATGGGGTCCTTTTGCAACAAAAATACTCAGTTTCCTGGACCACGGATCGACCAGGGCTATGCCGGCCGTTGCATCCTGCTCAGCGACTGCCTGCCTGATTTCGTCAACGCCTGAACTCAGCACCTTATCCAACTCAAGGCTGCTCGAGACTACTCTGGAAAGGCGGTACAGTTGTTCGAAGTGCTCCCGCTGCCTTCTCTCCGTGGTGATGTCCCTGAACGTATGGACAATGGCGACCAGGGTGCCCTCCGAGTCTATTACAGGGTCTGCCGTCACGTGAAACCAGCGGTTGCCCAGTTTCGGCTCGCGAAATACCGTGCTGCAAGGTTTCTTATCTCGGCGGACCTGGCAGGTAGGACAATCGTGAACGGGGGTGCTCTTCCCGTGAATCTCCTCATAACAGAAACGTCCCACCATGTCTTGTATCGACGTGCCTGCCATCCTGGCGAGCGAGCGGTTGACCCTGATAATACGTTGGTCAGGGCTGATCAGGGCAACCCCGTCGACCATGGAATCGAAGGTCTTCTCCCACTCCTGTTTGGCCTTGACCACCTGCCCGAACAGATTGGCGTTGGCAATTGCCATCCCGACTTCACTGGCAAGGTTCTCCATCATCATCCGGTCTTCACGGGTGAAAGGGACGTGCTCCACAGCAAAGCCGGTGATGGCGCCCACAATGCTTCCCCTTGCCCTCAATGGCAGGCCGACGTAGTAACGATATTTCAGATGTGAACCGGAAGGAAACAACGCCTTAACATCATCAGGAAGTGATCCGGTCTCCTGTAGCGAGTCCTCTTTCACTGCCCTGCCCGCAAGACCTTGCCCGGGATCCAACGTGGACCTTGTCCGCAAGTCATTGGCGAAATCATCCGGCAGTCCTCGCAATGCAAGGAGTGTCAATTGTTCACCCTGCCCGGTGGTCCGCCACATTACTGCAGCATCGAGGTTCAACGCCTCGATCGTTGCTTCCAGTGACTTCTCAGCAAGAGTAGCCAGGTCCAGCGAACTGGAGACGGCTTTGCTCACCCGGGACAGCAGTTCGTTGCGCCTTGCGTTTGCCCTGGCTTCAGATTCCGCGTGTTTGTGCTCGGTGATATTGTCGAACGTGGCTATGAAGTACCCTTTTTCGGGGCTGTACACAGACACGGAGAACCATTTCGCCAGGGGATCAATGTATATCTCCAGGGTCTCGGGACTTCCGGTTGCAGCCACCCTGCCGTAGACTTCAAACAGCTTGGGGTTAGATTCTCTTATGCCCGGGATGACCTCGGTCACCCTGCGGCCGATCACGTCCTTCAGCCCGGTGAGTTTCTCGAAGGCTTTGTTGACGTCGAGGTATACGAAGTCTACAGGCCGTTTATCCTCGAACACCATCTTGCAGTAGGCGAGCCCATCGAGCATGTTCTCGAACAGCGCCCGATAGTCCTGCTTGCTGTGCCGTGCCTGGCGGACCCTGGTCATCTCGTGTTCCCTGCCGGTGTCTCTTCTGGTGAGAGAACAGGAAGGCTGCGGAAAGAATCCGAAGCAACCCGCATCTTGCCCAGTGCAGTCCGGCATTCATCGCGGGAGTTTCCAAGTTGGGTGATAGCGTTGGACATCCGTCCTTCGACTTCTTTCACTAACTTATCGATGCTGCCTTCAAGCTGTACCAGGTATGACTCGAGCTTCTCTATTTGTATGGAACGGCAGAATTGGAGGTGGAGGTTATACAGGCTGAGCAGGTATGGCACGGCAAGGCCGTAGGGCATAAGCACTACCTTCGCTCTGTAGGCGTTGAAATGAGCGCAGCGGCAGAGACTGAACACCGAGTCTGGTACTGCGGCCACGGCCCAGGGCACAGTAGACGCAGCATCGATATATTTCGAGACTTCCCTCACCTTGGCCTCCACCGCTTTTTCCAACTGGGCGGTTATTTCCGCCTGTCTCTCCGGTGAGGCTTCCCCATCAAGAAGCTCGAGGAGGTCTGCCCTGGGCCATTTGGAATCTATTGGCACTCTGGTCCCGTCCACCAGCTTCAGTGCGAATTCGACAGTCTTGCCGCCAATGCGGAAATCGGTCTCAATCATATGGCCGGGAAAACTCCTGAAAGCTTCGGCCAGGATATTCTCCCCTGCGGCCCCTCTCGAACGGCTGCCAGCGATCACGGCTTCGATCCGCCTGGTGGACTGCCTGAGGTCATCCTCGACTTGCCGGCGCGACTCCTGTCCGGCCTTCAATGAATCTATGATGCTGCGCGCGCCCTGCAGGTCTCGCTGCAGGCTTTCCCTGACCCCTCCGCTGGAATCGACTACACGCGTTTCCACGCTTTTCAACCCCGTCTCCAGCCGGTTCAACCCATCCCGGAGTGACTGCTGTGCCTGGAAGATGCCTTCCACCTGGACCTTGATGGCTGCCATCTCCGGGAGGCCGGACTGGAATGGTCCGGGCCCGGGGGCGGACCTGTTGCGACGGAGCAGCGTGATTAATGCAGCCGCCAGGGCGGAGGCCATTATGACCGCGAGAGCGGCAAGGATAGTCTCCAGTGCGCTCATGACTTCCTTTTACGGCTGGATGCCATGGCGCTTATTGTAGCACAGGGCCAAACTGAGAGTGTATGCCCCTGACCCGCCCTGGCTGTATTATTAGGAAAGAATGGTTGGAATGCGATCGTGGAAACACCTGAACAGGAGGACTGATCCCCATGGACTCGATCAAGGTTTCAGCAAAACTTGCGGCCGGCCCTGACAAAGTTTACCGGGCATGGTTGGACAGCGACAGGCACAGCGCTTTTACGGGAGGAGAGGCCACGGTAGATCCGAGGGTTGGCGGCAAATTCACCGCCTGGGATGGCTATATCAAGGGTACGACTGTAGTCCTGGAGCCATCGAAGCGAATAGTCCAGAAATGGCGCACCACGGAGTTCCCTGAGGGCAGTCCGGACTCGAACCTGGAAGTGCTGCTGGAGGAAGCTGAAGGAGGGAGCAGGATAACTCTAACCCACACGGATATCCCGGACGGGCAGGGTAGGGAGTACAAGAAGGGCTGGCAGGACTACTATTTCAAGCCGATGAAGAAGTACTTTTCACGGAAAGAATAGCGCCCGCTGATTCCCCGGGGGTCTCCTCCTCTCGGCAGAACTCACTGAGACCGCCTCCGGAACAGACGCTGCAGGACTCTTCGCCTCACCACGATTGCCCCCAGATATCCTCCGCCGAGGGCGGGCAACGGCGCCAGCCCCATCACTGTGAGTGCGTCCGGCCAACCGCGGGGGCCGTCAAGGGCGCCTCTGACCGCCATGAGAATACCTCCCCAGGCAACCAGGCCAGATACGGGCCAGGCCCTGGCATTGACCAGCCCGAAGATGAAACCGAAGACCAGGTGGAGCAGGACTGTTATTGTATATCTGCTGAAGAACGTCTCCCCTGGGCCGAGGTCGGCGAACAGAAGCAGAAAACCGAAGAATCCGGCCAGCAGTGCAACCACGCCGGAGATTATTGCTTTCAGTGTGGTCCAGAGCCTGCGTTTCGGCACAGTGGTTTGCGGGTTCGGTGCGGACGACTCCCTTTCCTCTTCCTGTTTCAAAGTCAACCCCATCCGGCGATGAATTTGCCCATCAGTGCATGTCCGGGGTCAACGCAGACACCGCTCGCTTTTGCCGAGGACTCGCAATAGCTGGATGCTCCTGCCGCTCTTACGCCGGGGCCCCAGATCAAGAACGGGACGGGCTCAGCGACGTGCGTCTGGACCTTTATCGGCGTGGGGTGGTCCGGAGTCACCAGGATTCTCAGGCTGCCGGGCCGCCACGACCTCAGGCGGGCGACAACTTCCCTGTCGGTGAGTTCCAGTGCCTTCACCTTCTCTTCCACTGAACCCGCATGGCCAGCCTCGTCGGGCGTTTCAACGTGTATTACCACGAGGTCGTTTTTCTCCAGCGCGTCCAGCGCGCCGGCGGCCTGACCCGCATAGTCATTGTCGGGGCCGTCCGTGACACCGGGTATTTCCAGGACGTTGATGCCGGCCATTATCGCCAGTCCCTTCAGCAGGTCGACGGCGGAGGTCAGGGCTGCATTAAGGCGGTAAGCCTGCTTGAAAGGAGGCATTTCGGGCATCTGCCCCGTGGCCCAGAATAACCATGCCTGCGTGGCGGGGATATGACCCTTCTTGCGCCGGGCAACGTTCACCGGATGGTCTTGAAGCACCTTCTTGGACCGGTCCATGAGGTCGCGCAGGAACGCGCTGCCCGGCCCTTTGGGCAGGTATGGCTCCACAGCTTGATTGGGTATATCGTGGGGTGGGGTGCATTCCGCCTTAAGCGTATCCTCATGGTGTGTTATCCTGGCAAGGTGGCGGTAGCTCATGCCGGGAAAGAACTGCACTTCGTCAGAAGCCAGGTTTGCCTGAAGGGCGGAAATGAGTTGCCGGGCTTCTTCTGTGGTGATGTGACCCGAGGAGTAGTTCCACATCCTGCCATCTCTTATTGCAACAAGGTTGCAGCGGAATACGACCTCTCCCGGCCCCCAGGTCACGTTCATTGAACGGGCCTCGATGCCGCTGCGTCCGCCGTAGTATTTCTGCGGGTCGTATCCCAGGACTGACATGCAGGCGCAGGCGCTGGAAGGCTCCATGCCGTTGGGAACGGTGCGCGCCATGCCGATGACGCCCTCGCGGGCCATAGCGTCCAGGTTTGGCTTGTGCGCCAGCTCCAGGCAGGTCTTGTTGCCGTGGTCCGGAAGAGGCCAGCCGGCAGCACCGTCGATAATCAGAACGCAGTATTTCATAGCGTCTAAGTATAGACCGCTCGACAATTAAGCACCAACTCCCGAAGGCCCCTTTCAGAAGGACGGGCTGGCGCCATCATGAAAGTTGACCGCAGCAGACAGAGATTTTTTCGTCGCCATTTGCTCCCGCATATTACAGGATGCCCGAAATGTGTCGTCTTGGGCTTGGCGAAGAATCTACCCCGCCGTTGCGGCGACCCTGGTCGCAGAGGCTGCCTTCACGGCTGCCCGCACTCGCGGGTGGTCACAAAACCTTATGGCAATAGACACGCCGCGACATTGCGAAACTTCGGAGTGTCGGCGGAGAAGGCGAAGCAATCCGCACCCCGGGGGCAGGCTTTCCTTCGGACACTCGCAGCGACTTTTTCGATTTGAAGGCGCAAGGGTTTGCCAGTCCGTTCCGGACGCTCGTATAATAGGGTTCTGTCATTCGGGGCGTAGCGCAGTCTGGTTAGCGCGCCACGTTCGGGACGTGGAGGTCGGTGGTTCGAATCCACTCGCCCCGACTCTTTCTTCCAGCATTCTGCCACTGGGATTGCCGTCCTCTGCCTCAACGGGTGTCTGATGGGACTGACGAAGGGCAAGATTGACATTTAGCCCCGAGCTTAGAGCAGCATTTGTACCGGGCAAGTTACCTTTACCCTAACACGCCAACAGGTTCCAGTCTCAAGAGAACGTCTTCTTCGGGATGCAGTTTCAATCGAAATCCTCTTAACGGCTATCTGCAGCAGTGTAGTGGCCACTGCTTAGAAATGCCAGCATGCCTGCCATTCTACCATGACAAGAACAATCGGGATGTCTGCCTGCAGGAGCCTATTACCTCCAAACCAAACTGTGTGAGTTGACAGCCAAATGGGCTGGGTATATCATCGCTTTAGGGTCAAAGAAGGATGGAGGGGCAGTTCACTACGAGTTGAAGCGGGGGGTTCCGGCCCAGGTGCAGACGGCAGCCCCTGCCGTGTCTCAGTAACGGCTTCATAATGTTGAAAACGTTTCCGCACTTTGGGCGCGGCACGGATTGCCTCGGTCCTTCGGACGCTCGCAAAGACATGTTTTGACACCTTCTGAGAGAACGACAATACCTCAGACCAGTGCGCTGCGAGGCAATCACAGGGACACTGTGCCAGTAGAGGAGAGCAGAATGGCGGGCAATAAATCCAGATTGAAACTTCCTCCGGTGGGGCAGATAGGCATGGTCGTGAAGGACGTCGACAAGACAATAGAGTTCTACGCCTCTTGCGGCATGGGTCCCTTCCGTGTCGTGAATCTGGAGATAAAAGACTACACGTATAAGGGTAAGAAGGGCAATTGCAGGCTGAAGGTTGCCATGCTTGATGGACCGCCGGTCAGCATAGAGTTGATCCAGGTCTTGGAGGGCGAAACACCGCACTCGGACTTCCTCAGAGAAAAGGGTGAAGGAGTGCAGCATTTCGGCATTCATGTCGATGACCTCCGGGGCATACTGGCTGAGCTGGCTAAAGAGGGAATTAAGCCTGTATTTCGCGGGAGCATTCCCAACATAAACGAGTTCGCATATATGGATACCGACAAGAATGGCGGCGTGATGTTTGAGTTGAGCCAGATGGCTCCCAATTACAGGGGTCCGGGGAAGTAAGTATTCTGGGCAATACGGTAAGTTGAACCCTGATCACGCCCAGTCACAGGTGGTTGATATGTCTCAATTCAAGAAGCTGTTTGAACCCGGCAAGATAGGCAGGCTGGAAACCAAGAACAGGTTGGTTATGGCTCCAATGGGCACACATTCTTGTGATGAAGAAGGGTTCATCACAGACAAGGCTTTGCGGTACTATGCCGCCAGGGCGAACGGCGGTGTGGGACTTGTCATCGTACAGTCCATAGTTATGAGCAAGGGAAGCGCGACTCCACGCGGCATGAGACTTTATGACGACAAGTACATCCCGGGAATGGAGAAGCTGACACAAATCATTCATCAGGGCGGGGCGAAGGCAATCGCTCAGATAAACCACCACGGCGCCGTGTTTGCCGCCATCCGCAAAGCTAGTCTTGGCCTGGAACAAGTTGAAGTGATCGGCCCATCCGCTATACCGTCGCTGTTTAATGGCGTCGTCCCGCGTGAGATGTCAAAACAGGACATCAGGTCCTTCGTTGACGCCTTTGCCGAGACTTGTCGTCGTGCCAGGGATGCTGGCTTCGATGGGGTCGAAATCCACGGCGCCCACGGTTACGTCCTGCACAGTTTCCTTTCTCCTCTTACGAATCGCAGGAACGATGAATACGGGGGCGACACCACAAATAGGGCGAGGCTGGTCTGCGAAGTACTGCGGGCGGCCAGACGAAGAGTCGGGCCGGATTTCGCCATTATCCTTCGAGTATCGGGGACCGAGCTACTCGAAGGTGGAATAAGGATAGAGGACGTTGCTCTACAGGCCCCATTGTTTGTTGATGCCGGCGCAGACGCCATCCACGTCTCGGCCTGCACCAGCGATTATACAGTCCTGGCTCTTCCAAGCTATCTCGAATCGGAGGCGCCGATGGTTCCTCTGGCGGCGGCAGTTAAGAAAGTGGTCAAAGTACCTGTAATAGCAGTGGGCAGGCTCGGTGACCCTGTTCTGGCCGAGCGCGTGCTCCAGGAGGGCAAAGCTGATTTCATCGCCCTGGGCAGGGCGCTGCTGGCTGACCCCGATCTGCCTAACAAAGCGAAAGAGGGCCGGTTGCAGGATATCAACTATTGCATCTCCTGCAATAACTGCTTCCTGATGCTATCCGCGGGTGGCAAGATTTCGGACTTCACCTGTATGGTGAACCCGGGCCTCCTTGCTGAAGCGGACGGCGAGCAGAAGCTGGCCGGTTCCCCTAAGAAAGTGATGGTCATCGGCGGAGGACCGGCCGGCATGATGGCGGCACGTGATCTTGCGCAGCGAGGCCATAAAGTGTCGCTCTATGAGAAAGACGGCAGACTCGGCGGGCAGTGGAACATAGTCTGCATGGAGGAACATAAGGCTGGGTTCGCCCGGTTCTTGGACTACATGGAGAGAGGCATCAAGAAGGCTGGGGTAAACGTAGTGTTAAACCAGGTGGTGACCCCGGAGGTGGTGAGGGAAGCACAACCTGAAGCCGTTGTCGTGGCAACGGGGGCCTCTCCGGCAAAATTGGATGTTCCCGGGATCGACGGCAGGAACGTGGTACAGGCAGTAGACGTGATAACGGGGAAGGCGCGGGTCGGGAATAGTGTGGTGGTCCTCAGCGGCTGCAACCGGCCGGCGTGCCGGGGGTTAGGTTGCGGCGCAGGGGCAGGCGGTTGTCAGGTCGGCATGGAGACAGCCGTTTCTCTGGCGAAGCAAGGGAAGAAGGTGACCCTGACAGCCAGGCGCGAATTGGGCAGAGGCGTCGAGAAATGCATATTTATCCACTTGAGGAATGAATTGTTTGAAATGGGAGTTCAGATGGTCCTTCATTCGCCGGTGTCTGAGATAAGAGAGACGGGAGTATATGTGACTTATCAAGGCCTGCCCTTGTTTCTCAAAGCCGATACCGTAGTGCTGGCGGTTGGTTCCCGGCCGGAGAATAAGTTGGCGGAGCAACTCAAAGGCATGGCTCCGGAAATATACACAATAGGCGACTGTGTGGAACCGCGAACAGCAATATATGCCACGCAAGAAGCGGCTCACATCGCGCGCCAGGTATGATGAAGAACGGGCGGTGACGGAGTAGTTTGAAGTAGCTTCTTATGTCTCGGAGTCAAGCAGTCTCAAGTCTAATCTTCTCACGGCATAGGTGCTGGCACCCTACCATGGGACTTGTTCAATCCTTATTATGGGAACCAGGCCGGTGTACGGGTTACGCGCTGGTTACAAAGGTACCAGCTAACTGAAGCGTCCCGCCACGGCGGCCCGGGTGTTTGAGGGATTGGGGATGTACAGATACACAGGGAACGAATGCGGGGAAACTGCATCGGAGATTATGAGGAGGAGCAAGCAGGTGAACAAAACGAGAACAGCGATAATGGCAAGTATGGTGGTCCTGTTGTTGCTGGTGCCTCTGCTCGGCGCATGCAAGAGCAGCAGCCAGGCTACCATAACTTCAAAAACGACCACGACTACGGCGGCGCCCAAGCCTACGACAACAACCCAGACTACGACAACAACCCAGGCTGTGACAACAACCCAGGCTGTGACAACAACGGCCCCCAAGCCAACGACGACAACGCTGAAGCCACTGCCCAGCGTCATCGGGATGGCCTCCCCGTCAGGAAGCACGGGCAAGGCGCTGACTGCAATCGCCGTCGCAGATGCGACAAGCACGCAGCTTGGGATCAAGGTAGCGATACAAACTTACGACAGCCAGAATGCGATGATGCTTGCCCTGAAGGCGGGCCAGGCCAGTATCCTTGCCAGCTCCACCACCTCAACGCGCGATCCGTTCATGGGCCTGGGAGATTTCGCCAAAGCTCCGTTTAACGGCCCCCAGAAAGTGCGCACGTTGGTTGTAGGTAAGGCCCGTTGGTTTGGCTTCTATACAACGAAGAAGACTGGCATAAAGACGTTCCAGGACATGAAAGGCAAGAGGGTGACCTGGTTCCCGGCCGACAGCGTGCAAGGCAATACGATGGAAGCGTTGTTGAAGGCAAACGGCCTGACATGGGACGACGTCAAGAAGGTTAGCTTCGAATCGGCGGGTACCGGCGAGCAGGGGCTCCTGGACGGCACGGTAGACGTGGCGTTCACCGGCTTTCCTTCGGCCAAGATAGTCGAGGTCGATGCTACCCTGGGGGCCCAGGTCATCGGTTTCAACCGGACCGAACAGACAGCTAGCATCTGGAAGGCAACCATGCCGCACGAGTTGGTGGTTGCTGCAAAGGGAGCGTTCGCTGGAGTCACGGAAGAGATGTTGCTTCCCGCGTCCGTTGACGCCACCATTAGCCTTGACACATTGGATGACGATTGGGCCTATCAGATAGCCAAAGGGATCTATGGGGCAAATGCCAACATCATCAAGAGTGCGCCAGGGTCGGGCTGGATAAAGGAAAACGCCGCCAATGTTCCAACCATTGCTCCTTTCCATCCCGGAGCCATACGGTTCTACAAAGAGATCGGTCTGTGGACCGCTGCTCATGACAAGTGGCAGGCGGACGCGCTGCAAGCCGAAAAGGACAAGCTTGCCAATTGGAAAGCGCCGTAGGTGCTTGTGAACAGGACCAATCTGGTCTCATGCTGAAGTTGGAGACCAACAGCCATATCCGGGGTACTCATGACCACATGATGCGAAGGGGACAATCACAGTGAATGATGACGTTTTCGAAGGCCTCGGCACAACAGTCGCGGGTGTCAGAATGCGAAACCCGGTTGGGGTAGGATCAGTGGGTTTTCCCATGGTCCGCTCCAGGCAACTGACCCCGGAGAAGCATGCCGAGGTGCTGCTGCAACACGTGGCGGCGGGGGCCGGCTCCATAAATCTGCCGGCCACCGGGTATATCCCTGAGAAGGTGTTGGAAGAACTGAAGAAAAGGGCGAGGCCAGCCAAAGCCGCAGTCGAATTCCCCGGTTGGAGATTCATGAGAGCAGAAGGAGAAGGGACTGGCTTTGACAGCCTCTACATGGCGTCCGGGGCCGCGCTTGCCCCGGAGACATGGGCAAACAGATTTCGCGATCATGGGATCGCGAAGATGATGCAGATAATAAAGCAGCGAAAACCGAAAGACGTTCCCGTTATCGCCAACGTGAGCTCAATTGGAGTGTTCCCCGAGGGCTATGTGACGGGGGCCAAAGCCTGCGAAGAGGCAGGTGTAGACCTTATCGAGGTGAACTTCAGTGGCGCGAATCCTGCAGGGCGCGGAGAAGCTGTGCAGCGCTATCTCGACAGAGACCACGGCCTGTGGCTGGGGGGAGGAGGTGTTATCGCCGTTGTACGTCCGGACATCGTAGAAGACATAGTAAGAGAAGTGGCCAGGTCGGTGAGTATCCCTGTCGGGGTCAAGATGAGTCCGGAGATAGGTTTCCCGATGATTGTGGATACGGCGATGCGCGCCAGAAAAGCTGGAGCAAAGTTCATCAATTGTGGCAATCAGGCGGTGGCCATTGTCCCCCCGGACATCTACAACCGTGGCAAGCCGAAGTGGGAGTTCATGGATGGGAACCCGTTTGTCAGTATTCAGGGAAACTGGCTCAGGCCCATAGTTTACAAGCAGGTGGCATCAATCGCGAAGTTTGTCCCGGATCTGGACATCATCGCTACCGGAGGCCTCTCATCCCCTGAACACATAGTCGAGGCGATGATGCTCGGTGCAAGGTCCATCGAAGTTGTAACCCCTGTGCTTTTCAAGGGCAGGGCATACCTGAGAAAGACTATCGGGTTTCTTTCCAAGTTCATCAAAGAGCAAAACTACCGGTCTGTTGAGGAATTCATCGGCCTGGGGCAGCAATATATCCGGGCGTCGGAGCAGGTCAACTTTAAGACGGAAAGAATAGTGGCCGAAGTCGACGCTCTCAAGTGCACCGGGTGCGGGCGCTGCACCGACCATATCTGCCTGGCCATGACCAGGGACAACGGGGTGGCCAGGGTAATCGTGGAGGACTGCCTGGGTTGCGGCATGTGTGTAGCCCTGTGTCGCGATTCAGCCGTAACATTGCTGGAAAGGCGTTGAACCTTGCGCTGCTATCCGGCCTGAGGACGCACACAGGCTCGGACCAGTATCAGACACCGTCCAAAAAGAACGTGCTCGTGCAGCGCCCCGTTGGTCGCTTGCAGGGCACCGGCCACCGTGTCGTCATATCGGCGGAACGTCGGTATCCAGACGACCCGCCACACGGGTTCCTGGATTCCGGCTCGCGGGTCGGAATGACCACATTGTCCAGGTGTGCTGAGACATAACGCTGGCTGCTTTTCCCCGAAGTGGGACTGCATTGGCCAGGAGGTTCTATGCGAACTAGCGGGCAGGACCGCATAGTAAAGGTTGTTGCCGGGGTCCTCAGCATCGCCGCCGTGCTGTGGAGCATCTTCTACGTAACGAGCATCGCCACGCGTCTGGGGATCGTCATCGGGTTAGCTCAATACGTAGCATTGGGCAGCGCACTGCTCTTGCCGCAGACTTTCTTGCTGTCCCGGGCGAGAGGGAAGACCCCGGGAGGCCAAATCCCCTGGTACGATGTCCTTGCTGCTTTCCTCAGCTTCGCCATTCCGCTCTGGGTACTCCTTACCTATGGACAGTCCAGGACCGGCGTCTGGGCCGTGTTCCCGCCGAAGACAGCACTCGTCCTGGGGATAATAATGGCATTGGTCGTAATAGAGGGCGCCAGGCGGACCGGGGGGCCTTTCTTCGCAATAACAGTCATCGTGTGTGCGACCGTTCCTCTGTACGTTCACTTGTTGCCTGGCATCCTGAAAAGCCTTCCGATCGACCCGGCAAGGCTGGTAGGCACCCTCTTCCTGGGCCTCGAAGGTATGTTCGGCATGGTGATGAAGACCTTCATCCTTGTCTTTCTGCTCTTCATCTTTTTTGGGGTGCTGGTGCAGGTCAGTGGCGCTGGCAGGTTCTTCATAGATATTGGCCTTTACTTCTTCGGAAACACCACTGGAGGAGCGGCCAAGGTTGCAGTCATCTCCAGCAGCCTCTTCGGCACTATTTCCGGCAGCGCCTCGGCAAATGTGTCGGTATGCGGTGCGCTCACCATACCCATGATGAAGCAGGCAGGCTATCAGCCCCATTTTGCCGCCGCCGTTGAATCAGCAGCATCTGAAGGCGGTATCATCATGCCTCCGGTCATGGGTGCGGTGGCCTTTATCATGGCCGACTTCCTGGGCATACCGTACTGGCGCGTGGCCCTGGCGGCTGTCGTTCCCGCGATCATCTATTACTGGTGTCTTTTCTCCCAGGTGCACTTCCATGCGGTCAACCACGGGCTGAAGGGAATCCCGCGGAGCGAGGTCCCTCCGTTGCGGAAGACGGTGTTTGGAGGGTGGCACCTGGTAGCGACGTTGGCTGTCCTGATCTGGCTTTTGTTTGTGACGAAATGGAGCCCAGGCAAGAGCGTCCTCGTCGCCTCCGTGGCCCTCGTGGTGTTCAGTTCCCTGCGGAAGAGCACACGTCCCACGGCCGACACCTGGAGAGCTCTTTTGCAGGGCTCGGTCAGGATCTTCGGCCAACTCGCCCCCATCCTGCTGGCAATCGGACTCATTATCGGCGGTATCGGTTTGTCGGGGATCGACATGTCCATCACACAATGGTTGTCACGCGGCGCACACAGTGCATGGGTGGGACTGTTGGCCCTGGCCGGCGCAGCCTTCGTTCTCGGTACCGGCATGCCCGGGGCGGCAATATACCTACTGCTTGCGATCCTTATGGCGCCGGCGTTGGAAACTTTTGGCTTGAACCGGTTGGCAGTGCATATGACCATCCTGTACTGGGGTTTGCTGGCCGACTTTACCCCGCCGACCGCGGTGGCGCCGACCATAGCGGCAGGATACGCAGGCGCGAATCCATTGAAAACGCAGTGGCAGACGATGCGCCTGGGCGCGGTGATATTCGTGGCCCCTTTCTTCTTCGTCTTCCATCCCGTCATATTGTTCGAGCGTTTTCAGATCGGGTCATTCATTCTCGTCGTCCTGTCTGCCGTTGCCGGTTTCTGGCTGCTGGCACGGGGGTTCGAGGGGTACGCCCCGCCGGCGACTTGGGCAAAACATTTGCGAAGGATTGTGGCCATCGCGGCCAGTATCTTGGTCCTGTCAATGGTCTGGTATGCGCAGGCGGCGGGCGCAGCGCTTGCGATCGGCCTGCTGCTGTCCGGTGGGGAAGCGCTGCGAATCCCGTTTCTTGCTCGCGTACTGCGCCTCAACCGGCGTGCAGAGGCCGAAAGGCGTCCCGGGGTAAGAGAGTAACTGTAGAAGATAGCTTCCCGCGAAACATGGGAAAAGGACCGGCATCGAATCGTCATACCGGCGAAGACACAGTCTGGAAAGCCGGTATCCAGAGTGCCAGTGAAACAGGGTTTCCTGGATTCCGGCTCGGGGGCCGGACGTTTCGCGGGACACTCAGAAAAGACGGTTGTTGACAGCCATGTGCTGCAGACATAATATTGCCGGTAACCACGATGATGTATCATCGTGAATTCCATCGGGGAATCCTTGCCAAAGATCATTCGCTGCAACTTACTGAGAAGGATGTTTTGAGATGACCGTCGAGGTAAAGAGAAGTAATTGTTTTATGTGCTTTCATCGGTGCAATGTGCTGGTTGACATTGATGATGGCCGGGTCACTAAGGTGGCGCCTGATAGGGAGATAATCAAGAACAATCGGCTGTGTGTCAAGGCTGCCGCGGCCATCGATTTCCACTATGACCCCAACAGGCTTAACTATCCGATGAAGCGGGTGGGGAAGAGAGGGGAGAACAAATGGGAACGCATACCATGGGACCAGGCAGTGGAAGAGATTGCGCAAAGGCTGGACCAGATCAGAGGTAGCTACGGCCCGGAGGCGGTGGCGCTTATCGGTGGTACGGTGCACACCCATGGTGATGCAATGGCCTGGAGGTGGGGCAACCTTTTCGGTACTCCCAATATACTCTGGCAGGGCAAAAACTGCGGAGAGGCACAGGCACTGGCGGGTTGTTCTGTCCTGGGTTACACCTGCTCGGGGACCATAGTCCCCGGCAAAACCCGATGCGCGATAATCTGGGGAGGGAACCCGGCTGTGTCTCGCGACCAGAATATGTGGGCAGGGATAAAATCGGCCAGGGAGCAGGGGTGCAAACTGATAGTGGTGGACCCGAGGCGTACTGAAACCGCGGAAATCGCCGATCTTTGGCTTCAGATTAGGCCTGGCACCGACGGTGCGCTCGGGCTCGGCATGCTGAATGTCATTATCAACGAGGAACTCTATGATAAGGAGTTCGTTAACAAGTGGTGCATCGGCTTTGAGCAGATTAAGGGCCTGGTCCAGGAATACTCCCCGCGCCGCGTTGCTGAGTTAACCTGGATTCCTGAAGATAAGATAGTCCAGGCAGCACAGTGGTACGCCACAATGAGACCGGCGGCGCTCCTTTATGCGGTAGCAGACTGCCAGATAGGTGGAGGAGCGGTCCAATCTTCAGTGTTCACCAAAGCTATATTGCGGGCAATCACGGGCTCCGTTGATGTCGTTGGGGGCAATCCCATAAGTAACACCCCTCAACGCCTGCGCTGGATAAAGAACATCATGTGGGACCGCCTGCTTGATCACCCGCTGCGAAAGAGGGACAACCTGGGCGCTGACCGATGGCCAGTGGCTTCGGTGAAAGGCTACAAGCTCTTCCGTGAAGCGATGGCGAAGGTCTATCCCGAAGGACTGGGAATAGCCCAGTACCATCTGTTCGTCAGTTCTGTTGCCATTTGGGATGGTATTCTCACAGGAAAACCGTACCCGCTGAAGGCAATCATAACGCAGGGCGGGAATCCGTTGCTCACACTCGGCGGTGCGAGGAAGACCTACCAGGCACTTAAGAGCGATGATCTGTCGCTCCACGTAAGCATGGACTTCACCTTGACGCCATCTAATATGCTTGCCGACTACGTACTGCCAGCCACAGACTGGTTGGAGCGGGATGAATTGAGGGATTTCTGGGGGATGAGCGACGTTGTCCAGGGGGCAAGGGCAGCAGTGCCGCCACTATTCGAGCGCCACAACGACTACGACCTCTGGCGCGACCTGGGAAAACGGCTGGGACAGTCGGAATACTGGCCCGAAACAGTCGAGGCCATGTATGACAAGTTCCTCGAATCTACAGGTATCACGTTCGAGAAACTGTGTTCACTGGCCGACCGTTCCCTGCCTCCGGTTAGCTATGAACCCAAGGGGTACGAGAAAAAAGGCTTTGGCACCTTCTCCGGCAAGGTGGAACTCGTTCCCTCCATTCTCGAAAAGCTTGGCTACGACCCTCTTCCCAGGTATCAGGAACCGCCCCGTAGCCCCGTCAGCACCCCGGCCCTGGCTGAGGATTACCCCTTGATTCTCATCTCTGGCTCCCGGGTGGTTACCTATTTCCACTCCTGTTACCGTGGCCAGGAAAAGCTGCGGGAACGATATCCCTATCCCCTCCTCCAGATACACCCCGAGACGGCCGCCGGCCTGGGCATAGCCGACGGCGACACTGTCTACGTTGAGACACCTGAAGGCAGGATAAGGCAGCGGGCCAGGGTATGGGACGGCATCGACCCTCGCGTCGTCCACTCTGACGGCTATTGGTGGTACCCTGAGCTTCCGGCAAAAGACCCGTGTCTCTTCGGTGTCTGGGAATCGAACGTCAATGCCATCACTCCCGGCACTGAGGAAACTTTTGACTATGCCGGTGACAATGCATTTCGAGGATTGCTCTGCCGTGTCTACAAGGCGAAAGACTTCGCTAACTTCAGCTAGCTTTTGTAAAGTGGGGCGATAAATCCCGCTTAGCGTTAACAAGAAACAGGATTTGCCGGGCAAGGCCGCACAAGGCTCAGGCCGTCCTCCTCCAGACGCTTCAGTTGCACCTGCTCCAACGAATGAAAACTCACGAAATATAGTGCCAACTTTGAACGTGTCAGGGCGTCCATCCAGACATGGAAGTGCGGAAGTTGGGTTGGGTGGCACAGGCGTCCCTGCCTGTGTGTGATGCCGCAGTTGTTAGAGCGACCATTCCAGTTCGTATCCAGAGTGGGGGCCACGTTGGACAGTTTCCGAGCTTTTGACTCGGTGTTCGCGGTAATCTGATGCCTGGTTCGAGTCCCCCCCTTGGGGACCAAGGGTTACCCAACTTCGTATACTGCCACTTCGTTGTTACGTTTCAACGCATCGCCAGAATTCTTGCAACGCTCGCCGACCCACACTCCCTGTTCATCATATTTTAGGACTTTGGGATCCTGAGTTGTGAGCCAATAGGCCATATTTACCTCCGGCCTAAAGTTTATGCCCCTGATACCACTACCTTTTTGGATTCTCTAGACTTGGGCTTTGGCCGTAAATTAATCTCCAGTTCGGCATCAAGCGCATCCGCCACTTTTTTTACCGTGGATAGAGACGGCAGTGAACCGCCGCTCTCCAGCCTAGCGATACTTTCCTGTTTGGTATTGAGTAGCTTTGCCAGTTGCTCCTGGGTCAGTCCCTTAGCCAGACGGAGTCTAATCATGGCAGAAGCCAGCTTGTATTCCGGTTCGAGGGCTTGGTATTCCTCCATGAACCCGGAGTCTTTTAACAACTTCTTCTTATGTTCCTTCCAATTCATTTCGCTTACCTCCTGGACAAGTAGTCGTCTCGCCTGCTTTCCGCTATTTTCATGTCTGCCCTTGGCACTGGCCCTGTCTTCTTGGCGAATCCGTGCAAGAGGACAAAGGTTTTACCGATGTGCAAGAAGTAGATGATACGGTACCGGCTCCTGCCGTATCGGACTCTCAGCTCCCAGAGTTGTTTTTCCAGATGCCTGGCATACGGCATGCTGAGGTCAATTCCGAACTCTTCGAGTAGGTCGAGAGTCCTGGCAATTCTGGCTTGAGACCTAGTGTCAAGCGAATCAATGAATTGGTAATGGTTCAGTTTGATTTGTCCAAAAGGGAAACTATCTCGGCCACGTCCCAAGGCCGATTAGTCAGTCCGGCGGCCATCGCTGGAGTCCGATGATAGGGGTTGGCAAGGCTCTTATGCAACTTCACAAAGTTATAGCACATGAAGTGAAGGGCTATGGCGTACATATGGTTCTGAACCTTCTTTGAGAAGCCGTTGGTCAGCCTGGTAAACCGCCTCATGCTCATTCGCATTGTTAGGTTCTGTCGCTCAATGTAGCTGGTCGAAACGTGAGCCGAGTCAGGGTTTCCCTGTACGGCGCGTTTCTGCGCTCCGATGCACTGCGCCGGACTGTACCGCTTCTCAGCTTCGGATTCGGCCCCGTAGAGTTTGACCAATTGGGCATAGTCTACGTTGGCCCCGAATGCCCCCTCAACGGCCTCTAGGTACATCTTATGACCGTCCGTGGTTAATTGAACTCGGTTAGCTAAACGCTGTCTAAGATCGTCAAGAAACTCGAAGGCGTGTCCAGTATCTCTGTAGCCCACAAGCCAACAAGGAACAAGTTTCGTCTCGGCATCTATGGCAACGAAGGTCCAGACATCGCCATAGCCAAATTCACCCTTGTGCTGGGCAGGGACGTTCTTTTCTTTGGCATAGCAGAATTCCCAGATTTCATCGCACTGAATACGACTCAGCTTTAGGTTTCTCAAGTTTTCGTCCTGATACTTGAGACAGACAGAGCCGAGATCGGCAAGCAGTTTGAGTATGGTGTTCTTGGCAACACCCGTCATACGAACTATGCCATTGATGCCATTTCCCTCTATGAGAGCTTTCACGACCTGTATTTGCCGTTCCCGACTAAGCTTGTTCATGTCAGTTCCTCTCTCTAACTGACCCTAGTATACCATACCGCTAAGCATGTGGCAATACATTTGCTGACGTTGTTAGCTTCGTCTTGGTAAGTATTGTGGTAATTTTGCCATTGACTTTGCCCAGAGACTATTATACAATGGCTCACGAAAGGAGACTACAGGCTTATGGACGCAACGGAACAAGAGGCGGTACAATTCTTTTCCCACTTATTCGATAGGTTCATCAAGTGCAAGAATGAGGTCAACGAACGCTTCCAAGAGGCGTTCAATCCTCAGCACAAGTACAGAATTGAGACGCGAAGCAATTCTAGCGTTCTGAATGTCAGTTTTCAGGGATAGGACCCACTTGAGGGGTCTTTTTTTCACGAATAGACCCACCCCAGTTTTCAAGTAATAGACCCACCTCGTTTTTCATCATCAGACCCACCTCCGGGGCGCATCGAAGGCAGACGTGGCAT
>ORJL011727447.1_pt1 | contig 53815 bp, 54 predicted proteins | sample 1779941 | NCBI WGS metagenome assembly ORJL01 (sample SAMEA104232317, study PRJEB22302) | groundwater metagenome | biome: forest; feature: aquifer; material: groundwater | place: USA | collected 2011-08-07 | depth 5.8 m | reverse complement strand
TTCGGCGCCGCCGGCGATCATCGCCTTGGCCTGTCCATGCTGGACCATGCGATAAGCCTCGCCGATGGCGTGCGTGCCGGTGGCACAGGCGGTGACCACAGCAAGATTGGGGCCCTTAAGACCCAGAAGAATGGAAGTCCACCCGGCGGCCATGTTGATGATGAGCATCGGGATAAGAAAGGGGGTGAATTTGTCCGGACCTTTCTCCAGATACTGCATATGCGTCTGCTCGACGATGCCAAGGCTGCCGATCCCGGAGCCGATCAGGACACCGACATCGTAAGGGTCTTCCTTGGCCATGTCGATCCCTGAATCCCTGAACGCCTCCATAGCTGCGGTCACCGCGAATTGGCAGAATTTCTCCATACGCTTGGATTCTTTGGCAGGGATCGTGTCCTTGGGGTCATAATCTTTGACCTCGCCGGCGATCTGAGTGTCAAACTGGTAGGGGTCAAACGTGGTGATCTTACCGATACCGCTCTTTCCGGAAACGAGAGCGCTCCAGAAGCTGTTTTTGCCGATACCGATCGGGGAAACGACACCCACTCCGGTTACGACGACGCGATGATAGGACACGGCTATGAGCGGGTTGAGGGAGGCTTTAAGTGTGAGTAAAAGAGCGCTTATTTAGAGCTGCTCTTGGCCTTTTCTTCGACGTAACGAACGGCCTCGCCGACGTTGGTCATCTTTTCAGCGTCCTCGTCGGGGATTTCAATGCCAAACTCTTCTTCGAGGGCCATCACGAGCTCCACCGTGTCGAGCGAATCCGCACCAAGGTCATCCACGAAGGATGCCGTGTCCGTCACTTCTTCGATCTTGACCCCGAGCTGCTCTGCGATGATTGCTTTAACTTTCTGTCCGACTTCGGCCATTTTATTCTCCTTTTACATCACCATTCCGCCATCAACCGTGATGACCTGACCCGTTACGAAACTACTCTCTTCCGACGCCAGATACAAAGCCGCTTTCGCGACATCCAGTGGCTTTCCGAAAAAGCCGACAGGGATCGATTTCAAAACTGTTTTCTTCACTTCGTCCGAGAGAACGTGCGTCATCTCGGTCTCGATGAATCCGGGAGCGATCGCGTTGCACAGCACGTTTCGCGATCCGAGCTCTTTGGCGACCGACTTCGTCAGCGCGATGATGCCCGCCTTCGATGCCGCATAATTCGCTTGGCCGGCATTGCCGATCAGGCCGATCACCGACGCCATGTTGATGATGCGTCCATAACGCTGCTTCATCATCGGGCGCGAGACGGCGCGCATACAAAGGAACGTGCCCTTCAAATTCGTATCAAGGACTTCGTCCCAATCCTCATCTGACATGCGCATGCTAAGGCCGTCACGAGTGACGCCAGCATTGTTGACCAGTATATCGACGCGTTGATATTTGTCAAGCGTCGTATCCACCAATTCGGTCACTTTTTCCCCGTCTTTGACGTCCAGCGCAAACGGGAAGGGCTCGAAGCCGCCGGCTGCACGGATCTCCTTCATCGCGTCATCAAGCGAAGTCACGTTGCGTGCCGTGATCACGGTCTGAGCTCCTTCAGAGGCAAACAGACACGCGATCTGGCGGCCGATCCCGCGGCTGGCTCCGGTAATGATCGCGACTTTCCCTTCCAATCGTTTAACGAATGGCATCGAAATCTCCTGTCTCGGCGAGAGACATCACCTCGACCGCCGGGTCTATCTTTTTCATGAGGCCCTTCAGCACCTTGCCGGGGGCAAACTCGACGAACGTGCGTACACCCTTCGAAATAATGAACCGCATGGAGCCGTCCCAGAGCGTGCGGTGGTTCATTTGCCAAATAAGATTTTGCTGGATCTGACCCGGCTCGATCTCGATGTCAGCTGTAAGATTGGAGATGACGGGGATCGTCGGCTTTAAGATACGGACCCCTTTGAGCGCCGTCTCGATCCGTTGGCAAGCGGGCTCCATACAGCTCGAATGAAAACCGCCGCTGACTTCAAGCGGGATCACGCGGCGTGCGCCGGCGGCCTTAAGCGCTTCCATGGCGAGTTCGACCTTTTCCTTGCGGCCGGAAATGACGATCTGGCCGGGGGCGTTGAGATTCCCGACTTCGGCTCCGGTGCGCGCGCAGATCTCTTCGGTGGATCTAAGATCAAGACCCAGCACCGCCGCCATCATGCCGGGGCGTTCGATCGCGGCTTCATCCATGAACTGGCCGCGCGCCCGGACAAACCGCACGCCGTCCTCAAATGAGATCGATCCCGCCGCGCAAAGTGCCGTGGCCTCACCGAGACTTAAGCCCGCCGCATAAACAGGCACCCATGACCTTGCCTTCGGGTGGTCCTTCAAAACAGCCAGTGCGGCCATGCTTGTGACAAAAATGGCGGGCTGGCTGTAACGCGTCTGTGATAGCTTTTCGGGCGGGCCTTCAAAACAGACCGCGCGCACATCAAAATCTAAAAGCGATGCAGCCTGGTCGTATACAGCCCGCGCAGCGGCGTACTTGTCGTAAAAATCCTTGCCCATACCCACGTACTGCGAACCCTGCCCGGGGAAAAGGTAAGCTACGTCTACCCCACCACCTGACCGGCCCGCTTCGGAGCCGATCGCGGAGCGATCGTTGCGGTCAGGTGGTGGGGTTACCATTCGATCACCATGGAAGCCCAGACAAGACCGCTTCCGAACGTCGCGAGCACGACCTTATCCCCTTTTTTGATCCTTTTCTGCTCCACGGCCTCGCAGAGCGCGATCGCGCACGAGGCGGCGGATGTGTTTCCGTATTTTTGCAAGTTTACAAAAACTTTCTCCTTCGGCACTTCCAGACGTTCCGAAACCGCGTCGATGATCCGCAGATTCGCCTGATGCGGAATAAAACAGGCGATGTCGTTCTTATTCACGCCGGCCTTTTCGAGCGCCAGGAGGACCGAATCGGACATGCCGCGCACCGCGAGCTTGAACACCTCACCGCCGTTCATTTTGAGATAGTGCTGTTTGCTAGCCAGTGTTTCTGAGGACGCAGGGGCCTTCGACCCGCCCGCGCAAATGGCAAGAAGCTCCGCGTGACGGCCGTCAGAGCCCAACACGCCCGAAAGGATGCCGCCCGAGGCGGTCTGGGTCAAAACGGCCGCGGCGGCGCCGTCTCCAAAAAGCACGCAGGTCGACCGGTCCGTCCAGTCTATAAAGGAAGAGATGAGGTCGGCCCCGATCACCAGGACCGTTTTATACATGCCCGAGCGGATAAACTGCTCCCCTGTCACAAGGCCGTACACGAAGCCTGAACAGGCGGCCGCCAGGTCGAAAGCGGCGGCATTGACCGCGCCGATCTTCTGTTGAACGAAACAGGCGGTGGAAGGGAGCGGCTGGTCGGGTGTGGTGGTCGCGCAGACGATCAGATCGATCGATTCGGGTTTCACGCCGGCCGCCGCCAACGCTTTGAGAGCAGCCTTGGCGGAGAGCTCGCTGACGCCTGTCCCCTTTTCGGCGATACGGCGCTCCGAGATACCTGTACGCGTGCGGATCCACTCGTCGTTGGTATCGACCATCTTCGCCAGGTCCGCGTTGGTCAAAATTCTTTCGGGTACGTGGAAGCCGATCCCGGCGATACGGGCGCGTTTCAAGAGACCACCCGGTCCGGCGACAATGGCAGGATCATTCGCCGTGGCTTTTCATCGATTCGAGAATATGCTTGTTGATCTCGTACTTGACGAACTCCCCGGCGACACGGATCGCATTCTTGATGGCCCGTTCGTCGGAGGACCCGTGGCTGATGATGCAGGTTCCGTCGATCCCCAAGAGCGGCGCGCCGCCGAACTCGGAATAATCGATCTCCTTCTTCAGCGCGTCGAACGCGGGCCTGGCCAGGATCGCCCCCAGCATCGTCAGCGGACTCTTCTTCAGCTGCTGTTTCAGAAGCTTGCTGATGACGCCGGCGAGAGACTCGGCGACTTTGAGAACGACGTTGCCGACGAAACCGTCGCAGACGACGATGTCGACGGAGCCGTTAAAGATATCGCGTCCCTCGACGTTGCCGACAAAGTGGAGATGACTTTTGTTGAGCAGCTGGTGCGCTTCCTTTATATACTCGGTGCCCTTCGTTTCCTCTTCGCCGATGTTGAGGATGCCGATGGAGGGGCGGTTCTTGCGCATGATGAACCGCATGTAGACGTCGCCCATGAGCGCATACTGATAAAGATGGATAGGCTTCGTGTCGATCGTGGCGCCGACGTCGATGAGCAGCGTCGGGGTGTGAAGCGTCGGGAGAACGATGCCGATGCCGGGGCGTTCGATGCCCTCAAGGAGTCTCAGTTTGAGCGTGGCGGCAACGACAGCCGCTCCGGTGTGGCCCGCCGAAACGATCGCGTCGACCTCCCCTTCTTTGGCGAGGTCGGCACAGATGGAGATAGACGCGTCTTTTTTCTTCCGGATGGAACTTGCAGCGGATTCGTCCATGCGGACGTAACTGCCCGCATGGTGGATGGAAACGCTCTTGGGAACGTCGCCGTGCTTTTCAAGCTCGGACTTAAGCAGGTTCTGGTCGCCGACGAGGATGAGCTTGTCGAAACCGTATTCGCGCGCAGCAAGGACGGTCCCGGCAACAATGGCTTGGGGGGCGTTGTCTCCCCCCATTCCGTCGATCGCGACTCTCATTCCAGAGACGATCTAAAAGAAACCGCGAAGCTCATGCGGTCCTTTTCTTCTCCTTGATCTTCACTTGGATGACCGCGCGGCCCTTGTAATAGCCGCAAACCTTGCAAACGCGGTGGCGGGCGATCGGGACGAGCTGATCACGCTTGGCGCAGTTCGGACAAGCCGACATTTGCGAGGCCGTCATCACGTCATGCGTGCGGCGCTTACGGGTGCGTGTATTGGAATGGCGGCGTTTCGGATTAGGCATTGTGTTCCTTTTTCTTTATTGTTTTACGTGCGCGCACTGTTTTTCGTTGAGGTTCGCGCCGCAGTGCGAACAAAGCCCCTTACAGTCGGCGCGGCACAGGATCCGGATGGGGTGCTCCAGGATGATCTCATCCCGGATATCCTGGTCGATCTCCAGCACTTCCAAACCCTTGATATCATAATGAAGGGTGAAGTCTTTTTCAAATAGATTATCAAACTCCTCCAGACAAAGCGAGCATGTGAACCGGCGCTCACCCTCTAGATGGACGTTCAGCGTAAGGTCATCCTCGTCCTTCCACGCCTCTGCACGGACGCTGACAGGCTCAGGGAAATGCATGACCCCGATGTCGATGTCGAGGTCCCGGGGGTCGATCTCCTCTTCAAGGACCAGGCTTTTGTTGACCGGAAGCTGTTTAACCGAGATCTTCATGACAAAGAGGCCGCTAAAAGGTTATTTTTTGAACTTCTTGCTGATCGCCGCGATCACGTAATCGGGGGCGAACGCACGGATGTCACCGTCGAGCATCGCCACCTCTTTCAAATGGCGGCTCGAAAGATAAGAATAGGACTCGTGCGGCATCAGAAAGATCGTCTCGATATCATCGGCAAGCTTACGGTTGGTCAGCGCCATCTGGAACTCGTACTCGAAGTCCGAGAGCATACGAAGACCGCGCACCATGGCGCCGGCGTCCATTTTGCGGGCGTAATTCACCACAAGACCCTGAAACTCGTCGACGCTGGCTCCTTTCAGCCCCTCCGTATCGATGGCTTTTTGGAGAAGCGCCATGCGCTCCTTGACGGTAAAAAGCGGCGCTTTTTCGCCCGAATGGTGAGCGACGGCGACGATCACTTCGTCAAAAACACCGAGCGCCCTCTTGATGAGGTCGATGTGCCCGAACGTGATCGGATCGAACGTGCCTGGGTATATGCCTTTACGGATTTTTTTATGTTCTTTCATTTCTTGTCTCGCAGGGCATTATAGTGAATGCCTCTCGGTGTCGCAAGTGATATAATCAGCCCAACATGACCCCACCACCAAATTTTAGCAATTATAAATACTCGACCTGTCTCCGGAGGAGGCGGGCAAGCCAGGTGGTGGGGTGAAAGCACGACGGCGCACTCCAATAACTCTCATCCTCGTCGCCGCTCTGACGGGGGCACTCTTCACGGCCTACCTGCATTTCGGCGTCCTACCGGGCGACTTGCGGACCTACGCACTGGGCAAGATCAGCCAGCTCACCGGCAAGCACGTGACATTCGACAAGACACTTTTTTTGCCCTTCCAGGGCCTCAGCTTCACCAACCTCAAAGTGACCGACGCTTCCGGCAACGTCCTCTTCGCCGCGCGCAAACTCCGCCTCGACGCGGAGATCGTGACGTTCTTCAGGGAAAAAAAGATCGTGATCACCCGCGCCTACCTGGAAGGGCCCGTCCTCACGACGGTGCTCTCGCCCGTACGCCCAAAAACCGGGAAACCGCCTGTCATCATGACAAAACTTTCCGGCCAGATCCCGATCCCCGTCGTTCCCGAGGGCGGACCGGACGTGCGCGCTCTGGAGGATGGGCCGGACGCGCTTTTGCCTGAAAATGTTTACCTCAGAGAACTCGAAGTGCTGGATGGCCGCCTGCGTGTTCTGTCGCCAGACGGGAAACTCATCGAAGATGTGCGTGATATCAACGTTTTACTCCGTTTCCAGAAGCCTCCCGTGCTTCTCTTTGACGGCTCGGTCAAGCTGGGGGCCAATCCTTACGCGGCGCTCTTTCTAAAAGGCGGCTGGAACCTCGACACGGCGGCGTACGAATTCCGTCTCCGGTCCAAGAGCACTGCCGTGCCGGTGTGGCTGGTGAATTATCAGCAGAAAAATTTTTTAATTTTGAAGGACGGCCATTCCACGCTCAACATCCAACTGAAAAGCGCGCCCGACGGCGAGGCGTTCTTCCACGCGGAATCGAACCTTCACGAAGCCCGGCTTACCGCGCACGAGGCGATCTATTCCGGGCAAATGGCTCTCTCGGTCGACGGCTCGTTCAGTTTCGAGCAAAGACGCCTCACCCGGTACAAGGGCACGCTTGATTTCGTTGATGTCGCCGTTTCGGGCCTGCCGGCGTCCATGCCGCCCCTGGAAAACTTGAGCGGGGCGCTCAATTTCCAACCGGACCTTCTGGAACTGCGGGCGCTTCGCGGACAGTACAAACAGCTTGTGTTCTCGGCCGATGGCACGCTTCGCTCGTTCAAAGACTTGAATTTGGACGCCAACGTGCGTGTGAGCGCCCCGCTCGCCGATCTTGTTCCTTTCTTGCCCCCGGCGGAACGTGCGCAGCTGAATGACCTTGTTCTTGAAGGGCAGTGCCAGACAGCGACCTCGTTCACAGGCTCGTTCAGGAATATAGAAAGGCTGAAAGCCCGCCACTCATTGACACTGCGAGAAGGCGCCGTGCGCGACTCGGGCAAGAACTGGGAGGCCACAGACCTCTCCGCCGATCTTTTGTCGGATGACGGCGGCCTCAGGGTCAGCCATGCGCGTTTTACGCTTGCCAAGAAGCGCTATTCTCTCGCCGCTACGGTCCCCAAAGATCCGGGCCAAGCAGGTAAGATCGACCTGCGCGGCGACAACTTCCGTCTGTGGACGGATTACACCAAGCGCGGCGACGCCTATGCGGTCAGCGGCGCACGCCTGGCTGCGACCGGCCTTGACGCGCAATTCGACGGCACGATCACCCAGCCCGGCAAGCCTGTCCTCAATCTGCGCGGCAACGCCTCACTCGACTTCGCCCGCGCGCGCGGCCTTGTGAGCCAATATTTTCCGGCGCTCAAGGACGCAGCGCTCGCCGGGACGCTCTCGGGTAAGTTCTTGCTGAAAGGGCCTGCCGGGGCGCCGCTCGACTGGGATTTTCAAATGGATGCCGCCGGCGACCCCGTTTTCATAAAGGAAAAAGTCAGGCTCGATGGCTTCGAAGTGCAGATCCGCTACAAGAACCGCGCGCTCAATCTGCCCTATTTCCGGGCCCGGGCGTACGGAGGCGCGCTTGGGGGGCGCGCATTTTTCGATCTGACCAAGCCCGACCCGACATTCAACGCCAAGTTTTACGCCAACACGATCGACCTGGCCGGCATTACACGCGACCTGGATCTTAAGTCTGATGAACTCACCGGCACAGTGCTCCTCGACGCAAATCTGAAGGGTCTCGTCAAAGATCGCAGGACATGGACCGGCGGCGGCACCGCAGACGTGAAGAACGGTACCTTATGGAAAACGGACCTATTCAAGCAGATGGGCGACTTACCGTTCGTTAAAGTGATCGGACTGGATCAGGTCGTCTTTACGGGACTGCATGCGCCGTTCACGGTGCGTGATGCAAAAATATGGTCGGAGGATCTTCGTTTACACAGCGAGACGGTCGGCCTGCGCCTTAAGGGCAACGTCTCATTCGAAGGCGTTCTCGATTTCGTCATGTCGATCGGCTACACCGACAACGTGATCACGGGAGCCCTCGACACGGGCGGGATCGTGCCCTTCGTCATCGAGAAAGCCAGCGGCATGATCTCGGAATATAAAGTTTCTGGTACACTGAAAAAACCGAAAAGCGAGAAGATCCTGTTTCCCGGACTTCAGGCTGCGGCGCAATAACCTCGAAGCAATTTTACCGCTGAGCGCAGAGCCTTGCCGCGGTGACTGACGGCATTTTTTTCGGCGGGCGACATTTCAGCGAACGTTTTCTTGGACCCTTGGGGGATAAAAACGGGGTCGTAGCCAAAACCGTTCTTTCCTTTTGCTGCTTCCGTGATCGTCCCCGCGCATTCACCGCGGACAACATCCACGCATTTACCCTTATCGTAGATCGCAACGACCGAAACGAATTTGGCGCGGCGAGCAGTCCCTCTTTTTGCCGCCAGCAATCGGAGCAGCTTCCTGCAATTGTCGGTATACGTGCATCCGGGCCCCGCGAAGCGCGCGGAATAAACGCCCGGCTTTCCATTCAGCGCCGGCACCATGAGCCCCGAATCGTCGGCGAGCGTCAAAAACCCCGTCCTCTTGGAATAGAACCGCGCCTTGAGCCGGGCGTTGGCCGCGAACGTGGTCCCCGTCTCCCGCACGTCCTTTTGTCCTGGAAAATTATTCAGCGAGAGGACGTGAATGCCCGAGCCTTTGAGAAGATGACCCAGCTCAGCGACCTTGTCTTGATTCTTTGTTCCCAGAACGACCGATCTCTTCAATGGGTCTACTTTGCCGACGATATTTTGGACATCACCAAAAGCTCAAGATACAAAAAATCAAACGGCTTTAGAACGTACCCGCAAGCGCCAAGCTCCAGCGCCTTCTTGACCCTTTCGTCGTCATGTGTGCCGGTCGCCATCACGACGTCTAACTTCGGGTTTATTTCAAGAAGCTTCTGCAACGTCTCAATTCCGTCCATTCCGGGCATGTGGACGTCCAGGAGCGCGATCGAAACCGGCTCCGAAGCCGCCAGTCGCAGCGCCTGCTCACCGCTCTGGGCCTCCAGTACCGTGTGAACCTTGTTCTTGAAAAATCTTTTTAGGATGCCGCGTATCGCCTCTTCGTCGTCGACGATCAGGACACACCCCGTTTTACCCTCGGTTCCGGGGCCCTGGGGAACGCGCTCCTTGACCTGGACATATTTTTTGATCTCTTCTAAAAGCTTAGGGATTCCGATGCTTTTGCTCAGCACCGCATTGGCCCCCGCTGCCTTGGCTTCATTCTCGATCTCGGACGTCACGACTCCCGCATAGATAAAAATAGGGATCTTTGCGTGATACTGCCGGATCTTCCTCACAACGGACATGCCTGTCCCGTCTCCCAACGCGAGATCTGAAATAACAAGCTCGAACGGCTCACGCAGGATGACCTCCAGCGCCTGTGCGACGCTGGGCACCGCCGTCACGTCATACCCATGGATCTTGAGTGTTTTATATAAAAGGTCCCTGATCTGAATGTCGTCATCCACCACGAGGATCTTGCTCATCGCACTTGCCTCACTTTGAAAAATAGATCGATATTTTAATAGGGACGTTGCTCAGCAGCTCGCCTTCGGTCGCTGGATTCCCAAACTCAGTAAGCTGAATTCTCATCGCTTTAACGCGCACGCCCAGCTCCTTGACCTTCGTCTTGGGAACAGAAACGACCGCCATTCCTTCCGATTCATATTCCTGCGTACCGCCCAGTTCACGGATGTTCTCGTATAGCTTTATTTTTTGTTCGGATGAGGCGGAGCCGACATGCCAATGAAGGGCGGAAGACTTGCCCCTATCCAGGTAAATAGAAACCTGCTGCTCTTGCCCGGCCGGCCCGGATAAACTGTCGCCGAAATCCCGAAATTCGCCCGCCTGTTGGAAAACAGGCAAAATATTTTCAAGAGCGTGGTCCATTTTTTCGGCAGGAACCGAAAATACGAGAAATACAGGATCTTGGTATTGAAATTTTGCGTCCAAAACAACAAGCGTATCTACTATCTTACTCCTGATCAGAGCGTCTTTGCGTTTCTTTTCTGCGGCTTCCTCACGCTGGCGCCGCTCGATGCGGCTATTCTCATCCTCTATGCGCTTGGTCTCAGCATCGATCTCCTGTATGTCCATGATGTACGTGCCGAGCGCGGCGTCCCGCTCAGAGTTTTCGGTTGACTGCGTTTTGGCGTTCCCCCCGGAATAGGCCCGGCCTAAACCAGGCCGGCTTTCCTCTTCAAGACGTTTAAGTTCGCTATTGAGCGTCTGTCTCCTGGCGGCGAGCGTTTGTAACTTGAGCTGCCCGCGTTGCACTTTCTCAGAGTCAGCCACCTGCTCGTTCTTTGAATAATACGTCAGATGCCAGTGCTTGGGCTGAATGACGGCTGGCTGACTTATGGGTCCGGCTGAAACGGCGGGTTTGTCCGGCAGGACGACAGCCGCCGGGGCGGACGCCTCACCGGATTGCTTCGGAGCATCGGCGGGCCGCTCCATAGAGCTGATCGATACGGGCGGAGGCGCCTCAATGGATTGTTTCAACGCTGGGTCAGACTGCTCATCAATAAAACTGACGAACGCCATCGGGGCCTGGCTGATCGCTTGAATAAATCGATCGGTGTTGAAAATGGCGGGCTTTATCAAAAAGAACGCTAAAACCAGGGCCAGGAGAACGCCTCCCGATAGAACTATTTTTTTTGCGCCCCTGCCGGCCGTTTTGTATTCCTGCGCCGCAGCCGGGCGGCCGGCCTCGAAAAGGACGGTGGCTTTAAAATCGGCCGGCACCGCAACGCTTCCCAACTTCCAGATCTGATTCGACAGATCGCCGATGGACTTGACATAGGGCATGCAGCGAGGGCACTCGTCAAGATGGTCCAGGAACAACCGATACTCCTCCTCCGAGAGCATGTCGTCCAAAAAGGATTGCAACTGTTTGTGGATCTGGCCACACGCACCGGGATGATTCATTCTTTGCGGTAAGTCCATTCCGAGACACTCTTCCTCAGCTGGCTGCGCGCCTCGATCGTTTGCGCCCTGGCATATTTCTCGCTCATATTGAAGGCCCGTGCAATATCGTGATAAGGAAGATGCATCTGATCGCGCAGCAAAACAAACGCTTTCACATCAAATGGCAGCGCTTGCAAGGCACGGCCCACCACAGCAAGGACCGCTTTTTCCTGATCAGTGACGCCGTCAAAAGAGACCCCCTCGGTGGAAGGCATCGCTTTTGCAATCCTGCTCTTTGCAATGACCTCAGCCGCAACAGCAGCTACAAGTGACTCCGTTGGCTTGTCCGGAGAGCTTCTCCGGATCACTTCGGCAAACGCAGACGTGGCGATCTCATAGGCTGTATTTCTATCCCCGCCGATCAAATACAGAGCCAGGGCAAAGACCCTCTGCTCAAAACGGGACACCAATAGCGTTAATTCTTCCTGGCGCTGGCTGTCTGTCAAGTGGCGGGTGTCCCTCGTTTACGGTCAAGCACTTCCCTGATCTTAAAAGACAGCGATTTAAGTGAATAGGGCTTTTTCAAAAACGCTTCCCACGCCTTGAGATTTCCAGAATGGATGATCAGATTATCGGTGTAACCGCTTGTCAGGAGGACCTGAATACCGGGGCAAAGCGACCTGACCCTATCCGCCAACTCCTTGCCGTCCATTCCGGGCATGACCACGTCGGAAAAAAGAAGCTGTATGGGCTTGGCGCGAGACTCTCCTGCCAGGCGCAGCGCGTCCGCGCCATTGGAAGCCTCCAGTACGTCGTACCCCAAGCTCCGCAACGCCTTGACGCTATAGGTCCTCACCGCGTCCTCATCCTCCACGACGAGGACCGTTTCCGTTCCCTGCGGCAGCGGCATCTCAACCTCGTTGCCGTACCAGGGACTGGGCTCGGCCGCAGCGCGAGGTAAATAGATCTTAAACGTCGCGCCCCGGCCAAGTTCGCTGTCGACCTGCACATAACCGTCGCTCTGTTTGACGATGCCGTAAACCGTGGAAAGTCCCAAACCTGTCCCCTTGCCCTTTTCTTTCGTCGTAAAAAAAGGCTCAAAAAGGTGGCTCTTCACTTCGTCGCTCATACCGGTGCCGGTGTCGCTGACGGTCAACAATAGATACTCGCCTGGGACCGGGTGCTCGCGATGCAAAACATCGTTTGGGCGCAGAACAACGTTTCTGGCATCGATCTCAATTTTTCCGCCCCTGGGCATCGCGTGGCTGGAATTGATGACAAGATTGGTCAGGACCTGCCGGAATGACTCGGGGTCTACTCTCACAGCCCAGGTCTCCAGACGGGCCATGACGACAAAATCGATGTTCTCCGCGATAAGACGCCTGAACATCTTGTCCATATCCTGGATCAGTTCCTGCAAATGGATGACCTTAGGCTCGAAGATCTGTTTTCGAGAAAAGACCAGAAGCTGCTTCACAAGCCATTCGGCGCGCTTGCCCGCCTTAAAGATCTCCTCGAGATCAGCTCTCACCGCATCGCCCGGAGGCAGCGCGCTGACCTGCATTTCGGAATACCCGTTGATGACGGTCAACAGATTATTGAGGTCATGCGCTACGCCTCCGGCCAAGGTTCCTATGGTCTCCATTTTTTGAGCCTGCATGAACTGCCGCTCCAGCATCTTTTGCTTTGAGACATCGCGAACGGTCGCCAGGATCACGATCTTTCCGGGTTGGTCGATCTTACTCAAAAGCACTGTAGCGGGAAATTCCTCTCCGCTGATCCTTTTATGCACCCATTCAAAGAAATAGGTCCCTTCACGGACCGCCTTTTCGATCAATTCCTGGGCCTTATTGATGGAAGCCCTGCCGTCGGGCTGCGTTGCAGGCGACAAAGACCAGGGGTCGAGCGTCACAAACTCCCGCTCGCTCTTGACCCCGAACATCCTCAGCGTGGCCGCGTTGGCGGTCGCAAGCTTCCCCGAAGGATAGTCAAGGGTCATGATGGCATCCCCTGATTTTTCGAAAATTGAACGGAATCTTCCCTCGCTCTCCTGCAGCAGCTGTTCGACCTTTTTCTTGTCGGTGACGTCCTCCTGGACATCGATAAAATGCGTGATGACCCCATTCGGATCCTTGACGGGAGAGATGGATTCGGACACCCAACAAAACTCCCCGTTCTTCTTTTTGTTTTGAAGTTCGCCTTTCCATGTGCGTCCGGAAGTAATGGTCCTCCAAAGATCGGCGTAGTCCTCCGGCCGGGTCATGCCTGATTTTAAGATCCGTGGATTTTTTCCAAGCACCTCTTCGGCTGAATAACCGGTCAAATCACAAAACTTGGGATTGACGTACTCGATCGAACCATTCGCGTCCGTCATCAAGATAGCGGCCGGGCTTTGCGCCACCATGATATTCATTTTGTTGATCTCGTCTTCATCAGCCTGAAGCTCGTGGCGGCTCTCGTTAAGATCTTGCGTCACGCTGCGAGCGACGCTGGCTGCGATGGACGCCGAACGAAGCAAAAGAAGCACGACCGCCGTTGAACTCAAGCTCAAGCCGATCCCCATGATTAAAATAAGGATCGCCCATCGGTTCTCAAGATGAGCCCTGACCAGATCATAAAAAATAAAAGGAGCGCTCATCATCACAGCAAAAAAAACGAAAACAAGGACCGCTTTCGATCGGGCAAAAATGCCGCTCACCCGGAAATCCTCGATAACGTCTCTGATAGCGCGCTGATAAATTCGGCCACCAACTCCCGGTCCCACCATCCCTTCGCCGCTTCCCCCGAAAGGATCTCGAAGGCCTCTGCCGGTGAATTCGCGCTTCGATAGGGACGTTCGGTCGTAATGGCGTCATACACGTCGGCGATGGAAGCGATCCTCACCAAAAGCGCGATGTCCGCGCCCGACAACCCGTCCGGATAGCCCGACCCGTCGAGTTTCTCATGGTGGTGGTAAACGATGGGGATCGCATCATTGAGCGTCCTCAGATGACTCAACAGCCGCCGGCCTTCGGCCGGATGGAGCTTGATGACCGCGAATTCATCCTGTGTCAGTGGACCGGGTTTCAACAAAATATTGTCGGGGATCACGATCTTGCCGACGTCATGGAAAAGCGTGCCCAACCTGAGCGTCTCCAGATCTCTTTCGCTCAAATTGATGCGTTTTCCAAGAAGTGACGCATAAAAAGACACGCTGACGCTGTGCCCTGCGGTGTAAGGATCCCTCGCGTCGACCATTCCCGCAAGACAGGCGACCACATCCTTGGCGCTCTCGAGCTCGTCCGTGTAAAACTTTAAAGACACGAGCGCCCGTATGCGCGCCACGAACTCCACCACATCGAAAGGTTTGTGAATAAAGTCCGTGGCTCCCTCTTTGATGGCCATGATGTGCTTATGCTGATCATCGGAGCTGGTAAAGATCACCACCGGGAGGAGCTTGGCGCTGCTCGTCGCGCGGATACGCATGAGGATATCAACGCCGGAGTGTTTGGGAAGGTTTAGATCGAGAAGGACCAGGTCAAAACTGTGAGCCTGGAGAGCTTCTATCGCCTCTGCCCCGTCGGCGGCTCTTTCGACGATGTAGCCTATTCTTTCCAGAATGGCCGTGACTAAATGTAAAATGGCAGGATCGTCATCGACCACCAAGATCCGCGCATTTAACGTTCTGGCGGGTGCCCCAGCTAATACAGGTAAAGCCCGAGTGACAGCTTCAGGGATCATTTATTTTCCCGTATCTGATTGGATGAGGTTAATACGTGCTAAATATTGATTACTATTTTATTGATTTGAGTGTACCACCGCAGTCCCAAAGTAACAAGAATTACCCGAGCGGGCTCTCACAAGTTATAATTCTCAACCTCAGAAAGACCCGGGTCCGTCCGCAGCGCCGTATTGTAATCGCTGAGGGCCCTCGCCGAGTCTCCTTGCAGCTTATAACAAAGCCCTCGATTGTAATAAGCGTCCGCCGCATTCGGGTTGATCTCGATGGCCTTGTCGTAGCTGGCGATGGCTTCGGGAAGGTTCTTTTGGTTGTAATAGCTCACTCCCCGGTTGTAATAAGCCGCGTCGAGGGCAGGGTTGATCTCGATAGCCTCGTTGTAATCCACGATAGATAGCGCCACGCTGCCTTGTGCGAAATGACTCAGCCCCCGCTCGTAATACGCAACGGCGCTTTGAGCGTCCACGCCGATGGCACGGTCATACTCGGCGACGGCCTCGGCAAATTTTCCCTGGTCATGATACTCCACGCCGCGATGGATATATTCATCCGCGGTTTCCGCGTGGGCGGTAGACAAGCCTAAACACAGTAGACCCGCAAGCGCTGCCGTATTCCGAAACCAACTCGACCTTCTCGCCATGACTGATCTCCTTATTTTAGCGTTATTCATTAGTATAAAAGAGCCGGCGCAGTTGTGCTAAAGTATTTTCCATGAAACATGCCGAAACCCTCAAAATAGCGCTCGTGGGCCATCCGAACGTCGGCAAGAGCGCTCTCTTCAATTGCCTCACGGGCGGCAGCGCCACCGTGTCCAACTACCCCGGGACCACCGTCGAGGTGGAGCGCGGGCGCTGGGAGTGGGCCGGCCAGCGTTACGAAGTCATCGACTGCCCCGGCATGTACGGGCTTCTGCCCATCACCGACGAGGAACGCGTCGCGCGGGACATCCTGCTCCGCGAAGACCTTTTCCTGGCGATCCACGTCATCGACGCGAAGAACCTTGAACGCATGCTGCCCCTGAGCCTGCAAATGCTCGAAGGCGGCGTCCCTCTCATCCTGGCCCTTAATATGATGGACGAAGCCGAACGGCTTGGTCTTTCCATCGATACCGGGGTGTTGGAAGAAGAGCTGGGCGTGCCCGCCCTGCCGGTCGTATCCACGCGGGGCCGTGGCATCACTGAGCTCAAGACAAAGATACACGACTGGCGAAAGATAAGAACACCATGACCCCCGACCGCTACGCTTCCATTCTTCGCGAAATACGCGCGCTTCTGGACCCTTTGCCTATCCCGGCGTCGAAGACCATGCTTGCCGTCCTTCTTTTTGAGTCAGACGACGAAGCGCTGCGGATCGTCGGAGCCGCGGACGCCGCATGCGCCGAACGCATCCGCGCCCTCGTCGCGCAGAACGAATCCACCTTCAAAGATTCCGCCGAATTCAGGCTCGCCATCCGCCACCGCGACCGCGCCGCCGCCATCGCGCAAAAAGCGGTCCTCTCGAGAGGCTTGAAAGCAAGCTTCGGGTGGACGCTGGACCGGTGGATCATCCATCCTGTATGGGGATGGTTCGTGCTCGCATTCGTGGTCTATTTCGGTTTTTACCAATTCGTCGGCGTGCTGGGCGGAAAGATCGCGGTGGATTATCTTGAGAACAGGATCTTTCTGGATCACATCAATCCGTTTTTTATCGCACTTTTCGAGCGCTGGGTCCCCTGGGCGACCATCCGTAAGCTTTTCGTCGGCGAATACGGCGTCATCACCCTTGGAGTCCGTTACGCGGTTTCCCTCATCCTTCCCATTGTCGCTTTTTTCTTCCTGTCATTTTCCGTCGCCGAAGACACGGGTTATCTGCCGAGACTTGCGATGATGCTCGACAATTTTTTCAAGCGGATCGGTTTAAGCGGTCGCGCCGTCATTCCTATGGTCATTGGTTTCGGCTGCGTGACGATGGCGACGCTCGTCACCCGGACGCTCCCCACCAAGCGCGAGCGCATCATCGCGACGATCCTTCTGTCCCTCGCCATTCCCTGTTCGGCGCAGCTCGGGGTGATCCTGGCGCTTCTGAGCCTCCACCCGAAAGCGCTGGTCCTTTGGGCGTTCACGATGCTCGTCATCTTCGCCGCTTCAGGGACCATCCTGTCGCGCATGATGCCCGGTCAAGCGCCGAGCTTCTACATGGAACTGCCGCCCCTGCGCTGGCCCAGGGCGTCCAACATCTTCCTCAAGACTTCGACAAGGCTCCGGTGGTACTTCTGGGAAGTATTCCCGCTTTTTCTCATGGCCAGCGTGTTCATCTGGGTAGGCCAGATCACGGGTACGTTTGAAATGGCCACACGCGCGCTCTCCGGCCCCCTGCGCAGCGTAGGACTGCCCGAGGAAAGTGCGGCGGCCTTTCTGTTCGGCTTTTTCAGGAGAGATTACGGCGCGGCGGGACTTTTTGACCTGGGAAGGCGGGGACTGCTCGACGCCGAACAGCTTTTTATTTCCTGTCTCATGCTCACCCTCTTTCTGCCGTGCATCGCGCAGTTCCTCATCAACCTTAAAGAGCGCGGCTGGAAAATGGGTGTCTCCATCTCGGCGTTCACTTTGGTATTTTCTTACGGGTGCGCATGGATTGCTCACAGGCTTGCGGTCGCGAGCGGGTTTTTCGGATGAACAAAGCAACCCTTTCGCTCGCGGATCTGGAGGTGGGACAGAAAGCGCTTATCGCGAAGATACACACCCCGGACAAAGACACCCTCAAAAAACTGATCGCCATGGGCCTCCTTCCGGACACATCTATCACGCTCATCCGAAAGAAGCCCGCTTATTTATTCGAGATCGAAAATTCGCGCTTTGCGGTTGACGGGGACCTGGCGAAGAATATTTTTGTAAAGCTTTTCAGCTAGCCCTCGTCATTGATGAGCGGGGGGGGGTTCTGATCCCACCGGAAGCCATAAAAAGAACCGGCTGCCGCCGCCGGGATCCGGGTTCACCCAGATACGCCCGCCGAATTGATCGACTATTTTTTTTGAGATGGCCAGACCCAGACCCGTGCTTCCCGACCGGTTTTTTGAGGGACCGACCTGGCTGAACGGCTTGAATAATTTCGGCACATCTTCATCTTTGATGCCGATGCCGGTGTCACGAACGCAAATAAGGATGCCTCCGTTGTCCCGTTTCGTGCTGAGGGTGATACCGCCGCGTTCGGTATATTTGACCGCGTTGTTGACGAGATTGAGAAGCACCTGCACCAAACGGTCCTTGTAAAACAGGACCAGCGGCAACTCCTGCGAGAGCTCCGTCTCGAGCGCCAGATGCTTAGCGCGCGCGACCCCCTGCATCGTCCGGACGACCTCGAGCACGAGTTCGTTGATGTCGTAGGTCTGCCTCTCAAGGGGGATCACCTTCATGTCCAGCTGCTGGACATCCAGTATGTTGTTGATGAGCCTTGTAAAACGGTCGACGTTGCGCGCGGCGATGGCCAGCGACTCGGTCTGCTCGGGATTCAATGTGCCCAGCAGGCCCTCCAGCACCACTGCGATCCCCTCGCGAATGGACTGAAGCGGCGTGCGCAGTTCGTGCGACGCGACAGAAAGAAACCTCGCCTTTTCATCCGTGGCGGCTTTCTCCCGCACCACCTCTTCGGCCTTCTTCCAAAGCGTGATATCGGTCGAAATGCCGCAGATTCCTGACACTTTGCCGTTGGCGTCGTAAATTGGAAATTTATTGGAAATGTAAGCATGCATACCGTCGTCATGGGGCACCTCTTCCTCGAACTCCATGGGCGTGCCCGAGCGAATGACCGCCTGGTCGTTGTCCATGAGCGCGCGGGCGACATTCTGAGGATATATATCGAGGCCTGTTTTACCGATCACGTCCTGTTTCTGCTTGCCGAAGAGTTCAGTGTGCCTGCGGTTGACAAGAAGATAGCGGCCATCGAGATCCTTGATATAAATAACGGCCGTGGTGTTATCGAGCACCGCTGACATGCGATTCTCGCTTTCTATGAGCGCACGCTCAGCATACCGTTTCTCCGTGATATCGTCAGAGATCCCGAGCAAATAGCCCGGCTCCCCGTTCTCGTTACAGATGGGCACTTTGCGGGTGTGCAAATATCGCTCCCCTTTGCCGCGAGTGTGTATGACCTCTTCAGGGATATCGACGATCTGGCGGCCGGTCAGCACCTGACGGTCCTTGTCTGTAAAGAAATCAGCCTCTTCCTTCGGAAAAAAATCATAATCATTTTTGCCGATCAGCTCCGTGCGGGACACCCCCAAAAGCGCCTCGCCGGCACGGTTGATGCGGACAAACTTCAGGTCCTTCGCGTCTTTGACAAAAACCATGCTGGGAAGATTTTCGAGGATCGAGCTGATGAACAGGTGCGTTTTTTTAAGTTCCTCTTGCGCAAGCCTGATCGACGTGAGGTCGTGAATGACCCCCACCAGAAAAGTGGCTCCGTCCGGCGCTTTATAGAGCGCCTTCTTCGTGACAATCGGATGCACGACTCCCGCGCTGTCGGTATATTCTTCTACGTTAACGTTCGCCTGGCCGGTCGAGAATACAAGATCGTCCTTTTCATGAAAGATCCTGGCCTCGCTTTCCGGAAAAAAATCAGCTGCGGTCTTACCGAGCACCACGGCGCGCGAGAACCCGGTGAAGCGGCAATACGCATCGTTCACGAAAACGATGTGATGCTCGCGGTCTGCGACAAAAACGGGATCGCAAACGGCGCTGAGGATATCCGTGAAGGACATGTCCATGTGTTTAGCCGGGCCTCCCAAGTAAGTATCCTTGGCCATACAAAACGCCCAATTCCTTGAGCGTGTCCATGTCCTTTTGAGTCTCGATCCCTTCCGCGATCACCTCTGCAACCAGCGCCTCGGCAACATGGAGCAGCCGTTTCAACGCCCGCCGCTTGGCAGGACTTTCGCCGATGCCGAGAATCAGCCGTTTGTCGATCTTAATGATCTCGGGTTCAAGCAGGACAAGGCTCTCGACGCAGCTTCGGCCGAAACCGACATCGTCGATCGCGATCATCATCCCCGCATTCTTCAAAGCGGTCACCGCCGGCAAAAGGTACGAGGGGTCCCCCATGAGCTGCTGCTCACTGATCTCGATACAGTATTTTCCGCTGCGATAACCGTCAAACGCCTCGAGCAGGTGTTCTGCCGGAATATCGACCATCGTCGACGGGAACATGTTGATGTGCCGCTGCATCCTATCCGGCAATTCTGCCGACGTACGGATGGATTGGCGGAGACAATGATGGTCGACGAGAGTGAGCATGTTGTTCTCGGCGCAGCAGCGGAAGAAGTCGTTGGGCATTTCGAATCCATTGAGAGAACAACGGCTTAAATACTCGTAGCCGATGATATACCCTTCATGAAGGTGAAAGATCGGTTGTTTGACAGCGCAGATGCAGGCGCCGCCCCGCAGCGAATCGAGGTGCCCGTCATCGCTCTTCTCAACGGCGACGTCCCAACTGACCCTGTTTTTTCCGTCGCGCTTGCTTTTGGTCAGCACGGAGTGCAGCCGCGTAAGGAGCTCGTCGATCGACGGCGATTCAGGCGAAGCCGTGATGACACCGAAACTGCCGGTGATATGAATGACCGTTTCTGCGGTCACTGAAATGGGTGATCCGCAAATGGCCTGCCGCATCCTCTCGGCGATCCGAAAAACTTCTTCCCGGCCCGTCGAGGGCAGCACCGCCATGAACTCGTCCCCGCCGATACGCGCGAGGTGGTCGGTTGCGCGCAGGCAGGCCTGCAACTTACGGGCTGTCTCCTGCAGCACAACGTCGCCGATCGCATGCCCGAGTCTATCGTTGACCTGTTTAAAATCGTCGAGATCCAGCAGGATCACCAGCGGCGCCGGAGAAGCGTTGCGGCGCACGCTGCGAATTTCACGCGTAAGCATCTCCTGGAGCCCCCGGCGGTTCAAAAGCTCGGTGAGCGGGTCCAGAAACGCGAGCCGCTCGAGGCGGTCGTTGGCCTGTCTGAGATCCACCGTGACAGAGTCCAACGCCCTCGTGATCTGCTGGCGCTCGATAGCGTAGAGCAGTGTCCGCGAAAGCGTCGCACCGTCGATCTTGCTTTTGACGAGGTAGTCTTGAGCGCCGTTCTGGATCGCCTCCAGCGCAATCTTGTCCTGGTCCGCGCCGCTCAAGATCACAGTCGGAAGATGCGGCGCCTTTTCGCGCAGAGTGCGAAAGGTCTGTATACCCTGGCTGTCCTTAAGCCCTAGATCGATAAGCACGACATCAATGCCGCCCAGAGCGATGCGAGCCAGGCCCTCCGCCAGGGTTTCGGCGCTTTGAACAGAAAAACGATGATTATCGCCGAGAAGCCGAAGACGGACGAGTGTCGAATAATCGGTGTCGTCTTCGATGACAAGTACTGTGTTTGTGCGGGAGTATTCAGTCTGTGCTTTGTCCAGCAGGGGATTCAAAAAAATTGCAGGCACTTGTGGACCTGCTCCAACAACTGCTCCGGATCGAACGGCTTCTCGATATACGCGTTGGCGCCGATGACCATGCCTATGATCCGATCGACTTCGGAACGCTTGGCTGTCAACATGATGATCGGGATGGAAGAGATCGTCTTGTCCCGACTTTCACGGACCGACTTGCATACCTCTTCCCCGCTAAGACGCGGGAGAAAGAGGTCCAGAATGATCAGGTGGGGTTTTTCAGATAGGACCTTATTAAGCCCTTCCTGGCCGTCGACCGCAGTGAGAACCTGGAAACCCTGGCTTTCCAAGCGGATACTCAGCAGCTTGCGGATGTCTTCGTCATCCTCGACGATCAGTATGCGCTTATTCATGTGAAACACCTTCCTGAGCGAGCCTGTGGCTACTCAGTAGAGTATACCCCAGACAAGGGAAAGTTAAAAGTATCTATCGGAGCTCATAATATGTTAAGAATTGCGAAGAATAATGAGAATTAGCTACTCACGGGAGTGTCCTGCTTTGTTCTCACCGGCTGAGACGATGAAGAAAGAGACCAGATAAACGCCTTGCCAGACACCGACCGTGACCGGCATCCATGAAACATGCGGACCCATTTCCAGCTCTTGATTGAGATAGCGGAGAAGCGTGAGCAGATAAAAAGAGGCGGCGAGCGCGGCGGCCGTACGCCAGGCGAGCGCGCGCGGGCGGCCCAAAATGATGGCGTGCGCGCACGGCAATAGGACGGACCCCATCAGGACGGCGACCGGAAAGGGTCCCGCGAAGTACTCGGTGAGTTCTGAGCTGTCATTGCCCCATCTGAGACTCGAAACTCGATAGACAAGCGCGTAAATGAGCGTCGATGCCGCGATGTAGGCCGCTGCGCCAGGCCAATTACTTTTAGCTTTTTTCCAGGCAAAGACGACCACAGCCGTCCCGAAGACCGGCCCGACCACCCAATAACCGACCGCGTATTTATTGCTGACCGCCACGCTGACCACGTACGCCAGGAACCTGAATAGAATTTGCATGGCATCCTCCCCCAATCTATGTTCTCATTCCGCTGTCCGCGTGATCAAGCTCCGGGGGTCTTAATACCGGCTATACGCCTTCACAGGATACTTGACAGGATACCCCGCGCTCACCTCCTGCCTTGTCGTTTCACAGCCCGCCATAAAGAAAAGGGCGAAAACTCCGATCAAAACAAAACAGTTTCTTTTCAATTTCTCTCGTTTCTTTGAACTTCAGGCTTCGCGGGTATTCTGAAAGAAAGCTACAGTGATGGCGGTAAAATTCGATGCACTGGCGAGTATTCTACTAGGCTTCCCGGCTTCTTGCAACTCTACAACAACCGGGTAAACACACATTCCGGCTCGACGCTAGCCACATCAAAGAGGGAGCGATTGACGAACCCCCGGCCCTGGAATACAATAGGCCGCTATGAACATAGAGATCACGGTCCTTCTCCTTTACGTCTTCGCACTGGCGATCTTCGCCGGCTATCAAGTCATCTCGAAAGTCCCGCAGCTCCTTCACACGCCCCTCATGGCGTTCACCAACGCGATCTCGGGTATTTCTCTGGTCGCCTCGCTCATCATGGCCGGCCAGGGGCTCAATCGCATGAGCTCGCTCCTCGGCGCCGTCGCCGTGGCCGCGGCGACGATCAATGTCGTCGGCGGCTTTCTCATCACTGACCGCATGCTCAAGATGTTCCGTAAAAAAGACCGGCCAAACTCATGACGCCGGGTCTCGGAATCACCGACACGCGCGAGGTGATCTACCTCTTCGCGCTTTTTGCGGCCTCACTGCTCTTTCTCCTGGGACTCCGCGGGCTCTCGAGCGCCCGATCGGCCCGCGCCGGCATGAGGATGGCTGCGGTCGGCATGCTGATCGCCGTATTGGGCACGCTGCTTCACCGGGACATCGTCAGCTACGAGTGGATCCTCGCGGGTCTCGTCGTCGGCACGATCATCGGTATTCCCATGGGTCTTTGGGTCCCGATGACCAAGATGCCCGAACGTATCGCCCTCTCTCACGCTTTCGGCGGCCTGGCTGTCGCGCTGGTCGGTTTCGGTGAATTTTTCAACCACCACGCTACGCTCTCGCGCTTCAACGCCGGCGCCGTGAGCTTCGAGGTTTTTTTGGGATCGGTGACGTTCACGGGAAGCCTCATGGCCTTCGGAAAACTTCAGGGCCTCTTGCCCGGAAGACCGCAAACGTTCAAAGGCCAGAATCTCGTCAACTTCGTGCTTTTGTCCTGTTCGCTCGTCCTGATGGCCGCTACCGTCGTATTGTCTCAGCAATCGGTTTCTTTCTATACGCTGGGTATGCTGGGGCTCCTCCTCGGTGTTCTGCTGGTCCTTCCCATCGGCGGCGCCGACATGCCGGTCGTGATCTGCCTTCTCAATTCATACGCGGGTCTGGCGGCCGCAGCCACAGGCTTCGCGCTCAACAACCCGGTCCTGATCGTCTGCGGATCCCTGGACGGCGGGTCCGGTTTCATTCTAGCTTTGATCATGAGCAAAGCGATGAACCGGTCATTCCATAACGTCATCTTCGGAGCTTTCGGCGCACAAGTGAGCGCCCCCGCAGGCGACCAGTCGGGTGCGACCGTACGCGAAGGGACTCCCGAGGATGCGGCCGAGCTCCTCAAAGCCTCTAATTCGGTGATCATCGTTCCCGGTTACGGCATGGCCGTGGCCCAGGCCCAACACGCGGTGCGCGACCTCGCGGCCCTGCTCGAAAAGAACGGCACCCAGGTAAAATATGCGATCCACCCCGTCGCGGGACGCATGCCGGGGCACATGAACGTGCTTTTGGCCGAAGCCAACATCCCCTACGACCAACTTTTCGAATTAGAGGCGATCAACGGCGAATTTCCGCGCACGGATGTGTCGATCGTGGTCGGCGCCAACGATGTCGTCAACCCCGCCGCCAAAAAAACGCCCGGCAGCCCGATATACGGCATGCCCATCCTCGACGTGGACCAATCCAAAGCCGTGATCGTGTTAAAGCGCAGCATGAATCCCGGCTTTGCGGGCATCGAAAATGAACTTTTCGTGCAACCCAACACGATGATGGTGTTCGGCGACGCCAAACAAACACTCACAAAGCTTTCCGCCGCCATGAAAGAACACTCGTGATGGAAACAAAGACGAATCTGCGTGTCGGGGTCCCGAAAGAGATCGCCTCCGGCGAGACGCGCGTGGCGCTGACCCCTGAAACGGCTGCGAAGATCATCCAGGCAGGGTTTTCTCTTTCCGTCCAAAGCGGCGCCGGAGAACATGCGTTCTACGCGGACGCCGATTACCAGGCGCAGGGCGCTCGCATTGAGCAGGACGCCTCCTCGCTCTATCAGGCGGCCGACGTCGTCCTCAAAGTCAAGAAACCCGAGCCCGGCGAGATAAAGCTCCTTAAGCCCGGCGCCGTTTTGATCGCGCTCCTCTACCCGCTTTCCGACCCGTCCCTCGTCGAGTCGCTTGTCGATCACAAGCTGACGGCTTTTTCGATGGACCTGGTGCCCCGCATTTCACGAGCGCAGAAACTGGATGCACTTTCTTCTCAAAGCAATATCGCCGGATACAAAGCGGTTCTCCTGGCCTCCAACACGCTCGGGACCATGATGCCTCTCATGATGACGGCAGCCGGCACGGTCTCGCCGGCCAAGGTCTTTGTGATCGGGGCGGGCGTCGCCGGACTCCAGGCGATCGCGACGGCCAAACGCCTCGGCGCGGTCGTCGAGGCCTTCGACACACGCCCCGTGGTGAAAGAACAGGTGGAAAGCCTCGGCGCCCGTTTCGTTTCTCTTGAATTTAGCGGCGGCGAGACCAAGGACGGATATGCGAAAGAACTGACGGCCGAGGAACATGAAAAGGAAGTGGCGCTTCTGGCCAAACATGTGAAAGCCGCGGATATCGTGATCACGACCGCCCTCATTCCCGGCAAGCCGGCTCCTCGGCTCATCACGAAGTCGATGGTCGAGTCCATGAGGCGCGGATCCGTGATCGTGGACCTTGCGGGCGAGGCCGGCGGAAACTGCGAGTTGACTCAGCCGGGAAAAGACACGGACCATTCCGGCGTCAAGATCCTGGGGCCGCTCAACCTGCCGGGACTGATGCCGCGTCAGTCCAGCCAGCTTTACGCACGGAACGTTTTTTTCTTCCTCATGGAAATGGCCAAGGCTGGCGGCTCGGTCTCCATCGACCGCTCGAACGAAGTGCTGGCCGGCTCCCTCGTCACCGAAAACGGCGAACCGCTTCCCCGCTTCAAAAAGTAACCTGCCCGGCCTTCGATTAAATGGTTAGGCAGTATTGACGCCGGGGAATTTATGTGCCGGAGCCGGCACGGCTCTTACGATCGATGACCGCCTGCACGCGGCTCGTGAATTTCTTCTTCTTGGCAAGTCGATGCTGCAGGGCAAGCCAGGGGTGGCGGAGCAGCATCCGCGGACCGGCGTAACGCATCACGGCCTTGATCTCGGCCCTGCGTTCCGGTTGATAACAGTGGATGGGACACTGCGCACAAACGGACTTGTTCTCGCCGAAGACGCACTTGTCGAGTCGCTCGTGCGCATACGTCAAAAGGTCCCGGCACGATGCACAGCCGCCCGCCCGGGAACCTTCATGACCGTTCCCGCGGCAATAGATGCAGACCATGGCCTCGATAGTCTTCTTTTCGCAGCGCAAAACTTCCATGATCAATTTTTCGGCAAAGAAGCTTCGATCTTTTCTATGAGCTCTTTTGAAAGAGGCTCGACGTTGGACCCGTAGCGGGCGATCACAGCGCCGTCAGGAGCGACGAGGAATTTATTGAAGTTCCATGAAATATCTCCGTTAAAACCGGAGCTCGTCGTCAGAAATTTATAAAGAGGGTCGATATCCTTTCCCTTGACGCTGATCTTTGAGAACATCGGAAAAGAGACGTTGAATTTCAACGTACAAAAACTCTTGATCTCCGAGTCCGTCCCGGGCTCCTGTCCCATGAAATTATTGGCCGGAAACCCCAACACGACCAGCCCGCGGTCCTTATATTTCTCATAAAGACTCTCAAGTCCTGCGTACTGTTTCGTAAATCCGCATTTGGACGCGACATTGACAATGAGCGCCAATTTACCTTTATACCCGGAGAGCGTCTGAGCCTCGCCGTCTATATTTTTTACAGTAAAATGATGCACATTGACAGGATCCATGGTTTGCCCTTCCCTTGTCCCCAATACCGCTGCGCAAAAAACGATCGCGGTTACTATTGAAGTTTTCATGATGACTCAGCTACTTCCTGCGGATCGACCCGACCAACTCCTTAAAAGAGCCGCTGTTCTTTGCGGTGGTCCCCAGCGTCCCGGTCATTTTGACAAAAACCGTGGCCTTTTCCAATTGGATCACAGACACCACCACGCTCTTCGTCGAAGCCTCCTGGCCGCTCTGAAGCACGGAAAAATAAAATACGTTAACATCCTGCCCCAGACCCGTTTTGACCGCTTCGGCGTTCTCGATGACTTTTTTTATCGCCGCCGCATCTGCGGAAACGCTGATCTGCCCCGCCCATCGCTCAAGATTAGGTTCAAGCGCTCCTGCCGCAGGGCCCAATAAAATAATGGAAACGTCGATATCCTCCGGCTGGTCGGCCGATACAAAGCTCCCCAAGCGCATTCCCGTTGCCGGCATCTGTTTCCAACTCGCAGGAACCGTCCACGCCAACGAATCGTCCTCGGCGGTGACCTCTCTGGGAAGCTGGGGCATCATCCCCTCATTCGCATAAAGAGGCCCCTCCTGCGCGATGCCAAAAAAGAGAAAAGTGAACATCGCGCCTGTAACTGCAAATTTATGGAACATATTGATCTCCTTTAAGAAATAAAGTTGTCGAAAAAAATATTTTAGGCTAATTCTTGAATAATCACCAGAGTAAAATTCTTGCCACTACTGCAATAATGGCATGGCTTCTCACGAAATTAGCCTGCCCCTCCTTGCCCGGATGATGTCCGGTCGCCTTCTGCGCCGGATATTCGGCCGTCGCTTTTGTTATATTCCCGCTTGAATTTATCGTTCGTAAGAATGATGCACCCTTTTTCAAGAGGCGCACATACTTCGCTGCGCAATTTGCACGAACCGTCTTCCTTAAGATAAGGACAGCTCCAACTCATGACTGAATACCCCTTAAATCCGTGAGACGAGGATCAGCAGATCCTTGGCAGCTGTTCTCCTGAGAGCCTGTCAAGGATCCGCGTGGTGCCGAGGACATTTTTTAATAACACCGCGCCCGGATCACCCTCTTCGACGCGGCCGATCTTTTGGGCATCGCGGCCCAGGGGATGTGCGCGCAAGATCGCCAGCGCGCGGTCGCCCTCGCCGGCCGGGACAAAAGCCGCAAAACGTCCTTCGTTGGCCACGTACAGCGGGTCGAGGCCCAGGATCTCGCACGCGCCGCGCACGGCCTCGAGCACCGGTATGGCTTTCTCATCAAGCCGGATGCTGCAGGAGGCGGACGAAGCGATCTCATTGAGAACGCTGGCCAATCCCCCCCGTGTCAGATCCCGCAGACAGTGCAGACGGACGCCGCCTTGGATCAGGGCCTGCACGAGGTCCGAAAGAGGGGCCAGGTCACTTTCGATCCTGGTTTTAAACGAAAGCCCCTCGCGGCTGGCCATGATCGCGATCCCGTGGCGGCCCAGATCCCCGCTCAACAAGATCTCGTCTCCGGCACGCACTTCGGTCGGATGCACACGCAGACCCTTCGTGGCCTGTCCGACCCCGGCCGTATTGATGAAAACCCCGTCCGCCTTCCCCCGCTCCACCACCTTGGTGTCCCCAGTCACGATATAAACACCGGCGGCATCGGCCGCTTTTCGCATAGAAAATACGATGGCCTTCAGTTTTTCAATTTCAAACCCCTCTTCCAGAATGAAGCCGGCGCTCAGATACATCGGCTTCGCCCCCGCCATGGCCAGATCATTGACGGTGCCGTATACGCTGAGAGATCCGATATCTCCTCCCGGAAAAAAAAGTGGGTGCACCACGTACGAATCCGTCGTAAAAGCAAAGGACCCGCTGATCCCGTTAAGCACAGCCGCATCGTGACTCGACTCCAGATGCTGATTCTGAAACGCAGCCCGAAAAACAGTGTCGATCAACTCCTGCATCCGCTTCCCTCCGCCGCCATGCGCGAGCAGAATTCGGGAGACGTCGTTTTTGGGAACAGGGCAAGCTCCTAAAAACTCAGGCGCGCCGCTCATAAACGGGCTCCCTCTAAAGAACCGGAATTCAATATTTCGGGCGTCTGTTTTCGATAGCGGTAATAAGCGGCGCAAGCCCCCTCCGACGACACCATCGTGGCTCCGAGCGGTTTTTCCGGATGACAACGCGTGCCGAACGCCGGGCATTCGACCGGTTTTTTGAGCCCCTGGAGCACCAAGCCGCTGATGCACTCGCTGGACTCTTCGGCGTGGAGTTCACCGACGCCGAATTTAATTTCCGCGTCCCAGGCCGCATATTCAGGCCTTAAACCCAGGCCGCTGTCAGGGATCTCTCCGACACCCCGCCATTTCCGGTGGGTCACCTGAAACACACGCCGCATGAGCGCACGCGCCGCCGTGTTGCCGTCACGACGCACGCACCGCGTGTACTGGTTTTCGACCCGGTGTTCCCCCTTCTCAAGCTGCCGCACACAAAGATAGACCCCTTGAAGGATATCCAGAGGCTCAAAACCCGTGACGACGATGGGAACGCGATACTTTTGAGCGATGGGCTCATATTCCTCATAACCCATCACCGCGCAGACATGGCCGGCGGCCAAAAATCCTTGAACGCGCCTGTCGGGCGACCTGAGGATCGTCTCGACGGCCGGGGGGACTAAAACATGCGATATCAGGATCGAAAAATTACGAATACCCTTTTTCTTCGCTTGATCCACGACCGCCGCGTTGGCCGGTGCGGTCGTCTCAAAACCCACCGCAAAAAAAACGACCTCCCGGTCGGGGAAGCGCTCAGCAAGTTTTAAAGCGTCCATCGGAGAATAAACGATCCGCACATCGGCTCCGGCCGCTTTGACTGAAAACAGGTCCGTTTTCGATCCGGGGACCCGCAGCATATCGCCAAAAGAACAAAAGATCACGTTTGGGACCGCGGCGATCGCCAGAGCGCGGTCAATCTGCTCGAGCGGAGTCACGCACACGGGACAGCCGGGACCGTGGACCAGAGTTATTTTTTCAGAAATGAGCGTGTCCAGGCCGAATTTTACGATCGCATGCGTCTGGCCGCCGCAAACTTCCATAAGCGTCCAGGGCCTGGTCGTGATCTTTTTGATCAGGCCCACATACCGGCCGGCCGCTTCGGCATCACGGTACTCGTCGATGTATTTCACGAAGATCCACCCTTGAGCTCGCCCAAGCCGTCCATTTCTGCCAAATACTCGAACACACGACGCGCTTCGGATTCTTCAAGAACGCTGAGCGCAAAACCAACGTGCACGATCACATAATCGCCGACTTTGGCTTCGGGCAGGAAAACCAGGCTGACCTCTTTAACGATCCCCGAAAAATCCACTTCCCCGGTCGGATTTTCAGGATCCGCGTGATCGATGCTCGTCAGTTTGCCCGGGACCGCTAAACACATGACGCCGCCGTCCTCTCACCCAGTTTGCCGGCAGTCCACAGCCGGCGGGCCGCCTCCGCCTGCCCGAGCGCAATGCCGCCGTCATTGGTTGGAATCCGCTCCTGCCAAAAAACAGAATATCCAGCTTCACCGAGGCGCCTCACACTGCGCTCGAGCAAATATTGATTTTGAAAACAGCCTCCGCTCAAAGCGACCGTTCTTTGCCCGATTTTGTTGCAAACACTCACGATCAACTCTACTAGAGTGTTGTGAAATTTAGCCGCGCACAGTCCGGCGACCATGCCCCGGCTCCTCTCTTCCAATAATTGCCTGACCATAGGCTCCCAGTCGAAAAGCCACAGATCAGGCGTCTCCGGATGCTGAACAAGCGGCACCTCATAGGAGTCGTCCGTGCGGTGAGAGGCGGCCGCAAATTCAAGTTCCATTGCGGCCTGGCCTTCAAAGGCTGAGCTTGAGCGGATCCCGAGAAGCGATGCCGTCGCATCAAAAAGTCTACCCGCACTCGACGTCCAGGGGGACTGAAATCCCTTCGAAAGCATACCACCCAAGACCGAGCTTTCTTCCTTTGAAAAATATTTACCGATCCATTCCTGATGAATTTCAAACCCGCGCTCCCCATCCATCGCATGCAGCAAACCCAACGCCGAGCGGCGCCCTTCCCGGACCGCCCATTCAGAACCCGGAAGACGAAATGGTCTGAATGAAGCCACGCGCTGATAAGAAGCCCCGTCGACCATTAAAAACTCTCCCCCCCAGATCGTCCCGTCATCGCCATAGCCCGTGCCATCCCAGGCCACGCCGAGGACCGGGCCCTCGAGTCCGTGCTCGGCCATACAGGAAAGGATATGCGCGTAGTGGTGCTGCACCTTGAGCACAGGCTTTCCGGTTTTTTCGGCAAAGCGGCTCGAATAATAATCCGGGTGCTTGTCACGGCACACCCAATCGGGCTCGGCCTCATAGAGTCCTTGAAACACTTCCGCGGTTTTGATGAACGACTCCCGGCTCTCCTCGGTCTCGAGGTCTCCGATATGCTGGCTGAGAAATACTCCGTCCGGAGAGGATTGAGCGATGGTGTTTTTTAGCTGACCCCCCACACATAAGACGCGCGGTCCGGACTTCGGCCAGGGGATCGGAAGCGGGGCATAACCACGCGCCCTTCTCAAGATCTGCGGAGCGCCCAAGATCACCCGTGCCACCGAATCGTCCACGACCCGCGCAATGCGCCGATTGTGGACGAGAAAATAGTCCGCGATGCCGTGAAGCCGCCGCAGCGCCTCCTCGTTCTGTATAGCCATCGGCTCATCTGAAATATTCCCGCTGGTCATCACGAGCGGTCTTTGCACAAGGCCCAGCAGAAGATGATGCAAGGGCGTATAAGGCAAAAACACGCCGAGAGCCGGGTTGCCGGGGGCCACAGAGGGCGCCAGCTGAAAAGCCGCTGCTGGTCTTTGTTTTCTTCGTAAAAGCACGATCGGTGATTCAGGCGAAAGAAGGAGCTTTTCTTCGACCTTGGAAATTTCACAGTAATTTTTTATCCACTCGAGGGTGGGCATCATCACCGCCAGAGGCTTTTCCTCGCGGCGCTTTCGCCGGCGCAGCAAGCTGACCGCTTCTTCATCAGCCGCATCCACCGCCAATTGAAATCCGCCAAGCCCTTTTAGCGCCAGGATCTTTCCGGACCGAAGAAGATCAGCCGCCTCTTGAAACGCCGAAGCGCGGCTGAACAAAACCTGCCCCCCTTCGTCCAAAAGCTCAAGCCAGGGTCCGCAGTCAGGGCAAGCGTTGGGCTGCGCGTGATAGCGCCGGTTTTCGGGATCATGGTACTCCGCGAGGCAGGGCTCACACATCCGGAAATCTTTCATCGAAGTGTGAGCGCGATCATACGGCAATTTTTCCAAAATGCTATAGCGCGGTCCGCAGTGCATGCAGTGAGTAAAGGGGTATTGGTAACGGCGATCGGCGGGATCGAGTATCTCCCCAAGGCAATGCCCGCACAGAGCCGTATCCGGAATGATCCAGGCCTGTTTGTCTCCGGCGTCCTGGCTGTCCTGTATCACAAAAGAGCTATCGCCTGACAGGCCGAGGGGCAAAACCTCCATGCGTTGGATCGAGGCCCGAGCCGGTTTGTCTTTTTTTACAGCAACGAGAAATTGTCCCAGCGACGCTTCAGAGCCCTCGGCTTCAACCACGGCGCCTTCGGGAGAATTGGCCACCCAGCCGGTCAGCGCAAAGCGCCGGGCCAGACGCCAGACAAAAGGTCTAAACCCCACCCCCTGCACCGTGCCATGAAATCGGACCTTGATCCGCTTTTTGATGGAAAAAATCTCGGGCATCATAGATTTTTTCCTTTGATATTCGAGGAACGCTTAAGTTGGCTTTAAATTCCAAATATGCAGATCACGATCCCGGACACCACCATCAGCCCGCCCGCTAAGACGTTCGAAAAACGGACAGATTTTCTTTCCACAGCGCACTTGGGAATAAGATACGCCGCCTGTGCGGCCAATACCATCGTCATTAGCGTCGCCAGTGAAAACACCGCACTCGTGGCGAGTATAGAATGCCACCCTTTCAAGGCCGAAGCAAACAGGATCGGTACGAGCGGCTCACAAGGTCCGAAGATGACCAGAAAAAAAAGGATCTTTAAAGATCCGGAGCGTTTTTCTGCAGCCGCCGCCGCAGGGAGACGCGTTTCCATTTTAAGAGCCCAAAGAAGATAGGCCAGGCCGAACCCGACAAGGAGAAACGGCAGGATCCGAGCCCTGCTGCCGTCCCATGCCGTTACCTCAGCCAGTGAAAAACCCCAATGAATGGCCAAGAAACCGAGCGCAAACGCCGTGATCAGATGAGCGCATCCCGCCAAGAGCATCACTCCCGCCAGCCGGGACCTCGACCAGCCGTTGGCGCGGCCCAGCGCCGTGAAAGGCAGCCAGTGATCCGGCGCTAAGGCGTGCAAAAAACCGACCGTTAAAGCCGAAATGATCAGAAACATCATGCGAGTGTACCCCCGGTTTTCGAACGCCAATGGATCTCGTCGACGATGATCTCATTACCGCTCAAGAGTTTGACTTTTTGAGAATCACAAAATGAGCACATCAGCAAATGATGATCTTCCACTCCGCCTTCGCGATGGCAATCCAGGCATTTGATCCGGACCGGCATTTCCAAAAAAATAAGCTCGACGCCTTCGAGCACGGTGCCCTCGGTCAGAAGATCGTAATGGAGCTTTACGCTGTCCGGGACAAGATGCAGCATGTCCCCCACCCGGACCTTGACCGATGAGGCGATCCTTTCAGGATGTTTCTTCATCTTTTCAAGGATCGCTTCGACGATCTCTCTCGTAAAATTAGCCTCGTGCATGGAGGGCCTCTGATGCTTCGAGAAGACGGGTCAATTTTTTCTGCGCATCCGCCGCGCCCGCACGCGCGAGCGCCGACAGCTTGTTTCCAAAACTAAAATCTTCCCCAGGAATACGGCAAACGTAGATCTCGGGGATTTTATAGCCAATGGCCCGCGCCAGGACCAAGAGAAGGTCGGCGGACAAATGATGCGAGCTCGTCATTCCGGAAGCTTGAGTGTTCACCCGGACGATTTCAACTTCTTTTGAAGCCAAAGCCACGTCCACCAGATAAATTCTCTGGAAATCGTGAAAATCCTCCAAGAGATCCACATGAAGCTGCTGGGACGTCCTGGTCTCGACGTGGCTCAAGTTCAGGCGCCCGATCGCTTCCGCCACCTCGATCCCGACGCCGTCATCAGAACGCGTACTGTTCCCATATCCAATAAGCAGCGTTTTCAAGAAGTCCTGCGGATCACATTTACGATCTGCTTCCGGTGATCGCGAACGGTGATCTCAAGCGGCATCGAACCGATAGCGTGTGTAGAACAGGAGAGGCACGGATCATAACAGCGGATAGCGGCTTCGACACGATTGAGCGCTCCTTCCTTGACGTCGCTTCCGCGCACATATTTTTTGGCCACATTCAAGACCGATAGGTTCATCGCCGGATTGTTTTGGCCCGTCGCGATCAAAAGGTTGATTTTGCGCAAGATCCCATTTTCGTCCGTCCAATAGTGATGAAACAGCGTGCCCCGCGGCGCCTCCGAGGAACCGACCCCCTCCTCCTGATTGCGGTCGCCTGTGGCCATCAGATCGGTCGAGAGCACGTCCGGGTGGTTGAGAATATTCTCCATTTCCTCCACGGCGTGGAGAGCCTCGATCAACCGGGCGTAATGATAATAAAAGGAGCCGTGCAGGGGCTTTCCATTCCCGGACTTTTTATACTCGATAAATTCTTTTTGGGCCCGCTTTGTCGGGATGGACGATGCCACGTTGAGCCGCGCCAGAGGCCCGACGCGATAGATCCCGTTCGGATAGCCAAGCGGTTTAAAGTAAGGATTTTTCAAATACGACCACTCCACCGGCTTTTCTGCGATCCATTGAAGGTAATCCTTGGGGTCGATCTGATCGCGCAGTATCCCCCCCTCCGCGTTCATGAATCGCAGCTTACCGTCGTAAAGATCAAGCTCGCCGCCGGGGCCCACGGTTCCCATATAAAGCGTCTTGAAACTGGCGAATGTATCCACCTCGGAGAATTCCTTGTCGCGATAACGCTTAAAGATCTCGAGGCCCTGGCCCACCGTTTCGATCGCTTCGGGGACCCATGCCAGGAGCGCTTTACGGTTATCCTCCGTCAAACCGGAAGTCATCCCGCCGGCGGCGATGCCGATGGCGTGAATTTTTTTACCGGTGATCCGCTCACTGCATTCCTGGCCGAATTTGCGAAGCCGTATCCCGCGCTTAGCCAGATCCGGAAACTTCTCGGCAATACCGATGATATTGCGCTTCGCCGGATCGGAATCCCAGCCCAGTAAAAAGTCGGGGCTAGACAGATGAAAGAAACTGAGCGCGTGCGAGGAGATCATCTGGCCCAAATGCATGATACGCCTAAGACGGGTCGCCGCCGCTGTGGGCGTCAGCCGCATGATCATTTCACAGGCCTTCACGCTCGCTATCGCGTGGCTGACGGGGCAGATGCCGCAAATGCGCGGCGCGATCGTCGGCATCTCCGTGTAAGGGCGTCCTTCGCAAAATTTCTCAAATCCGCGGAATTCATTCACGTGGAAATGGGCGTCCGCCACCTCACCCGCGCTGTCCAGATCAATGGTGATGCTGGCGTGGCCCTCGATGCGGGTCACGGGGTTGATGATGATCTTTTTAGGATCAGCCATATTTTAACCTTCCCTCTTCAATGGCGGGCACGCGGCCGTTTAAAAGCTCACCGAGAACATAAAAGATCAGGTCCGCCGAAGGCGGGCACCCCGGAATAAAATAATCCACATGGATCACTTCGTGAAGCGGCTTCACGTGATCGATCAGCTTTCCCAGCTGGGGTGAATCGGGGATAAGCCCCGAATCATTGCTCTCAGCCTCGACGTAGGCGCGACGAAGGGTCTCTTCTTTCGTGAAAAGATTGCGGTAGGCCGGCACATTGGCCGTGACAGCGCAATCTCCCAGCGAGATCACGATCTTGGATTGCTTCCGGATATGCTCCGCTTCCCGGATATGCTCATCATTGACCACGGCGCCCTCGACCAACGTGATGTCCACCTCGGGCAGGTTTTTCCCGTCCACAATGGGGCTTTTGACAATATCCGCAAGGGCCACCACGTCCAGGATCCGCTCATCGATATCCAGGAGCGACATGTGACAGCCGGAACAGCCGCCGATCCAAACGGTCGCCAATTTCTTTTTCATATCTTGAGCTTCCTTTTATCAATGAGATCTGAGATCAGTTTCGGGTTTTTCTCGATAGCGCCCTGCCGGCTGTATTTTGGGATCAACGCGCCTGTCGGACACACGTTGACGCATTTGCCACAGGACGTGCACGTCTCGGAATCGCCCCAGGGCTGGTTAAAATCCGTGATGACCCTCGCCGAGTGCCCCCGGCCGAGAACGTCCTTCGTTTGAGCCCCTTCGACTTCATCACAAACACGCACGCAGCGGGTGCAGAGAATACACCGGTTGTGGTCCATGATGAACTGATGGTGGGAGGCATCGACCTCACAGGGTGGGTTCAAATAAGGGAAACGCACGTGCGTCATGCCGAGCCGGTATCCCATTTTCTGCAGCTCGCAGTGATTGTTGGCGACACACACGGCGCAGATATGGTTACGCTCTGAGAAAAAAAGTTCGATAATGACCTGCCGGTGTTTACGCAGCCTCTCGCTGTCCGTGCGAATCACCTGATTAGAAGCGATCGGCGTGGTGCAGGCCGGCAGGAGCCTTGTCGTCCCCTCCATTTCCACCAGACAAAGCCGGCAGGCGCCCACGGAGGTGAGCCCCTTGAATTCACAGAGCGTCGGCAGATCAATTCCGTTATTCTGGCAGACGTCCAATACGGTCTGTCCGGCAGCCGCCTCCACCTTCTTGTCGTCGATGGTCAGCGAGACCGGCGCGTTCTTGTCGCTCATGCGCGGACTCCTGCCGTTTTTTGCTTGGACGGCATCGGGCATACGTTCGCCGAGCACTTCTTCCCCTCGATGTGTTCTATGTACTCGTTCCGAAAATACCGGAGGGTGCTCATGAGCGGATTAGGGGCTGTCATGCCCAGACCGCAGAGGCTGGTTTCTTTCACGGTGGAGGCCAGCTCTTCCAGCAGAGCAAGGTCCTTCATCACCCCGTTCCCCTCACAAATCTTATGCAGCAATTCATACATCTGTTTGGTGCCTACGCGGCAGGGCACGCATTTGCCGCAGGATTCGTCCATGCAAAATTCCATAAAAAAACGTGCGACGTCCACCATGCAGGACGTCTCATCCATGACAATGAGCCCCCCCGAACCCATGATCGTGCCCAGGCTCATCAGGCTCTCATAATCCATTTTGGCGTCGAGGTGCTGTTCTGGAATGCACCCGCCCGATGGACCCCCGGTCTGCGCGGCCTTGAATTTCTTACCCCCTGCGATCCCGCCGCCGAGCTCAAAGATCATCTCGCGCAAGGTGATCCCCATAGGGACCTCTACGAGCCCCATCTGATTGACCTTGCCCGCCAGCGCAAACACTTTGGTGCCGGCGCTTTTGGCCGTGCCGATACCTTTAAACCACGTGCTGCCGTTCAAAATGATCGGCGCGACGCTGGCAAACGTCTCAACGTTGTTGATCAGCGTCGGGTGCCCCCAAAGCCCGGACTCCGCCGGGTAAGGAGGGCGCGGACGGGGCACGCCGCGCTTGCCTTCAATGGAGGCGATGAGGGCCGTTTCTTCACCGCAGACAAATGCCCCCGCTCCGACACGGATCTCGACATCAAAAGAAAATTTCGTTTCAAAGATGTCCGGCCCCAAGAGGCCGTAATTTCGTGCCTGGCGGATCGCCAGCTCAAAACGTTTGATCGCCAGCGGATACTCGGCACGCACATACAGATACCCCTTGTCCGCTCCGACCCCATATCCGGCGATCAACATGCCTTCAAGCACACGGTGAGGGTCGCCTTCCAGGACGCTGCGGTCCATGAAAGCCCCGGGATCGCCCTCGTCGCCGTTGCAAACCACGTACTTATGGCTGCTTTGGTATTTGGAGACGTGCTCCCACTTAAGCCCCGTGGGATAGCCGGCCCCGCCCCGGCCGCGTAAGCCGCTTTCTTTGATCGTGCCCACCACTTTCTCACGGCGAAGGGCCGTCAGGGCCTTGTAAAGCGCCTGGTAGGCTCCCAAACCGATCGCGTCATCAATACTTTCGGGATTGACCCGGCCGCAATTTTCGAGGACGATCTTTCTTTGTTTATGAAAAAAATCCGTCTCGGAGGCGCGGGCTTTGGCGGGCTTGCCAAAATCGGCAAAAAGGAGGTTTTCCACCGGACTATTGCGGGAACAATGACTTTCGAGGATCGCAGGCACCTGCTCTTGCGTGATCTGCCGATAAAGGACGTCCTCTTCCGGAAATTGGACCAGAGGCCCCTCGCTGCAGGCGCCCATGCAACCCGTCGGAACGACCTCGACCAGATTTTCCAATCCTTGCGCCTTGGCCGCTTTTTTCATGGCATCGATCGTCTCGAGACTGCCGGATGAAATACATCCCGCCCCGGCGCACACGCAGACCTTCTTCTTGCCCTGAGAGCGCTCTCTGACTTTTTCCTGAATATCGTTGAGCTGCTGGATATTCATCGGCTGGATACCTTTTTTTCCAGGATCGCCAGCATCCCCTGAGCATCCGTTTTTGCCACGATCTCATCGTCCACCACAGCGACGGGCCCTAAAGAACAGCAGCCCAGGCATCGCGCCGTCTGCAGCCCAAGCTCACCATCCCTCGTCACCTCTCCGACCGCCACATCAAATCTTTTTTGGATCGCGCTCAATATCGCCTTCGATCCCTTCACGTGACAAGCCGTCCCCGTGCAGAGCACGCAGGTATGTTTGCCTTTGGGTTTCGTCGAGAAAAAATGATAAAAAGTAACCACGCCGTAAAGACGGCTCGGGGGGAGACGGAGTTCTTGAGCGACGAAGCGCATCATCGGTAAAGGGATATAACCGTACGATTCCTGCACCACATGGAGCACTTCGATCAGCGAATCGGGGCGCCTTTGGTACTTGGACAACACACTATTCACACGCTTAAGTCGCGCGTCGTCAATGAGATTTGCTCTGATGTCGCTTAGCCGATTATGAGCCATACCACCTCACGTATTATCCGGGCCCTACGCTGCATCGACACAGGGGTATTTTAACAGAACATCCTCACGAGTTGAACTATGCAGAGGGGAAGTATAACAGAGGTTGGCCTATTAATAAAATATATTGTGTTTATATTCTAGATAAATTATATTTATAGGATGCAGATACGGGAACTGACCTTATTTCTGGACCTGATCAAAACCGGCAGTTTCAGCCAGACGGCAAAGAATCATTTCCGGACACAGCCGGCCGTGAGCATTGCTATCCGGAAGCTCGAAGAGGAGCTGGGGATCAGCCTCTTCAAACGATACGGGCACCAGATCAAACTCACACCCGAAGGGGAGATCCTGAAAGACTCAGTGCTGCAGATCACCAGCCGTGTGGACGATCTTTTTTTTCAGTCCTCGCTCCTGGCGCATCATCCGAAAGGACACGTGCACTTTTCTGCGATCCACAGCGTGGGCCTCTATGAACTCGACAGCATCATTAAGACTTTCATAAAAAAATACCGCGACATCCGTCTGCATATCCATTATCACCGCGCCGAGCAGATCTACGCGGATGTGATCCACCACGAAGTGGACTTTGGCATCGTGGCTTATCCCGACCCTCCCCCTGAGTGTGAAACGATCCCTTTCGATGAGGATGAGATGGTGCTCATTTCCGCCCCGAAGTCAGAAGCGGCGCGGCAACGGCAGATCGACCCCGAATGGCTGAGCAATAAGAGCTTCGTTACTTTCTCCGCCGGGCTCCCCACGCGCTTGGCTATCGACCGGTACCTGACTCAACAGAACATCCGTGTGATGGTGCGCTTTGAGGATGAAAATATCGAAATGCTGAAAAAAGCCGTCGAGGTCGGCATCGGGGTCGCTCTGGTCCCCTCCAAGTCCGTCCGGAGAGAAAAAAGAAGCGGAAACTTGATCGTCTCGACGCTAAAAGGGAAACCCCTCAAGAGACCGACCGGTATCGTGCGTCTGAAGAATTATTCTATAAGCCAAGCGGCCGGTTTCTTCTTGAAGGAGCTTTTAAAGAAACCCTGACTTTGATGGGACGGTCCGGGTGAGTCGGGCGGGGTTAAAACCTTTTAAACGAGGACAACTTTTGCAGGCGCAAAACCGTTGAAACCCGCGACAGCGCTGGCGCAAGAATAGGCGCCGATATTTTTCACATACAAGACGTCGTCGACATAGAGTTCGGGGATCTCTTCGTTCATGGAAAGGGTGTCAAAGGAGTCGCAGGTCGGCCCCGCCAGCGCGCTCAAGAACTTCTGCCCCCGGCGGAGCGTTTTGAATTCGTAGCGGCAATGATCGAATACCATCCCTGAAAAATCCTGATAAACACCGTCGTTCAAATAGTAATAATTTTTGTTGTTCCGGAATGTGCGCCCCATCACCTGGGTGACCAGAATACCGGCGGGCCCGACAAAAAATCGTCCGGGTTCCGCGATGAATTGCACGCGTTTATCAAAAAGCGCCTTCATTTGCTGACTGATCTGTGAGGCCATCCTCTCGAAGTTGATACCCACCTCGTTGTCAAAATGCTGTATCGGAAAACCGCCTCCTATGTCCACCATCTTTAAAGGCAGGTGCTCCTGAGCGGCTGCTTTGAAGATATCAGAGGTGATCTCGAGCGCCTGCAGGTAATTTTCCACGTTGGAAGACTGAGAGCCCACATGGAAGCTGACCCCCGTGGGCACGAGCCCCAGAGACTTGGCTTTTCGCAGCAGATACAGCGCCTGGTCGCTGTCCGCGCCGAATTTAAGGGAAAGCTCTACCACGCTCCCGCTGTTGGCCACTTTGATGCGTACCAACACATGGGCTCCCGGATAGTGCGCGGCCAATTTATAAAGCTCGGGCTCGTTGTCAAACGTCATCAGACGCACGCGGCTTTTACGCGCAAACTTGATGTCCTCGGCGGACTTGATGGTATTCGCGAAGATGATCTTCGCCGGAGACGCTCCTAAGCTCAGGACCTGCTTCATTTCACCGGCGCTGGCAACGTCGAAACTGGCCCCGAGCTTGAGGAAGGTCTTGATGATCTCAGGGTGGGGGTTGGCTTTGATCGCGTAATACGGCGTGACTTGCGGCAGCCCTTTTCGAAAGCGGCGGTATTGCTTCTCCAGCACCGACCGCCGGATCAGCATGAACGGAGTCCGGTGCTTTTTGAGCATCTCCCGGATCAGATGCTCAACGCCGCCCGCGTCCTGCTTAGACTTTGGCGGGCTCAGGACGAACGGCATTTTTGACATAGGCATTGAGTCTCTCCGCCGGATCCGCGAGAAAAGACGTGAACTGCCACGCGTCTTCTTCACTAATGGTAGGAACGTCGTACTTTGTGTACTTGGTGTTCATGTTCATGAGCGGCGTCCAATCCACGGCTTCTGACACGAACGGCTTGATGTACGGCATCGAAGCGTCCAGAATCTCTTGATGGTCGAGATCGTCCGGCAGGCGGAATCCGCTCTTTGGATGGCGGATCGCCCATATGGCCGCCGAGACGACCGAAATGGCGACCTGGAGGGTGGTTGCATTCTGATGCGGCACCAGGCGCCTGGCCTCGTTGATGTCCAATATACTCCCCGTCCACCAGGATTTGAAATCATGGCCCATCAAAAGCACCCCGAGCTCATCGCGGCCGCTAATGATCTCATCGCTCAGTATTCTTTGTTTTGCTTGAAGCTTAAATTGGCGCATCTCAAGCTCGTGCAGGGAGTTGACCGCAGAATCAGAAGGACAATACGCGTAATGGACCGTCGGCCTGTACACCGCCTCTGCTCCGTCCCAAACCGTGAGCCTGTCTGAAATGCTGAACGCTTCACCGTGCCGGACGACCATGCCCGTGATCTCTCCGCTTGGCACCCACGAACGCACCCATGTTTTCATGCCCAGCGACGAAAGACAGATCTGATTTTTCGGGCCGCTCTTGTGAAAAAAAGCTTTCCTGGGAATGTACTTTTCGTGCGTCCCCCACCCAAGCTCGGCCGGGGCGATCCCTTCCTCATAAAAGCCTTCGATGCTCCATGTGTTTACAAATTCATTGACCTCTTTGGGCCGGTTGGTGATCTGCGTGTCGCGCTCGCTGATGTGGATCGTTTTTACGCCCTCAAGCTGGGCAAGCCTTGCGAAATCCGCGTTTTCCAGGGCCTTTTCAAGCGACGCCCTTCTCGGATCCTTAGATTTTTCACTCAGGATCTTTTTTGCGATATCCGTAAGCGCGCGCTTTGTAAAATGAGACACAAGCCCCGGGTTCGCCCCGTGGTCGACGATCGCGGTCGTGCCATTATTATCGCCCCATTCCTCGATCATCTTCCTGAGTTCCATGTGACGAGCATACAGCGTGTATTTGGTAGGATCGTTGCGCTGCTCGTCCTTATAAGGGTCCCACTCCTCGACGGAAGTGTTGATGTACAACACTTGATTGTCGCGGCACCATCCGAGTATCGCCCGGCATTCGATATTCCAGGCAAGATCGATGATCATGTCGCCGGGCCCGGCGTATTTCGCCAAAAGTTGATTATAGTTTTCCGGGGTGATGCGGTCGATCACATAGCGGACGCCCTTTGATAAGGCGTCTTTGACGCGCTCTCGATTGTCCGCAAAATCCATGATCGTGATATTCTGCGCGGGCATTTCGATAAGTTTGAGGACCAACGGGACCGCGCACTGCGAAACAGATCCGCATCCGATGATCAGCAGCTTCCCTTTAAAAATCATAAAAACTCAGCCCCCGTTATTTCTGTGTTTGCGATCTGTCTCGGGAAAATTCTATCACACCTGGCAGGCTTATGTGCAGAAAAATCACCCCAACATCCCGTTAATTTTATCCAATAGGGCTTCCGGAGAAAATGGTTTTTTTAGAAGTTCGGTTTGAGCGTCTAACACACCCAATGAGCCAAAGGCATCACCCGTGTAGCCGCTCATAAAAAGTACTTTAAGATCTGGTTGGATTTTTTTGAGTCTCTCAGCGAGTTCTGTTCCGCCCATCTGAGGCATAATGACGTCCGCTAACAAAAAATCCACGTGAATATTTTTCATTCTGAGTTCATCGAACAAACGAACGGCCTCGGCGCCATTTTCCGCTACAAAAAGAGTGTAGCCCTGTTCGATTAAGATCTTTTCGCAAAAATGACGGACCATCGATTCATCCTCGACCAATAAAATGGTCTCGGATCTTTGCGCATAGACCACCCTCTCTTTCTCTTTCTCTTTCTCTTTCTCTGCATCTTTCTCCCTGGCCTCTAACGTTTCCTGTATGGCCGGCAGAAAAATTTCAAACACGGATCCCTTTCCAAGTTCGCTGCGAACGATTATATGCCCGCCCATTTGTTTGATCATTCCGTAGCTAGTGGCCAAGCCCAGCCCCGTTCCCTTTCCTTTGGGTTTCGTTGTGAAAAAAGGCTCAAACAGATGGCTCTTCACATCTTCGGTCATGCCCCCACCCGTGTCAATAACGGACAGCTTGACATACTCTCCGGGCATCAATCCTGGATAGCTTTTAACCTCTGTTAGATCCAATGTAATATTTGTAGCCTGGAATAAGATCTTTCCTTTTGCTGACATGGCGTCCCGGGCATTCACGGCAAGGTTCGCAACGATCTGCTCGATCTGGCCGGGATCGGCGTTGATCCTCTTCAGGGAATCGTCTGCAATGATCTTAATTTCAACATCCTCACCCATGAGCGGCCTAAGCATCCCGTCTAGTCCCGCCAGGAGAGCGCCAAGATCCGTGGGTACGGGTTTCACCGGCTGACGACGCGAAAACGCCAGAAGTTGACCGGTCAGATCCTGGGCTCGCTTGCCTGCCTTGGAAATTTCTTCTATATCGGCGCAAAGCGGATTATCCGCGGTGAGCGATTCTGCCGCCATCATGGCATACCCATTGATCACTGTCAGGAGATTATTGAAATCATGCGCAATGCCGCCCGCCAACCGGCCGACCGTTTCCATCTTTTGAATATCTCGCAATTGAGCTGCTAACGCTTTTTGCTCTGTGATATCCTCCTTGACGGCCAAATAATGCGTTATCTTGTTGGCCGCGTCGCGAATAGGCCCTATGCGAGTGAATTCCCAATAGAGGGAGCCGTCCTTGCGTTTGTTGTGTAACTCATCCTTCCACTCACCTCCGCCGGTGATGGTCTCCCAAAGCGCTTTATATACCTCCGGAGGGGTGTCGCCTGATTTTAGTATCCGCGGGTTTTTCCCGATAGCTTCCTGCCGGGTGTAGCCGCTGACTTTTTCAAACGTGGCGTTGACGTACTGGATCGTGCCTTGAGTATCGGTTACGACGACAGAGGCTGGATTCTGTTCAGCGATCGCCGACAAAAGGCGCATCTGGTCTTGAGCAATTTTCCTCGCCGTATTATCCCGCCAGTGACAATAGATCACGCTTTTGCCTTTGAGCGTGATCGGAGTGAGCGACACCTCGACCGGAAAGACCGCTTGGTCGGCCTTCTTATGCATCCATTCAAACCGGTGAAACCCTTTTTCGCCGGCAAGCTTCATCATTTCATTGGCTTTCTCAAAGGAAGGTTGTCCATCAGGCTGCGTCGGAGGAGATAGCTCCGACGGATGCGTCATCAAAAAATCAGCCTTATTTGAATGCCCCAACATTTGAACTGTCGCCTGGTTGCAATCCACGAACCTTTCACCATCAATGATAAGCGTGGCGTCCGAGGAGGCATAAATTACGTCCATAAACCTTTTTTCGCTCTCCTCTAATTCGAGCGCTTTTTTCCGAATTTCTTCTTCCATCTTTTTGCGGTTGGTGATGTCGTGTATGAACGCGTTAAAGGTGACTTCCTCCCCCGCCCCAACGGGCCATATGATCAGCGCAACGGGGAACTCATGGCCGTCTCGATGAATGGCCGTGATGTCGATCCATTTATTCAGAAAAGGGCCTTGCCCGCTCGACAGAAAGCGCTCAAGTCCCTTATTGTGCCCTTCACGATGCTGATCAGGAACAATGGTTTCAGCCAGCTTCCGGCCGATCGCCTCCGTGCGTGCCCAGCCGAACATGCGCTCCGCCTGTGAATTCCACCCTGTAATGACGCCTTTCCGGTCCATCCCCACGAAAGCGTCTGCGGCGGACTCCAGGATCAATCGACTCGTATTTTCGCTTTTCTTTAATTTTTCAATGTGCTGCCCCAGCTCCGCTCTCACCTGATTGTTATCCGCCAGCATGCTTGAGAGCACCTCACGGCTTTTGAGCGCCTCTTTCAGGCTGGCGTCCAAGTCGCTTTGAATGATCGCTTTCTGACGGATCTCCTTATTGAGAACTTCGACCGATGTCGTTGAAGTTTTTAAATGCTCCGTCATATCATCGAACGCCCGCGAAAGCTCTCCTACCTCATCTTTCGTATTAAGACCCATCTTGTGCTCTAAATTTCCACCGCCGATTATTTTAGCCCCTCGAGACAACTCCCGAATGGGGTCGGAAATAGACTTGGCTATCGCAAAAGCGGCGGACAACGCGGAAACAATAACTATGAAAAAGACGACGAACAATATTTTTTTAAGTCTATCAATTGGCCGATACGCTTCTTCCTGATCTATCTTAACGACCATCCCCCACCCGAGCAGCGGGATCGGCCGCCATACGGATAAAACTTCTTTCCCGCGGTAATCCATGCTTAACCCTGACCCGCTCTCTCCCATGGCTGCTTTTTGGGCCGGCAAAGCCAGTGGTCCCCCGATAGGGATGGTCCTCTTCGACAGGCCATTGGGATCGTCTTTTAAAGGGCTCAGGAACTGGACTTTGTTGTCCAGTGTTTTTTTGACAAGGAGGATCTCCCCGCTATTTCCTCCTGTTGGGGCGTTATCTAATAATTCATAAAAATCGCTCATATTTAATTCCGCACGCACCAGCCCGATAACTTTGCCTGCGTCATCACAAGCTCCCCTAGTCAAAAAGAAACGGTCCTTTACCACCTCAAGGGCTTCACCTTTACCGGAGACAAAGGTACCCAACAAGAACTGATGATCCGGGCTAAGAGCATAAATGACCCTGCCGGCCGCGTTGGTCAGCATGATATCGAGATAGCTATGCGACGATTTGAATGTGGAAAAACGGCGATCGATCTCTTTTTTGGCCTCAACATAGGCGGGATTGGACGAATCTTGGTAAAATTGGCCCAGCGCAGGAAAGGTTGTTTTATAGATATCATGGCGACTCAGGATGAGCAGGTCGTCTTTTCTTTCAGTATAGAACGCTCCTATTTCTTCCGCTTCCTCATCGGCAATGACATCTAGTTTGGAGAATATTTCTTTTGTTAAGGAATTTTTAGAGACATAAAAAGAAAAATAGCTGATAAACGAAACGGGGATAACGATAAAGCTCAGCAGAGCGATGATCAATTTGCCGTAAATGCGCATCGTTACTTATTTCTTTCAGTCATAGCGGATCCGATCCCCCAGAGGATAAAAAGAATGGCGGTGTTCACCGCCATGGCGCTCGACTTGCCCAAAACCGAAAAATAAAGCAGGGGCTGATCGATGAGATAACCCAGTATCGCCGTGATCCCGATGGCGGCCACCGTCATGCCAAAAATGAGCACCATTTTGCTTAATTTCGCGATATTCATTGTTGTTAAAACTCCCGTCATAGCGATCAGTATAAAATTCAGCATGGTCGCGATAGACGGCCTGCCCGGGACGACGCTTTGCACAGCCGCCATGGAATCTTTGACAAACAGCTCCTCAACACCCGTATCGACTCCGATGATCGTGGAAGCCAGCAGACTTGCCATCAAAAGAAATATGACCATGCTGACAATGGGCATGATGAGGACCGCCGCTTCACGGTCGTTTTTTTGAAACCGCGCCATGAAATAAAGTATGATGCCGGATAAAAAAATGTGAGCGCGGTGGAAAATTTCATCGAAACCCAGATCGGTAAAATACTTTTCAATGCCTCGATACCCAAGATCCAGCCGGTCATCACAACCAATCCGCCCAATGAAACAAAAATTCCTATAGCCTCAGGAATATTATTTTTTTCATTCGGCCCTCTTTTTCGACAGCTCGATCTCTTTCTTGAGCTCAAGGATCCGCTGTTCCCGGCCAAAGCTTGCCTTATAAAAAACTTCCGTCTCCCGTAAACGCTTATTGGCCTTTTCCTCTAACTTCTTGCGCTCGGTGATGTCTTCTGAAATACCCAGCAGGTATTTTGTTGCCCCATCAGCTCCCGAGATACGAACCTTCCGGGTGTGAAGCAGCCGTTGGCCTTTCTCGGCTGTCAAGATAAGCTCTTCCGGGATATCCAAAATGCCCGCATCTCCATCAAGCACTTCCCGATCTTTGGACATAAAGTTAGCCACCTCCTCATGAGGAAAAAGGTCCAGGTTGGACTTACCGAGCAAGTCCTTACGGTCATAGCCCAAAAGATCCTCGCCCGCATGATTGAATACTACAAAACGCAGATCGGTCTCCTCTTTGAGGAAGATCATAAGCGGCATATTTTCCACGATCGCCTCTAGAATGCCTTTTCGATTCCTTAAGCGCCTCCTCCGGCTTCTTGTGCTCTTTGATCACTGCTTCAAGACCAGCAACTCGCTTTTGTAAATAAACTATTTCTTGAATAAGCTCTTCTTTGGTTTTTTCTATCATGATCCTGTTATTCCCTCAATAAAAAACCCAAGGTCTGCATTTCTGCAGCATCTTGGCTTTAAAAAAATATTGGCTAGGTCGGTTAAGACTGCTTGCTTGCGCGCTATATTCTTACTCATCAAATAGCCTCCAAGCGAATGTACTTATTATTTATTGGCACTACTTGATTTTACTCTGTTTTGCTTACTAATAGCTACATAAACACACTATTATGATAGGATGCGTTCAGGCTTTGGATCTAATGAAGACCGACTTGAAATGCTTAAAGAGGCTCTATGTGCCAAACGCCAACGACGCCCAACCCAACACAAAAAGTAGGCCGCCGATCAGCGTCATGGCGCCAAACCATTTGATCCCGGTCAGGGATAAAACATAAAGACTGCCGGAAAAAATTACAATTCCGCCCAGGAAGCAATAGCCGGCGAGATTGATCGCGCGCTTACGATAAGTCGAGCCGGCCGTCGCATGCGCAACTATAAAAAGTCCGATCGCGTGGATAAATTGATAAAGAACGGCCGTGCGGTACACCTCAACAGATTCGACGGACAAGCGTCCTTTTAACGCGTGCGCTCCAAATGCGCCCAGGAGGACCCCGAGCATCATCAAAAATGCGGCCGTTCTGAACCAGCGGTTGGTCATATTATTCCTCCGTAATAATTCCGCAGCCGATCCGGCCTCCGGCATTACCCGTGGGCTGGCCAAAGTCATCTTCCTTTTCATGAAGGATGACGGACTTTCCGGCGATGTTGTGTTCACCTGTGGAAAGACTTAAACCCGGCAACGTCACTTCAAGCGCACCTGTGCCGTCCGCGTCGACGTTCATATTTCCAAGATCCCCGGCATGGGCAAAAGAGAAGCCGTCGTGCAGCAGGAACCCATGAGAAGCGTGATCCGGATTAAAATGCCCTCCGGCCGCTTTTCCTTCTTCCCCGCATGCGCCGTTTTCATGGATATGAAACCCATGCAGTCCGGGCGAAACGCCTTTGACCGCCGCCTGTATCTTCAAGCCTTCCGGCACCTCTTCCAGACGCATCGAACCGCTAACTGAAGATCCCTCCTTTGTGGGCTGAATATCCACCGTGGCGGTCTTGGCAAACACCGTGCCCGTGAATGACCCCGCCAACACAAGCGTCAACATCATTGAGCGGACTGACTTCATGTTCCTTCCTCCTCGTTTTAAGTAAAATAGCGTTTCTACTGAAAAGCACCGGCAATGACGTGTTGCCGTCGGCAGCGAACACATCCCCGGAAGCCTTGGCGTATCCGGCATCTTGAAAAACGTGGCTTATTGTAATGTCTTCCGAAACCACTGTGTTACAGTCTGAATAAATTCGACGGGATACTGCCTGTAGATCTCTTCGGCGTGACTTCCCTGCTTGAACAGCTTGATCTCTTTAGGAGCCCCTGCCTTTTCGTGCATCATCCGGCTGTGCCGGACTCCCACGGTCGGGTCTTTTTCTCCGTGTATGAATAAGATAGGCGTGGGAGAAATCCCTGAAACCACGTCGATCGCGTTTATTTTTTTTAGAGTGGGGTTGCCCGGCCTCACTCCAGCGCCCCGTTCCAACCCCTTCAAGCCGAGCTTCAAGGCATCGAGCGTCCACCACATGAACTCCACTTCTTCGCTTGCCATCGGCGTGCCCACACAGACGAGACTATCAATATTCTTGTTTCTGGATGCTTCTATCATGGCGATGGCTCCCCCATAGGAAAACCCGAGGACGCCGACTTTTGAATATATTTTTCGAGCGTAGTCGATCACCGCTTTAAGATCATCCGCCTCTTCCGCCGAAAACGTATAAAGCCCTCCCGACTTTCCATGACCCCTAAAATCCATGGAGATCACATCAAGCGAAGAGGATAGATCGCGCTCCAACCTTTTGAACGTTTTCGTCTCTTTGCTTTGAAAAAAACCGGGCGCAATAATGACGACGGGATCCGCCGATCGTTTATTATGGCGGATCGAGATCTTTATTCCTGTAGAATTAATAAGGTATTCCATGCGCTGATTCCGGCGCTATTGTACCACCCGAGCCAAAAAATTGGCCCGCCTTCGTATAGGGCAGAGGGACAAGATCGGGGAATTTTAATGAGGGGTGAGTCTGGCGCGGACATGCGGGTAAAGTTCCGGCAAAGGATCAGACTGCCAATATTCGTGGCTATCGACGTCCATGATGGTGAGTTTACCGCTCCACCCGCAACCGGTATCCAGATCCCACACGTTGCAGGCGTGGACGGGCTTAAGCGTTTTGTAAGCTTCGGTGGGTGTGTGCCCGACAAAGATCTCATCCCACCTGCCGTATCGATGGCCCGGCTCTTTCGCGCTCATCGTGACGGCGCCATCCAGCAGATCCCTGTCCCACATTAGAAATTGCGCGTCTTGATTCGCCGGATCCTCGGCCGGATCGAGCCCGCCATGGACAAATAATTTGCCGTCCAATTCAAAGAAAGGCAGCGCCGATCCTAATAACCGGATATGAGACTCGGGAACGGATGATCGGTCGCGCTGGTACGATTCCATCGTCGCCAGGCCGCCCTGGCTTGTCCAAATACCCTCCTCCCAGCCCTCTTTCATCCAACGCAATGCCCACGCATCGTGGTTGCCTAAAATAAGTTTTAGATCCTTGATGCGCAGCAACTCGTCGATGACTTTATCCACTTCAGGCCAACCGTCGCAGACATCCCCCAACGAGATCAAAAGATCCTCACCCGGATCGAACCCTGATCTCTCGAGGCACTGCACGAGCGCCTTATGCCCTCCATGAACGTCACCCAGCGCGAACCGCTTCACGTCAAGCGCCGCCGCCGCATATTCTACGCTTCCCGGTTTATTGCGCTGTGGATGTTCTTCAGCAGATCAGGAAAATCGTAGGGTTTCGTCATGTAGTATGTTGCGCCGATCACATTCCCGATCACACGGTCTGAATCGGAAGATTTGGCGGTCACCATAATGATGGGAGTTTTGGCAAATTCCCTGTCGGCGTCTTCGCGGATGGCCTTACAAACCTCTTCACCGGGAATAACAGGCAGCCTCAGGTCCAGAATAATGAGGTCCGGATGCATCAGACGGGCCTTTCTCAAGCCCTCTTCACCGTCCTCGGCGGCATCGACTTCAAATGTCTCTCTCTTTAGCCGAAATGCAAGACTCCTGCTTATCGCCTCTTCGTCTTCAATGATAAGGATTGATTTCTCCGTCCTCTTAAGCTGTTTTTTCACTTTTTTATCCTTATAAAGCGCCTGGTCAGCCATTTTGAAGAGCTCCTCCTCGGACACCATATCGGCAGCATAGGTCGCGCAACCCGCACTTACCGAAATAGAGGTCTCAAGACCGTTCTGTAACTTCAAAGACGTCTTTTCGATTTCATCCTTCAATCGCACGGCTGCCAACTCAGCCTGTTTCTGATCGGTTTCCGGCATAAGGACCGCAAATTCATCGCCTCCGTAGCGAATGAGCTTATCACTCATTCGGAATATCCCGGCCATGACGGAAGCGACCGTTTTCAAGGCCTGGTCACCGGCCGCGTGTCCATATCGGTCATTGATGATCTTTAAATCATCCAAATCGATCAACATCAAAGAATAAATCCGATTGTATCGACACGCGACATCGAACAGCAGCCGGCTCTCCTTCTTGAAAATCCGGACATTAGCCAGGCCGGTCATCGGGTCCGTCACAGCGATCTCCTCAAAACGCTTTCTACGATCGATCGAGGATTGGACCCTGGCCAGAAGCTCCTCGAAATCAAACGGCTTCGTCACAAAGTCATCGGCGCCCAAACGCAGCGCTTTGATCTTATCGTTTATCGAGCTATTGGCCGTCAAAAAAATAACGGGAATATCAGAAACAAGGCTGTCCTCGCCAAGTTTTTTTTTGAATTCCATCCCGTCCATCCGGGGCATCATCATGTCCAGAATGATCAAAGACGGCATGATGTCTTTTGCGGCCAAGAACCCTTCCAATGAATCATCGCGCGTTTCGACTTTGTAGTGCGCCCCCGCAAGCCTCTTGGACAAGACTTTGAGAAGAGCCGGCTCGTCATCTACGATCAGAATAGTCTCTTTGTCGCTCATGGCGCACCTCCCCCGGGCGACGGAACGATAGGGATCGCAACATAGAAAGAAGAGCCTTTGCCGACTACGGATTCAGCCCAGACTTTCCCCCCATGTTTATTAATGATCTGTTTTGAAATGGCCAGGCCCAAACCCGTCCCGCTGATTTTTTTTCTTCCTATATTCTGCACCTGGCTAAAATTTATGAATAGCTTAGGCAGGTCTTCCTCTTTTATGCCGATCCCCTCGTCATGGACACTCACTATAACTTCTGCGTCTTTTTTTTCTGTTCTAACGGTAACGCGGCCCTTATCGCTGAACTTGAAAGCATTGTCGATGAGATTGACCAGAACCTGTGCCATCATGTCTTTATTGAAGCGGGCCTTGGGCAGCGCTTCATCCAGCTCGAAGACCACCTCCATGCCCTTCGTCCTAGCCAGCGCTTCAAACGTCTTCCCCTGCGTCAAGACCAATTGATTCAGGTCGCCCTTTTCCATCTCCAGCGCTTCATCTTCATATTGCAGTTTTTGAAACACCAGTATACCGTCGATGAGTCTCGACAGACGTTTCAGATGTTGAATGGCCAGATCCAGGAATTCCTCCTGTTCCGGAATGATGGGCCCCGCCAATCCGTCCCGCACGATCGTCAAACTTTCCTTCATGGCCGTCAACGGAGTCCTGAGTTCGTGAGAAACCATGCTAGTAAACTCATCTTTGATGGATGAAAGCTTCTGGATCTCGTTGCTTGCCTTCTCAAGTGCCGTTACATGGACCGCCTGCTGCTCTAAGGTCGTCTTGAGACTGTTGATCATTTGCTTGCGTTCGGTGATATCCTCGATCATGCAAAGATGATACGGATGGGCCTTGTCGTTGACATAAACAGGGGCGACCGTCATGCTGATCCAGACCGGGCTCCCATCGGGCCGAACATATCTTTTTTCCATCCGGAACCCCTTAATTTTACCGGAGTTCAATAACGCCATATTATCCAGATCTTGTTGGACGTCATCGGGGTGCGTGATGCTCATCCAATCCATGCGGACCATCTCCTCCATGGTCCTGCCCGCAATTTTGGCGAACATGGGGTTCAAGGAGTCGATTTGACCTGTATGAGAGTCTATCAGCGCCACACCCACAGGTGCTTCCTCAAAGATCGTACGGAACCGTTTTTCGCTTTTGCGCAGATCAAGAGACAGCTCGTCTGCCATTCGTTGCGCCTGCAGGGGGGTGGTCAGCAAACTATGGATCAGAATGAACAGGAGCAATGTAACGAGCGCACCTCCCATCAAAGTGAGCCATGGGCTCATCATCATTATGTTCAAGGGCTGACAATTTGGTCCTGTAAAACTTAACGTCCAATAGTGGCCGTTGAGATTGATGAGGGCCTTCCGGGTAAAGCGCCCTTCAGACCGGTTCTCCTTATCCGGAGAAGGACCGTTGTCGAAAATCAGGTTCCGGGGCAAGGTCTGCAGGCCGTCAAAGATCTGAAAACAAAGCTGCTTATTGGTATGAAGATCGACGCTATTAAGCATCCCGTGGAGCAGATCATCGATCCGGTAGGGACTATAAACCCAGCCACGGATCGCGGCGCGCCGTTCTTCAATTGAATTGATGGGCACGCCTTTGCGGTAGACGGGAAAGTACATCAAGGCGCCAGGCTGAATATCCTGGCCGGTCTCCTGGACCAAAAGAACTTTGCCTGAGAGTGCGGCAGAATCCGTATCCCGCGCCTGTTCCATCGCTTTCCGGCGCACCGGCTCCTGGAACATGTCATAGCCAAAAGCCCGTAAATTCCGGCCGGAAAAAGGCTCAAGGTATACGATGGACGTGTAAGTCTCCCGGTCTCCCTCGGGAGTCACGCGGTAGTCAGGGAATCCTTCGCTGCGTATGGATTGGATGTGCGCGGTCAGTTCTGCACGCGGGATGATCATCGAAAAACCTATACCCTGGATCCCGGGCAGCTTTTTTTCAAGCTTATGGGCTTTGGAGAACAGGTGCCATTGCTCGCGCGTGACCCCATCGAACGCGCTGAATACAGCCGCTGCACTCTGCAGGACACGGGCCTGGTCGTCCAGTCTGCCTTCGATGATATTGCGGATTTGATCACAATGAAAAACTAGATCCTTCTCATTGTCCCTTTCCACGTTTATTTTGACGTATGCGGTTGCGGCGAAGGAAGCGGCCAGGCCTGTCAATAACACGATCCAGGCCAGGGCGTGCCGTCCGCGCTCGCCGTCTTTGTATCGGTCCGATCCTGCAAGCCTGTCTTGATACATCGCAGTGCTCCAAAAAAACAAAAAACCCCCACCCCGAAGAGTGAAGGCCTAACTCATTCATTTTGACCCTACCCCTCTAAGCGTACAGGTTTTAAAGACAGTTTTGGGATGCTTTGGTTGTTGTTTTTATCCTGCCACTGCACTGCAAAAGCCTCAGGTGTCATGCCGTCCAGTGAACCATGAGGCCTGAAGTCATTATAGC